>Ga0209066_10002818_pt1 | contig 20579 bp, 20 predicted proteins | sample All_14_2_FD_187198 | JGI IMG/M metagenome (GOLD analysis project Ga0209066, IMG submission 187198) | Freshwater microbial communities in response to fracking from Pennsylvania, USA - Allegheny Zone_MetaG_DW_15 (SPAdes) (version 2) ... | reverse complement strand
CTGTCGCTGGGCGGATGATCGGCATGCGCCTTGGCTGTCAGGTTGTAGGCCACGGTCCAGACCACGGTTAGCGGATCCGCTGTCAGATTTTTGAAGAACGTGGTCGCCAGCCAGTCCACGTTGGCCGCCGCGTAGCCTTTGGGTTCAAACGCCTCGCCAGTGATGTTGGAATTCATCGTGAATGAAAACCCAGACCCGGACGGCGTCGCGATCGCACTTGCTGTCCCCATCGACGAACTGGCGGCTGCATAGGGATAGTCCAGAGAGCCATTTTCATCTTTGAAGATCAGCAGGGCGATTCCGCCGTTCAGGTTGGCCTCGTCGTAGGGCATCGGTGGTGCGTATTCGCGATCGACCGATTGGTTGACTGCAGAGATCTGGTAGGCATCCACCCCCGGTGTTGCCACTTGGGCCCCGGCTTCAAGAGAGTTCGAGCCCGCAACGAAGCCAAGGCCGGACCATGACGCGCCCTGTCCAAGGCTGACCGTGGCGGTCACGTCGGCGAATGAGTTGAAAAAAGTCGCGGCGGCTGCTTGTCCCGGGCAGGTGCCGGCAAGGACGATGGCGGTGAGTGCGACGCGATGTGACAGGCCGGTCAAAATGGTCATAGCGGAGTCCCTTGCAGTGGTAGAGCGCCTGGACGCGTTCTTTGGAAGAATAGGGTCAAAGCTTCGTTGAAGCTTGTTGCAAGTCAACAGGTGTCGTCGTTCGCCTGTCGATCCAGGCGCTGCCTGATCGTCGTAGTGACAGGGCGTCACTGCACGCGCCAGGACGCCAGACTCAAACAGACAACGGAGCGAACCATGACCAAGACCCTCTTCATCAGCCTTCCGGTAACCGATCTCAGTGTCTCCACGGCCTTCTACAAGGCCCTGGGTTTCAGCCAGAACCCGCAACTCAGTGGTGAGGACGGCTCCGCCATGGTTTGGAGCGAGGCGATCTACGTCATGCTGGTCACGCACACCAAGTGGCGGACCTTCACGCAGCGGCCGTTCCCTGCTGCTGGCTCGTGCGGGTTGATGCTGTCGCTGGCGCTTGAGAGCCGCGCCGCTGTCGACGCGATGAACGAGGCAGCCATGGCCCATGGCGGGCAGGCTGATGTCAACCCCATGGAGGATCACGGTTTCATGTACACCCGCGACCTGGCCGACCCCGACGGTCACACGTGGGCGGCGCTTTGGATGGACTCGGCGGCGATGCCCACGGCCGCTGGCTGAATCAGCCTTCAGCTCAAGGCTGATGGCGCTGCGAAGCTGGCACCAGGCCTTGAATGGCCGATGAATGCTTAGCCTTTCAAGCTGCTTTTTAGCATGTCCCTCAGGGCCTTGCGTCCTGCCGCATTGGTTGTTCGCCATGCCTGAAGGGCCAGGGCGAGGAACTGCTGTTCGGCTGGCGTCATGCCCGGGCTGTCTTGTGCCGCATCAAATAGAAGAAGGAACAAATCATGGAAACCAATTGCATCGTTGAGGGCGCGCCAGGTGAAGATGTGGACGCGCGGTGTGCCCATTGAGGACGAAGCTCGCTGCCAGCTCACCAACGCCGCCTGCCTGCCCATCGTCTTCAAACACATAGCTGCCATGCCGGAGGTGCACTTTGGCATCGGTGCAACCGTGGGCTCTGCTATTCCCGCCTTCAAGGCCATCCTCCCGGCCGCTGTGGGTGTGGACATCGGCTGCGGGATGATGGCCTGCAAGACCACCTTGACGGCAGAAGACCTGCCGGACAACCTGGGCCCGCTGCGTGCCGCCATTGAACGCGCCGTGCCGCATGGCCGTGCACCTGACAACCACGACTACCCGAAGATGGCCAAGACCAACAGCCGCAAGCACCTGGGCACGCTCGGCAGGAATTTGGCCGAATCAAGGACACGGATTTAAAGCAGATATTGACGGACGCCTATGTCCTGGTGCCTTGATACGACTCGCCTACGGTCAATTGGTCATATGTGACGTGTGAGGGCGGACGAGTTCGCCATGTGCGCACTGTTTGTTGCTGAGGCCAAGGCTTTCATGCTGGGTTACGCTTCGGATCGTGCTGTGTTCGTTCAACGGACTTTCTTTGTTGTGGTCAGTGGGCGTATCGAGACTTTCTAATCCGAGACCTGGTGGTCACGCCCAACACTTCAAATTAGTTATGAAAACCGCTTCGATTCGGCGCGACGTGCTGGCTGGCGTCACCACATCTTTCGCGCTGGTGCCCGAGTGCATCGCTTTTGCGCTGGTAGCCCAGCTCAATCCGCTGATGGGCTTATATGGGGCTTTCATCATTTGCACGCTCACGGCCTTGCTGGGCGGGCGGCCCGGTATGGTGTCGGGTGCAGCGGGTTCGATGGCGGTGGTCGTCGTGGCCCTGGTGGTGCAGCATGGGCCGCAGTACCTGCTGGCCACGGTGTTGCTCAGCGGTCTGATCATGGTGCTGTTCGGCGCATTGCGCCTGGGCATGTTGGTGCGCATGGTGCCGCACCCGGTCATGCTCGGCTTCGTCAACGGGTTGGCCATCGTGATCGCGATGGCGCAGTTGGCGCACTTCAAGTCGGGCCACGAGTGGTTGCGGGGCGAAGCCCTCTGGCTCATGGTGGGCCTGGTGGCGCTCACCATGGCGGTGGTCTACCTGCTGCCCAGGCTCACGAAGGCGGTGCCGCCCGCGCTGGTGGCCATCCTGGGGGTGGGCCTGTTGACCTGGGGGCTGCAGTTGCCCACGCGCACGCTGGGTGATATGGCGCACATCGCCGGAGGCTGGCCCAGTCTGGCCTGGCCCGAGGTGCCCTGGTCGCTGGACACCCTGGTGGTGATCGCGCCTTACGCCGGTCTGATGGCCATGGTCGGCTTGCTGGAGACGCTGCTCACACTCAACCTGACCGACGAGATCACGCAGACACGTGGACGAACCAATCGCGAATGCGTGGCCCTGGGCATGGCCAACATCGCCTCAGGCATGGCGGGTGGCATGGGCGGATGCGCCATGATCGGCCAGACCATGATCAACCTGAACTCGGGCGGGCGAGGGCGCCTGTCGGGCGTGGTGGCTGGCGTGATGGTCTTGCTGTTCGTGCTGTGGCTGTCGCCACTGATCGAGCAAATCCCGCTGGCAGCCCTGGTGGGCGTGATGTTCGTTGTGGCGCAGCAGACCTTTGCCTGGGGTTCTCTGCGTGTGCTGGACAAGGTGCCACGTCAGGACGTGCTGGTCATCGCCTTGGTGACGGTGATCACGGTGTTCACCGACCTGGCTTTCGCTGTGCTGTGCGGGGTGGTGATCGCAGCCTTGAACTTCGCCTGGCAGCACGCACGGGAGCTTTACGCAGACGCGCACGATGAAGCCGATGGCTCGCGCACTTACCGCGCGCACGGCACATTGTTTTTTGCATCGACGGCGGCGCTTCTGGATGCCTTCAAGGTTGAAGACGACCCCGCCCGCGTCACGCTGGACTGCCGTCACCTGACCTTCGTCGATTACTCGGCCATCGAGGCCTTGCACACGCTGCGTGCACGGTATGCCCGCGCGGGCAAGCACCTGCGGGTGGTGCACCTATCCGAGCGCTGCAGGCAACTGCTGCGCCGGGCTGGTGCTGCCGGTGCGGGCGTCTGATGCCGAGTACAAAGTCATGGCGCATCTTTGTACATCTCGACCACCCGTTGTCGATAGATGACCTTTTCGGCGTGAGGCCAGAACCCGCATCTTTCGTAAAAGCCTGTGGCCGCGAGGTTGGAGAACAAGCCAATGCGCACGGCATGGTTGCGCCACGCACACTGCACCAGGCTGTCCATGATGTGGCGGCCTATGCCGCGTTGCCACAGAGGCGGCTCGACAAAGACGTTGTAGATCCATTCGCCCAGGAGCGTGCCTGTGCCAACGATGCGCCCCTGTTCATGGGCGACCAGAACCAGGCCAAGGTCGTTGAGTTCGATCAGCCTGGCTGCAGAGATGACTTCTTGCGTCGCGTCGATATCGGCTGCGGCATGTTGAGCCCGTCTGATCAGCGCGCTCACGCTGCCTGCATCTTGGGTCTTGAGCCGGGTGATCTCAGGGTGTTTACTCAACACCTATCCACCTGATGGGGACGCCGGGGTAGGCGCACCAGCCTCCCTCGGCTGTCGACCCTCGGCGCAGGTATTTCGCCTGAATCTCGAAGACGGCGCATACGCTGCCTGATTTGCCGAAGTAATCCGGGCGTGAGCCGACGCCAAATTCGACCACCACGCGAGGTTCTTCCGTGACCTTGGCCCAGGGCGCCCGCTCGAATTCGACTTGTTTGACGCACTGTTTCTCCGACGGCGCCCCCAATGTTGGATTGCCCCCTTGGACGCCACCTGCCGTCAAGTTGGTCTTGATCAGGTCAGCCTTGGAAGAGGGGCACGTATGGTAGGCCTTGACCCATGCGTCTCCATCGACGCCGTTCATCTCTGTGTACAGCGTGCCGTCTATTTTGGCCATGTAGATCTCCGTCGGGTAAGTTGGCGTTGGTGGCGCTTTGCGCGCCGCCACGAAGTCTGCCAGCTACCTTCCGGAGATTCGGTATCACTTGCGGGTACCGGTGCGATCGCGGCCCCCTAATTCAGGGTCACGGTACAGGTGCCGATGCGCCCGACGCGGGCGCAGCTTTGGGCGTGCGCACGCTTGACGAGCGTCTGGAAAAAAGAGTGCGCTCAGTTCTTCTTGACGCGCTTGCGGCGGGCTGCATTGGCCGCCACCAACAGGCCAACACCGACCAATGCCATGTGAGAAGGCTCGGGGACCTGCGTGGTGTCAAGCACCAGGCGCTGGGTATAGCCCAGGCCAAAATTACCGGGCTCGTACGTGCTGCCACTGAAAATAATGCCGGGGCCGATCACGGCTGCGCCGATCGAGAAGTAACCCGATCCCACCGCGGCATTGATGCGCGACAGCGCGGCCTCATTCAAGGTGAAGGACAGGACGTCATTGCTGCTGCCAGGGGCAACGGCATAGCTGCCATAACTGTCGCCGCTGCCCAGGTCCGCGAAGATGGCGGCGTCCTGAATGTTGGTGCGGGTGGTGATCAGCGTGGACGCTGGCGTGGACACCTCGAACAGACCAAGGGTCAAGGCTGTCGGCTGGTCGTAACGCCGAACCTGGAAGGTGGCCGATTTGAAGGTGCCACTCAGATTGGACAAGTCAAAAGAGAAGAAGCTGCGGAAAGTGTCGTTGTCGCCGGTGAAGTAGTTGTCATTCGACGAGTTGCTGTTGGTGACCGTGCTGCTCCACCAGCCTTGGTTGTCCGTGCCGGCCTGAATAGGGTTGAGCGAGGTGTCGATGGCGACAGTCTCGGCGTGGGTTGATGCCGCAAAGGCGATGGACAGCAGCGCAGGCAGCAGCAGCTTCTTGATCAGCATGAGTGTTCTCCCAGAATGAATTGAATCGCGCAACGCCCAAACTGGCGTCAGTCACGTGCATAAAATTTACGCCAAGTTCTTTGTCGGGCGCCTCTTCGATCTCGTCTGGCGGCGCGTTTCCCCCGAAACGAGGGGGCGCGTGGATCTCCCTGGCGGTAGCTGGTGACGTCGGCCAGCACGGTCGATCAACTGTGCCTAGGGAAAGCACGGCAACCCAGGTTTGTGCCACTTGGTACATTCTGCCCATGCCGAATCTCCACCCCAGTCCCCGGGTCATCTCTGATCAAGCCACAACCTTGCTGGATCAGGCCGTCGCGCATGTGCTGGCCCATGGCTACAGCGACCAATCACTGCGCAGTATGGCCGCCAGCTTGGGTACTAGCCACCGCATGCTGAGCTACTACTTTGGCGACGTGGACGGCTTCTGGGAAGCTGTGGTTGAGCATTTGCGCAACACGGATCAACACCGGCAGGCGGGTATGGCCCAAGGTCAGGCGTTCACCCTCCCACCTATCGAAGAGGTCTGGCGACACTTCACTTCGCCCAGCTACCTGCCTGTGTTCCAGCTGATGCTTGAGATCTACGTCAAGGCCCTGCGTGACCGGCAACGTTTCGGCGACTTTCTGGCGCACGCTGTTGACGGCTGGATCGACCGCGTGGCCCGGTCTCTGCAAACCCAGCACGGCCTGAGCAAGGCCAAGGCCCGCACCCGTGCCCGGCTTGAGCTGGCCATCGTGCGCGGCTTGCTGCTTGACCTGTTGACCACAGGCGACACGGCCGGGACGACCCAGGCCATCAAGCACTACGCCCAATTGATTCGACAACCCCAACAGGAGACCGCAACATGATCTGTCGCACCATTGGGAGGGCTGCATCGCTGGCCTGCCTGAGTTTGCTGATCACCCAGGCCGCGCGGGCCGACCTCATCGCCGATATCCCTGCGGGAACGGGCTATGCGGCGTGGGAGCTGTGCACTCGCACACAGCAAAGCGGTGACGACTACCTGCGCGTGCGTTGGTCATACACGGCCCCCAAGGTGCAACCTTTGCCCATTGTGTGGACCGTCAAGTACACCAATGGCAGCAAGGTGGACGTGAGCAGCTTCATCCCGTTCATCACCAACAAGCGCACCGCCATCTATCGAAAGGGCCTGGGTTGCACGCTTGTGCCCCCGGGCGCCAACGAAGCCAGCGTGCGCGCCCAAGCCTTCAAGCCAGTCGCGCTGCCACTGCCCTCCGTGCAGTCATGGCCTGCTGGCGAGGGCCCAGCCGAGGCAGCGCGGCTCACCCCTGCGCAGGCCGCCTTGCTGGCCGCGCATGGCGACCGCATTTTCACCGAGACCGCTAGCAAGCTGAGTCAGAAGCAGAATGCATTGGCGTTTCTCGTGGCACGCGATGGTCACCTGCTTTACGAGCGTTATGCGCGCGATTACCGGCGCGATCAGCCCCAACTGGGTTGGTCCATGACCAAGTCGCTGACGGGCTTGATTGCTGGCGTGATGGCCACCGATGGCCGGTTGAACCTGGACGCACCCGTAGGCTTGACGCAGTGGGCTGGTAGCGCCAAGGCGAACATCACCTGGAAGCAGTTGCTCAACATGGCACCCGGCCTGGCCTGGAGCGAAGGGTATGACGGTGCCAGCGATGCCACCGAGATGTTGTTCTCGCAGCCCAACGAGGGTGCTTGGGCGGCGGACCGGCCCATGACCTCGACCCCGGGCACGGTCTTCAACTATTCGACGGGCTTTGCGAACGTGGCGGCCTATGGCATGAGGCAAGCGCTCGGTGGTGGCCATCAGGCGCTGTATGACTACTACCAGCAGCGCTTGTTCGCGCCGCTGGGCATCCGTCAGGGTGTGATCGAGCCTGATGCCAGCGGGACCCCGGTGGGTGGTGCACGTGGCGTGCTGCGACCTGTGGACTGGTTGCGCCTGGGGCAGTTGGTGGCACAAGGTGGCCAGTGGCAGGGCCAGACCTTGATCGCATCCGACGTGATGAATTTCTTGTTGGCGCCGTCGCCGGCCAGCGCTGAATACGGGGGCTTCATCTGGCGCCAGCCCTCCGCGGCCATCCCCGATGCCATCCGTGCCCGCCTGCCTGCTGATCTGGTCTGGTTCGCCGGACACATGGGGCAGTTCCTGGTGATCGTGCCCAGTCACAAGCTGGTGGTGTTGCGCATGGGCGTGTCGTTTGAAAAAGACCAGGCGCGCGCGCAGGTGTTCGAGGCCGTGGCAGATTTGATCGAACAGGGCTGAGCTTTCCGCTCAATATGTCGGTAGAAGCGCATGCCCTGGTCAAGCTTGCGTCCCATGATCCCCTCACATCGGCTTGAACAGGTGCGCGTAGGTGCGGCTGACTGCCAGGCGTTCGCTTCGCCCTTTCAGGTACAGGTAGACCTTGCCCGCATCCTCTCGTATCACCTTGTCGATCAATGAGGTGCGCACCACGATGCTGCGGTGAATCTGCATGAACTGGTGGGCATCCAGGCGCGGCATCAACTCGCGCAGAGGCGTTCGAATCAAGAGCGAACGCGCTTGCGTGACCACCGACACGTATTTGCTGTCAGCTTCGAAGTAGTGAACGTCCGCAATGGAGACCATGTGCAGGGTGGTCCCGACACCGGCCTGGATCAGTGTGATCGGGGGCTCATGGCTTGGCGCCTTCTGAAGCAGCGCACGCAGCGGTGCCAAGGCCAACGCATCGCCGCCTTGCCGCTCCATCAGGCGGCTTTTCAGGCGTTCACAAGTCAATGCCAGGCGCTGGGGCTCCACCGGTTTGAGAACATAGTCCACGGCCGATTGTTCGAAGGCTTCGACTGCAAAGCGGTCGAACGCCGTCACGAACACGATCAGGGGCAGCGCGCGGTCGGCTGGCCAGCCGTCGACGATGTCTTGCACGGCGTCCAGGCCATTGCGCACAGGCATCTGGATGTCCATGAACAAGATGTCCGGCACATGCTGATGCGCGGCTTCAACGGCCGATTCGCCGTCGTGCACGATGGCCTGGATTTGCAAGCCGGGCCACAGATGCCCCAGTGTCCGGGCCAGATCACGGGCCAGGACGGGTTCATCTTCGGCGATCAGCGCTGTCGGGGTAGGGCCGTTCATACGGGGCGTCCTTGTACCGCCAAGGGCAGGCGCAGCGTGACCTGGGTGATGTCTTGCGCGTGAACATGCTTGAACTCGACGTGCTCGCCGGGCCCGCACAGCATGGTGAGCCTGTCTTGCACGCTGCGTAGGCCAAAGCCGCCATCCTGGCCTGCCCGAGGCCTGTCCGCGCTGCGTTCGCCGCCCATCCCTGAGTTGCTCACACGCAGAACCAGATGCCCGGCCTCCACCGTGGCGGCAACGCTCAGCTCTCCACCTTGTTTGAGTGGCTCCAGGCCGTGCTTGATGGCGTTTTCGATCAAGGGCTGCAGCAGCATGGTGGGCACGGGTACCGCTCGCAGGACGTCAGGCAGTTCCAGCCTGGTGCGCAAGCGTTCGCCCATGCGTATCTGCATCAGGGACAGGTAGTCGGAGGCGAGTTTGAATTCTTCGTGCAAGGCATGCTGCGTGGTGAGGCTGCCATTGAGCGTTGAGCGCAGAAAGCCGATCAGGTTCAGCAGCATGGCGCGGGCCTGTTGAGGGCTTTCATCGATCAGCGCATACAGGTTGGACAGTGTGTTGAACAGCATGTGAGGGTCGAGCTGAGAGCGCAGCAACTGCAGTTGGGTCTCCGTGGTGAGCCTTTTCGCCATGCGCTCACGCGCCTCGTGGAGGGTCCAACGGTCATGCAGGTACTCGAAAACATAGGACGCGACGACACCATAGGCCATGCTGAACAGGGTGGTGCTGTAGGACGGGGGGATCGGCTCCAGGTTGGCGGCACCCCAGTGCGTGCCTTGGACGGCGATGAAGGCATGTTGCGCTAGCCAGGCGCTGGTCAGTGGGCCTGCAGTGGCGACCAACAGAAAAAGCCACATGGTGGCAGCGGAGAGGTGCTTGTTGAGCAGGCCATCCTGGTCGTAACGCGCAGGTGCATCTGGCATGTGTCGCCAGCCATGCTGCAGTGCCAGCCATATGCCGTGGCCAGTGATCAGCAGGCCGAACAGCCCGATGAGCTCCAGCCACACCAGGTCATACAAAAGACTGTGGGCCAAAGGGTCGCGGGGTGATGCGAGCTCCATGGCATGCGTGGCGAACACCCCGACGATGATGAAAATCTGGTTGAAGGCGGTTTGCCGCGACATGAGGCGACGCCAGGTCAGCGTGGGAGGGTAGGGCGGACAAGGCATCGTGGGGCAGGTGTGTCGACATCAGACAGGCTTGAACAGTGAGCGTAGCGCAATGCAGGGCCAGTTCCTCTCCGGGCTTGACTGAAACGCCGACTGGCGGTGCGAATGGATGCCCGTGGCGGATGAACTGCAACCAAGGTTTTCGCCCCGGGCCTGCATGCACGCCGTGATCGGGCGGAGAGGCATCCGTCGCGCGCTATCGCGTTTCGTCGCATGCCGAGAGGTTGCCAGCAGGCGCTTGCCTAGATTGGGCCCCGATGCGCACAGGGCCTCATCAGCCTCACAAAGAAAGGAACCCACATGAAACACACATTGACCAGGCATCCGTTGATCTCACTTCTCTCGTTCTGTGTATGGTCCAGTGCCATGGCCATCTCGGCCCATGCTCAGACACAGCCCAGCGAGACGCCTCCCACAGTAAAGACGGGGCAAGGCGCGGTCAGCGGCAAGTTGATCAACCGGGTGCGCGCCTACTTGGGCATCCCCTATGCAGCGGCCCCTGTGGGTGAACTGCGCTGGCAAGCCCCGCAGCCGCCTGCAGCCTGGCGTGGCACACGCGATGGCACGGCATTTGGCCAGCGTTGTGCGCAACCCGCCAGCTTCTTGTCCCCTGAATCGGTCAACGAAGACTGCTTGTTTCTGAACGTGCATGTGCCGAACGACATCGGCCACGGCAAGCTGCCTGTGATGGTCTGGTTCCACGGCGGGGCATTTCTGTCTGGGTCCGCAGCAGACTACGACATGACCAAGCTGGCACAGAAGGCCAATGCCGTCATCGTATCGATCAACTATCGGGTAGGCGCGTTCGGCTTCATCCGTCAACCAGAGTTGGTGGCGCAGAACACCTCATCCAACCTGGGTTTGCAGGATCAGCAGGCCGCCTTGCGCTGGGTGCGCGCTCAGATCGGCCGCTTTGGCGGCGACGCCTCACGCGTGACGCTGTTCGGCCAGTCCGCAGGCGGCGCGAGCGTTTGCCTGCACATGGTGTCGCCGCAATCCAAGGGCTTGTTCCACCGTGCCATCTTGCAAAGCGGCGCGTGCAACCTGCTGACCACAACGCCAGCAGCCACCATGCAAGCCCAGTCCGAGGTTTTGGGCGTCAAGCTGGGCTGCGAGAAGGGGCCAGGGCAACTGGCTTGCATGCGCCAGAAGTCGGCCGACGAGGTGATGCGGACCTCGGTGCCCAACGGCAACGAAATCAATGGCGTGGACATACGCTGGACGCCTGTTCAGGATGGCATCTCGTTGATCGGTGACCCCGCCTCGCAGGTGCGGCAAGGGCAGTTCCACCGCGTCCCCACCATCGTTGGCTCCACCAGCGACGAGGGCCGGCTGTTCGTGGCGACCGAATACCACCAGGCATTGTTGGCGCCGGTGAACCAGCCGCAGGTTGATGAGTACATCCACAGGATCGCGGCCCATGACAGTGGGCTGGCAGGGCGACTGCGGGACACCTACACCGCGCAGGCCTATGGCACCTTGGATCTGGCCCTCAGTGCGCTGCTGACGGACTACTACTTCGCGTGCGATGCCATGCACGATGCCGTGGCCTTCTCTCGCTACGTGCCGACATACAACTACGAGTTCACGGAGGCGAACGCACCGCTGCCGCAAGATCCGCTCATGCCACTGGGTGCCCTGCATGGCGCGGAACTGATCTTCCTGTTCCAGAGCAACTCGCTGGTGCCGGGGCCACTGGGCCTGACGGCCTCGCAGCAAAAGCTGTCCGACCAGATGATCCGCTACTGGGGCCGCTTTGCCGCGACGGGCAATCCCAACAGCTTTCTGCCGCCGTACTGGCCGAGGTTCAAGGCCCATCGCCCAAGCTCGCTGAATTTCAACAGCAGCGGTCAGTCCGTCTTTGCGCAAGAGGACTTCCGTCAAGCGCATCAATGCGCCTTGATTGATCCCTTGTGAGCCTGAGAGCAGGGCCCATGCGGACGAGGCAGCAAGTGAGCATTTGATCTGAGCGTCAAACGGGGCCTTGCTCGGCCTATCGGGGTACCGGCAGTCAGCTAGTCTGAACGACTGCACTCTGTCTGGTACCCCAATGAAGATCAAGGCCCGCGTTCTACGCGGCGCAAGAGTGTCAGCTGCTCTGTGTGCGCTGCTTTGCCTCCCCGCTTTAACGTGGGCCCAGTCACCAGACAAGTCCTTCGCGGACATGATCAGCCAGCTCTCGCTGATCCCGCCAGGCGAGCCCGATTCCGACATGCTGGCCAAGGCGGCCGAGGCCGTAGGCTTCATCCAGCGCATGGATCTGCCGCAAGCCAGCAAGGCCATCAACGAAGCCTTGCAGCTGGATGCCCGCAACACCCATCTGCACTTTCTCAACGGCTTCATCTACCAGCTGCAAGCTCGGCAGGGTGATGCACAGAAGAACGAGATGGCCATCGAGGGCTATCAGCAGGCACTGCGCATGGACCCAGGCAACTGGATCGCGCAGGAGTTCCTGGGCCTGGCCTTCATGGACGTCAAACAGTTTGAGCAGGCCAAGGCGCAGTTCTCTGACGTGCTGATGCTGGCGCCAGGCAGCAGGGTTGCTGTCTACGGCTTGATGGTGGCCTCGTACATGACGGGTGACCCGGCCACAGCCTGTGCCATGGCCGATCGATTCCGCGCGGCGTCGCACGAGGCACATGCAGGCTTCATCCGCTCCAGTGTGTCGGTCTACGCATCGTGCGGGGATTTCGACAAGGCCGCACAGATGCGCGTGGCCCTGGGTCAGCTCAAAGGCAAGCAAGCCGACCTCAACCATGCGGACCAGCGCCTGGCCGACTGGAAAGCGGTCTATCTGACACGAGGCGACCCCGCAGAGCCTGTGCTGCGCAAGACCAGCGCTGCCGCAGACGACGGCGCCGAAGCGCCGCCCGTTGCGGCGCCCGAACCCGAAGCCCCAGCGATGGCGCGCCCTGACGGGCCCAACGACGGATCGCCCCGCATGGTGCTTGTTGACGTAGTGATGGTGTCCACGCAAGAGCTGGTCACCACGGCCAAGGGCATCAACCTGCTTAATGCCTTGAGTCTGCAACTGGGGTCTGCCTCAGCCCCGGCCTACTCACGGATCGGCAGCAACACCACCAGCACACCCGATGCCGGGATGGTCGATGCGGTGAGCGCGGTCAGTACGGTCATCACCAGAGCCGTCACCGTGCCGGCTCTGGCCTACTCATTGAACATCGCCAACGCGGCCAACAACCTCAACGAGGTGCTGGCGCGGCCCACACTGGCGGCGATCGACGGGCAGCCCTCGGAGTTCTTCTCCGGCACCAACCTCAACGCCGCCGTGGTGTCAACCAACTCGCTGGGCAATGCGTCTGCCGTGCCGGTGGACAAGCGCTTTGGCGTCAAGCTCGCGGTCACACCCACCTTCCTGCCCAATGGCATGGTCAAGCTCAAGGTCGACGCGCAGCGCACCTTCTTGAACGCCAATGTGGACAGCGCGGGCTTTGCCTACCGACTGGAAATATCGGAGACGACCTCCAACGCCAACGTGGTCATGAACCTGGGCGATACGCTGGTGCTCAGTGGCTTGAGCGAGAAAGAGTCGTCCAGCTCGCGCACGGGTGTGCCGTTCTTGCAGGACGTTCCCGGCTTGCAGTACCTGTTCTCCACCAGGCGCAGCAGCGACTTCCAGCGCTCCGTGCTGATCCTGATCACACCGAGGGCCCCTGTCTACACGGACAAAGCCAGCCGTCCGGGCGCAGGCCCCGGCGCGGGTGCCGGTGCCGGCATGAGCAGCAGCATGAAGGCCTTGCGGGAGAAACTGGGCTTTTCTGCCCGGTCGTCTTCCAACATCGAATCAATCCTCAACCACTTGAGGAGCACCAGTCTCTTTCGCGAGTTCCGACAAGGCGATGTGTCCTTGGAGCGATGGGATCGCATGCACAGCACGGGTGACCGGCTGCGGCAAGCCATGGACTTTTTGTACTACTGACTGGATGATGATGAAATCAAAATCGAATGTGATGACGCTTTGTGCGCAAGCCGTGCTGGTGATGTGTGCATTGACTGCTGGCTTGAATGCGCAAGCCAAATGCAAGAGCTTTTCCGGGTGCATGAAGTCTGGAACAAATGGTGCCAAGGACCTGGGCAACAGCGCCAAGGATGTCGGTAACAGCGGCCTGTCCGCCGTGGACCAGGCCGCCAAAGATGCCAAGGACCTGGCCGACAAGACCGCCAGAACACTGGCTGAACAGGGCGCTGCCATTTCCAAAGCCGAGATGACGGATCTGTTGCGCGATGCCAGGAATGCCTATGCCGACAGCGCTGGTGCGGTCAAGAGCGGCTACAACGCATCCGTCAATCAGCTCAACAGCATCATGACTGCGCTGCTGGATGGCATCTGGCGTGAGGCGGGCAAGAAGTTCACCAAAAAGAACCAGTCCACCATTCTGGAGATGAAGCACCGCGCCACGAGCCTGGATGCCGAAGGGCAGGCCGCCTTGAACCGCGTCAAGCGTGCGATCACGGCCAAGGATCTGGATGAGCAGGCTCGGGCCGACATGCAGGTCTTGATGAAGAAGATCGTGCCCGCCTCGGTCAAGAACTCCAGCTTTGGCATCCAGTTGTGTACCAGCGCTGGTGCGGGCTATGGTGGTGCCGACACCTGTTTCATGATGATCATGCAGACCTATCTGGAAGACGGCAAGTACAAGGTCGGACTGGCGCAGTCCGTTGGTGTGGCCGCCAGCCCTGTGCCGTCCGACATCGGCGCAGACGTGTCATTCGGCCTGTTCTGGGGCCCTGGTGGCATCAGTGACAACGCCGGCCCATCAATCGGTGTGGCCCTGGGTGCGGTGCTGGAAGAAGGCCTGGAAGTGGGCGTGTCATGGGGTGTGTCCACCAGCATGCCCAACCCGGACAGCGCCATCCCGGGTATCTCGATCTCGATTGGCACAGGTGGCAAGGTTCAGGCCTCGCTCAGCGCGGGCTACACCTTGCTGGCTGGCAAGTTCTGATCCGCGCGAGCGCCTTCAGATTTTCTGCTTCTGGTAGGTGTTGTTCATTTCAACACCACGGTCTGTGTCGGGCAGGCCGCGTTTGACATCCCGACACGCCTGCATCACGCTTTCACTGGGCACCGACCCACCGCCCTGGTCAACAGACTCGTCACGTTCATGTGGCAACTTCATGCCTTCGGGGGATGCCGCAGCAAGGGGCGCTTCGCTGGGTACGCTCTTGCGGCGCTTGATCACCCGGTGTGGTTTGTTTGATGCCGTCTCCGGGTAGGCGGAACCGTATTTGCTTTTGGCTTTCATACCAACTCCTGTGTGGTCGCACCCCATGGTTGCCTGGACGTACCGGGCACACGATGGGCTGGCAGGCACCGCTGGTCTGTGCGCCAACGCACGGCGTTGAGCCAGCCGTGCTGACATGATTTCAGAAGGAAGCTTCTGGGTTCATCATGGCAACAGACATCATCAAGTCCTTGAAAGGCATGCCCGCACTGGGCGGCTTGCCCTTGCTGATGTTGGTGGCTGCCTTGGCGTCTTGCGGCGAGACAGCCAGGCTGCCCATTTCTGCAAGCACCGGGCCACGGCCGACGCTGCCCCAGCCCAACCCCACGCTGATCCCCACGCTGCACATCGCGCCAGCGCAAGGCTGGGTTGCGGGCACCAAACCCACGGCTGCAACGGGCTTGCAAGTCCATGCCTTTGCCGCTGGTTTGAACCACCCACGTTGGCTGTATGTGCTTCCCAATGGCGATGTGCTGGTTGCAGAGACCAACGCGCCGCCCAAGCCGACGATGGCCAAGGCCTCAGGGGCTGGCTGATGGGCGTGTTCATGAAGCGCGCAGGCGCTGGTGGGCCCAGTGCCAATCGCATCACCTTGTTGCGTGACACCCATGGACAAGGTGTTGCGGTCGAGCGATCTGTGTTTCTGGAAGGGCTGAACTCGCCATTTGGCATGGTGCTGGTGGGGTCACATTTCTATGTCGCTGATTCCGACAAGGTGCTTCGATTCCCCTACAAGCCAGGCGATACCACCATCACCTCAGCCGGGGTCAAGGTCATTGATCTGCCGGCTGGCCCGATCAATCACCACTGGACCAGGAACATCATTGCCAGCCCCGATGGGCAACAACTGTATGTGACCGTGGGTTCCAACAGCAATGTTGGCGAGCGAGGCATGGCTGCGGAGGCTGGTCGTGCGGCCATCTGGCAAGTGGATGCCCGCAGTGGCACGCACCGCATTTATGCGAGTGGTATGCGTAACCCCAACGGACTGGCTTGGGAGCCTCAGACGGGCGCGCTGTGGACGACGGTCAACGAGCGAGACGAGCTGGGCAGTGACCTGGTTCCGGACTACATGACCGCGGTGCGCGATGGGGCCTTTTACGGCTGGCCGTACAGCTACTACGGGCAGCATGTGGACGCCCGCGTCTCCCCACAACGGCCGGACCTTGTCGCCAAGGCGGTCACGCCCGACTACGCCTTGGGTACCCACACGGCCTCACTCGGCTTGGCCTCTTCAGTGGGCACCTCCCTGCCTGCGCGGTATGCGCAAGGCATGTTCGTTGGCCAACATGGCTCCTGGAACCGTCGGCCCCACAGCGGCTACAAGGTGATCTTTGTGCCTTTTGAAGGAGGCCGGCCGCAAGGTGAGCCCCAGGATGTGCTGACAGGATTCCTCAGTGAAGACGGTCATGCACATGGCCGCCCAGTGGGCGTTGTGCTGGACAAGCGAGGGTCGCTATTGGTCGCGGATGACGTGGGCAATGTGGTCTGGCGCGTCAGCACCGCGCAATAGAACAACCGCCATCTAGGACAGGCCCATGAAAAACACCTCACCCAAGTCCAAGTCCAAGCCCTTGCCGCGCCATGTCTCTGGCGAGCCCTCAAGCAGCACGGCGTCGCATCAGGCAGCAGCGGTGCAGGCGCTCGCTGAGATGACGCGTCACAACCCCATCAAAGATAAGGAGTTCGGGTACGACAACGCCCTGTGCCCTGCGGCGGGGCAAGCCGTGGCACCTGGCTCAGATCTTGTGTTTGCCAGCACCCTGAGTGAAGTCAACGCCACGCCAAAGACAGGCCAAGGGCAAGGGGATGGGGTTGATGGACAGACAGGGTCACTGGATCGCGTGCGCACTGATCCGCAAGGCCAAGCCCTGACCACGAACCAAGGTGTGGCTGTTGGTGACAATCAAAATTCGCTCAAAGCGGGCTTGCGTGGCCCGAGCCTGCTCGAAGACTTCATCCTGCGCGAGAAGATCACGCACTTCGATCACGAACGCATACCGGAGCGCATCGTGCATGCCCGTGGCTCGGCGGCGCATGGGTACTTCGAAGCCTATGAGCCCCTCACCGCGCTCACACGGGCCGCGCCATTCCAGGCGGCGGGCAAGATCACACCTGTGTTTGCGCGCTTTTCAACGGTGGCCGGCGAGCGCGGTTCAGCCGACACCGCTCGCGACATCCGCGGCTTTGCCGTCAAGTTCTACACCGACGAGGGCAATTGGGACCTGGTGGGCAACAACATCCCGGTCTTTTTCATTCAGGATGCGATGAAGTTCCCGGACCTGATCCACGCCGTCAAGCCTGAACCACACAACGGCATGCCCCAGGCGGCATCGGCGCACGATACGTTCTGGGACTTTGCTTCCTTGATGCCCGAGACCACGCACACCTTGATGTGGGTGATGTCCGACCGGGGCATCCCGCGCAGCCTGCGCATGATGCAGGGGTTTGGCGTCCATACGTTCAGGCTTGTGAATGCTCAGGGTGAGTCGCACTTCGTCAAGTTTCACTGGAAGCCCAAGCTGGGCACGCATTCGCTGGTGTGGGATGAAGCCGTCAAGATCGCGGGCGCAGATTCCGACTTTCACCGACGCGATCTCTGGGATGCCATCGAGGCCGGCGAGTACCCGGAGTGGGAGCTTGGCCTGCAGGTATTCACGCAGGCGCAGGCCGAAGGGTTCAGCTTTGATGTGCTGGATGCCACCAAGCTGATCCCCGAAGAGCTGGTGCCCGTCAAGCCCGTGGGGCGCATGGTGCTCAACCGCAACCCGGACAACTTTTTCGCGGAGACCGAGCAGGTAGCCTTCTGCGCCGCGCATGTGGTGCCCGGCATCGACTTCAGCAACGACCCGCTGCTCGCCGGCCGTATCCACTCCTATATCGACACGCAGATCACGCGACTGGGTGGCGCAAACTTCCACGAGATACCCATCAACGCGCCGCTTGCGCCCGTCCACAATAACCAGCGCGATGGCCTGCACCGACAAGCCATCCCACGTGGGCGCGTGGCGTATGAGCCCAACTCCTTGGGGGGCGGTTGCCCGTTCCAGGTCGGTGGCGCCGGCTTCGTGTCCTTCCCCGAGCCAGTCGAAGGGGACAAGCTGCGCGGCAAACCAGACAAGTTTGCCGATCACTACACCCAGGCCAGCCTGTTTTTCGAGAGCCAGACCGAGATCGAGAAGGCGCACCTCATCGCAGGCTTTCGCTTCGAGCTGAGCAAGGTGACCGTACCGGCCATCCGCGAACGCATGGTGTCATCCCTGGTGAACGTCTCCAAGGCCTTGGCTGAGGCCATTGCTGGCGGACTGGGCATGGCCGTGCCACAGGCCATGCCGAGGGCCTTGACCAATCTCATGGCGCCTGAAGTGACGATGTCTGCCGCGCTGTCCTTGACCGCTTTGCCCGGCATGGGTGGCGTGCGGACGATGAAGGTGGCGCTGCTCGCTGCGGACGGGGTCCATGGCGCATCCCTCCATGCGCTGTGCTTGGCGCTGCTGGCCGCTGGCGCCATACCCTGCGTGGTCGCGCCCCGCCTTGGTCGTGTCAAGACGGAGGGGGGCACGCTGTTGGAGGCCATGGGGACGCTGGAGAACGCGGCCTCTGTGTTGTTCGATGCGCTGGTCCTGCCCGATGGGGAGGCCGGTGTGGCTTTGCTGGCACGGCACAGGCAAACGCACGAGTTCATCTGCGACCAGTATCACCATGGCAAAACCATCCTGTCACTCGGGGCCTCGACGTACTTGCTTGAGCGCGCTGGTGTTTCGGCTGTGCTGCCCACGGGTGAGATCGACCCAGGTATCTTGCTGAGTGATGTCGGCGATGCCCATCTCGCTGCCGAACGCTTCATGGCAGCGATAGCGCAACAACGCCATACGGCACGGCTGGTATCCCATGACATCAACTGACGTCAGCGTGCCTGAGCGACCGGACGTTCCCATCGTCTGCGTGGGTGGCTCTGCTGGTGGGCTTGACGCCTATACCCGACTCTTGCGCAACTTGCCTGGCGACCTCGGCGTTGCCGTCGTCATCGTCAACCATGTGCGCAATGTGGCCACGTTGCTTCACGAGATATTGCCCAGGCACACGACCATGCCCGTGGAACTGATCACAGATCAGTTGCGCATCCAGCCCAACCACGTGTTCATCATCCCCGAGGGGCGTGACCTGCATGTGCTGGACGGTGAGTTCCGCCTGGAGCCGATCTCCAAGCCAAGAGGCTGGCCGGATGTGATCACTGTCTTCCTGCGCTCATTGACGCAACACTGGCATGGTCAGTTGATCGCCATCATCGTGTCGGGATACGACGGGGATGGGGCAGAAGCACTTTGCGGCATCCGAGAAGTGGGCGGTGTCACGATTGCCCAGCGCCTTGACACGGCAGGACAACCTGACATGCCGCAAAGCGCCATCGCCAGTGGCTGTGTGGACTTCGTGCTCTCGCCAGAAGAGATCGCCGACGCCATCGTGCGCATTGCGCATCTGGCGTACGGCCCACTGGCAGAACGAAAGAGCCCGATTCGGTATCCGGCCTAGCGCAGGTCGAGATCTGTCGAGCTTCGGGCTTTGCGTGTGCGGCGGTCGTTGTCCTTGCTTTCACGCTCATCCGGATGACGATGGGGCCGATCCGAGACGCGCTGTCGACGGCCTCCCACCTCACCGTCCGTTTCATCGGTGAGCGACTCATCCCATTCATCCGTGGTTCTGTCCACAACGTGCTTCAGGTTGGTTTTGATTCGATCGGTATTCATGTGACTCTCCAAAATTTGGCTGTGTCCTTGGCGTGCCAAATATAAAAAATCACGAAACGTGCATCCGTGCGGTAGCGCACAGCCACAAAAGGGCCTGACGAGTTAGCGCCTCAGTTGGCTTGAGGGTCAAAGAATCGGCGGGACAGGCCCTGGCGCCCTGGATAGAACTTGAAGTAGGGCCTGGCCTCGTCAATGGCGCGCGCCACCGATGGGCGCGCCATCAAGCGCTCGAAGTAGGCGGCCAGCCGTGTGTGCTCAGGCGCCATGGGCACATAGGTCACCGCATAAAAGAGGGCTGGTGCAGCGGCGCAATCGGCCATGCTGAATGTCGCACTTGCCACCCAGGTTCGTCCCTCCAGTTGGCGCTCGATCATGGCGTAGGCCGAGGACAGGGCCTCGCGGGCCCGCGTCACGCTCGGCGCATCACGCTCAGCCTCTGGTCGAAGCAGGTCGGCGGTGAGGGCCTGCATGGGTGTCATCACATAGATGTCAAATAGGCGGTCCCACAAGCGCACGGCCAGTGCCTCGTCGGGGGCGTGCGGGATCAGCGTTCGGTCGGGGCTGGCATGGTGGCGCTGCAAGTGCTCAATGATGATGCTGGACTCGGGAACAGGTCGCCCCTTGTCGATCAACAAGGGCATCTTGCCCGTGGGCCACAAGGCCAGGAAGGCCGAGCGCTGCGCAGGGTCACCCAGGTTAAGCAGGCGCTTCTCCGGCGCGATGGCCAACTCGTCAAGTGCGATCAGCACTTTGTGGCAGTACGACGAAAGGGGATGAAAGTGGAGTGTCAAGTCAGTCATGGTGCGCTGCAAGGTTCCAATGAACGAAAATAGGGACGCGATGGCGTTGCCCGTCATGATTGCAGAATGTTGATGTGATGCACAAGGAGCCACCTTGCATGAACTGAGTCTGGCGGGCGGCATTGTCCGCCTGGTCGAAGACGCCGCCGAGCGCGAGCGGTTCAGTCG
>Ga0209066_10002817_pt1 | contig 20579 bp, 24 predicted proteins | sample All_14_2_FD_187198 | JGI IMG/M metagenome (GOLD analysis project Ga0209066, IMG submission 187198) | Freshwater microbial communities in response to fracking from Pennsylvania, USA - Allegheny Zone_MetaG_DW_15 (SPAdes) (version 2) ... | reverse complement strand
GTTACGTGATTTTTGATTAGCGCATTTGGGGCGGTGTTACGAATTTTTTGTTCGGGGCGGAGGAGTTGAGGCTTGCCGAAACGACGAGGGCTTGGCCTCGGGCCGAACAAAAAATGCTTTGAAAAATTGCAAAAAATTTGACCTCACCCCCTTGATCCCCCTCTCCATTAAAACGGAGAGGGGGAAGCTCCTACCAAATCTCTCACCATTGAAACGGAGAGGGGGAAATGAGGACTATCGTGGGAGTTTGGCGTTGACGGCGTCCCAGTCAATGCACTGCATGTAGGCTTCGATGTATTTGAGACGGGCGGTTTGGAAGTCGAGGTAGTAAGCGTGCTCGTAGACATCCATCGCGAGGAGGAGGGTGTGGTTCCAAGTGGGGAATGTGTCTTGGCTGTCGCCGATGTAGGTATGTACCCGTTGCTCTTCGTGGTCGTAACCGAGGAATACCCAGCCGCGACCAGCCATGCCGGTTGACTTCCAGTCGGCGGCCCAATGTTCGAAGCTACCGTAGGCTTCATTGATGAGGGCTTCGACGTTTCCGGATGCAGGGCCACCTTCGCCGCCCATGGTTTCGAAATAAACTTTGTGGTTGATGTATCCGCCGTAGGCAAATGCGTAATTGACCTTGAGGGCGCGCATTTGGCTAAAGATTTGGTTGGCTTTTGCGGGGTCGGTATCGATTTCGCTCAGGAGATTGCGAATTTCGTTTGTTTTGTTGGCGTAGCCTTTCCAGAGGGTGAGGTGGTTATCGTGGGTGGCTTTGCTGATGCCGACTTTTTCGGACGAATACACTTTTTGCGGAATTGCTTCCGGGACGGTTACGAGTTTTGTTGCCATAGTTTCTACCTGGTGTTTTACCTGTGGTTATTGGTACGCAGTTTGGGATTTGGGTGTCGCAGAGGTGGGACGAATCACTTTTTTGAGGGAGGGGATAAAATTGTTGTGTAAATGTCAAAAAAAATGAGGCGAACGCTTTTTTGTTAGCGAAAGCTTGTGTAACCTAAGGGTATGGATGATTTCGCACTACACGCATTGCAATCCGGCCCGAAGATCGTTGAACGAGTGCTTCGGGTTTTTCCTCATGACCGATTGGATGATCGGGTTGATCACGACCGATTTACGGCACGCGAGGTTGTTGCGCATTTGGCGGATTATGAGCAAACGGTTTTGGATCGTATCCGCGTGGCGAACATTTCACCAGGGCGCGAAGTGCCGAATTATGATCCGGATGCGCATGCGGCGGAGCACAACTTTGCAGATAAAGGGGTTTTTCATGAAGCGGAGGTCTTTGAATCTCGGCGGGGCATGACGATTGAGTATTTGAAGGAGCTGACAACAGCGGATTACGATAAGTCGTTTAAGCGATCGGACGGGACGGAGTTCACGATTCGTGACTATGTTTCACATTTGATGAAGCACGACTTGAATCACCTGGAGCAGATTTCGCGCTATTTGGCGACGGAAGTTGCGACGATCACCTGATCATTTGGGAACACGCCCCTATATCCGGCTTTAATGCTGTGGATATGGGGGATTTTTTTTGTGTTTGAAATTTTTTTGATCGAGCATGAAAAAATGCCAGAAGCGGTGATCGCTTCTGGCATTTGATTTAGCAGATGGAGTTTGTTCAGCTTTTGCGTCGTCGTCGTGCAGCGGCGATAGCAGCGGCAGCGGCGAGAACGGTCATGGTAGCTGGCTCGGGTACGGCTTTGATGTAGTCCACAGCAACGTCGCCGCTGTTGGATGTATCGAATCGTACGAGAACTTGGTCAACGTTTGACCAGTTGACACCGGCGAATTCGCTGAAGTCCCAGGTTACGACTTCGGGAGTATTGATTGCACTACCGACGAGGAACTTGGAGACGGTGACGAAACTGTTCGGGGAGTTTCGGACGAGGAAGTCGATTCGAAGATCGCCATCTCGGGAGACGGTTCGGATTTCGAATTGGCTTTCACCGGAGAAGTCGACGTTGAGATCATCGAATGATGTGCTCATCGGGCTGACGAGGTTGTAGCCGTAGTTGGTGGTGAGGATGGCATCGACGCCCGATTGGGAGTTCATGCTCATGATTCCAGCAACTGTATCGACGGATACATCGAGTCCGAATGCGTTACCCGTTACGGTAATGCTTCCTACTCGGTCGCCGCCGAGCATTGAACCTGCTTGGCTGTAATACGTTGTTCCGGTTGTGAGGGTGTTAGAACCAGCTCCGGTTGTAAAGTCATCAATCATGATAACTGCGTTAGCAAAGCTAGCGGCAACTACAGATCCGATGACCAGGGTTGTTTTGATTTGGCTTTTCATTGGTCTCTCCTAAATTGGCTTAGAGTCAATTGCCTTTCCGCTTTCGCGAGATAAGGGCGGCCACTCCAAGACCAAGGGCAATCATGGAAGCGGGTTCGGGAACTGCTTCGAAGGAATCGATGACGGTGTCACCGCTGGCGCTTGAATCGAGATCAAACGCAATTGCATCGATGTCGCTGAAGTTCGCAAGACCGAATTCTGAGAAGTCGATGGTGATTTCTTGCGTCATCATAACCATGTTAGGTGTGATGGCATGCGCTAATGAAGTAAAGCTCGTTGCACCGTTCCAAACCCGAACTGAAAGGTTAGCGGGTAAGTCGTTGCTGAGAATGGTGAATTTAAACTGGCTTTCTGAGCTCAAGTTCAAATTTAGTTCGGGGCCGAGGTTGCCGATGCTTGTGAATCCGTAGCCAACATTGGTAATTGAGTCAACCAACGTTTTGTTATCTGAGGCAAAGATGCCATTAATAACAACAACCGAATGTGAAAGGTTAAGGGGGTTGTCTTCGATTGTGTGGCTGATGGTTCGAAATCCACCAGGTACAGCTGCGGCAGTGTGGGTGATATTAGAACCCGAGCTTAGCGGGTCGTTCACGTTTCCAGTGCTGAAATCGTCGATCATGATGGCATGACTGACGGTTGCAACGCCCAGGAGGGCAATAATTGCGTATGTTTTCATTTAGTTTTTTCCTCTGCTAAGAGCAGTCGAGCGCCAAATTGCGCAAGAACTGATGATCAGTATAGTTGGTATGACCATCAAATGTTAGTGGTGTTCCCCAAGGGACCCGGATATCTCGTACTAATACTAGGTCTGCAGGTTCAAAGGGGATGAAAAACTCCAGATTTTCGAGGTGAAAACCTGGAGTTTTAATTGCAATAACATTCTTCTTTACAGAATGTTAATCGTTATCACTTGTTGTTGATTCTGGAAGCAAGTTTTCCGAAGGCATTTGCCCCGGCATAAATAGCGCTCATTCCGAGTTCTTCTTCGATTCGGAGGAGTTCGTTGTACTTGGCGACTCGGTCGGTGCGGTTTGGGGCACCGGTTTTGATTTGTCCACAGTTAGTGGCGACGGCGAGGTGAGCGATGGTGACATCTTCGGTTTCGCCGGATCGGTGGCTCATGACGCTGGTGTAGCTGGCGCGGTCGGCCATTCGGACGGCGGCGAGGGTTTCGCTCAGGCTTCCGATTTGGTTGACCTTGATGAGGATGCTGTTGGCGGTTCCGGTTGCGATGCCTCGGGAAAGTCGTTCGACGTTGGTGACGAAGAGGTCGTCGCCGACGAGTTGGACTCGGTCGCCGATGGCGTCGGTGACGTCTTTCCATGCGTCCCAGTCATCTTCGGAGATTCCATCTTCGATTGAAATGAGGGGATATTTTTCGGCGAGTTCGGCGAGGTATTGGACTTGCTCGGGGCCGCTGAGTTTTTTGCCGTTTTTGTAGTTGTAGGTGCCGCCTTCGTAGAATTCGGTGGCTGCGGCATCGATGCCGAGCCAGATGTCTTGACCGGGGGTGTATCCGGCTTTTTGAATTGATTCGAGGATGTAGTCGAATGCGAGTTCTTGGGATTCGAGGTTGGGGGCGAATCCACCTTCATCACCGTACCCGGTTCCTAGACCTTTGCCTTTGAGAACGGATTTGAGGGTGTGGAAGATTTCGCAACCGGCTTGGAGAGCTTCGGAGAAGCTTTCGAATCCGACGGGCAGAACCATGAATTCTTGGAAATCGACGTTGGAGTCGGCGTGTTGTCCTCCGTTGAGGATATTGAGCATGGGGACGGGAAGGGTCTTTGCTTGGACGCCGCCAACATATTTATATAGTGGGAGTTCGGCGGACATGGCGGATGCTTTTGCGACAGCAAGGGATACGCCGAGGATAGCGTTTGCACCGAGGTTGCCTTTGTTATCGGAACCGTCGAGTTGTTGAAGAAGCATATCGACGCCTTCTTGGTCGATGGCTTCGAATTCCATGAGAGCGGGGGCGATTCGTTCGTTTACGTTTTCGACGGCGTTGAGGACACCTTTGCCGAGGAATCGGGATTTGTCACCATCGCGGAGTTCGACCGCTTCGAATGCACCGGTGCTGGCTCCGGAGGGAACGGCGGCGCGGCCCATTGAGCCATCTTCGAGGAAGACATCGACTTCGACGGTGGGGTTTCCACGGGAGTCGATGATTTCGCGGGCAATGATTTCTATGATGGAAGACATGCCCCTGATATTACTGGGAATTGTTTGATATGGGGTGGGTTCAGGTTAGGTAGCCATTAAGAGAGCGTGGGTATGATGATGGATAGAAGTTATGGCGGGACGCGAGAGCTTTTTTTGGCACAAGTTGCATTCCTTGACGGGGGTGATTCCGACGGGTTTTTACATGGTTCAGCATTTGACCTTGAACTCGTTTGCTTTGGCGGGGCCGGAGAAGTTTAATGGGGTCATTCACTTTTTTGAGTCGATGCCGAAGCACTTCCTGTTTTTCTTAAAATTCGGGGTGATTTGGCCGGCGTTGATTTTCCACGCGGTTTATGGGCTGTTCATTATTTCTCGGGGTGAGGGGAACTATAGTGAAGCGGCTTTGAAGTACCGGGAGAATCGGTATTACACGTTGCAGCGATGGAGCGGGATTTTTGCCTTCTTCTTCTTGGTTTATCACATGGCTTCCACTTCGGTTTTGGGCCAGATTCAGGGTGCGAAGTCGATTGAATATGCGACTTGGGCGGAGCGGTTGGCGTCTCCCGGCGGAACCTACTTAACGCTCATTTTCTATGTGCTGGGGGTTGCGGCTTGTAGTTATCACTTTGCGTATGGGATCTGGAATTTCTGCATTCGATGGGGCATCACAATTAGTGAATCGGCTCAGCAGAAGACGGCGAAACTTTCGCAGTTTGTGTTTGTGGCGTTGACGGCGATTGGGATTCTGGCTTTGATTGGGTTCTTCAAGCCGGTGTTGCAGGCGGAAGATCATGCTTCGGCGGCGACGGGAATTTCGGTTCCTTCTCGTCCGGCGAGTATGGAGAAGTAGTTAGTCTGCGGTATCGAAGAGAGGTCGGCGAGATTCGTCGACCTCTTTGTATTTGGGGAGCCGCTCATCTTTGGGGCTGAGTTGGGGATTTTCGATGGGCCAGGGGAGATTAAATTGGGGATCGTTGAAGATGATTCCGGCGTCTTGCTCGTGGCGGTAGGGGGCGGTGCATTTGTAGGCGACAAGGGCGGTTTCGCTGAGGACGGCGAATCCGTGGGCGAAGCCTTCGGGGATGTAGAGGGCTTTGTGGTTGCCTTCGCTTAAGATTTCGGCGTGCCATTGACCGAAGGTTGGGGAGCCTTGCCGGATATCAAGGGCGACATCCCAGATTTCGCCGTGGGGGCACTGGACGAGCTTGCCTTGGGCGAGGGGCCATTGATAATGGAGGCCACGGAGGACATTTTTTCGGGAGAAACTGAGGTTATCTTGAACGAAGATGTGGGGGAAATCGAGGTCGGCAAGTTTTTCTTCGTTATATGTTTCGAGGAAATAGCCGCGTTCATCGCCGAAGACTTGGGGTTCGAGAACGACGACGCCGGGGATTGCAGTTTTGATTAGGTTCATTTTAAGATTTTGAGGAGGTATTGGCCGTAGTCGTTCTTCTGCATTTGTTCGGCGAGTGTTCGCAGTTGATCGGCGGAGATGTGGCCCATGCGGTAGCAGATTTCTTCGATGTTGGCGACCATGAGACCTTGGCGGGTTTCGACGGCGTGGACGAAGTTGGCGGCTTGGAGCATGGATTCGGCGGTGCCGGTATCGAGCCATGCGAATCCGCGACCGAATGTGGTGACGTTGAGGGTTCCGGCTTCGAGATAGACGCGGTTGAGATCGGTGATTTCGAGTTCGCCTCGGGGGGAAGGCTTAAGATTTTTGGCGTATTCGACGACTTTGTTATCGTAAAAGTAGAGGCCGGTTACAGCGAAATTTGATTTGGGTTGGGTGGGTTTTTCTTCGAGAGTTTCGGCTTGTCCTTCGGCGTTAAAACTGACGACTCCATAGGCTTCGGGGTGGTCGACTTGATAGGCGAAGACGGTAGCGCCGGATTCTTGGTTCATGGCGTCGCGGACGAGGCCCGAGAGATTTTGACCGTAGAAGATATTGTCACCGAGGACGAGGGCAGCGGGGTCGGAGCCGATGAAGTCTTCGCCGATGATGAAGGCTTGGGCGAGCCCATCGGGGGATGGTTGGGCGGCGTATTGGAGATTGATTCCCCATTGGGTGCCGTCGCCGAGGAGTCTTTGGAACGCTTCTTGTTCGTGAGGGGTGGTGATGATGAGGACGTCTTTGATCCCCGCGAGAAGGAGGACGCTGAGGGGGTAGTAGATCATCGGTTTGCTATAAACCGGGATGAGCTGCTTGCTGATGCCGCGGGTGATGGGATGAAGCCGTGATCCTGATCCACCAGCTAGGATAATTCCTTTTCGAGTCACTTGTGGCTGACTCCAGATGTGTTGCTGTAGTGTTCTTCGATCCAGGTGAGGTATTCGCCGGATTTGACGGAGTCGATCCAGGCAGGGTTTTCGGCGTACCACTTGACGGTTTGGAAGAGACCTTCTTCGAAACTTTGGGATGGTTGCCAGCCAAGATCGTTTTTGATTTTGGTGGTGTCAATGGCGTAGCGGAAATCGTGTCCGGGTCGGTCGGCAACGAAGGTGATTTGTTCTTTTACTTTGTCGGCGGGTTGGTTTGTGAGTTCGGCGATCGCGTCGCAGATTCCGTAGACGACTTGGAGGTTTGTTCGTTCGGCGTTGCCACCGATGTTATAGGTTTCGCCGATTTTGCCTTCGGTCATTACTTTGAAGATTGCTTCGGCGTGGTCACCGACGAACAGCCAGTCGCGGATGTTTGCGCCTTTGCCGTAGACGGGGAGAGGCTTTCCGGCGAGGCCGTTCATAGACATTACGGGGATCAGTTTTTCGGGGAACTGGTAGGGGCCGTAGTTGTTGCTGCAGTTGGTGATTTTTGTGGGGAGACCGTAGGTGTGTTCCCATGCTCTGACGAGGTGATCGCTGGATGCTTTTGATGCGCTGTATGGCGAGTTGGGGGAGTAGGGGGTGGTTTCTTGGAAGAGGCCGGTGTCGCCGAGCTCGCCATAGACCTCATCGGTGCTGACGTGGTGGAAGACTTTTCCGTCGTAGTTTTCGTTCCAAGTTGTGCGGGCGGCTTCGAGAAGATTGAAGGTGCCGATGATGTTGGAGTTGAGGAAATCGCGGGGGTATTTGATGGAGCGATCGACGTGGGTTTCGGCGGCGAAGTGGGCGATGTGGGTGGGATTGAAGTTTTGGACAGCTTGGGTTGTGGCATCGGCGTCGGCGAGGTTGATGCGGGCGAAGCTGTAGTTGGGGAGGTCGGCGATGGACTTGAGGGAGAGAGGGTTTCCGGCGTAGGTGAGGGCGTCGATGTTCATGAACTGGACATCGGGCATTTGGGGGACGTATTTGAGGAGGAAATTAGCGCCAATGAAGCCGCAACCGCCGGTCACTAAGATTCGCATAATTGCAACGATGTTACCTGCCTGAATTTTCGCTGTAGGGGCAGTTTTGATGCTATAAATACCTGTCATTGATTAAATTATTATTAAATTATACTGCTAAAGTATCTTTTTTCAATTTAATATAGAACGGAGAATATGGGATTTTACTAAATTTACTTATTGTTGATGTCTGGGCTGATTCGAAATTAATATTGGTATTTTTAGTGGGAGTGTCAAATGAAATTTGATTCAAATTGGCCCTTTGGTCGGAACATGGAACTTTCGTGGACGTAGAATAGGTTCGTGATTTTTGATTTATTGGAGAAAGAAGAGGGAATACAGAGTAATGCACCGGCGCATTTTCATCCAGAGGACTTGATTGGTGATTTGCCCATGCAGAACTTTATAAAAACGCCATTGCCGTGCGAGCCTGTGCTTTTGCTGACGGGATGTATTGATCCGCGTGGCATGAGGGATACGGTGCGGAACAACCCCGATATCCGGCGGCAAGATTATTTGAAGGCGTTTCGGCGGTGGGTTACTGAATCCCACTTTCAGAAGATTGTTTTTTGCGAAAATTCCGGTGCAGATCTAAGCGACTTTGAGGAGATTGCGAGGGGTTCCGGGAAGGAGATAGATTTGTTGAGCTTTACAGCACCTAATTATCCAGTTAAGCGAGGGAAATCGTATGGCGAAATGTTGATCCTCGAACATGCGATAGAAAATTCAAGTTTGATCGGGGCTGATACACGAATAATGAAATGCACGGGTCGCCTGTTCATATTGAGTCACCGGAAGTATTACCAGCATGGTAAGGAGCAGGAATTTGACTTCAGTGTTGACATGAATCGTGGTTTATCTGAATGTGAAGTACGAGTATTTTTTGCGAGTGCGGATTTTCTGAGGAGATTCCTGTTCCCATTTCGGGGGCGTTTGGATGAAACAGTGAGTCCCCAAATTTGCCTAGAGCAAGTCGTCGGTCAAGCTGCTAATCGGGCGTTGTCGGAATTGATGGTTTATTCACCACTGCCGTGCGCTCAGCTCTATGTTGGACATAGTGGTTCCTTGGGGCATAAATATAGTCCGTGGCAATCGATGATCGGCCGGGCAATGAAGATTGTTCCAGCTTCTCGAATGCAAGGCGGCTTCATGTATAAGCTGAATTCTCTCAGGATCAAATTTAGAAAATAAAGTGATGGTTTAGGATCAGTCGTGCCTTGAACGATCCCTGATGCGGGTTGATTTGCTTCGGAATTTGGGAGCCCAAGAGGAACCTGCGTTTTGGCGTGTGATTTGTGAGTATTTGAGTGGATACCAGGTTAAAATGATGTTATGAATATGCGGCAGTTTGTTGGCCCTCTTGGGTTGGCGGTTTCGGGGTTGCCGTTGTTGATCGGGTTTGTCAGCGGGCCATCTATTGAACCGGTGCAGGAGCCGAAGTCTGAGGTTATTTTTACGCGCGATGTTTTGAGTGTTTTGAACGCAACGTGTAATTCTTGTCATGGCGTGAATTCACAGCAGGCGGGATTGCGGCTGGACAGCTATGAAGCGATCATGAAGGGGTCGGAAGCTGGGAGTGTCGTTGTTCCGGGGAAGAGTGGCGAGAGTGAGTTGATTGGGAGATTGCGGGGCGAGGGTGGGGCACCGCAGATGCCGATGGGGTTCCGGCCGCTGACGGAGGAGCAGATTGCCAAGATAGAGCGATGGATTGATGAGGGCGCGAAAGAGACGGGCAAGAATTATCAGCATTGGTCTTTTTCGAAGCCGGTTAAGGTGGCAGTGCCAGAGGTGAAAAACTCTCAATGGGTTCGGAACGAAATTGATAGGTTTGTTTTGGCAAAATTGGAGAAAGAAGGGCTGGAGCCTTCGGTGGAAGCGTCGCGGGAAACTTTGGTGAGGCGAGTTTATTTGGACGTTTTGGGGTTGCCGCCGACGGTTGAAGAGGCGAAGAAGTTTTTGGATGATGAGTCGCCGAATGCTTACGAGGAGATGGTGAATCGGGTTTTTGCGAGCCCACATTATGGGGAGCGGCAGGCGCGGATTTGGCTTGATTTGGCGCGTTATGCGGATAGTCAGGGGTACGAAAAGGATTTGGATCGTTCGATGTGGCCCTGGCGTGACTGGGTGATTGAGGCGTTTAATTCGAACATGGAGTTTGATGAGTTTACGTTGGAGCAGTTTGCGGGGGATCTCATTGCCGAAGGGGATATGGATAAGATTGTGGCGACGGGATTCCACAGAAATACGATGATCAACCAGGAAGATGGGGTTGATCAGGGGGAGGCACGGTTTCTGACTTTGGTTGACCGGGTGGGGACGGTCGGGACGACTTGGATGGGGACGACCGTGGCTTGCGCCCAGTGCCATGACCATAAATATGATCCGGTGAGTCAGAAAGAGTTTTATCAGATGCTGGCTTACTTTGAGAATATTGATGAGCCGCAGATTTCGTTGACTCCAGAAGTGGCGAAGAGGATTGGGGAACTGAATTCTGAGATTGGACAGCTTAATGCGGGGATCGGGAATGCGCTTACTTTGGAAGCGGACAAAGCAGAATTGACGAAGAAGAAGGGTGAGCTTGAAACGGAGTTGAGGTCGCTCACTAATGTTACGACTTTGGTGTTGCGGAATAAAGAAGGAGCTAAGGCAGAGACGCCGATTCGAGAGCGGGGGATTTTCTTGAGCCCGGGAGAAGTGGTTTCGGCAGGAACACCAGCATTTTTGGGTTCACCGGCCCCGTCGCAGGATCGGGTTGGGTTGGCGAAGTGGCTGGTATCCCCAGAGAATCCGATGACAGCTAGGGTGCAGGTCAATCGTTTTTGGGAGCAGCATTTTGGAACGGGGATTGTGAAAACGAGCGAGAATTTTGGGACTCAGGGGGATTTGCCTTCGAACCAGGAGTTGCTGGATTGGCTGGCGGTTGACTTTATGGAATCGGGTTGGGATATGAAGGCAACGCATAAGAAAATTGTTCTTTCTGCTACATATCGTCAGAGTTCGGTGGTTTCGGCGGAGCTTTTGGAGCGTGATCCAGAGAATCAGCTTTTGGCGCGGGGTCCACGATTTAGGTTGGAAGCGGAGGCGTTGCGGGATTCAGTGTTTGCGGTTTCGGGATTGTTGACGACGAAGATTGGGGGGCCGAGTGTGATGCCGGTTCAGCCGCAGGGGACTTGGAACACGCCTTACAATGGGCAGACTTGGAATACGGCGACGGGGGAGAATCGGTATCGCCGCAGTCTTTATACATTTATCAAGCGGAGTGCGCCGTTCCCGATGCTTTTGACATTTGATGGAACGAGTCGGGAGACTTGCACGCCAAGACGGATTCGGACGAATACACCGTTGCAGGCGTTGAACTTTTTGAATGATCCGGGTCTGCTTGAAGGGGCGGTGGCGTTAGGCAAACAGGTGAAGGGTCAGAGTTTGGTGGTGGGGGTTCAGCGGGTGATTTCGCACTGCTTGGTTCGGGAAGCGGATGATCGGGAAGTGATTTTGCTTTCGGGGCTCTTTGAGCGGACGAAGGCGAAATATGCGGCGGACTTGGAATCGGCGAAGAAACTTTGCGGGGAGCCGGATGCGGATTTGGCGGCGTGGACGGTGGTTGTGAACACGGTAATGAACACAGATGAGTTTTTGACTCTGGAATAAGACATGGATATGAAAAATCAAGAAGAGGCGTTGAAATATTTGACGCGGCGGGCTTTGCTGAAGAACGCGGGATATGGGATGGGGAGCTTGGCGTTGGGGTCGATGCTGAGCGAGAATTTGTTTGGGGGGATGTTGCCAGGGGGGCAGGAAATTGGGTTGCCTAAGCCACATTTTGCGCCGAAAGCGAAGAACGTGATTTTTTTGTTTATGGCGGGGGCACCTTCGCAACTGGATTTGCTTGATGACAAGCCGTTTTTGCGGAAGCATAACGGGGAGCCGATTCCGGAAGAGATTGTTCAGGGTGAGCGGTTTGCGTTTATTAAAGGGACGCCCAAGCTTTTGGGGTCACCTTATGAGTTTGCGCCACGGGGGCAGAGCGGGCAGATGATTTCGAATTTGTTGCCGCATTTGCACGGGGTGGCGGATGACATTTGTATTATCCGGTCGATGCAGACGGATCAGTTTAATCATGCGCCGGCGCAGCTATTTATGAATACGGGGGTTCAGATCCCAGGTCGGCCAAGCATGGGAAGCTGGATGACTTATGGCCTGGGAACCGAGAACAAGGATTTGCCGGGTTTTGTGGTTTTGATTTCGGGTGAGAATAACCCGGATGGGGGGAAGAGTTGTTGGAGTTCAGGATTTTTGCCGACTCAGCATCAGGGAGTTGAACTGCGGAGTCAGGGCGATCCGGTGCTTTATGTGACGAATCCGGATGGGATGGATGCAGGGACGCGGCGGGACACGCTTGATGTCATTAACGAGTTGAATCGGTCGGCTTTGAAATCGAAGGGTGATCCGGAGATTGCATCGCGGATTGAGCAGTATGAGTTGGCTTATCGGATGCAGACGAGCGTGCCGGAATTGATGGAGATTGATTCTGAGCCGGCTTCGATCCATGAAATGTATGGGACTGAGCCGGGGAAAAAGAGCTTTGCGAACAACTGTTTGTTGGCGCGAAGGCTGGTGGAACGGGGTTGCCGATTTATTCAGCTTTATCATCGCGGCTGGGATACGCACGGTACGGGGGAAACAGATGCGATTGATAAGCGGGGATTGCCGGATCGATGCCGGGAAGTTGATCAGGCTTCGGCAGCTTTGTTGAAAGATTTGAAACAGCGCGGTTTGCTGGATGAGACGATTGTGATTTGGGGCGGTGAGTTTGGCCGAACGCCGATGAATGAAGCTCGGAATAATTCGCCGTTCTTGGGACGAGATCACCATCCGAGGGCGTTTTCGATGTGGGTAGCGGGAGGCGGCTTTGCGGGCGGAACCACGGTTGGAGCGACGGACGAGCTGGGTTACAACGTTGTGGAGACTCCGGTTCATATTCATGACTTGCATGCGACGGTCTTGAACCAGATGGGCTTGGACCATACGCGTTTGACTTATCGGTATCAGGGTCGAGATTTTCGGTTGACGGATGTAAGTGGGGAAGTGATTCCGGAGTTGCTGGGCCAATAAGAACTGAGATTTTTAGTTAGGCGTCTAATGGGTATGTCACTTGTTGGATTAGCTTTGCTGATGGGTCAATATGGTCGAGCTTCGCTTGGGCCACAGGTTAAGGTGGTTGGCGATTCGGTTGATGTTTTTGTCAGTGCGAAAGCGGGGAACAAGCGGGGGTATCCGAATGTGCGGGTTCCCGGTTTGGCGGTTTTGCCGGGCGGGAAGCTGGTCGCGGTTTGTGAGGGTCGTCAGAGCGGTGCGGATCAGAGCGGGAACGTGATTTTGGCGCGGGTGAGTAATGATCGAGGTCAGAAATGGGGGACGGAGATTAAGCTTGCGGGGAATGGGGTTGATAGTTGTTCTTCACCGCTGATTGTGAATGTGGGGAATACGGTTTTTGTGCATTATTCGATTTTCCCGAAGGGGACGGATAGTTATTCGCTTTCGAAAGGATTTGAGGGGAAAGCGCAGAAGACGTTTTATGTTCGGAGTGATGATGGCGGGGCGAGCTGGAGTTCGCCGGTTGATACGACGCGGGCGATGCGGCGGGAGGGGGTTCAGTCGATTAACTTTGGGCCGGGGAATGGTTTGGTTTTGCGGCGGGGCGATCATGTGGGGCGGATTATTATTCCGGCTTATGAACGCATGGGCGGAGCGGCGGCGAGCGTGGCGATTTATAGCGATGACAAAGGCGCGAGTTGGCAGGTTGGGTCGCCGGTCGTGGCGCGAAAGGGGGATTATCCTAATGAGGTTTCGATGGCGGAACGTGAAGATGGCAGTTTGCTGATGAACGCTCGGGCGGCGAAGAATGTGGGGAAACGGGTTCAGGCGATTTCGAAGGATGGGGGGAATAGCTGGAGCGATTTTAGGATTGTTGAGGAGTTAGCGGATCCGGTCTGTCATGCGGGAATGGTTCGTGCGCGGTTTGCGAACGGTTCGCAGAAGGGTGTGATGTTGCTTTCGATGCCGTCGGCGATGGGTCGGCGGAATGGTCAGATTCGGGTGAGTACGGATGATGGGAAGAGTTGGCCGGGGACATTTTATGTGACGAAGGATTATTTTGGTTATTCGGTTTTGGTTGACTTGGGGAACGGGGAGTTTGGTTTGATGTATGAGGGGGCGACGGGGAGTCCGAGTAATCCGAACACGTTTCTTCGGTTTACAAGGTTGAAGTTGGTGGGGTGAGGGGGGCAGTCATTTGGATTCTTGAAAGAGAGTTGTTGCTTCGATGGAATGGACAATCCTGCGGATTGCTTTCTTGATTTTGAGGACTGGGCCCCGGCCTGCGCACGGGGTGACTAGCTTGTGATTTTGTGGAGATGTTGTTAGTTTGAGGTTGTAGAGTGATGGATTCCGCCTCAAGGGCGGAATGACGAATAGACAATCCTGCGGATTGCTTATTTCTTTTGTCAACCCCTCCCGATACCTTCGGAATCCCCCTCCCCGATTCCCCGCCTTCGCGAGGACAGGCTCCGGTGAGGGGGTTGCTTGCACTCGGCGTTAGCCTGAATGATCCACAATGAGAGAGAATTCGGACAGTCCTCCGGACTGCTGGTTTTTTTTTGTTTGGTAAAGCAGATTTCTTGGAGTTATCGAGCGTAAGTCAAGGGCTGTCTGGGTCCCCGCGTAGGCGGGGATGACGACGGAAGGGTCTTGCTTTCTCGCCTATTGCTTGCCGGTTCACCCGAAGTTGGTGGTTAGCGAATGGCGGGGATAAACCTTTGGATTCTTATCTACTTTGGCTTTCGTAGGTCGGTGATGCCGCCTTTGCCTTGGACGCAGAGGGCGGTGGCGAAGGGGTCGGAGAGGAGGCCACGGTCGGCGATGACGGTGGACATGACGCGATTGGTGAGGCCGATTCCGGTTTTTGGATCAACGATATGTGAATATCTGATGCCATTAAGTTCTATAAATTGCTCGGTGTCGCCGGAGGTGCTGATGGCGCAATTTGAGAAAAGTTGAGGGTTTGGATCGCCGGGGATTTGGACTTGCCAGCCCGCTTGATTTGGTGGAGGATCGGCGATCGTGATATCGCCGCCGGCCTGGACGATTGCGCAGGTGATTTGGTTTTGTTTGAGGACGTCGAGGGCGGCGTCGCAGGCGTAGCCTTTGGCGATTCCGCCGAGGTCGATGGCGAATCCGGGTTTTGAGATGAGGATTGAGTTTTCAATTTGGTCGAGCTGGATTTGGCGGTAATCGACAAATTTGAGGGCTTGTCGGACTTCGATTGGACCGGGGAGTCGGCCGGTGTTGCGAGCATTCCGCCAGAGCTTGACGGCGGGGCCAGCGGTGATATCGAAGGCGCCGTCGGTTTGCTGGCTGATTTGTTGGGCGGCGGAGATGACTTCGAACAGGGGATCGGATATTCGGGTTTTGATATTGGGTTTGAGCTGGCGGATTTCGCTGGTGGGGCGGTAGTCGCTCATGATTTGTTCGAGGCGTTCGATTTCGGCGTAGGCGGCTTTGGCGGCGAGATCGGCTTGGGGTTGGGAGGGGGCGTAGAAGGTGAGTCGGAATTCGCCGCCCATTTTGATTTCGGTGTAGGTGAATTTTGTGATGGCTTCCTCTTGCTTGGGATTGGGGGTTGTTTTTGAATTATTCGGACGCTGGCGCGGCACTTCTTTTTGGACTGGGCCCCTGCCTTCGCAGGGGTGACTTAGCTTGGTGGTTACGTTGATGGTTTCCTCTTGCTTAGGATTGGAGGTTGTTCTTGAACTGATTGGACGCTGGCGCGGCCCTTCTCTTTGGACTGGGCCCCTGCCTTCGCAGGGGTGACTTAGCTTGGTGGTTACGTTGATGGTTTCCTCTTGCTTGGGAGTGGAGGTTGATTTTGAATTAATGGGACGCTGGCGCGGCCCTTTATCTTGGACTGGGCCCCTGCCTACGCAGGGGTGACTCAGCTTGGTGGATTTGGTGATGAATGCATCGACATTCATTGGACTGGATGGTTTTGTTTTGGAACTTGACAACCCCTCCCCCCGGATCATGTGCGGGGCAGGCTCTCCGCCCCAAACTTGGGGAGCGAATCTCATATTGCAGAAATGGGTGAAAACGATTAGTGAGGAGAGCACTGAGCGGAGTTTATCGGAAATGCACCGGATGAAAATCAGTTATTAGTGCTGGAGTAAAACGAAATTCTTAATTGGCGTACAATTAAAGTATGTTGCTGGCAACGGCGTTTGCGTTGAGTTTGAAGATGATGGATTTGGAGACGATGACCGTGAAAATTGACGGTCACTTAGCGGAGTACAAGATGGTGAAGGTGCCGAGCGGGAAGTTTGGCTTTCAGGAAGACATGACCGAAGTCAAATCGTTCTGGATTGGGACGACAGAAGTCACTTGGGATTTGTATGATATTTTCGCTTATAGATTAGACTTATCGCAAGAAGCGGCGGCGAGTGATGAGGTGATTAAGGCTCGCCCGAGCAAACCTTATGGGGAACCGGATCGGGGGTTTGGTCATGCCGGGTATCCGGCGATTGGGATTCATATTCAGGCGGCGGAGGCTTTTTGCACTTGGTTGAGCCAGAAGACGGGGAAGAAGTTTCGGTTACCAACGGAAGCGGAGTGGGAATATGCGGCAATGGCGGGAGGCTCAGAAGTTCCGTCACCGATTGATGAATTTGCGTGGAATTGGGACAACGCGGATGATAAGACTCATCCAGTTGGATCGTTGAAGGCGAACGCTTGGGGCTTGCACGATATGCTTGGCAATGCGAGCGAGTGGGTGACTCAGCCGGAGGAGAAGTCGATTACGAAGGGCGGGCATTTTTATTCGAAGCCGAAGACTTTTGCTTTTACGATGTCGGAGGCTTACAAGGTTGAGTGGCAGATGCGGGATGCGCATACTCCGAAGAGCAAGTGGTGGTTGAGCGATGGGGAGTTTGTGGGTTTACGGTTGGTTTGTGAGGCGGAGTAGGTGCAGCGGATAATCCTTCGGATTGCTTAGTTCTTTTTGTCAACCCCTCCCGATTCCTTTGGTATTACTTGCGGGGCAGGTTCGGAAAAATTACTTTGATGTTGTATGTGCCCCTCCCTTAATCCCTCCCCGAAGGGGAGGGATATTGAACGACAATCCTTCGGATTGCTTTTCTCTCAGGACTGGTTCCCGGCCTGCGCTCGGGGTGACTAGAGAGGGTGTTGGTTTTTCACTGGGTACACCAGTGCCACCCATATATTTTGTAGAAGGTGGGGGATGGATTCCGCACCAAGGGCGGAATGACGATGCGAGGGACAATCCTTTGGATTGCTTTTTTAGGATATTCCGACCGTTACCGGTCGGAGCACCCGAGTTTGTTCATGTTGGTGGATGGATTCCAGATCAAGTCTGGAGTGACTATGCAATGGACAATCCTTTGGATTGCTGTTTTTTTGATTTGGCAAAGCAGATTGCTCGGAGTTATCGAGCGTCTGGTGAAAGCTGTCTGGGTCCCCGCCTACGCGGGGATGACGAGGGAGGGGTCTTGCTTTCCCAGCTATTGCTAGCCGGGGCAAATGATGTTAGCAATTCATCAAGCTTTTTTGACGGTGATTGTGGCGCGGGTGCCTTGGTTGGGTTGGCTTTCGATTTTGAGGGTGCCGCCGTGGGCTTTGATGATTGAGTCGACGATGCTGAGGCCGAGGCCGGTGCCGCCGGTGGCTTGGTTGCGGGCGGAATCGACACGATAGAAGCGGTTGGTGAGTTTGCTGAGGTGTTCGGAGGCGATGCCTTCGCCGGTGTCGGTGATGGAGATTACGATCAAGCCGTTTTGCTCTTCGGTTTTGAGGGTGATTGTGCCGTTTTCTGGAGTGTGGCGGGCGGCGTTGGTGAGGAGATTAAGGATGGCACGCTCGAGCATTGGGGGGTTGATGAGAGCTTTTTTGTCTTTGAGTTCGAGTTTGAGCCGGGGGTCTTGATTGAGGTTGGCGAGCTCGACAGCACGGGCGATGACGCTGGTGAGGGAGTTGGTTTCGAGGTTGGGGTTTTCTTTGAGGTTTTCGGTGCGAGCGAGGGTGAGCATTTGCTCAACGAGGGCGGTCATGTGGTCGGTGGCGGTCTGGATGGTTTTGAATCGGTCGCGGGTTTCGGGGTCGATGTCGGGGTCTTCTTCGGCGGAGCTGGTGATGATTTTTATGCGGGTGAGGGGGGTTCGGAGTTCGTGGCTGGCGTCGGCGGTGAATTGCTTTTGGGCTTGGAGAAGGGTTTCTTTTTCGTTGAAGGAGGATTGGAGTCGGGCGATCATGCCGTTAAATTCTTCGGCGAGTTGGGAAAATTCGTCGTCCCCTTGGGTGGGGATGCGCTGATTGAGATCCCGAGCGGAGAGGTTGTGGGCAGCGGCGGTTAGGTTTTCGATGGGTTTGAGGGCGCGACGGGTGAGGAATGCGGCGCCGATGGATGCGAGGAGGAGGGTGGCGGGGACGAGGACGGCGAGAAGAATGATTTGGGAAGATTTTATGGCTGCAAGGGGGGTGAGATCGGCGGCGACCTGGACAACGGCGACAACTTGACCTTGTCGGCGGATGGGGGCGGAGAGGATGCGGATGCTTTCGCCGCTCACGGTTATGGTTTTGAAGATTTGCTGACCTTTGAGGGAGGCTGCGAATGCGGGGGTATCCCACGGTTCGAGGGGTTCGGGTTCGAAGAGGGCGTTTCCTTCGGCGGAGAAGATTCTTGGTCGACGGAGTATGAGGATTTTTGCGGCGTCTTCGTCGAGGTTTCGGGGGATGGGTTGTTGCCGGAGTCGGTTGATCCAGTTTCCGCCGCGCCTTTGGTTGGGGTTGTCGAATTCGCCTTCGAACGGCTGTCCGTTGGGTTGATTGGAGCCGAAGCCTTGACCGGGGCTAGGTTCGAACCCTCGATTATTGCCGCCACGGGGGCCTTGTTCTTGGGCGGCGAGGGTCATTGGTTCGACACGGGAGACGAGTTCGCGGTCGATGGTTTGGAGAGTGAGTCGCTGGGTGGCAAAGGCCATAAGACCGCCGAGGAGAAGCATCGCAAACGTGAGGATTGCGAGGTTCCAGAGGGTGAGGCGGGTTCGGAAACTGGTGGCCATTTAGTTTTGGTCGGGGGGACGGAGGACGTATCCGATTCCGTGGACAGTATGAATCAAGGCGGGTTTATTGGGGGGATCGACTTTTTTGCGGAGGGAAGAGACGTGAAAGTTGACGGTGTTGGGTTGGGTGTCGATGTTGTTCCAGATTCGTTCGATGATGGCTTCGCGGGTGAGGACGTGGCCAGTTCTTCGGGCGAGGGCTTCGAGGAGGGTGAATTCGCGTTTGGTGAGGCCGAGGTCTTCTCCGGCTCGGGTTGCGCTGTTGGTTTGGGGGTCGATGATGAGGTCGGCGACTTCGATCAGTTGGGATTTTTTCTCGGTGTCGCGGCGGGTGATGGCGCGGATACGGGCCATGAATTCTTGGAATGCGAATGGTTTAACAAGGTAGTCGTCGGCGCCGGCATCGAGGCCGGTGACTCGGTCTTCGATGGCATCCTTGGCGGTCAGCATGAGGATGGGGGTGGGGTTATTTTGGGCGCGGATGGCTCGGCAGACTTCGATGCCGTTGGGGGCGGGGATCATGATGTCAAGGACGATAGCGGTGTAGGAGTTTTCGATGACGAGGTCGAGGGCGGTTTTTCCATCGCGGGCGACATCGGCGGTGTGTCCGGCTTTGCGGATGGCTCGTTCGAGTTCGGAGGCGATAACGAGGTCGTCTTCGACGATGAGGATGCGCATGATTTTATTGTGGGCGGGAATTGTTTGGGTTTTGTGAGGAAATGGGGGTTTACATTTTTGCGGCGATCAAAGTTTGAACTGGAGCGTAGAGAAGCTTTTTCTCCGAATTCAAAGGTAAGAATCCCCGCCGAATATAGTAACCGAAAGCCTCTTGATCATCGGCCTCAAGCTCTATGGCATGGACGCCTGCGCTTTGGGAAAACTCGATGGCAATATCAGTTGCTTTGGTGAGCAACAATTGACCGATGCCTTTGCCTGATACACTTTTATCGGTTGCCAGGCGGCCAACATGAAGAACCGGCATGGGATGGAGAGGCAATTTCCCCCTGATATCTTCGTTAATCTCGTCAAGCGGGACACTTCCTAATGAGATTGAGATGTACCCAAGCACTGTCGTGTTTCCTTCTTCTACTGCGACGTAGGTTGTTGAGAAGCGCTTTTCTTGATGCTGTCGCGCCAAAGTTTTAATATAGTTGTTAAATTTTTCTTTGCCACAGTCGAAGGATTTACGATTGTGCTGTTTGCTTAGGAGTTCTACAACAATATCTGCCATAGAGCTATAACGTGACTTTGCGGGTGTTTACAGTTTTCCGAAGGGCTTCGCTTGGAGCCGGGGGATTGAGAATCATTTCAGCAAATTCGATTTGGGCTTCGCGATTGAGCACCGATGTAGTGTGCTGTTTTTGAATTCGACGGGCGTGTTCAATGAGCAATTGAGTCGCAAACGCAGTAAAAGTTGAGCCGACTCTTGCTGCGGCATCGTCAACTTCCTGCTTCAAGTCGGCAGGCATCCGGAATTCAACCCTCGCCTGAGCTTGGTCACTTTTTCGAGCCTTTGTTGCCATATGTGTAATTATACGTCATTTTGCCGGAAAATGTATCCCGTTTTTAGGAGGTCGCTAAATATTCGGTGAGGACGTCGTGGCCGAGGTAGAAGTGGTGCGAGAGGGTGCCGGCTTTGAACCACATGAGGGC
>Ga0209066_10002816_pt1 | contig 20588 bp, 19 predicted proteins | sample All_14_2_FD_187198 | JGI IMG/M metagenome (GOLD analysis project Ga0209066, IMG submission 187198) | Freshwater microbial communities in response to fracking from Pennsylvania, USA - Allegheny Zone_MetaG_DW_15 (SPAdes) (version 2) ... | reverse complement strand
CGAATCGCGTCCTCCAGATGCCCGAAGGCAAGCACGCCTTTTTCCTTCGTCGGCGGCGACAGGATGTCGTCGTCGTCATCTTCGAAGACAAGCAGCGGCGGTGGCTGCATCCGCGGAGGCGGCGGCTCGTCATCCACGAAATCGAGCTCAGGCGGCTCAATCTCGTCGGTCAGTTCGAGCGGCTCCTCCTCCTCTTCTTCCTCCAGGAAAGCATCTTCTAGATCGAAAGGCTCCGGCTCCGGTTCGGGTTCCGGCGGCGGAGGAGGTGGTGGGGGCGCCGGCGCCGGCTTCGGAGGAGGAGCGGGCGTGTCGTCGCTGTCTTCGGATATGATTTTCCGGATGGAGGCGAGGATCTCCTCCATCGACGGTTCTTGGTTCTGTCCGTCGGCCATTTCGACGCGTCCTCACTCTCCACCCGCCACGGGTGGACTGACCTCCCAAACAGGCCGTCCGCAGCGGCAAACAAGCCTTAAGGAGTAGAGGGAGACGATTCGCTGTCGTTTGTCACGTCCGAACCGAGGCCCCACCATTTAGACCGTACCTCGGAATAATATGCACTGTCGTCGTAAAGTTCGACCGGCAGGCCGAGCTTGTCCGCCGTCAGGCTGCCGGTGGCCGCCAGAAGGTCGAACCGGGCGACTTCCAAATCCCGCTGTGAACGAACAAGCGAAACGCGCGCGGTCAGCAATTCCAGCTCGGCATCGAGCACGTCGAGCACGGTGCGCGAGCCGACGGCGGCTTCCTGCTCCACACCATCAAGCGCGATTTCAGCGGCATCGACCGAGGCCTGCAGCGCGCGGATGCGGGCCGTCGCCGTATTGAAAGTCTCCCAGGCGGAGGTTGCCTGTTCGGTCGCGACCCGCCGCGCTTCGGCAATCAGATTGTCGGAGCGCAGATAGGTCTGCTTCGCGGCACGTATCTGCGAGGTCGCGGCACCGGCCTGATAGAGGGGAACGGTAACCACCACCGCAGCCTGGACCGTATTGCGGGTCGTGTCGGCCGTGCTGACATTGCGGGAATGTCCGGCCTGCGCCTCCAGATCGACATCCGGCAGCAGATCGGCGGTTTCCGCATCAATCGCACGGGCGGCCGAGGTCTTGTCGAACTGGCGGGCACGCACCGTCGGATTGGACTGCACCGCATTGTCGATGGCCGATTGACGGCTTTCCGGCAGCGGTACCGTCAGATCAGGCTGGTCCAGCCGGCTGGGCTCGGCCCCCACCACCTGCTCAAACGCCGCGCGCGACACTTCGAGATTGCCCTGCGCCTCGATCAGATCGGCCTGCGCCGTGGCCACGCGCGATTCCGCCTGGGCTACGTCGGTACGGGTCACCTCACCCACATTGAAGCGATCGCGGGTGGCTTCCAGCTGCCGCTGCAGGCGTTCCAGATTGTTCTGGTTCAGATCGACCACCGCCTGGTCGCGCACCACATTCATATAGGCCGACACCACATCCTGCAGCACCGTCTGCTCGGCTTCCACCAACCGGGCGCGGGCGGCCAGAACATTGGCTTCCGCCTGATCGACATCGGCCGAGGTCTTGCCGAAATCATACAGATTCTGGGTTACAGACAGGGTGAGGGAGCGGAAATCGCGCGTATCGGTACGCGTGGCGCTGTTGCCCTGCTGGCGCAGCCAGCCTTCCTGACCCTGCAGGCTGACCGTGGGACGCCAGCCGGAAAGCGCCTGAGGCACCGATTCATCGACGGACCGCAACAGGGCGCGCTGGGCCTGCAAGGTCGGATTGTCGCGATAGGCCATGGCCATGGCATCGCGCAAACTCTGCGCCTGCGCTCCCGCCAAAGGCAGCACCACCAGCGCCAATGCGCAAACACCGCCTCGCAACCAGTCCCGCATCACTGCCCAACCCCTTTGGCAAAAGTGAAACTCAGTAGTGTACCATGCCAGAGTCAATCCGATCTGCCCAGGCATTAATTCCACCAGCCAGATTGATCGCCTGACCGAAGCCCCGCGCCTGCAGAAAGGCCGCGACCCGCATCGACCGGCCCCCATGATGGCACAGAACCACTACAGGCTCGTCCCGCCCGATCCGGTCCAGCGCGGCCGGAACCTCGCCCATCGGAATGTGCAGTGCACCATCAATCCGACAGAGGTCAAGCTCCCAGCCTTCCCGGACATCGAGCAATATGTGGTCCCGGCCCTCATTTCGCCAGAGGGCCAGCTCCTCCACCGTGATTTCCTGGACCGACCCCATAATCCCGACGCCCGATGCTAGAACACGAAGCCCGGTACGCGTTCGAAGCCGGGAGCCTTGCCCACCGTCGCGTCGAACAGCACCCGGCGGGAAACAGCACCGCCACGCTTCAGATAGAGAACAGCGCGGCCGATCGCCTCATTCTCCTGCACCACCGTGACCAGACGGCCATTCTCCGCCAACTGGTCGGTCAGGCTGGCAGGAACATCCGGCACGCTTCCCGGGATCAGGATCAGGTCGAACGGCGCTTCGGCCGGCCGGCCTTCGCGGGCAGCGCCGTCCACAACCACGACATTGTCGAGCTGCAAATCATGCAGCAGATCGGCCATGCGCTTGGCCATGGCCAGATCATTTTCCTGCGCGAAGACGGTTGCGGCCACCCGGCCCAGCACGGCTGCGGCATAGCCCGGCGCAGCGGATACCACCAGTGCCAGATCATCGGGTTTGGGCTGCGCGGAATCGAGCAGACGGCCAAGAACCATCGGTTCCATCAGATAGCGGCCCGGCTCGACCTCAATATCCTCATCCACATAGGCAAATTCGCGCCGCGATTTCGGCGCGAACAGCTCGCGCGGAACGGACCGCATCGCGTCCAATACGCCTGGATGCGTAACCTTGTTGGTGCGCAACTGCGCTTCGACCATCAGATTGCGTGCCGCCGCGTAATCCATGACGAAACCTTCCTTGTCGACCCACCCCGCAGCGCCTTTCTTTTGCGCCTGCGAACCAATCGGCGGGTTATAGGCCGGGCCGCGCAAGTTGGCAACGGAAACACCGCCCCGGAAAGTGTGCTTGACCAGCCCTTCCGCCTCACAGTAAGACAGCCGCGACCACTGAGGCGCGGTGGCGGAGTGGTTACGCAGAGGACTGCAAATCCTTGTATACCGGTTCGATTCCGGTCCGCGCCTCCATCCCTTCCTATTTTTCAACACTTTAATTTGGCGTTTTGCTTCCGGCCCCCCGGTGCCCCCATACTGTTTGGGCTCAGACGGACTTGAACCACTCAGTCTCGACCCGAACAGCTTCGACCATTTCCGTCTGAACGCCTAGCCGATGCTCTTTCAGCAAGTCGCATAAGCGCGGGCCGTCGATCAAATCAATGGCGGTTGCGCCGTCGCGGGTAGCTTCGTCCGAAGCTTGGGCAGTGAAGTGGCCGGTTGTGATGAATAGCCCTTTGTCGGCCCGCCCCTGCATCGCGCCTCGGAAGTCTCGAATCTCCTTGGCGCCGACGCTGCCCTTCCACTTCTTGCACTGGAAGTAGACTTGAAAGGTGACGAGGTTGACGCGCAGCACGCCCACGCCGTCGATCCCGCCATCGCCGGACTTCCCACGGACCTCGACCTTCGTGAACCCGGCCTCCCGCAACAAGCGTTGTGCCAGCCTCTCAAAGCCATCAGCCGTCATCCCGCGCAGTTCATTCAACAAGGTTGAGCGCCAGTCGGATGTTGCTTCAGGCTCAGATTCGGCAGGGGCGACCTCAAACGTTTCTTCTTCATCACCGTTGGCGGTTGCCTGCTTTGCAGCTAGCCGCTTGAGGCGGGCGCGTTCGCGCTCTTCCGCCACAACTTGGTCATAGATCGCTCGCGCTTCGGCGTAAGTTGTGATTGCGCTGCCCTTGTCAGTAAGCGACCAGACACCTCTTTTTGAGTTCTCAACAGCGTCTCCGCGCTTGAGGTACGTTCGCGCCCAAGCGAGGTAATAGTTTGCTCGCGGCCTGTTTTCGTCGTTCTTCATGACGAACGACTGTTCTCTTTCCGTCAGCCCTTCTTGCTCGATCACTTTTTCATCGAGTTCTTCAATGCTAGCCGAGCCGCCTATCGCTCGCAGAGCTTCCAAAACCGCGAGCATCATCCCTGGAAGATCAGGGAGGCTCTCCGCATCTATCATAAATTTCCGGCCCATCACCATTCCTTCGCGCCCGACATGGACTTCCCCTATTCTATCGGGCTCTCGCAGCCCCCTAGCGACAGACCGCATAGCCCTGCATGCCGCGCGGATTTGCGGCAGCTTTGATGATGCCATCTTCTTCCCGGCCGGCCGCGGAAAGCCGTCCTTCCGACCAGCCATCGCTGGCATGCAGATCGTGACCGCGGCGGGCAAGCTCATCCCGCACGTCCTGGGGGAACCGATCCTCCACCACCAGCTTGGCCGGGCTCGCCTGACGAGGGTAAAAGCTGTTGGGCCAGTGTTCGCAATGGAAACTCGGCGCGTCGATGGCTTCCTGCAGATTCTGCCCATACACCAGATGGCGAATTAGGAAGGACAGCTGCCATTGGTCCTGCTGGTCGCCGCCAGGCGTGCCACAGGCCAGATAGGCAGAACCATCATCCCGCAGCACCATGGTGGGGGTAAGGGTCGTACGGGGGCGCTTGCCGGCAGCGGGCGCCGCCGGGGAATCGGCATCCAGCCAGACCATCTGGGCGCGGGTGCCGAGCGGAAAACCCAAGGCCGGGATGGCGGGGGAGGATTGCAGCCAGCCGCCCGACGGCGTGATCGACACCATATTGCCGTGCCGATCCACCACATCCAGATGGCAGGTATCGCCCGTCACCGGCGCCTTGTCATAGCGCGCGACCGTGGGTTCGCCCCCGCCATAGCCCGCCAGCAACCCCGCATCGCGCTTGCGCGCGCAGGCCGCCGCATAATCCAGCGCACCGCCATGGCCCGCGATCTCGCCCGGGCGCCAGTCGCGGGAAGCCTGCCGCGGATCGATCAGCGCCCGACGCGTGGCGGCATAGTCCTTCGACAGCAGAATATCCGCCGGCACCGCCACGAAATCCGGATCGCCATAGAAGGTTTCGCGGTCGGCATAGGACAGCTTCATCGCCTCCGCCAGCAGATGCAAGAAATCCGCCCCATCGGGGTCCAGATCGGCCAGCCCCGCCCCATCCAGCAGACGCAGGGATTGCAGCAATACCGGCCCCTGGCTCCAGAATCCGCATTTGGCGACGCGATGACCCGCGAAATCCACCGTCACCGGCTCCTCGACCGGTGGTTCCCAGCCAGCCATGTCCTGGCCGGTCAGGAAGCCCGCATGCTCCTCGCCCGTCACATCCATGAAGGACCGGCGGCAGAAGCGGTCCACCTCCTCCGCCACGAAGCCGCGACACCAGGCGCGGCGCGCCGCCTCGATCCCCGCCTCGCGCCCGATTCCCCCGCCGGCCGATTCGCGCACCAACCGGTCCCAGGTATCGGCCAGGACGGGATTGGCGAACAGACGTCCGGCACGCGGCACTTGGCCCTTCGGCAGATAGATCGCGGCCGAGCTTGGCCACCAGGTCTCGAACATCCGGCGGGAGGCGGCGATCGTGTCCACCACCTGACCGACCAGCGGCACGCCGTTGCGGGCATAGTGGATGGCGATCTCCATCGCCTCGGCGAAGCTCCAGCTGCCATAGTCGCGCAGCAGGGTCAGCCAGGCCCCGAACGCGCCGGGCACCACGGCCGATAACAACCCCGTGCCCGGCACCTGGGTCAGGCCAAGCCCCGTGAACGCCTCCAGCGTCGCCGCCTGGGGCAAGGGACCCTGGCCACAGATCACCTTGGTTTCCCGCCGCGACGCCTTATGGACGATGATCGGGCAATCCCCGCCCGGCCCGTTCAGATGCGGCTCGGCCACCTGCAGCACCATCCCGGCGGCGAATCCGGCGTCGAACGCATTGCCGCCGCGCTCCAGCACGGCCATCGCGGTCTGGCTCGCCAGCCAATGGGTCGAGGCCGCCGCGCCGAAACTGCCGCGCAGCTCCGGCCGGGTCGTGAATTTTTCGGCGCTCATCTTGCGTCTCCCCCCGCAGGTTTTCCGGACTATTCCGCCAAAGATGTAGCGCCCCGAAGCCCTGGCGCCAACCGATCTTCAATTTCCCCTGTCGAAAGGGGTTGAACTTCGCACGACGCTTGCGTTATAGACCCGCCCGCACCGGATGGCGGCCCGCCCGCCCCGATGCAGAGGATAGGTGATCCGGCGTAGCTCAGCTGGTAGAGCACGCGGCTGTTAACCGCTAGGTCGTAGGTTCGAGTCCTACCGCCGGAGCCATCCTGAAACTGTTCATTCTTGAGACTGAGGTAACAGCTTGGACCGGAGCCCCCACGGCGCTGCGGTACTTCTGCTTTTCCAACTCCCTCGCCCCAAGCCTGAAAAGAAAGACCCCGCCGAAGCGGGGTCGATCCGAATAGGCGGTAGTCGCACAGGCTCAATCGCGCTTGGCCATCAGATTGGCGAAGATCGCGCCAGAGATGTTGTGCCAGACGCTGAAGATCGCGCTGGGAACCGCCGCGAGTGGCGAGAAATGCGCCGTCGCCAGCGCAGCCCCCAAGCCGGAATTCTGCATTCCCACCTCGATGGCGATGGCTTTGCGTTTCGGCATCGACAGGCGCAGGGCACGCGCCAGCCCATAGCCCAGCAGATAGCCAAGCCCGTTATGCAGCACCACCACCGCGAAGATCAGCAGCCCGCTGGCGGCAATGGACGCCTTGGATGCCGCGACCACGGCGGCCACGATCAGCACGATACCGGTCACGCTGACCAGCGGCAGAACCGGGATCGCGGCCTGCACCAGCTTGGGAACGATCTTCTGGGCCAAAATGCCCAGCGCCAACGGCAGCAGCACGATTTTCAGGATCGACAGCAGCAGCGCCATGGCATTGACCGGCAGATACTGGCTGGCGAACAGCCAGACCAGCCAGGGCGTCACGAAAGGCGCCAGCAGGGTGGTGACGGCGGTGCAGGCCACCGACAGCGCCACATCGCCCTTCGCCAGATAGGTCATCACATTGGACGACGTCCCGCCCGGGCAGCAGCCGACCAGGATCACCCCCGCGGCGACTTCCGGCGACATCGGAATGACCATGGTCAGCGCCACCGCCAGCAGCGGCATGATGACGAACTGCGCCGCAGCCCCCAGCGCCACTTCGCGTGGGCGCTTCACCACGCCGCGGAAATCATCCAGCGACAGGGTGAGGCCCATGGCGAACATGATGATGCCAAGCAGCGTCACGATCCAGGGCGTCAACTGCCTGAAAACATCGGGGAAAAAATAGCCCAGCACGGCAAAGAGCAGCACCCAGTAGGCAAAGCTCCTGCCGACGAAGGCCGACAGATTGGACAGAAATTTCAATTTACCCTCACCTTTCTGATGGAATCCGAATTCCGCAGGCGGGGTATAGGAAAGGAAACTGCGCGGCAAGCCCATTCCCCGATTGTGGGCATCCCGCGATATGCACGGGACCGGCTGATTTCCTATGGACACAGCCTTTCCTAGCCGCCCTGAGCCGTCTTTACCGTAATGTTGCAGCCGGCATACGAAACCGCGCGCTTCCCGGCTTGCGTCACCTCCCGCTTCGTCTAAGCTTTGCGCCAAGCGGTGCATCGTTACCGTAGGTAGGGGAGCGTAAAGGCCGCATGTCCTGGTCCAAGGCGCGGGGGGTTATCCTCGCCATGGTGTATGCCGTCGTGGCGACCGCCGCGCTGACCTTTGCGGGCCGCGCGGTCGACAGCGAGCGCGCCCGCCTGGAAGCCAAGGCTGATGCCGAGGCCGTGCTGGTGCGCAACCGGCTGGATTTCATGGTCGGGTCCGCTACCCTGCTGGTCGAGCTGATGCAGACGGCGGCACTGGATTTCCGGGCGACCCGCCAGCCCGATACGCCGCCATCGGCCCTGTTCCAGGCCCTGCGCGAACGGCCGGACGGCAGCTATCATCTCGACAATCCGGGCGATCTGGCCCGCTTTCGCGCCCAGGATATCGGCAATCTGACCGGGCTGGGTGGCCTTGCCGGCCGTGACGAGGATTTCCGGGCCGAGGTGGAAATGGCCCTGTCGCTGCACAGCTTCTTCCGTGTCGCCTCCGCCCGGCTGCCGCAGATCGTGTGGATGTACTATGTCTCCGCCGATCGCTTCGAATTCGTGCATCCCTGGGTTCCCTCCTCCTATCTGACCTATGCGGATGAGGATCTGGACCAGCCCTATTTCCAGATGGCGATGCCGCGCAACAATCCGCAGGGCAGGCCCTTCGTCACCGATGTCTATGATGATGACGGGCTGCGCGGCCCCGTCGTCACGGTCGGCCGCCCGGTCTATATCGATGGCCGGTTCCGGGGCGTGGCGGCGCTGGATTTCGCCCTGATCCGACTGCTGCGGGAATTGCGCAGCTATCCGCCAGAGCTGGGGGTGCTGAACCTTGTCCCGGCCGGCGGCGGACGGTTCTTCTTTGACGAACGGCCCCCCGGGCCGGAGGGCACAAGGCTGATCCGCCTCAACGCCATCAACTGGGCCATCGAACTCATCCCGCCGAAGGATGGCTATCTGTGGGCGGCCGGCCATGGCGCCGCCGCGCAGTTCGGGATCGCGGTCATCATCCTGTGCATGCTGATCGGCTTCGAATGGCGCCGGCGCATCTCCATCCGTCTCGACTCCCAGCGCCGCGCGCTGGCCCGGGCCAATTCCGCCCTGGAATTCGCGCGTCATCAGGCGGAGGCCGCGACCGAGGCAAAGTCACGCTTCCTGGCCTCCATGAGCCATGAAATCCGCACCCCGATGAATGGGGTGATGTCGATGGCGGAACTTCTGGACCAGACGCCGCTCAGCCATGAACAGCGCGACATGGCATCGATCATCCGGCAATCGTCCGCGGCCTTGCTGGGGATCATCAACGACATTCTCGATTTCTCCAAGATCGAGGCCGGCAAGCTCGATATCGAGGCGCTGGAGATCGATCTGAGCGCGATTGTGGAGGATGTGGGCGATCTTCTGGCCCTGCGGGCGGAAGAGAAGGGTCTGACCTTCGTCATCGATATCGATCCGCGCCTGCCACGCGGCCTGGCCGGCGACCCGACGCGCATTCGCCAGATTTTGCTGAATCTGGGCGGCAACGCCGTGAAATTCACCGAGGCGGGATCGGTCACGCTGAAAGTTGATCTGCTGGAGGGCAGGACCCCTGCCCTGCTGCGGCTGGAGGTGATCGACACCGGCATCGGGCTGACGCCCGAACAGCAGAGCCGCCTGTTCCAGCCCTTCGCCCAGGCCGAAAGCGGCACCGCGCGGCGTTTTGGCGGCACGGGGCTGGGCCTGTCGATCTCCCTCAGGCTCGTCGAGTTGATGGGCGGGCGGATCGGTGTGGCAAGCGAGGCCGGCAGCGGTTCCACCTTCTGGGTGGAACTGCCGCTGCACGTAATACACCCCACCCCCCAGGAAGCGGGTGTGGATCTTTCGCAGGCGCGCTGCATCGTGGTCGGCGCCCCTGCCCCGCTGGTCCTGGCCCTGCGGCGCGCTCTTGCCCATGTCGGCGCGGCGGAACCGGTCTTCCTGCCCGATGGCCGGTCTGCCAGGGCCTCCTGGGCCGACGGGCTGGATGGTGATCTGGTACTGATCGAGGCGGCTTTGTCCGACGGGCCGGGCCTGAGCCTGGCCCGTGAAGCCCTGGCCAAGGCAGGGGCCACGGGACCGAAAATCGCGCTGATGGCATCGCGCCGGCTGTTCTCCTCCGTCACCGAGGCGGAGCGGATAGGCCTGTTCACCACCCTTCTGCACCCGATCCGCCGCACGCGGCTGTGGAATGCCCTGGCCGCTGCGAAAGGATTGCAGCCGCTCGAAATCCGCACCATCCAGACCACCGCCGCCTATGACCCGCCGACGCTGGACGAGGCCCGGGCCGCCAATGCCGTCATCCTGGTCGCGGAGGACAACGCAACCAACCAGATCGTCATCGCCAGGCATCTGCGTCGTCTGGGCTATGCCTTCGAAATCGCAGGCGACGGCGCGGAAGCCCTGGCGCTTTATCGCGATAGACCATTCGGCCTGTTGCTAACCGATTTCCATATGCCGGAAATGGACGGGTTCGAACTGACCTCCGCCATTCGAGCGCAGGAGGGGGCGGGCGTGCATCTGCCGATCATCGCGCTGACCGCCGACGCGCTGGCCGGTACCGACAGGCTGTGCCTGGAAGCCGGGATGGACGGCTATCTGACCAAGCCGATCGATTCCGCTGCCCTGGCGGCCATGCTGGAACATTGGCTGCCCCAGGCCCAACCCCTGCGGCGGATGGTGGCGCCAGCCGACACGATCCAGGCCATGGCCGATACAAAAGCGCGCCCCGCCATCGATCCCGATATCCTGTCCTTCGACCGGCTGGAGGCGAGCTTTGGTACGATCGATCAGGAAGCCCGGGATTTCCTGCATGCCTTCGCCGCCGATATCGCGCCACGGATCGGACGAATCGAGAGGAGCTTCGCGGCCGGCGATCTGGCCGCCTGCCGGCAGGAAACGCATGCGCTGAAGGGGGCTGCCCTGTCCGTCGGGGCGGATCGGCTGGGGCGTCTGGCCTCCGACCTTCAGGATTCGCTGGATGCCGGCGACCGGGATACGGCAGAGCTTCTGGTCAGCGTGCTTGACCCGACGGGCGTGGAACTGACCCAGGCCATAGAAAGCCTGGGGTGACGCAGAGGGATAACAGGAATGGCGTTCGATATCGGCAAGGCCAAGGTGATGGTTATCGAGGATGAACCCTTCATCCGCACGCTGATCCGCCGACTGCTGAAACAGTTGGGTGTCGAGGATGTCTACGAAGCCGAAGAGGGTGGTGCCGGCCTGAAGGAAGTCGTGCGCATCCGGCCCCATCTCATCTTCTGCGATATCCATATGGAGCCGGTAAACGGGCTGGCATTCCTGCAGAAGCTGCGCGCCCTGCCGCTGGCCGATGTGAAATCCATCCCGGTCGTGTTCCTGACCGCGGATTCCCAGGAAGAAACGGTGCTGATGGCCAAAAGCCTGGCGGTCAACGGCTATCTGGTAAAGCCCGTTTCGCCCGCGGCCTTGCAGGCGCGCATGCAGGCTATCCTGGTGGATAAAGGATCGCCGTCACGCTAAGGAAGTAGTAACCTGTGTTCTGTTAGCATCCGGACGTAACGAGGGGGATCGGGCCGAAGTGAAGGAGATCGTCGATGGCGATACGCGCTTGGCCCCGTTGGTTTATTGCCTTCTGGCTGGTTCTGATGCCGCTGGGCTTTGGTGGCGCGGCCGTCTGGGCGGATGAACCCATTCTGACGATCACCGGCCCGGCCGGCATGGTGGAGATGGATGCGGCTGCGGTGGCTGCACTCCCGTCGCATGAAACCATTACCGACACACCTTGGACCGATGGCAAGCCTGTCTGGTCCGGCCCGCTGCTGCGCGACATATTCGCCAAGGCCGGCATCACCGCCCAGGATATGGTCAAGGTTACCGCCTTGAACGATTACGCGGTCACCATGCCTGCGGCGGATGCGTTCGCGATTGATGTGATCCTGGCGACGAAGCGCGACGGCAAAGCGCTGTCGGTGCGCGATAAGGGACCGCTTTTCATCATCTATCCCTTTGCCAAAGACGACGCCCTGCGCAGCGAACTGATCTATGGCCGCTCGGTCTGGCAGGTCCGGCGTATTGATCCGGCGAATTGACCCGACGACAGGTTGACGCCTTCGGCTAACGACTGGGATTGCCTCTGTGCCAACGCTCCGCAAATCGCTTCTGGCCCTGGCCGTGCTGCTGTTCACGGCCACGGCAGGGTTGTTCGCGATCATCCTGGTTTATGAGGAGCGGCTGCGCTCCGCCGCATCGGAAGACGCGATGTGGGTGGCCTATCAGCTGGATCGGGAGACCCTGCGGCTGCGCGCCGAACTTGCTGCGTTGCTGGCCGATACTGCCGACCGCAGGAAAGCCGACAGCGTTTCGCTGCGCTTCGACATTCTCTACAGCCGTCTGGAACTGCTGACGCGCGGCGAAGTGGCGGACATCTATCGATCCCGGGGCGCCATCGCGGATCATGCACTTGCCATACGCGGCCAGATCTGGGCCATGGACCCTTTGTTCCAGCGGGCGACCGAAGGGGACCGTCAGGCACTCCTGGCCTTTGCCGACGAGGTTGAAGCGCTGCGGACCCTGACCGAACGGTTCGTGCTGACCAACAACCAGGCCAGAGCGGAGCATCTCACCTTCCAGCGCGACGAACTGCGATTTCTCTATTCCTGGCTGGGCGGCTTGATCCTGTTCCTGTCCAGCGTGCTGGGGGCCATGCTGCTGGTCCAGTTCCGGCAGAACCGGGCGCTGGCCGAAGCCAATCTGAAGCTGGAGCAGACGGGGCTGGACCTTGCCCGCGTCGCCCTGGAAGCGAAGGCGGCGAACCGCGCGAAATCGGAATTCCTGGCGACGATGAGCCATGAGATCCGCACCCCGATGAATGCCGTCCTCGGCATGGCCGAATTGCTGCAGGCCACGCCACTGGACGAGCGCCAGAGAGCCCAGCTTGGCAAGATCAGCAGCGCGGGTCATGCCCTCCTCCAGCTGATCAACGAGATTCTGGACATGTCGGCCATTGAGGCCGGACGTCTGACCCTCTGTCCGCAGCCAACCCGGATCAAGGGTCTGCTGACCGATGTGGGCGATCTGCTCTGGCCCACGGCCCATGCCAAATCCCTGGATTTCCAGGTGGTTGCCGAGAGCTCCCTGCCCCAGGATGCCCTGCTGGATCGTGGCCGGGTGCGGCAGGTCCTGGTCAATCTGGTGGCAAATGCGGTGAAATTCACCGATTGCGGCAAGGTGGAAATCCGCGCCCGGCTGCAGGCGGGCAACAGCGACACACCGATGCTGCATTTCGAAGTGCAGGATACCGGCATCGGCCTGCCCGAAGGCGCCCATGACCGGCTGTTCGAGAATTTCTCGACCATTGAAACCGGGGCTGCCCGCCGTCATGAGGGGGCCGGGCTGGGTCTTGCGATTTCCCGCCGACTGGTCGAGTTGATGGGGGGCAGGATCGACTTCACCAGCACGCTGGGCAAAGGCAGCCTGTTCTGGTTCGAAATCCCCTTCCTTGCCGCCGAAAGCGACCTGCCGGAACCAATCCAGGCCGCCATCCCGTCCAGCACGGTCAATGCTTCGCCCCCTGTCCGCCTGCAGGTGCTGCTGGTCGAAGACAACGCGCTGAACCGCGACGTGGCGCAGGGCTATCTGGCACTGCTCGGTCATGATGTGGCCGTCGCCAGCAGCGGCCAGGAAGCCCTGATCATGAGCGCCCAGCGTCGCTATGACGTGATCCTGATGGATGTGCGCATGCCCGGCATGGATGGGCTGGAAGCCACCAGGCGCCTGCGCGCCATGCCCGACTATCGGGCGGGCATTCCGATTCTCGCGCTCACCGCCAATATCATGGCCGAAGACCATCAGGAATGCCTGGCTGCCGGCATGACGGAGGTGCTGCCCAAGCCCGTCAGCCGCGACATGCTGCGTCGAGCCCTGGCATCGGTCAGGCCGGCCGGGTCCGGGCTTCCCGATGAACCGGAAGCCAAACACGCATTGGCCTATCAGTCCAGGCTACTGGAACTGCGCGAAGCGCTGGGCGAAGACGGGCTGCGCACCGTCAAGCAGGCCTTCCTGCGCGAAGTCCGGGATCGTCTGGAACAGCTGAAGGCCGCCAAGATCGAAGGAAACTGGAACATGGTATCGCATGAGGCCCATTCCCTGAAGGGCATGGCGCTCGACTTCGATCTGACGCGGATGGCGGCCTGCGCTGCCGAGATCGAGCGGCAGACCCGCTCGGCCATCACGGAAACGGACGCGCTGGATATGATTGAGGCAAGTATGAAACAGCTGGAAACGCATGCGCGCGATGCCAGCACCCTGATGCAGGAAGGCGCGCGGTGATGGCTGGAAAAAACCCAGAGCGGCAGCCTCTGCCCTATGGTCCGGCCGAGGCCGGCCTGTTTGATGAGGAAATCGTGCGCGAGGTCGTCCAGTTCATCGGAGACGACACCTATCGTCGTCTGCTGGGAGAATTCACGCACAGTCTTCCCGATAAACTCGAGACGCTGGAAGGCCTGGTCAGGAGCCCCGATTTTCGGGACGAGGCGGCGATGCGCGTGGCACACCAGATGAAGGGGGCCGCCCAGGCGCTGGGGCTGCCGCGTCTGGCGCACAGCATGTCCGCGATAGCGTCGCATCGGCAACCCACCTCCAGCCCCGATGCGGTCACGCTCGCCCTGGCGGAGGTACGCGAAACCATTGGACTGTTACTGCGGTTGCCGTCGCAGACGGAACCCCGGGACGTGCCATGACGGAAAGCCGTTCCATCCTGTTTGTCGAAGATGATCCCACCCTGCGCGGGGTGATTTCGGCCGCCCTGCGCAACAAGGGCCATATGGTCTTCGAGCGTGAGTCGGCGGAAGAGGCTCTCAGCACCATGGAACGCGTGGTGTCACCGGCACTGATCATCCTGGACGTGGATCTGCCCGGCACCAGTGGCATCGACCTGTGCAAATGCTGGGTCGCGCTGCAGCAGAAAACAGCCCCGATCCTTTTCCTGACGGCCAGTGACGACGTTGATACGCTGAAGGCCTGCATGGCAGCCGGCGGAGATGATTTCACGATCAAATCCTCGCCCATCTCCCAGATTCTCGAACGCGTCGGCTATTGGCTGGAACGGCGCGGGCGCATGCTCTCGGACAAGCGACGGCAGGCGATCCTGGATCAGGTGGAGGAATTCGCCGTCGTGCGGGCGGAAGCGCAGGAGCAGGACAAATCCTTCCAGGCCATGGTTGCGGCGCTGGGTGCCGGCCTTCGCCTGGCCTTTTCCACCCTGCCGGATCAGTTCGGTTCCACCGTCACGGAAAAGCTCTATCTGCTGGGCTATGTCACGGGCGCGGCCTCCAAGGCCGCCAATGACCGGCTCGACCTCAAGATCCGCTTCCTGGATTTTCTGCGCGCCTGTCTGCTGGAAACACAGACCCTGTCGCGTAGCGATGCCTCCCGCATGGTCGCCAATCTGGGCCAGCTCTACTCCGTCAGATCCTTCCGCCAGGCCATGTCGGCCGGCGCCCGGTTCTGGAACGATACGATCCTGGGCGGTGGGGTGCCGGAATCACTTGCCGATCTTCGCTCAAGAATTTCGGGGTTGGATGATGAATGACGAACGCATCAAGACCGCATTGCTGGCGGAAGACACGATGATCGGCCTTGCCATCGGCAAAGCCATGCTCGAAGCGCTCGGCTATCGGGTTACCGCCGTGGAGGATGGCCCGTCGGCAATCGATGCCGCCGGCATGGCCGATTTCGACTGCGCCCTGCTGGACCTGCAACTGCCCGGCCTGGATGGCCTGTCGGTCGCGCGCTCGATCCGGCTGTCCTGCCAGATCGAGGAGCGCCAGCCGCCCCGGATCGTTGCCATGACCGCCTCCCGGCCGGACTGGATCGAGGCGGAGCTGGCGGCCGGCACCTTCCAGGCCTTCCTGGAAAAGCCCCTGCGGCCCGGCCCGCTGCGCATCGCCTTTGGGCTGGAGGGCTAAGGGGACTCCGCCTTCCGCCGGGAAAACACGGCGACCGCGCCGCGCCATTGCCATTCCTCATGCCTGTCAACCGTGTGGGCCGGCCAGGTCACGGTCATATCTGGAACGTGCACATCGCCGAAGTGATATTCCACCTGCACATTCTCATGAAGGCTGGCTTCCACCGCCGCTCGGAAATCCGCCTGCTGGGCATCCAGCCCCTTGAGCTTTCGCCTCCAGGGTGAATCGACCAGCATCACACCGAAAAATGTCGTGCGGATATCGGGATGCGCGGCGAGGAAATCGTTGCAGCGTTGCAGATCGGCGTGGCAGTGGTCGCCCCAAAGGCGCTTCAACTCCCCCAGATAGAGTTGGTCATACGCTTCGTTGTGCAAGTAGATATCCGGCTCGTTCCGCTCAATCATCTTCAGCAGCTTCGCCGGCTTGGTGCGCCTGTCGATTTCCGGATCGTTGAACATATATTTGGTCGGCGTTTCCATGGTCACGGCCAGGGCCAACCCCTGTTCGGTCACATGATCAATCAGGCAATCAAAAATCTTGGACTGCATATAGCCTTCGACCGCCATGTCGCTGACCCAACAGCCGCGCGACCCGATCTCGAACCGTCGATTGGCTATTTCCATTCCACTCAGGACGCAGCGGCCCAAATCGGACCGAGACAGGATTTTCGGCATGCCCTCTCCTCCCTGCAAGAAGGAGGAGGAGAGCATGAATTGGCGTGCACGGGAACAGAAAACACACCCATAGAATGTCGTGCTTCAAACAAGCTCTACCGCAACGGCCGTGGCCTCTCCTCCACCGATACACAGGGCGGCAATGCCGCGCGCAAGACCGCGCCGTTGCAGGGCATGCACCAGGGTCACCAACAGCCGCGCCCCCGTCGCACCGATCGGATGGCCCAGCGCGCAGGCACCACCATGGACATTCAGCTTGTCGGCAGGAATTTGCAGCTCCCTGCCTGCCGCCATGGCAACCACCGCAAACGCCTCGTTGATCTCGAACAGATCGACATCACCCACCGTCCACCCGATCTTGTCCAGAAGCTTGCGGATGGCGGGGATCGGGGCCGTTGTGTACCAGGCGGGGTCCTGCGCATGGGACGCATGCGCCCTGATCTCGGCCAGGACGGGCAGACCTTCCGCCTGCGCGACCGAGCGGCGCGTCAGCAGCAATGCCGCGGCGCCATCGGCATTGGCCGAAGCGCTGGCGGCGGTAATCGTGCCGTCGGCCCGAAAGGCAGGCTTCAGGCCTGCTATCCGCTCCGGCGAGACCTTCAGCGGGTGTTCATCGGTATCGACCAGCCTTTCCCCGCCTTTGGCCGGAACGGGGACGGGCACGATTTCCGCCGCGAAGGCACCGCTTTCAATGGCGTTGCGGGCACGCAGCAGCGTTTCCAGGGCATAGGCATCCTGATCGGCCCGGCCGAAGCCGAAGCGTTCCGCCGTCGCCTCTCCGAAATCGCCCATGGCGCGGCCGCGCTCATAGGCATCTTCCAGCCCATCCAGCATCATATGATCGAACAGCCGGTCATGGCCGGCGCGATAGCCGCCCCGCGCCTTGGCCAGCAGATAGGGCGCGCCGGACATCGATTCCATGCCCCCGGCGATGACGAAGCCTTCCGATCCGGCCCGGATCGCGTCATGGCCCAGCATCACCGATTTCATGCCCGAACCGCAGACCTTGTTGATGGTGGCGGCCGCCACCGCATCGGGCAGGCCCGCCCCACGCGCCGCCTGCCGGGCCGGGGCCTGGCCCTGGCCGGCAGGCAGGACGCAGCCCATCAGCACCTCGTCCACCCTCGCGGGTTCGATCCCGGCCCGCTGCACGGCCGCGCGGATGGCATGGCTGCCCAGCTGATGGCCGGCCATGGGCGCAAGCTCGCCCAGATAGCGGCCCAACGGCGTGCGGACGGCAGAGACGATCACGACGGAATCACTGGACATGGGCATCCTCCTGCCAGCTGCCTGAACCTTGACGCATGACCTTACCCACCGATCCCATAGCGCGCGGCCGGCCGGCTGAGGGAGAGATTGGGCTGCAACGCCCGGCGCGCGGCTTCAAACGCCTCCAGATCGCGCAGATCGGGAAGGGACGGGATGGTGATCAGCTCCCCCGCATCCAGCCCGGTCAGGGCGGCATCCACCATATCGCCCGCATCCATCAACATCTCCGCCGGGATCATGGACAGGCTGCCACCGGCCCGATCAAAGATTTCCGTGCGGGTAAAGCCTGGCAGAACCGCCTGAAACCGCACGCCCTTGCCCGCGGCCTCGGCTGCCAGGGACTGAACCAGCGCCAGCACATAGGCCTTCGATGCGGCATAGATCCCATTGAAGCGTTCCGGCACGAAGGCAACGACCGACGCAATGGTCACGATCGTACCCGCCCCGCGCCCCGTGAAGGCTTCGGCCGCCGCAAGCGCCAGGCGCTGCACGGCCATGACGTTGAGCGCCACCATCCGGTCCTGCGCTTCCGCTGCGGTGCCGATGGCCGGGCCGGACGGTCCGATACCCGCATTGTTGACCAGGAAACTGATCGACGCGTCGGTCGCAAGGCGGTCCGCGACCCTGTCCAGATCAGCCGTCAGGGTCAGATCGGCCGGCAACACTTCCACCGCCGCCCCCGTCTCGGCCTGCAGCCGACTGGCAAGCTGTTGCAGGCGAGCCGCATCGCGCGCCACCAGCAGAAGGTCATGGCCGCGCCGTGCCAGCCGCTCGGCATAGACCGCGCCGATGCCGGAAGAGGCTCCCGTTACCAGGGCGACAACTTTCTTCTGATCCATCATCCGATCCCTCATCCCAGGCCCCGGCGCCATCGCGGGGGCAGCATCGGGAATTTGGTATCGCGTGGTCTTGACCGTTATGTCATATTTCCCTCCTTTCCTGACAAACGAGTGAGCCATGATCGAACTCGGTATCCTGGTGACGCCCGGCCATCAGATGATGACGCTCGCCACCGCCAGCGTCTTTGAATTCGCCAATGCCCATGCCGGCGGGCCTGACCCTGCCTATCGCATTCGCCTGGTGTCGGAAACCGGCGGGCTCGTCCCGGGCTCCCTGGGGGCTGCGCTGGAGACGGAACGGCTGGCGCCGCAGGACATCGACACCCTGCTGGTTACGGCCACGGTCGGCGTGCCCGACAGCCCGGACAGCCTGGCCGCCCTGCTGCGCGCTGCCGGGCAAAGCTGCCGCCGTCTGGCCGGGGTGTGCACCGGCGCCTTCCATCTGGGGGCGGCGGGGCTGCTGGACGGGCGCAGGGCCACCACGCATTGGGCCCTGGCGAAGGCCTTGCAGGAACGCCATCCGCGCGCCCATGTCGAACCGGATCGGATTTTCATCGCCGATGGTCCGATCTGGACCTCGGCGGGCTTGAGTGCGGGGCTGGACCTCGCCCTCGGCCTGGTGGAGCAGGATCTGGGTCGCGATCTTGCCCGTGATGTGGCCCGCACGCTGGTGATGCACCACCGGCGCGGCGGCGGGCAGTCGCAGCATTCGGTTCTGCTGGAGCTGGATGCCCGCAGCGACCGGATCCAGAACGCGCTGGCCTATGCCCGCGCCAATCTGCACAAACCCCTGCGGGTGGACGATCTGGCGGAGGCGGCGCGGCTCAGCCCCCGCCAGTTTGCCCGGGCGTTCCGCGCGGAAACCGGTCAGACCCCGGCCAAGGCGGTAGAGGCGCTGCGCCTGGAAGCGGCGCGCAATCTGGTGGAGCGCAGCCGCCACCCGCTGGACGTCGTCGCCCGCGACAGCGGCTTCGCCGATCCGGAACGGATGCGACGCGCCTTCCTGCGGGCTTTCGGACAACCGCCACAAGCGATGCGCCGGTCTGCCCGGGTAGATTTTCCCTAAGAATCAGGTGCTTTGCGCAAATCCCGCCATGGTGAAGGTGGCGGTGGACATCGCGGCAAGCTTGCCATCCGCCCCGGTCAACCGGCTTTCCAGAAAGGCCAGCCGCCGCCCGGGCTTCAGAAAGGCCGCCTCGCAGCGCACGGGTCCGGCCTGGACCGCGCGCAGATACTGGGTCTTCATCTCCAGCGTCACACCGGGGCCACCGCCCGCATGGTTGACCAGATGGCCCATGGATACATCCAGCAGGAAGGCCGTCACCCCGCCATGCAGCATGCCCTGCGGGTTCAGCATATAGTCCTGCACCTCGGTCTCCACCACGCAACGCCCTTCGACAGGATAGGAAATCTCCAGCCCGAAGAATCGGGACAGGAAGAAATTGCCAAAAGCGGGCACCTCCACCGCCTGCGCGGCGTCGAATGCCCGGCGGGCTGCATTCCTGTCCATGACTTTCTTCCTTTCGATACAATCCATTGGAGCGTTTCGGCCGCGCCATTCCCACCTTTTGGGGATAAAACTGCCTAAAAACAGGTCAGTATCAAATTTTAGAGGTTTCCTGCACATTTTTTAGGGCAACACTATTGACCGATCGCCTCCGAAACTCTAAATGTTGCAGCGCACGCCCTCACAGGGGCGTTTCCTCCCTAGACTTCGGACCGCGTGGGCGCCGCCCACGCGGTTTTTTTTCGCATGCGCACCCAAAACCCCAACCGACAGACCGGTGGCTTCCGCCGCATTGCAACATGGATTCCCCGCCCTTTACGCCATACGGGAATCCGGCAAGTATGATGGCTCTCTACAGCATAGGGAATGCGTGGCATGGCGAAGGAACCGAAGACGGTCGGTGACGCGATGGGCTTCGAAGGTCGCCCGTCGGCCGTGCATGATATTTCCATCGACCTGTCGGCCGTGCTGGGTACGGCGGAAATGAAGGTCAGCAATCTGCTGAAGATCGGCCGTGGCGCCGTGATCGAACTGGACCGGTCGGTCGGCGATATGGTCGATATCCGCGCCGAAGGGCAGCTTGTGGCACGCGGCGAGGTCGTCGTGGTGGAAGATCACCTGGCGGTATCGATCACCGAGATCATCCGGAAGTATTAGGCTGTAGTGACTTTTTAATGAATGGGGATTCCAGTCGGGCGTGATTTGTGATTCAAGACTGATTTTTGGGAGGTCGGTCTTGGAAGGTGAAGTTCTGCGCGACGATCAATGGGAGCGTCTTAAG
>Ga0209066_10002815_pt1 | contig 20590 bp, 19 predicted proteins | sample All_14_2_FD_187198 | JGI IMG/M metagenome (GOLD analysis project Ga0209066, IMG submission 187198) | Freshwater microbial communities in response to fracking from Pennsylvania, USA - Allegheny Zone_MetaG_DW_15 (SPAdes) (version 2) ... | reverse complement strand
TAGAGCACCACAGGCAAGGCCAACATGAAGGCCGCCAGCATGGTCACCTTGATCGGCACCATGAAGGGCGAGATCGGGTTGGTGGCAATCAGCGTGGCCCCCTTGGGCAGGTGCTCGACCAGAGGCTGGGCCAGCATGTCGTACAGCACCGAGGGCGAGGGGTAGATGGCCAGCACCAGGAAGGCCACCCCGATCGCGATCACGGCACGGATCAGCCGATCGCGCAACTCGATCAGGTGGGACACGAATGGCTGTTCACTGCCATTCAATTCATCTTGGCTTGGATTGGGGTCGCTCACACAAAACTCGGGTTAGCGGTGGGGCTGCGACACATGCGGACGAAAGCGTGCCACCCTGGCGGCACCAGACTGCACATGCCGACGCACGCCCTGTTGTTGCTTGTACCAAAGGGGCATGGCACCGCGTTTGAGGCGCCAGTTCTTGCGAACCGGAGAGGCGTAACTGATATAGGGGACGGGCGTGTAGGCCGTTTCGTGCTCGGCGCTGTCAGAGGTCTGCAGGGCCGAGTTGACTTCAGCCATTTGATCACCCACCGATTGCTCGATGTTGCGCGCAGCGTCCTCCAGCCCGGTCTTGACCTTCTTGAGCTCTTCCAGCTCGATCGACCGGTTGACTTCGCTTTGCACCTGCGAGACATAGCGCTGCGCCTTGCCCAGCAGCACGCCCACCGTCTTGGCCACGCGCGGCAGGCGTTCCGGACCGATCACGATCAGCGCCACCGCGCCGATCAGCGCCAGCTTGTCAATGCCAAAGTCAATCATGAATCAGCGGATCACGACTTGTTCTTGGCTTCAACGTCAACCGTGTTGGCGTCGTTGCGGGTGGCGTTGGTCACCTGCTGGGCAGGGTCAGCTGCGGGCGCTGTGCCACCGTCCTTCATGCCGTCCTTGAAGCCCTTGACGGCCGAACCGAGGTCCGAGCCCACGTTCTTGAGCTTCTTGGTGCCGAACACCATCACCACGATAACCAGCACGATCAGCCAGTGCCAGATGCTGAATGAACCCATGATCTTCTCCAAAAAAAGTCGGTGTGACTTGAAACTGAACGATTGTCAATGCTGCGGGCGGGATCCGACCGCATTTCCTCATGCGCCTTCTGTTGCTCAAGCAGCGCTGCCCTCGGTCGGCTTGCTCTGTCGTTGCGCAAATTCTTCCAGGCCCGACAGGCCTTCTCTTCGGGCCAGTTCGGCCACCACCTCGCGTGGGCTCAGGCCCAGATGGGCCATCGCCACCATCGAGTGGAACCACAGATCGGCCATTTCGCCGACCAGGGCCTGACGGTGGGCGTCTGACGGCGCAGCCGCCAGATCCTTGGCTGCCATCACCGTTTCGGTGGCTTCTTCACCCACCTTTTTCAGCACGGCATCCGTGCCTTTGTGGAAAAGGCGAGCCACATAACTCTTGTCCGGATCCCCGCCCTTGCGGGACTCGATCACATCTGCCAGGCGGGTCAACACATCGAGTGTGCTGCCCAGGGGCGTCGCTGTACTGCTCATTTGTAGATGCTGGAAGGGTCTTTGATCACGGGGTCTGTGCTGACCCAATGCCCATTGTCGTACTTCTGAAAGAAGCAACTGTGACGGCCAGTGTGGCAGGCGATGCCAGGCTCATGGCCCAACTGGGTGACGCGCAGCAGCACCACGTCATTGTCGCAATCCAGGCGGATGGCGTGCACCTTCTGAATGTGGCCAGACTCTTCGCCCTTGTGCCACAGGCGTTGACGCGAGCGGCTCCAGTACACAGCTTCGCCCAGCTCGGCCGTGCGCAGCATGGCCTCGCGGTTCATCCACGCGAACATCAGCACGTCACCACTTTTGTCTTCCTGAGCGATCACGGGCACCAGCCCGTTGTCGTCCCACCGTATGTCATCTAGCCAGGTCATGGGGGAGAGTGTAGCAATCGGGGGGCCAGGGTCGGGGCACCCCTCTTGTCCGAGGTGACAATCAGGCCTGTTTCTCACAATGTAAAGGTGGCGCCCGTGGGCCAGCTTGACTCCTTATCTGATGCGCCCATGCTGGCGCTCACCATGGGCGACGCCTGTGGGATCGGCCCTGAAATCATCGCCAAATGGTGCCTGAAGGATGGGCGCGGCGCGGTGCTGATCGGGTGTCCGCAGGTCATGCGCCGTGCCCTGGACTGGGTGCCAGGCGGGGCGAGCCTGGTGATGGTGACCCTGGCGTGCGCGGCCGATGCCAGGCAACTCGCTCCTGGGCAGATGGGCGTGTGGGCGCCACCAGGCCTGCCGCCTGATCTGCTGTCCGCTCCCCTTGGCCAGGTTGATGTGCGTGCGGGCCGGGCCGCCGCCGCCTGCATCCGCGAAGCCGTGCGCCTGGCCCAGCAAGGTCAGGTCGCCGGCATCGTGACCGCACCCCTGCACAAGGAGGCCCTGGCTCTGGCAGGTGAGCCCTACCCGGGCCACACGGAATTGCTCCAGGCCGAAGGCACGCCACCCGGCCAGGCGCCGGCGCCGGTTCGAATGATGCTGGCCAACGCCCAGCTCAAGACGGTGCTGGTGACCATCCACGTGTCACTGCGTCAGGCCATCGAGCAGGTAACCGAGGCGGCGGTGCTTGAAACCATCCGCATCACCCACGCCGGCGCACTGTTATGGGGCATGCCGAAGCCGCGCATCGCGGTGGCCGGCCTGAACCCGCACGCCGGCGAGGGCGGGCTGTTTGGCAGCGAAGAGCTCACCATCATTGGCCCGGCGATCGCAGCGGCCCGGGCTGAAGGCATTGACGCGTCCGGCCCCCATGCGCCAGACACCGTCTTCATGCGCGCACGCGACGCGCAGGGCCACCCTGGTGAGTTCGATGTGGTGGTGGCGATGTACCACGACCAGGGCTTGATCCCGGTGAAGTACATGGGCCTGGACGAGGGGGTGAACGTCACCCTGGGGTTGCCCTTTGTGCGGACCAGCCCCGATCACGGGACGGCGTTCGATCTGGCGGGCAGCGGCCGGGCGGACGCCGCCAGTTTCACCCACGCTGTGGACATGGCCAGGCGCTTGATCGCCGGCCGGTCAGGAGTGGGGTCAGGCCGCTGACCGGTCGCGCGGGCTGGCGCTCAGCGCGGCGAGCTGACGACGCGCGCGCACGGTGGCGCGTTCGATCAATTCAGATTGTTCGAAGGCCTTGAACCGGCCGGTGTCGCACATCTTGGCCAGCGTGCGGGCGGTCAGCGAGATGGTCTGCTTGTGCGTGTGCCCGTGGTTGAAGATGAAGAAGCTGCGGCCATCGCTCACCCAGGTCAGGCGCACCTTCTTCCACTGGCCTTGCATCATCATTTGGTAAGCCGCACCCTTCTGGATGTGGTGCACCAATTGCAGCCCGGCGGTTGGCGGCGGTGGCGCGTCCAGGTTGATGTCGATCTCGCTGAGCGTGGGGTCGGCCTCGCCGGGCAGGTCCAGGTTGATGTCCAGGGCGCTGTCCGCGCTCAGGGCGGCTTCGGGCATGAAGCCGGCTTGCTGGATTTCACTGGCGCTCAGGGCCGAGACCACCGTCAGCACCGGGGCTGACTTGATGTCGTCCAGGGCGGCGGGCAGCGGGTCGTTGGCCGCCTCTTCACGGCTCGGGATGGCGATCTGCTCGACCTTGTTCAGTCGCTGCTCCAGCAGCCGTTGCGTCAGGTCATGGTGGGGCGCGGTCTTCAGGCAGTCGGCGTGGGCGGGCAGCAACTGCGCATAGAAGGTCTGCTTGGCGTCTTCCGACCACTGGATGAGTGCCAGCCCCTCGTTGAGGTCTTTCATCAACTGTGGCAGCTTGAGCAGGAATTCCTTGCGCAACTGTGGGTGCCCCTTGGGCTGCACGCTCAGCGCCAGCTCGTGCCCGGCCTTCTTCATGCGCTGGGCAAACACCGACTGCGCCCCATCTCGGGCTGATGCCATGACCTGCACCTGGCTCCAGATCTGGGCCAGAAAATCCCGAACGAACTCGGGCATCTCCACGTCCAGCAGCTCGCGCTTGAGGATCTGCATGTAGCGCTGCTGCACCCGCAGATCGGCTTCCTTGCCATTGAGCATGGCCGCCACGGCGGCGTTCTCGGCGGCGTCGCGCTCGTTCTCTGTCTCGATGAACGCTTCCAGTTCGGCCAGCTTGGACTCATACAGGTCCATGCGGTCGAAGTCGCCGTCCACGATGTCGTTGACCAGCGTGGTGATCCGGTCCAGGCAGGCGCGCCCGGGGCCATCCTGGTAGTCCTCGAAAGACGCCGACAAGGTCGCAACACGGTTCACGAAGCGGCGAACCGGGTGTTTGCGCGAGTTGAAAAAACCCATGTCGCCCAGTGCCACACGCAGCACAGGCATTTGCAGCCGGGCAATCTGGCGAGCCATCTGCGGCGAGACCTTGGGGTCCGACAGCACCTGGTCGAACAGGGCGGCCACGATGTCGATCACCATCTGATCGATGGGCGCCCCGCCGCTGGCACGCACCAGTTCTTCCCGGTGGGCCCGGATCAGGTTGGCGGCCATCAGCGGGCCGGCAAAGCCTGTGCCGGGGTCACCCGCCAAGCCAGCCTGACCGTCACCCGGGCTCCCATCACTTTGCGTGCTGCCAGGGAAACTGCTCGTCCAGCCCGGAGCGGGCGTTTGCATCGCAATCTGCCTCAGCAGATTCTGGAAATCGGGGTTGCCTGCTGGCAGGCCACCTGCTGTCCTGGGCGCCCGCAGTCCCATGGGGGCGGGGCCGTCCAGCGGCGAGCCTGGCAGCGTCATGCCAAACATCTCGCTGAGTGCCTGGGCCGCACGCATGTGCGCCTCTGCGCCGATCTGCCCGTGCTGAGACGAGGAGGGCAGTCGGGCGCCGTGACTGTCGGGGAAGCCGCCTGGCTGGGTATGCAGCGGCAAGTCACCAGACAGGCTGTTGGCGCTGGTGGTCAATGTGCTGCCGTGCACGCTGGACGTGCTGCGCGTTTTGTTGACCGACAAGCCCTGGGGTTTGATGCCCCGGTTGCGCATCTCGGCCACGATCTGCCCATAGCTCAAGGCCAGTTCGGGGCCCAGAACGCGCCCCAGGTGCTGAGACAGGGCCTGGACCACGTCTTCGGCGCACGCCAGTGCGGCCAGCGCCGACAACAAGGACTTGGCCACGGCCTGAGGCCTGAGCGGGTTGCGCTCCGGGTTGGCGTCGTCCGTCAAAGCCGTCACGTAGGCATACAGGGCGTCCAGCTCGCCTTCGCACTCGTGGGCGAGCACCTGGGCCAGCCTGTCGGCTGTGACGCCCCGCTCTACCTCGGCATTGTCGACCAGTGAAAGGGATGCCCAGTCGGTATCGTTGCTCAGTGCCTGGTGACCGCTGTGTGTCGGCCGTGCGGCCTTGTCGGCTTGTGCCCTGAACAGCTTGACGAAATGCGTTTGCAGTTGCCCGGACTTGAGTTGCAGGTCTCGTTCCGCGCTCATCAACACCTGGCGTTGCAGGTTGCTGGTGGCAGACAGGGCCAGCGGCCCCAGTTGCGCCGAGACCTTGTCGATCGCATTCGACACGGCCGACTGGATGCGGCCGAGCGCGGTCTCCAGGACGGTGTCATAGCGGGGGTCGGTCACAGCCAAAATCCAATCCAATCAAGAAGCAGGCAGCCTTTCGGCTCACCCGGCTACTGTCCCAAAAAGGGACTGCCTTTGATCGTTGGATATCGGCCGGTCCGGCCCCGTCTTTCGTTACTTTTTCAAATTGTCACGAATCTCACGCAACAACACGATCTCCTCGGGTGTCGGCGCAGGCGCAACTGGCGCGGCCGGTGCTTCCCGCTTCATCCGGTTGATCTGCTTGATCATCAGGAAGATCACGAAAGCCAGAATCGCAAAATTCAGCGCCACCGTGATGAAGCTGCCATACGCGAAGACCGCGCCGGCCTTCTTGGCATCAACCAGCGCCAGGCCGGGTTGCTGATTGGCCAGCGCGATGTAGTAATTGCTGAAGTCCAGCCCGCCAACCACCTTGCCGATCAACGGCATGATCAGGTCGTTGACCAGCGAATCGACGATCTTGCCGAACGCACCACCGATGATCACACCAACGGCCAGGTCCACCACATTGCCCTTGACGGCAAATTCCTTGAATTCGCTAAAAAAGCTCACTTTGGGCTCCGATTGTTTTGAGGGGAATTTCCACGCATGAAAATGTAGGTCAAGTCCCGGTGCTTGCCACTTCTCCTTTGGATGAGGCCCCCGCCCCTCAGATCAGGGGCTGTTGCGAAAATGTCGCAGGCTTGAAACGAGGTGAGTCTGAGCGCAGAGAGCGGCCAAGCGCGGGAGGGGGTGCGTACGTCCGTTAGAATGCGAGGTTGACCCCCAATCCAATGTCATCGTCCCATCAGTCCCTAAGGATACCCATGAGCAATCAGCCAGTGGATCAAAGCCGTCGGACCTGGGTGACCATGGCCTGCGCCGCCAGTGGTGTAGGCGGCGTGGCCACTGCCATCCCCTTCGTTTCGACTTTCCAACCTTCCGAACGTGCTCGTGCTGCTGGTGCAGCGGTCGAGGCGGACATCAGCGCCCTCAAACCGGGCGAGTTGATGACGGTCGAGTGGCGCGGCAAGCCTGTCTGGATCATCAAGCGCACGCCTGAGCAACTGGCCGCGCTGGACAAGATCGAAGGCCAACTGGCAGATCCCAAGTCCGAACGCAAACCGGCCGAGCTCACGCCTGAGTACGCCCGCAACACCCACCGCTCGATCAAGCCTGAAGTGCTGGTTGCCGTGGGTATCTGCACCCACCTCGGTTGCTCGCCTTCGTCCAAGTTCCAGGCTGGCCCTCAGGCTTCGCTGCCCGATGACTGGGTGGGCGGTTTCCTGTGCCCCTGCCACGGTTCGACCTTCGACCTCGCAGGCCGCGTTTTCAAGAACAAGCCGGCTCCGGACAATCTCGAAGTCCCGCCTCACACTTACCTGTCTGATACCAAGCTGCTGATTGGTGAAGACAAGAAGGCCTGACAGGAGACAACACCATGGCTGAATTCAAGCAAGCGCCTGCGGGCGCAACGGCTGGCGAGAAACTCCTGACCTGGGTGGACAACCGGTTTCCGGCGTCCAAGCTGTACAAGGAGCACCTCTCCGAGTACTACGCACCCAAGAACTTCAACTTCTGGTACTTCTTCGGCTCGCTGGCTTTGCTGGTGCTGGTGATCCAGATCGTGACCGGTATTTTCCTGGTCATGAACTACAAGCCGGACGCTGCAACGGCCTTCGCTTCAGTGGAATACATCATGCGTGATGTGCCCTGGGGATGGCTGATCCGCTACATGCACTCGACGGGCGCTTCGGCGTTCTTCGTGGTGGTGTACCTGCACATGTACCGTGGCTTGATCTATGGCTCCTACCGCACCCCGCGTGAGCTGGTGTGGATCTTCGGTTGCCTGATCTTCCTGTGCCTGATGGCCGAGGCCTTCATGGGCTATCTGTTGCCTTGGGGTCAGATGTCCTATTGGGGCGCCCAGGTGATCATCAACTTGTTTGCCGCGATTCCTTTCGTGGGCCCGGACCTGGCCATCCTGATCCGTGGCGACTACGTGGTTGGCGATGCCACCTTGAACCGCTTCTTCTCGCTGCACGTCATTGCCGTGCCGCTGGTGTTGCTGGGCCTGGTGGTGGCGCACATCATTGCGCTGCATGAAGTGGGGTCGAACAACCCTGACGGCGTCGAGATCAAGGCCAAGAAGGACGCGCAGGGCCGCCCCCTGGATGGCATCCCCTTCCATCCTTATTACTCGGTGCACGACCTGATGGGTGTCGGTGGTTTCCTGATCGTGTTCACGGCCGTGATCTTCTTCGCGCCTGAGTTCGGTGGTTACTTCCTGGAGTACAACAACTTCATTCCCGCCGACCCGTTCAAGACGCCGCTGCACATCGCGCCTGTCTGGTACTTCACGCCGTTCTATTCGATGCTGCGTGCCACCACTGACCAGATGGTCACCGTGCTGGCCATCATCATCGGTATCGCTGCCGTGCTGAACCTGATCAAGGGCAAGGGCACCGGTCAGACCAAGGTGATTGGCCTGGTGGTGGCTGCGGTGGTCATTGGCCTGCTCAAGACCTTCGAAGCCAAGTTCTGGGGTGTCGCCGTGATGGGTGGTGCCGTCGTGATCCTGGCGGGCCTGCCCTGGTTCGACAACAGCCCGGTGAAGTCGATTCGCTATCGTCCGGGCTGGCACAAGATTGTCTATGGCGTCTTCGTCGTGAACTTCGTCATCCTGGGTTACCTTGGCGTCGAGCCACCGTCAGACATCGGCAACCTGGTGTCCCAGGTCGGCACGCTGCTGTACTTCGGCTTCTTCGTGCTGATGCCCTGGTGGAGCCAGTTGGGCACCTTCAAGCCCGTGCCTGAGCGCGTGACGTTCACGCCTCACTGAGCAAGCTGATCATCGAAGCAGGAAATCCAAATGAAAAAAATCCTCGCCTCCCTGCTGGCCGCCGTGGCCTTGATGTCGGGTGCAGCGCACGCCAATACCGCTCTGGTGTTGGACAAGTTCCCCAAGGAACGCGTGACTGACCTGGCCGCTTTGCAAAACGGCGCCAAGCTCTTTGTCAACTACTGCCTGAACTGTCATGCGGCGGCCTTCATGCGCTTCAATCGCCTGAAGGACATCGGCCTGACCGATCAGCAGATCAAGGACAACCTGCTCTTTCCGACTGACAAGGTCGGCGAGTTGATGAAGGTGTCGCTTGATCCCAAGGACGCGAAGGACTGGTTCGGTGGCGTGCCGCCTGACCTGACCCTCGTGGCCCGCTCGCGCGCCAGCGGCAGTGGCAGCGGCGCTGACTACCTGTACACCTACCTGCGCAGTTTCTACCGCGACGACGCCCGTCCGACCGGCTGGAACAACCTGGTGTTCCCCAATGTGGGCATGCCCCATGTGTTGTGGGAACTGCAAGGTCAACGTGCGGCGAAGTTTGCGGAAGTGCCTGACCCCCACAATGCAGGCAAGACCGTGCACACCTTCGAAGGGTTCGACCAGTTGACCCCTGGCAAGTTGTCTCCTCAGGAGTACGACAGCGCTGCGGCTGACCTGGTGGCTTACCTGCAATGGATGGCCGAACCTGTGCAGAACCAGCGTACCCGCCTGGGTGTGGGCGTGCTGATTTTCCTGGCGATCTTCACCTTCATCGCCTGGCGTCTGAATGCTGCGTTCTGGAAAGACGTGAAGTGATTCAGGCGTACGCGCTGAACCATCAGTGAGCGCGTTGGTGGCGCAGTGGTCTGCCATGAAGGCGGCCACTGCGCTTCGTTGTTTTGTGGTGGACCTCACCACGAGCCTTTTTAGACTTTTAGGAGCCCACCGCCATGATGGTGCTTTACTCCGGAACGACCTGCCCCTATTCGCATCGTTGCCGTTTTGTGTTGTTCGAAAAGGGCATGGATTTTGAGATCCGTGATGTGGATATCTTCGCCAAACCCGAAGACATCGCCTTGATGAACCCTTACAACGAGGTGCCCATCCTCGTCGAGCGCGACCTGATTCTGTACGAGTCGCACATCATCAACGAGTACATCGATGAGCGCTTCCCTCATCCGCAGTTGATGCCCGGTGACCCGGTTGCGCGCGCTCGCGTGCGCCTGTTCTTGCTGAACTTCGAGAAGGAGTTGTTTGCCCACGTCAACGTGCTGGAAGGCCGTGGTATCAAAGGCAACGACAAGCAACTGGAAAAGGCGCGTTCGCAGATCCGCGACCGTCTGACCCAGCTCGCCCCCATCTTCTTGAAGAACAAGTACATGCTGGGCGATGACTTCTCCATGCTGGACGTGGCGATCGCGCCGCTGCTGTGGCGCCTGGATTACTACGGCATCGAGCTGTCCAAGAATGCGCTGCCGCTGTTGAAGTATGCTGAGCGCATCTTCTCGCGTCCGGCCTATATCGAGGCACTGACGCCGTCTGAAAAAGTGATGCGCAAGTGACCCTTTCACTTGATCATCATCGGCCGCAATGAGCATGTCCACTGACCAAGAAGCCCAGGGCTCGTCCACACGGCCCTATCTGATTCGTGCCTTGCACGACTGGTGCACCGACAACGGGTTCACGCCCTACCTGGCGGTGTATGTGGACCGTTCCGTGCAGGTGCCGCAGGAGTACGTCAAGAACAACGAGATCGTGCTCAATGTGAGCTTCGAGGCAACCAGTAGCCTCCAGCTTGGCAATGAGTTCATCGAGTTCAAGGCGCGCTTTGGCGGCATGGCACGTGACATCTCTGTGCCGATCGATCATGTGATCGCCATCTACGCGAGAGAGAACGGGCAGGGCATGGCTTTTCCTGTGCCTACTTCGCTGGGTGGCGAGGGTGTGGATTCGCCGTCATCCCCGGATGATGGTGGAGACGTCAATGTGCTGGCCACACCTGCCGATCTGCCCGAAGAGCGTACGCCGCCCTCACTGCGCCTGGCGCGGCCGGGCAAGGCCAACGGCAAGGATGCCAATGGCAAGGACAAGACCACGCTCAAGTCCGTTGATGCAGAAACGACGGTCAAACCTGTGGATCCCGGTGATGATCCGATGGACCCGCCACCCTCTGGTGGTGGCCGCCCCGCCTTGCGTCGCATCAAGTAAGGCAAATACCGTTGTAGAATATCGGTCTTCGATCAATTCAATGATTGAAGCGACATAGGTTGGCGACAACCTTGTGTAGCCGGCTTAGCTCAGTTGGTAGAGCAACCGCCTTGTAAGCGGTAGGTCATCAGTTCGAATCCGATAGCCGGCACCAGTTCGATGGGGCCTGCAGCGTCAGCAAACTGACTCTGCAGGCCTTTTTCTTTGGGCATTCTTGTGTCTGGCCATGCTTGTATCAAGTTGTCCCCGCTTTCTGTGGACAACCTTGTTGGTAAGCATGGTGTAAGGCGCAAATCCCCTGGGCAGGTCCTTCTGTGCTGCGAAATGAGGCAGTTTGACGACCTTGTTTTCTAGGCATGTGGGCATTGTGGATGCCTGGGCCTTCAAAGCTCGGCTTGGCCCTAACATGTGGGCTACCACAAGACAAAAATCACCAAGGAGCAGGTCTTTGAGTATTCATCTTGGCAAGCACAGTCTGGCCATTCCGTGCGGCCATTGCGGCCGAAAGACAATGCAGACGCTGGGGCGCCTCAAGGCCAATGCCACTTTCATTTGCGCAGGTTGCGGCACGTCCATCACGGTCAACTTGAAGGACGTGGAAGGCCAGCTCATGACCGCGCTGGACAAAGAGCGCGGGATCAACCCGGATGTGCTCAAGGCCGGGCTCAAGTGAGGTGAACTTGAGCCCCTGGTTCGAGATGCGCGGGGGCGAAGGCCTTATTGCGCGACCAGTTTGTTGAGCTCGTTGAGGTCTTCAGCCTTGAGTGTGCCACTGGCCTGTTTGAGCTTGATCGAACCCACGATCACGTCGTAGCGGGCCTTGTAGAGGTCCTTTTGCGTGCTGGTGACGAGGGTCTGGGCATCCAGCACGTCCTTGTTGATGCGCACGCCCACGCGGTAGCCCAGTTGCGTGGCTTCCAGGGCCAGCTTGGCCGAGGCTTCCGCCGCTTCATAGGCCTTGACCTGGGCCAAGCCAGATTGAACTCCTGAGAAGGCCTGGCGTGTACCCAGGGCCACGGTGCGCTTGGCGTTGTCCACATCGCGCTCGGCCTTTTCCTGCAGGGCAAGGACCTCTCTCACGCGGTTCTGCACGGCCCCGCCTGCATACAGCGGTACGTTGAGCTCGATGCCGATGGAGGCTGAGGTGCCAGCGCCTGCGGTGCTCTTGACCGTCGAGTTGGCCGAGTCCACGTCAGTGCGTGACAGGCTGGCCACGGCGTCCAACGTGGGCAGGTGACCGGCCTTGGCCTTGTTGATCTCCAGCTTGGCCACGTTCAGCGCCACTTCTGCCTTGCGGATGGTGGGGGCATTGGCGGTCTGGGCGACCCAGTCGTCCATTTGGCCAGGTGTGAGCGAGTCGAGGTTCACTGGCGTCAACAAGGGGCTGGGCTTGACGTCTGGCCGGCCAACCAGTTGATCCAGCGCGATGCGCTTGACGCGCAGGTCATTGGTCGCGGCGATTTCTTGTGCAGAGGCCAGGTCGAAGCGAGCCTGGGCTTCGCGTGTGTCGGTGATGGTGGCGTTGCCAACCTCGAAGTTGCGCTTGGCAGAGGCCAGCTGTTCTGCCAGGCCCTTCTTGTTGGCCTGGGTGGTGTTGAGCACGTCTTGTGCGGCCAGTACATCAAAGTAGGCCTGAGTCAGGCGTGCAGCCAGGTCATCTTCGGCGAGTTTGAGGTCTGCCTGCGAGATCGCCAGCGACTGCTCGGCCTGGTCAATTTTGGCGGAGTCTGCGCGGTTGAAGAGGGCTTGTTTGGCGACCAGGCCAGCCTTCTTCGTGGTGGATGCGGCGTTGTTGCTGGCGGCTCCGCCTGTCAACTGTTGCTGCAAGGCCGATGCCTCAACCGAAGAGTCGTAGTGGCTACGTGTCACGGACGCTTGCAGGGCCAGCGAGGGCCGAAACAAGGCGCGAGATTGGTCCACCTGGTACTGCACGGAGTTGGCCTGGGCCAGTGCCGAGAGGTAGGCCGCGTCATAGCCTTTGGCAGCCTGGTAAAGGTCGACCAGGCTTTCGGCGTGAACGACGGTCCAGCCTGTCATGCTCATCAGTGCCACGACGGTGGCCCGGGCGAGCGGACGCCACCGGGCTGCGGCCACTGAGCCGTTGGGCGAGGCAGGCGATTTGACGGTTTTGGACATCGTTGTATTCCTCAATGTTGGCATGGGTCAGAACTGGAAGCGGCTGGGCTCGGTGAAGCCGGCCAGACGCGCGGCCACCGTGTCGAACAGGGCCTGGCGGCTGAACTGGTTGTCGCTGGTGCGGGTGTAAAGAATGGCTTGCATGACGGGTTCATCGCCGACGATGGCCAGCAGGCGGCCGCCGGTCTTGAGCTGGTCCAGGAGGTTTTGTGGCACCTTGGCCACAGAGCCAGTAAGCAAGATGGCGTCGAAGGGCGCCTGAGCGGGGTAACCGGTGCTGCCATCGACCTGCACGATCTCGGCGTTGTTGACGGCGGCGTTGCGCAGATGGGCCCGTGCTGCGGTGGCCAGGGCGGCGTCCGATTCGAGGCCGATCACGCGCTGGGCCTTGTGGGCGAGCAGGGCTGTGACGTAGCCGGTGCCCGCACCGATGTGCAGCACGGTGTCCCGCTTGCTCAGGCTCAGATCCTGCACCAGGCGGGCTTCTACGCGGGGCGCCAGCAGGAAGCGGCCGCCACCGAGGGGGATTTCCAGGTCCATGAAGGCCTGGGCCTTGTGTGCGGCAGGGACAAAGTCCTCACGACGCACGGCAGACAACAGTGCCAGCACCGAGGTGTCCAGGACATCCCAAGGGCGGATCTGTTGCTCGATCATGTTGAAACGGGCTTGTTCGACGTTCATGCTGGGCATCCTACGGGAGACGGTAAGTGGAAGTAATCCGGATAAAGCATAGATTCTAAGAAGTGCTGGTGGTTTAACCGCCAGTTGCCGGGGTTGGGGCATGGCCAAAACGTCGCTTGAGCCACAGGCTGATGTCGTCCAGGAAGCTGTAGACGACGGGCACGACGACCAGGGTCAGCAAGGACGAAGCGATCACACCACCGATGACGGCCTGGCCCATGGGGGCGCGTTGTTCGGAGCCTTCGGTCAGGGCAAAGGCCAGCGGGACCATGCCAAAGACCATGGCCAGCGTGGTCATCAGGATGGGGCGCAGGCGCACCCTGGCGGCCAGCAGCAGCGCTTCGCGTCGGGGCAGGGGCGCGCTGTCATCGCCATCGCCGCTGTGGCCCAGGCGGGCGCGGTTGGCAAAGTCCACGAGCAGGATGGCGTTCTTGGTGACCAGGCCCATGAGCATGATGATGCCGATGACCGAGAACATGTTGAGCGTGGAGCCAAACACCAGCAGCGTGACGACGACGCCGATCAGGGTCAGGGGCAGGGAGCTCATCAGGGCGATGGGTTGCAGGAAGCTGCGGAACTGCGAGGCCAGGATCATGTAGATGAAGATCACGGCCAGGCCCAGGGCCGATGCGGCATAGGCAAAGGCTTCTTTCATGTCCTTGGTGGAGCCGCCGAAGCGGTAGTGGTAGCCGCTGGGCCAGGGGGTCTGGTCGAGCACGGTCTTGATGTCAGCCGAGACCTCGCCCATGGAGCGGCCCGTGACGTTGGCGGTCAGCTCGACCTCGCGGTTCAGGTCGCGGCGGTTGATCTGGGTGGGGCCCAGGCCTTCGACGACATCGGCAACCTGATGCAGCCTGACGATGCGTGGGCGCCCTTGTGCATCGGTGCCGGCCACCAGCGGCAGGTCACGCAGGTCGGTGGCGGTGCGGCGGTCCTGGGGCCGCAGGGAGACGCGGATGTCGTAGTTCTCTTCGTCCTCGCCGCGCCAGCTGCCCACGGTCTTGCCTTCAACCAGCACCGACAAGGCATTGCTGATGGCGTCGACGCTGAGGCCCAGGTCGGCGGCGGCATCGCGGCGCACGCGGATGTCCAGTGTGGGCTTGTTGGGCTTGAGGCTGGTGTCCAGGTCAACCAGGCCCGGAATCTGGCGCAGGCGTTCCAGCGTTTGCTGGCTTAGCCGGCCCAGTTCGCTCAGGCTGCTGCCTTGTATGGAGACCTGGATGGGCTTGAGGCCGCCCACCGAGTCCAGCAGGCCGACGTGGGTGATGGTGATGTCCGGCAGTTGCGACAAGGCTTGCCGCAAAGGGGCGGAAAGCTGGTCCACACTGCGCTGGCGCATGTGGCGGTCCTTCAGGCGCACGTAAACGCTGACCTGGTTGCGGCCCAGCGCCAGGCCGGTGTTGATGGTCGACAGGGTGTAGTCGACCTCGGGCATCTGGCGTATCACGGCCTCGACATCATGTGTGCGGGCCTCGGTGGCTTGCAGCGAGGTGCCAGCCGGGGTGTAGAAGTTGACGAGGGTCTCGGAGTAGTCGGCCTTGGGCACGAACTCGGTGCCCATCAAAGGCATGAGGGCCAGGCTGCCCACCAGGCTGGCGCCGGCCACGAGCAAGGTCCACCAGGGGTGGTCCAGCGAACGGGCCAGCAGGCCCTGGTAACCCAGGCTGAGGGACTCGGACCAGCGGTCGACCGCCGCCGTGACACGGCCGATGCTGCGTGCATACCAGGACCTGTCCTGCACGCTCTCTGATTGGCGCTGGATGGATGGGTCGTGCCAGATGCTGGACAGCATGGGGTCGAGCGTGAAGCTGACGAACATCGAGATCAGCACGGCGGCCACGATGGTGATGCCGAACTCGTGGAAGAACTTGCCGATGATGCCGCCCATGAAGCCGATGGGCAGGAACACGGCCACGATGGACAGGGTGGTGGCCAGCACGGCCAGGCCGATCTCGCGCGTGCCGTCCAGGGACGCATCCAGGGCGGACTTGCCCATGTGCACATGGCGCACGATGTTCTCGCGCACCACGATGGCATCGTCAATCAACAGGCCCACGCACAGGCTCAAGGCCATCAGCGTGATCATGTTGAGCGAGAAGCCAAACACATACATGAACAGGAAGGTGCCGATGATGGAGATCGGCAGGGTCAGGCCGGTGATGACGGTGGAGCGCCACGAGTTCAGGAACAGGAACACGATGCCCACGGTGAGCAGGGCGCCTTCGATCAGCGTTTCGCGCACGGTGGCCACGCTCACACGGATGGGCCGGCTGTTGTCGCGGATGACGCTGAGCTGCATGCCAGTGGGCAGCTCGCCCTGTACCTGCTGCACCACCCCTTGCAGGCCGGTGACCACATCCAGGGTGTTCTCGCCCTGCGACTTGATCACCTCCATCGCCAGGGTGCGTGTGCCACTGAGCAGGGCCAGCGACTCAGGCTCTTGAGGGCCATCGACCACGTCGGCGACCTGGCTCAGGCGGATGGGCTGCCTGGCGCGTGTGGCGACGATCAGGCGCTTGAACTCATCGACCGTCTTGAGGCGCGCGTCGATCTGCACGACGCGGTCCTTGTCGAGCGTGCGCACGCTGCCTGCGGGCTGGTCCTGGTTCTCCAGCCGCACGGCGTTGGCGATCTGTTCGGGCCTCAGGCCCAGGGCATCCAGCGCCTGCGGTTTGAGGTAGACATTGATCTGGCGCTTGAGCCCGCCCACCAGGTTGACGCTGCCCACGCCGGGCACGTTTTCCAGGCGCTTGCGCAGCACCTGGTCGGCATAGGTGGTCAGGGCTTGCGGGCTTTGCGAGGCATCGGGTGACGTCAGCGCCAGCGAGTAGATGGGGCGGTTGGCCGGGTCGAAGCGCAGCACCCGCGGCTCCTTGACCTCGTCGCGCAGCAGCGGGCGGATGCCCGAGAGCTTTTCGCGCACATCGTCGGCGGCGCGGCGGCCATCGACATCCAGATTGAACTGGACAATCACCACCGAGCTGCCTTCGTACGAACGCGAGTACAACTGGCTGATGCCCGCCACGGTGTTGATGGCCTCTTCGACCTTGCGGGTGACCTCGGACTCGATGATCTCGGGCGACGCGCCGGGGTACTCGATCTGCACGGCCAGCGTCGGCAGCTCGATATCAGGGAACTGATCGATCTTGAGCCGTTGATACGAAAACAGCCCCAGCACGACCAGCGCGAGCATGGCCATGGTGGCCAGCACCGGGTTGTGAATCGACAGGCGTGTGAACCACATGGCAGTGTTGACCGTTCAGGGGGCTTTGGTGGCGACAGGAGCCAGGCGCACAGCCTGGCCTTCGCGCACCGTGCCGGTCGCGTTACGCAGCAAGGTGTCGCCCGCAGCCAGCCCGTTGGTGACTTCGACCAGCGCCTCGCCGTTGGCGCCTGTGCCGGCTTGCGCACCCAATGTCACCCGGGCTGTGACAACCTTGCCCTGGTCAAGGCGCAAGACCTGATCCAGCCCCGAGCTCTTGCTGATGGCGCTGGCCGGTAGCGCCAGCACGTCGCGCTGGTCCAGCGTGATCTGGCCTTGTGCAAACAGGCCCTGGCGCAAGGCCGTATGGCGTGGCAGGGCCAGGTAGACCATGACCGAGCGGGTATCTGCTGTGGCGCTGGGGTTGATGCGTGCCACGCGCGCCTGGATGGCCTCGGCCAGGCCGTCGATGCGCAAGCTGGCCTCGGTGCCGACAGCCACCTGCGTGACATCCTGCGGACTCAAGGGCGCCTGCAGCTCCAGGCTGGCCAGGTCCACGACCTCGACGATGCGGCCGTCGATGCCGACACGTTCGCCTGCCTGCACAAAGCGCTGCGACACCTGCCCGCTGATGGGCGCACGCACCACCGCGTCGTTCAAGGACTTGGTGGCCAGGTCGACGGCCGATTGCGCCGCTTCAAAAGTAGCGCGCGCCGCGGCCGCACTGGACAGCGATGTGTCCAAAGCGTTGCGCGAAATGAAGCCTTGCTGCACCAGCGCCTGGTTGTTGTCCAGCGTCTGCTGCGCGATCTGCCATTGCGCTTTGGCCGATGCGGCCTGCTGACGCGCCTGCTGCAGGCGGGTGGTGAACTCCTGGGGGTCGAGCTGACCCATCACCTGGCCGGCCTTGACCGTGTCGCCTTCCCGCACACTCAGGCTCAGCAGCTCGGCCGCCACCTTGGCTTTGACCACAGCCGAGCGTTGCGCGCTCAAGGTGCCCGAGACCGGGATGCTGCGGGTAAAGGGCTGCACGGCGGCAACAAAGACGTCCTTGTCGCCCAGCACCATGAGCTCAGACTGCGCGCTGACAGCGCTTTGCGCCAGCTCGCCCTGTTGGGCCTTGCGCGCCAGGATGGCCCGGCCGATGCTGCCGCCCAGCAGAGCGATACCCACGACAAGGGCGGTCCATTTCAGCTTGTTGTTCATGTGGATCAGGGGGTAGGCGTTGCGGGGCGGACTTCGAGCCCGCGCAGCAGCAGTTCAATCTGGGTGCTCATGAAGCGGGCCGGCTCCAGTGGCACCGGGTTGGCCGTGCAGACCGATGTGCATTGGCGATACAGGATCAGGAACTGCATGGGTGCGATCAGCGCGTGAACCACCGAGGTGACATCCATGGCACGGAATTCACCCCGATCGATGCCACGCTGCACGGCCCTGGCCAGCAAGGCGTGGCTGGGCGCGACCACCTCGTCCACATAGAACTGCGCCAGCTCAGGGAAGGTGCGCGCCTCGGCCATGATCAGCACCAGCAGCCCCGCCGCCTTGGACGAGCCCACGCGCGACCACCAGGTGTTCGCCAGCAGGTGCAGCAGGTCCGAGGTGCTGCCTTCGAACTGGTCGATGATTTCTTCGCCTTCGACAATCACCTGTGTCAGATAGGCCCGAACCACCGCCTTGAACAACTCGTCCTTGCTGGGGTAGTACAGGTACAGCGTGCCCTTGGAGACGCCTGCCAGCTTGGCGACCTCTTCTGCGCGGGTGGCCGCCAGGCCCTTTTCCACAAACAAGCTCAGCGCAGCCTCCAGCAACTCGTGAGGGCGTGCCGCCTTGCGACGCTGGCGTACCCCTGGCAGACGCGGCGCCATCGCCGCCATGGCCGCTGCGATCGGGCAAGGCAATGCACTGGCATCGACATCCGGCGAGGGCAAGGTGGAAGAGGGCGGCGCAGGACGACTCAAGGCACGGACCAATAACTGACTGATGGGTCAGTAATGTAGCGTCGTGTGGTCCCTACGGTCAAACCTGCTAGGCTTGTTTGAACAAGCTGTTAACCCTCGTGTGGACCGAAACATGGAAAGACCCCAAGCCCAGAGCCGCGCCGACTACGCCCACCTCAGCACCATCACCACGCGCTGGATGGACAACGACATCTACGGCCACGTCAACAACGTGACCTACTACAGCTACTTCGACACGGCGGTCAACCGCTACCTGATCGAAGCGGGTGTGCTTGACATCCATGGCGGCGACGTCATCGGTCTGGTGATCGAGACGCATTGCAACTACTTCGCCCCGCTGGCCTTCCCGAGAAACGTGGAGGCCGGCATCCGCGTGGCGCACATCGGCAAGAGCAGCGTGCGCTACGAAATCGGCCTGTTTGACGAGGGCGAGCCCCAATCGGCCGCCAGTGGGCACTTCGTCCACGTGTACGTGGACCGCGAAACCCGCCGCCCCGTGCCGCTGCCCGAGGCCTTTGTCAAAGCGCTGCAGGCTTTGCAGGTGTTGTCGCCGCCGCGTTGAACGCGTCGCCAGTATCTGGCCCGGATTCAGGGTTTTCCCTGTTTGGCGAGGCCCGTCCGGCCGGTCGCCGAAGTCTATGATTCTTGCGCGTATCTGATTCTTGGCGTTTCCCCTTTCGCCTGTCGGTTCGATTTCGTCGTTTTACTTTTCGGAGGTTGTCCTTATGAGCCTGATGGGCCAAATGATGCACAAGCCCTTGCTGATCTCGTCGCTGCTTGAGCACGCCGAGCGTCACAACGGTGATATCGAGATCGTGTCCAAGCGTGTCGAGGGTGACATGCACCGATCGAACTGGAAGGACATTGCCCTGCGTTCGCGCAAGCTGGCACAAGCCCTGGCGCGCCTGGGCCTGCAGTCGGGTGACCGCGTCGGCACGCTGGCGTGGAACGGCTACCGCCACATGGAGATTTATTACGGTGTTTCCGGCTCGGGCCTGGTGTGCCACACCATCAACCCCCGCCTGTTCCCGCAGCAAGTGGCCTGGATCGTCAACGATGCCGAAGACAAGGTCATCTTTGTTGACATCAACATCTTCCCGCTGGTCGAAAAGCTCGCGCCCATGCTGCCCTCCGTCAAGCACGTGGTGCTGATGGCAGGTCGCGAAAGCATGCCGCGCGAAACGGCGTTGACCAACCTGCATTGCTATGAAGACCTGATCGATGCAGAAGACGGCCAATACCAGTGGCCCGAGTTCGACGAAAAGACGGCGGCCAGCATCTGCTACACATCGGGCACGACCGGCAACCCCAAGGGCGCCGTCTACACCCACCGCTCGACCGTGTTGCACGCCTATGCGGCGGCCCTGCCTGATGCCATGTGCCTCAAGGCCACCGATACGGTGCTGCCCGTGGTGCCCATGTTCCACGTCAATGCCTGGGGCCTGCCTTACACGGCGGCCATGGTGGGCTGCAAACTGGTGTTCCCGGGCCACCACCTGGACGGTGCCTCGCTCTACAACCTGTTCGAATCCGAGAAGGTGACCATGAGCGCGGGCGTGCCCACCATCTGGCTGGGCCTGCTCAACCACGTCAAGAGCAACAACCTGAAGTTCAGCACCTTCAAGAGCACCATCATTGGTGGCGCGGCTTGCCCGCCCGCCATGATCCGCACCTTCGAGAACGACTTTGGTGTTGAAGTGATCCACGCCTGGGGCATGACCGAGCTGTCGCCACTGGGCACGCTGGGCCGCTTGAAGTCCAAGCACGAACACTGGTCTACCGAAGACAAGCAAAAGCTGCTTGAAAAGCAGGGCAAGTCTGTTTATGGCGTGGACATGCGCATCGTGGACGGCGACGGCAAGGTGCTGCCCTGGGATGGCAAGTCGGCAGGCGATCTGGAAGTGCGCGGCCACTGGGTGATCAGCAGCTACTTCAAGGTCGACAAGTCGCCATTGCATGACGGCTGGTTCCCCACGGGCGACGTGGCCACCATCGACCCCGATGGCTACATGCAGATCACCGACCGATCCAAGGACGTGATCAAGTCTGGCGGCGAAT
>Ga0209066_10002814_pt1 | contig 20591 bp, 17 predicted proteins | sample All_14_2_FD_187198 | JGI IMG/M metagenome (GOLD analysis project Ga0209066, IMG submission 187198) | Freshwater microbial communities in response to fracking from Pennsylvania, USA - Allegheny Zone_MetaG_DW_15 (SPAdes) (version 2) ... | reverse complement strand
GCATTCGCCGTGAATACAACTCCTGGGTTGCCAACGAAACCCTGGAGGACTACGCCCTGCGTTACACCCCGCGCTCCTTCCGCAAGTGGAGCGAGCTGCGGGTGGCCAACACCGCTTTTGGCGCCGTATCTTTTCTGGCGCTGGAAGCCATTGGCGGCGCCATTGCGCTCAATTACGGCTTCACCAACGCGCTGTGGGCCATCCTGGTGGTGGGCCTGATCACGTTCCTGACCGGGTTGCCGATCAGCTACTACGCCGCCAAATACGGCGTGGACATGGACCTGCTCACCCGCGGCGCCGGTTTCGGCTACCTGGGTTCGACGCTGACCTCGCTGATCTACGCCAGCTTCACCTTCATCTTTTTCGCGCTGGAGGCGGCCATCATGGCGCTCGCCCTTCAGATGGTGTTCGAGTGGCCCCTGCCGGTTTGTTATGTGATTTCGTCGCTGGTGATCATCCCGCTGGTGACGCACGGCATCACCCTGATCTCGCGCCTGCAGATGTGGTCTCAGCCGATCTGGCTGGGTCTGTGGGTCTGCCCTTTCGTGTTCGTGGCCTTCAAGAACCCTGAAGCCTATGGCGCATTCGCCAGCCTGACCGGGCGCAGCACCGGCAGCAGTGGGTTTGACCTGACGGCCTTTGGCATGGCGGCCACGGTGGCGTTTTCGCTGGTCGTGCAGATCGGCGAGCAGGTCGACTTCCTGCGCTTTTTGCCCGAGAAGACCAGAGAGAACCGCGTGCGGTGGTGGACGGCGGTGCTGGTGGCCGGCCCAGGCTGGGTGGTGCCCGGCATGCTCAAGATGCTGGCCGGGGCCTTTCTGGCCTTCCTGGCCTTGCAGCACGAGGTGTCTGTTGAAAAGGCCATCGAGCCCACGCAGATGTACCTGGCCGGGTTCAGCCAGGTGTTCTCGTCGCCGCAGTGGGCGCTGGGTGCCACGGTGGTGTTCGTGATCGTGTCGCAGGTCAAGATCAACGTCACCAATGCCTACGCCGGCTCGCTGGCCTGGTCCAATTTCTTCGCGCGGCTCACGCACAGCCACCCGGGCCGCGTCGTGTGGCTGGTGTTCAACGTGCTGATCGCCGTGTTGCTGATGACGCTGGGCGTGTTCGGTGCGCTGGAGAAGGTGCTGGGCCTGTACAGCAACGTGGCCATCGCCTGGGTCGGGGCGCTGGTGGCCGACCTGGTCATCAACAAGCCCATGGGCTGGTCGCCCAAAGGCATCGAGTTCAAGCGCGCCTACCTGTATGACCTGAACCCGGTGGGCCTGGGCGCGACCTTGCTGGCTGCCCTGGTGTCTGTGGTCGCGCACGCCGGCATGCTGGGTGACGGGGCGGTCGCCTGGTCGTCTTTCATCGCACTGGGCATCGCCTTTGTGGCGGCGCCTTTGCTGGCCTGGGGCACCAAGGGCCGTTATTACCTGGCGCGCAAGCCCCACCAGCATTGGGCGCCCGGCCAGATGGTGGCCTGCTCGGTGTGCGAGAACCACTTTGAAGCCGAAGACATGGCCACCTGCCCGGCCTATGACGCGCCCATCTGCTCCTTGTGCTGCACGCTGGAGTCGCGTTGCCATGACCGGTGCAAGACACGCTCGCGCGCAGCGGAGCAGGTGTCCGACGGCCTGATGGCCATGCTGCCCTTGCAGTTGTCCAGGCGCATCAACTTCCGGGTGGGGCACTACCTGGTGGTGTTCCTGTCGATGGCGACCTTGCTGGGCCTGGTGCTGGGCGTGGTCTATTACCAGGAGAGCGTGGTGCGGCCGGCGCTCATGGACGACATTGGTTTGCCGCACGGTCTGCTGGACGGGCCTTTCGTCAAGGTCTATGCGCTGTTGCTGGTGGCCGCGGCGGTGTGCTCATGGTGGGTGGTGCTGGCCTCCGAGAGCCGGCGCATGGCGCAGGACGACTCCAACCGCCACAACCAGTTGCTGCAACTGGAGATCGACGCCCACCGCCGCACCGATGTCGCCCTGCAGCAAGCCAAGGAGCTGGCCGAGGCCGCCAACCAGGCCAAGACACGCTATGTGGCCGGCATGACGCACGAGCTGCGCACACCGCTCAACAGCATCATGGGCTATGCCCAGATCCTGCTCAAGGACGCGCCCCCCGTGGGCAAGAAGCGCTCGGCCCTGACCACCATCCAGCGCAGCGGCGAGCACCTCATCGGCCTGATCGACGGCTTGCTGGACCTGGCCCGCATCGAGGCTGGCCGCCTGCGCCTGGAACAAGCGCCCGTGCCGCTGCCCGAGTTCCTGGCCGACGTGGTGCGCATGGTGCAACCGCAGGCCGAGGCCAAAGGCCTGGGCTTCAAGCTGGCCACCAAGGGCCGCGTGCCGGCCTGGGTGCAGGCCGATGCCAAACGCCTGCGCCAGATCCTGCTGAACCTGCTGGGCAACGCCGTGCGCTTCACTGAAAAGGGCCGCATCACCTTGCTGCTGGACGCGCGCCGCGAGGTGCTGCGCTTCGAGGTGCTGGACACGGGCATCGGCATCGCGCCACAAGACCTGGAGCGCATCTTCCTGCCCTTCGAGCGCGGCAGCGGCGGGCGGCGCAGCACCGAGCCGGGCACGGGCCTGGGTCTGACCATCACCCATCTTTTGAGCGAACTCATGGGCGGCGAGCTGAGCGTGCAAAGCGTTATGGGGCAGGGCAGCACCTTCAGCGTGCGCCTGTACCTGCGCGAAATCGCCGCGCCAGCCGGCCACTTGCCCGGGCCCAGCGGCACGCCCATCGAGCGCATGCTGCAGCGGCCCATCATGGGCTACATCGGCCCGCGCAAGACCTTGCTGGTCGTGGACGACCAGCCCATACAGCGACAGATGCTGGCCGGCATGCTGCTGCCGCTGGGCTTCGATGTGCGCGAAGCGGCCAGTGGCAACGAAGGGCTGGAAAGCGTGCGCGAAGCCTGCCCCGACGCCGTGCTGCTGGACATCACCATGGACGACATGGATGGCTGGCGCACCGCGCGTGCCATCCGCCGAGCAGGCTTTGAGCAGGTGCCGATCATCCTGGTGTCGGCCAATGTGTTCGAGAACCGCCCCGAGAACCTGGCCGCTGCGCAGTGCCAGGCTTTTGTGGGCAAGCCTGTGATGGAGTCCGAGCTGCTGGACACCCTGGCCCTGCACCTGGGTCTGGAATGGATCACCGAACAACCCAGGCCCAGCACGGCCGGCCGCGTGGCCTTGCAGGTGGTGGAGACGACCCCTGTTGACGCCACAGAGCTTGCCGCAGCGCAGGCCATCAACCCCCAACGCATCCCTGCCGATGCCGCGTGGGAGTTGCATCGCCTGGCCCGCAAAGGCCATGTTCAGGCCCTGCACGACGCCCTGGATGACTGGAGCGTGGCGGCGCCAGAACACGCTGGGCAATGGCAGGCCCTGCGCCAACTGGTTGAACAATTCGAACTGGACATCATGGCCGAGCAACTCGCGCCCTATCTGACTGAGGACACGCTCGATGAACGTCAAGCCTGAAACGAACCAGGGCACCGTCCTGGTGGTCGACGATGCCCCTGATACCTTGCGCATGCTGTGTGATGCGCTGGCTGGCGAGGGCTACACCGTGCTGGTCGCCCGCGATGGCCAGCAGGCCTTGTCCCGCCTGGACGTGATCACCCCCGATGCGATCCTGATGGACGCGGTGATGCCCGGTCTCAACGGCTTTGAAACCTGCCAGCGCATCAAGGCGCACGCGGCCTGGTCTGCCATCCCCGTGATCTTCATGACGGGCTTGTCTGAAACGGCCGACATCGTGGCGGGCTTTGATGCCGGTGGTGTGGACTACGTCGTCAAGCCCGTTCGCATTGAAGAGGTGCAGGCCCGTCTGGCCACTCACGTGCGCAACGCGCGTGCGGCGCGCCAGGCTGTGGCCGCCTTGCAATGGGGGCAGACGTCCGGGCAGGGACCCGACTGGCCCGCCCCACCGGAATCAGCCCGGCTGGATGAGGCCGCTCTCACACCACGCGAGACCGAGGTGTTGAGCTGGCTGGCCAAAGGCAAGACCAACCGCGACATTGCCGACATCCTGGGCATGAGCCACCGCACCGTGAACAAACACCTGGAGCACATCTTTGAAAAGCTGGGTGTGGAGACACGCGCTGCCGCCGCTGCCCTGGCCAGCCGCGCCATCTCTGCCTGATCTGCGGTAGCGCACAAACCCTCGTGTGACAGGAGGGACATCTGGCGCCAGCTTCGGTTAGTCTTGCTAACGGTGTCAACAGACGCTGTTTGATGAGGCCACAGGAGCAGTACATGGCATCACCACCTCCAGTTGCGCAGCCCGCTGGTTGGATCAAGTACAGGCGGTTCAGCGAACTGATCTACGTGTCAGTGGCGGGCCACTTTGCGTTCGCTGCCATCTATGGCGTGCTCATGGGGCAGTGGGCCATCTCGGCCGCCCTGGCCTTGCCTGCCTTGCTCGTGCTGGGGCTGTTTCGGCTGTTCAAGTCGACGCTGCCAGCCAGCCGCATACGCGGTATCAGTCATGTGATCCTGCTGCTCAACCTGGTCGGGCTCATCCTGAGTCTGATGTGGATGGGCTTGAGCCCCAGCACGGCCGTCTGGTGGCTGGTGTGGTGGCCCATGTTCGTGGCCCACGTCATGGGCGTCACCGATGGCCTTATCTGGCTCATGGTTTCGCTGCTGTCAGCGGCGCTGATCTGGCTGAACCATCAATACGGCTGGGTGTTGCCGCACATGGGGCATGACGACAACCCCATGTTCATGATGCAGCTGGCCTTTCTGCTCATTGGTGGCGGTGTGAGTGTGGTGGTGCGCCGGGCCTACGACCGTTTCGAGGAAGAGATCGCCACCCACCAGCGCATGATCGACACCCAGAACGAGGCGCTGGCGCGGCGCGCCTTCAAGCTCGAAGCCATGCTTCAGGCCGTGCAGCAGGCCAGCCTGGACCGCACCCGCCTGTTTGCACAGATCAGCCACGAGGTGCGCACACCGCTCAACGGCATGCTGGGCTTCGCGCAATTGATGGGCCTGACCCAGCTCACGTCGCAGCAGGCCGGCCAGCTGGAGCAGATCAACCGTTGTGGTCAGACCCTGCTGCAGATCGTCAACGACGTGCTGGACTTTTCCCGCCTGGAGACCCATGCCACGCCCCTGGCGGTGGCGCCCTTCGATCCCGTTCGGGTGGCCAATGAGGCGGTGGACATGGTGTCGTCCATCGCTCAGCAAAAGGGTGTGTCGCTGGTACGCGATTTCCCTGCCGCAGAGATCGAGGTCATGGGCGACGCCTTGCGCGTCAAGCAGGTCTTGCTGAACCTGCTGGGCAATGCCCTGAAGTTCACCCCCAGCGGCGAAGTGGCCGTGCGTTGTCGCACCTTGACCTTGATGGACGGTCAACCCGGCTTGCATGTCGAGGTGCAGGACACGGGCATCGGCATTCCCCACGAAGCCATGGCCCAGCTGTTTCAGCCCTTCAACAAGGCCAGCGACCAGACCATCCGTCAGTACGGAGGATCAGGTCTGGGCCTGGCCATCTGCAAACGCCTGGTGGACATGATGAACGGCCGCATCGGCGTGAACAGCGAACCGGGCCAAGGCAGCCTGTTCTGGTTCGAGGTGCCCATCCGGGCGGCCTGAACGGCTTCAGCGCCGGCACTCACAGCCCGGCTGCAGGCCTCGCGCTGCTCAGCATCTCGTGCACGTCGTGCGTCATCACGGCCAGAAAGCCCAGCAGGCCGATGTAAGCCGTGGCGTAACTCAGCCGTGTCTCGGCCGAGGCCTGGTAGTACGCGGCATTGGCAGGGTCGTCCGCGCGGAACTTCCAGGCCTTCATGACCTGTGGCGCGGCCAGGATGGCGATCAGGATCAGCATGGGGCTGGGGTTCATCCAGAACAGGCCCAGCAGCACCGGCACCCCCAGCAGCCACAACTTGGGTGACAGCACGGCCGTGATGCGCCCCCCATCCAGTGGCGACAGCGGGATCAGGTTGAACAGGTTCAGAAAGAAGCCGCCATACGACACGGCCAGCAGCCAGTGCCCGCTGGCCCCCATGTCGCGCGCCACAAAATAGCAGGCCAGGGCGCCCAGCGAGCCCACCAGAGGCCCGGCCAGGCCGACATAGGCTTCGGTCTCGGCGTCATGGGGCAGGTCTTTCAACTCGATCCAGGCGCCAACAAAGGGGATGAAGGTCGGGGCACCCACGTTCAGGCCGCGTTGCCTGGCCGCCATGAAGTGCCCCATCTCATGCACAAACAGCAGGGCCACGAAGCCGGCCGCATAGCGCCAGCCGTAGATGAAGGCGTACACGAACACCGAGAGCAGCATGGTGCCACCCGTCAACAACACCTTGCTGAACTTGAGCCCGCTGAAGACCAGAAAGAGCAGCTTGAACATCCATCAACCCTGGTTCTTGTCTTTCTTGAAGAACTTGGTGAACACGGCCACGGCGCCCGCACCGGCCAGCAGGATCACCTTCGCGAACTTGGCGAAGAACCCGGCAGCCAGGGCGAACATGCCGAGTTTTTTGGCCGCCAGCCCGCCCACCAGCGCCGCCAGCCCGTATTCAGCCACCTTGTCGGTAGACGAGTTGAAGTCAGCGTAGCGCTTGCCCTCGTCAAAGCTCAGCGCCGCCAGCAGCGTCTGGGCGTGTTGCTTGTCCTGGGCGATGTTGTTCAAGCCCGTGATCAGGTTCAGCGTGATGTAGCCCTCGCGGCCCAGCGCGTAGGTGTTGTAGTTGATGCTCATGGGCGCATCGGCCGGGGCGCCTTTGTGGCGCGCCGACATGGACCAGATCAGGCGGTGCGAATCAGCCGCGTAGTTGGGCTTTTCGACCCAGCCCACGATACTCAACTCAGGGAAGCCTTGCGCACGCCGCTCTTCGTTGGCTGCCTCGGTGCCTTCCTGCAGGCTTTTGAACATGTCGTCGACATCCCAGTTCTGGGCGTCTTCATCCTTGATGTAGCCGGATGGCTCGTACTCGGCCACCACCATCCAGTTGTCGGACTCGGCTTGCGGGAAGATCAGGCCCAGCCCGCGTTCGTCGGGGTGGTTGCCCATGGCCTTCATGTACTGGCCGGCGGCCGGCTCGGGCACCCACACATAGCCCGCTGGCAGCTTGAGCGTGGCCTGGTCGCGCAGCTTGATGTCTGCCGGGCCAGGCACCTGGGCGGCCTGCATCGCCTTGACGGCACTGACCAGAGCCGCCTGCTGCGCGTCCATCTGCGCGGTGTCTGGCGCGTTAGTGGCCATCCCTGCTTGCACAAAGCCCACCAGCGCCAGGATGACAGCCATGTGTCGCCAGGCGTTCATTGCATCAGCCATTTGGGTGTATTCCCTGTTTGTTCCCTGTTTGCCAGGCTGTAAAGGTTAGCAGACCTTGTTTCAAACACTGGCTCGCACGCGTCTCTTTGAATAGACTTCACGCGTCATTCAATATCAGGAGAGACCTTATGAAACGTGTTCCAACGATGCTGCTGGGTGTGGCGCTGGCCGGTGCCATGTCCGCAGCCCATGCCGATCTGAGTTACAACTTCGACGCCGATGCCCAGGGCTTCACGGTCAATGATGTGGCAGCGGGCGATCTGAGCTGGCAAGCACCCGGCTACTTGCGTATCCGCGACGTGACCGACGTCTCCAACGTCTTCCTGGTCCTGCCTGCGGCCGACACCACCGGCAACTGGGCCCAGTACCTGGGCGGCACCTTGTCTTTTGATGCCCGCCTGGAGTTGCCCATTTCGTCGTACTGGCCTGAGTTTGGCGCCGTCACGTTGGTGTCGAGCCAGGGCTCTCTGACTGTGGACGCGGTGGCCATTGACGAACCCGGCACCGCCTGGAAGACCTACTCGGTCAGCCTGGACGCCGGCACCTGGTCGGGTGGTGATGTGGCTGGCTTCACGACCTTCCTGAGCAATTTGCAGCGTGTGGAGATCAACCTGGAGGCCGGCAATGGCGCCATCGAGGTGCTCCACATCGACAATCTCAGCGTGACAGCCGTGCCCGAAGCCTCGACCTGGGCCATGTCGGCCATGGGCCTGGTGCTGATGGGTGCGCTGGCCCGTCGCCGCAAGGAGGCCTGATCAGGCGCGAAGCCTCAGTGCTGGATGAGCAACTGGGCTTCGCCCTCGGTCTGGGTGACGCGGTTGTCTTGCACACGCAAGGCACCTTCCACAAACCACCGCACGGCACGCGGGTAGATCAGGTGCTCTTGCGCCAGCACCCGCGCTGACAGGCTGGTCTCGGTGTCATCGGCCAGCACGGGCACCGCAGCCTGTGCCACGATAGGCCCATGGTCCAGCTCGGGCGTCACGAAGTGCACCGTGGCGCCGGCCAGCTTGCAGCCTGCGTCAATGGCGCGCTGGTGGGTGTTCAAGCCTGCAAAAGCGGGCAGCAGCGAGGGATGGATATTGAGCATGCGCCCCTCGAAATGCCGCACAAAGCCTTCTGTCAGGATGCGCATGAAGCCGGCCAGCACGACCACATCGGGCGCAAAACCGTCGATGACACGTGCCAGCTCGGCGTCAAACGCCTCACGAGAGTCAAACTGCTTGTGGTCCACCACGGCGGTGGCGATGCCCTTGTTGGCGGCGAACTGCAGCCCGCTGGCCGTGGCCTTGTTGCTGATCACCGCGGCAATGCGTGCGGGCCATTGCTCGTGCGCGCAGCTGTCTACGATGGCTTCCATATTGGAGCCGCGGCCAGAGATCAGGATGACGATGTTTTTCATGCGGCCTAGAGTGTAGTGGCGTCTGCGTGGGGCGGACCCCTACAATTCGGCACTTTCCCCGTCCCTACAAAGTGTCAGAGCCAGCCATGACCGAACGCGTTCTCACCGGCATCACCACCACCGGCACACCCCACCTGGGCAACTACGTGGGCGCCATCCGGCCCGCCATTGCCGCCAGCCGCGAAGCCGGGGTCGAGAGCTTCTTCTTCCTGGCCGACTACCACGCCCTGATCAAATGCGATGACCCCGGCCGCATCGCGCGTTCGCGCCTGGAAATCGCCGCCTGCTGGCTGGCCGCCGGCCTGGACACCGAGCGTGTCACCTTCTACCGCCAGAGCGACATCCCCGAAACCACCGAGCTGAACTGGTTGCTGACCTGTGTCACGGCCAAGGGCCAGATGAACCGCGCCCACGCCTACAAGGCCTCGGTTGACGCCAACGAGGCTGCTGGTGAGGAGCCGGACGCCAACATCACCATGGGCCTGTTCTGCTACCCCATCCTGATGGCAGCCGACATCCTGCTGTTCAACGCCCACCGTGTGCCGGTTGGCCGCGACCAGGTCCAGCACATCGAGATGGCGCGCGACGTGGCCCAGCGCTTCAACCACACCTTCGGGCAGGGCCGCGAGCTGTTCGTGCTGCCGCAGGCTGAAATCGAAGAAAGCGTGGCGACCTTGCCCGGCCTGGATGGCCGCAAGATGTCCAAGAGCTACGACAACACCGTGCCGCTGTTCGAGGGCGGCCCCAAGGCCTTGAAGGACGCGATTGCCCGCGTCAACACCGATTCGCGTCTGCCCGGCGAGCCCAAGGACCCGGACAACGCCCACCTGGTCACCATCCACGATGCCTTCGCCGATGCGGCCACGCGCCAGGCGTTCCATGCCGACCTGCGTGGTGGACTGGGCTGGGGCGATGCCAAGCAGCGTGTCGTGCAGTTGATCGAAGCCCATGTAGGCCCGATGCGCGAGCGCTATGCCGACCTGATGGCCCACCCCGAGCGCATCGAAGACATCCTGCAGGCCGGGGCCGCCAAGGCGCGTGCCACCGCCACGCCCTTCCTGGCCGAGTTGCGTGATGCCGTGGGCCTGCGCCGGCTTGTTTCTGGGGCGCGGGTGGCGTTGCCTACACTAACGTCTACCGGTAGCGGTGGCACAAAGGTGGGACTACCGGTATTCAAGCAATACCGCGAGGCAGACGGCCAGTTCTATTTCAAGCTGACTGCGGCAGACGGCGCCTTGCTGCTGCAAAGCCAGGCCTTTGCGCAAGGCCGGGAGGCGGGCGAATGGGTCAAGCGCTTCAAGCAAGAGGGTGCGCAGGTGCTCGATGGCGCACCCGTGGCCATCGCCGAAGGCGTGGGGCGTGCGGTGGTCGATGCGGCACTGGCCGCGCTGGTCGCTGCGCAGGAATAAGCCCCGCACATGGCCGGCATCCACATCACCGACATCGAGTCGGCCTTGAACTGGTGGCGCGAACAGCGCCCCTCGCCGGATGGCATCAGCCTGTGTGACGAGGTCAAGGCATTGGCCGAGGTCTACGCGCTCATGGTCTATTACCGCGAGAACGAGTGCGACGAAGACAGCATGCCCCAGGCCGCGCGTCAGGCCTGGATGGCCTGGTACGACACCACGCCCGACACCCCTTGCATCGCGATTTGCTCAACCAGCCAGGGCGATGACCTGTGCAAGGGCTGCGGCCGCACATTTGACGAGGTGCAGCTCTGGCCCGAGATGAGCCCGGGCGAAAAACGCGGCACCTGGCGGCGCATCACCATGGAGTCGAGCGCCTGGCGTTTCAACCGCTATGCCGAGCGGGCCCGCGAAGGAGCGGCGGCCCCGTCCACCAAGGACGGGGATGGGGCCTGAGGCCTCAGCCCTCAGCCCTCAGCCCTGGCTGACCTGAATCTGGACCTGGACCTGGCCTGAGGCCTCGGCCTTGGCGCGCTTCTTCTGGCCGAAGGCGGCTTTCCACAAGAAGGGCCAGATGAACTTCAGAAAGGCCTTCAGGTCGGCGGCGGCGATGCAGGGCAACTCGGTGCCGCGTTGCCACGTGGGGTTGCGTTGCTCGAAGAAGGCGATGTCCGGCTCTGCGCGCATGTCGGGCGTGATGGCGGCCACGTGGTCCTTGAGACAGTTGGCGCCGTCGCCGAAGTCCAGCAGCATGGTGTCGCGGTCCAGCTTGCCGGGGAACATGGCTTCGCAGTATTCGGTGACCAGGTCCTGCAATTGCGGCGAGCTGGAACCGCCGCGCTTGGGATAAAAGTCGGGGAAGTTCTTGGCCAGCAGCAGGTAGGTCTTGTAGCCCTTGGAGATCAGCAGCCAGTACTGTGGCGTCAGTGGGCTCTTGATCGCTTCCCAGAACAGCTTGAGCGCGAAGGCCTTTTGCAGCGAACGCGAGCCCCAATAGGCCCGGTCGATGATGGTGTCGCCGCTGAACAGGCCCTTGGCCTTTTTGCCGCCCAACTCGAAGGTGTAGATGCCCAGCGTCGAAAAGCCCACGATTTCCTGTGTCGACTTCTTGCGCACCACAAACACGCCGTCCTTCTTCTCCAGGTCACTGATGAAGGTGGCCAGGGGGCTGAAGGCGTAGTTCGCTTCAAACAGGGCATGCATCCGCGTGACATCTTGTACGCCGAGGGTGTCGACTTTTTGATAGCGGGTGGTGAGCATGGTGTACGTCTTTCGGGTGGGGCTGCTGTGGGGTCGATTGTTCCGGCCCACCCCACGCCGATTCGGGAGGGTCTACCCTGCAGTTTTTCATCAACCCTTCAAATAGGGGGTGTTTGAAACGTGCATAGTTCTCCTGTGCAGAAAATGGAACGTTTGTTTGAATTTGAGTTGGCCCGTGCACACCTGAATCGGCTGGATCAGGGCGAACCCCAGGAGAAAACCCGCTTTGGGTCCGCCATGCGAGGGGCTCGATAGAATCGGGTCATGAACGCTCCGACAGAAGACAACTCCCCCTCCAAGCCCAGCAACTTCCTGCGCGGCATCATCGACCGCGACCTGGAGCAGGGCACCTATGCCAGCCGCCGCTGGGCTGGTGTACCAGGCGATGCCGCCCTTCACGCCCAGGGCCAGCCTGACCCGGCCAGAATCCGCACCCGTTTCCCGCCCGAGCCCAATGGTTACCTGCATGTGGGCCACGCCAAGAGCATCTGCCTGAACTTCGGCCTGGCGCGTGACTACGGTGGCGTCTGCCACATGCGCTTTGACGACACGAACCCCGAAAAAGAAGAAAAAGAATACGTCGACAGCATCCTGGACGCTGTCAAGTGGCTGGGCTTTGGCTGGGACTCGAACTTCAACGGCCAGGCCGAGAGCCACCTCTACTACGCCAGCGACTACTTCGACTTCATGTACCGCGCCGCCGAGTACCTGATCGAAGCCGGCCTGGCCTACGTGGATGAACAGACGCCTGAAGAGATGCGTGCCAACCGGGGCGACTTCTCCACCCCCGGCAAGGACAGCCCTTTCCGCAGCCGCTCGCCCGAAGGCAGCCTGACGCGTTTCCGCGAGATGCGCGATGGCCTGCACCCCGACGGCAGCATGGTGCTGCGTGCCAGGATCGACATGGCCGCGCCCAACATCAACATGCGCGACCCGGCCATCTACCGCATCCGCCGCGCAACCCACCACAACACGGGCGACAAGTGGTGCATCTACCCGATGTACACCTTTGCGCACCCGATTGAAGATGCGCTGGAGCAGATCACGCATTCGATCTGCACCCTGGAGTTTGAAGACCAGCGCCCCTTTTACGACTGGCTGCTCGACCGCCTGGCCGAAGGCGGCTTGCTACAACAACCCACGCCCAAGCAGTACGAGTTTGCGCGCCTGAACCTGACTTATGTGATCACCAGCAAGCGCAAGCTCAAGCAACTGGTGGACGAAGGCACGGTTGAAGGCTGGGATGACCCGCGCATGCCGACCATCGTGGGCCTGCGTCGCCGTGGTTACACGCCCGAGTCGATTCAATTGTTCGCCGAGCGCATCGGCGTGAGCAAGTCCGACAGCTGGATCGACTACAGCACGCTGGACATCGCCTTGCGTGACGATCTGGAGAACAAGGCCCACCGTGGCATGGCCGTGCTGGACCCGGTCAAGCTGGTGCTGAGCAACTGGGACGAGGTCATGGGCGCTGGCCATCTGGAGCCTTGCTCACTGCCTGCGCTGCCCCACCCTGCGGAAGGCATGCCCGAGCCTGCGCACCGCTCGTTCAAGATCGGCAAGGAAGTCTGGATCGAGCGTGAAGACTTCGAAGAGGTGCCACCCAAGGGCTACAAGCGCCTGTTCCCGGGCAACAAGGTGCGCCTCAAGGGCGGTTATGTGATCGAGTGCACAGGCTGCGTCAAGGACGCCGATGGCCGCGTGACCGAGGTACAGGCCACCGTGGTGCCCGACACCAAGAGCGGCACGCCTGGCGCTGACACGGTCAAGGTCAAGGCGGCGATCACCTGGGTGGGCGTGGCCGATGGCGTCGCGGCAGAGGTGCGGCTGTACGACCGTCTGTTCACCGATGCGCACCCGGATGCCGGTGGCAAGGACTTCCTGGCCAGCCTGAACCCGGACAGCAAGAAGGTCGTCACGGCTTACGTGGAGCCCTCATTGGCTGCAGCCGTACCTGATCAGAAGTTCCAGTTCGAGCGCCATGGCTACTTTGTGGCCGATCAAAAGGACCATGCGCCCGGCAAACCCGTGTTCAACAAGATCACGGGGATGAAGGACGGCAACTGGGCGAAGTGATGCCCGGCTGACGGCCGCGCGAATCTCACATCACGAAGGCGCACAGACGCCTGCACACCATGCACAAACAAGGCAAGGTCGTCCGCTGGGAGGCGGACAAAGGCTTCGGTTTCATCCGCAGCCCGAACACGGACGCGGATGTGTTCTTTCACGTCCGCGATTTTCGGGGGCCTGGTGCGCCAGGTGTGGGCATGGCCGTGGCTTACGAAGAAATCCACGTGGGCGGCAAAGGGCCTCGGGCCATGGCGGTCAGGTCCCTCGGGGCCGCTGAGGCGCCTGCTGAGCGGCGGGTTGCTTCGCGCCCGCCTCAAGCAGCAGTGAGGACGGTGGCCCGCAGCCCGACACGTGGCCGAGCGGCAGTCAAGGCCTCAAGTCGCGATGCCTGGCTGAAGCCCTTGCTGTGCCTGAGCTTGCTATATGGTGGCATCCTGCTGTGGGCGGCGCTGAAAGGCTTCTTGCCCATGTGGGCCTTCTTGTCTTGGCCCTTGCTTAATGCCGTGACATTCTGGTTTTACTGGCGCGACAAGTACGCCGCGCAACAGCGCGCCTGGCGTACGCCAGAAAACACCTTGCATGCGCTGAGCTTGCTGGGAGGCTGGCCGGCCGCACGCTTTGCGCAACAGTTGATGCGGCACAAGACGGTCAAAGCCAGCTTCCAATCGACCTACTGGGCGACCGTTGTGTTCAACGTGGGCGGCCTGGCAGGCTACCTGTATCAGGCGGGTGCGCTGGCACCCTGGCGTTGAACGCGCTCACCCGTACAGGCAGCTTGGCCGTTCAGCCTTGGCGATGCAACTTCACTGCCGGGAAGTCCACTGGCACGGCAAACGCCACGTTCACATAGTTGGTGAACAGGTTCAGCGCCACATGGGCCAGGATCTCGACGATGTGCTCGTCGCCAAAGCCCACGTCACGCAGGGCCTGCACATCGGCGTCACCCACCTGGCCACGGTCGTTGACGAGCTTGAGTGCAAAGCGCAAGGCCGCTGCCGTGCGCGGGTCGGACGACTCGCCCATTTGCGCGGCGACCATGTCTTGCGCCGACACGCCCGCCTTGCGGCCCAATGCGGTGTGGGCAGCCAGGCAGTATTCACAGCTGTTGCGGTCTGCCACGGCCACGGCGATCTGCTCACCGAGCCTGGCGTCGATCACGCCGCCGCCCAAGGCGCCAAACGACCCCCACATGCTCTTGAGCGCGGCGGGTGAATGGGCCACAGTCTTGAACATATTGGGCGTGGCGCCAAAGGCCTGGTGGATCTGGGCGAGCAGGGCCTGGCTGTCGGGCTTGGCGGCGGATGCGTTGAGTTGAGCGATGCGTGTCATGGTGTGTCCTTCTTGGTTGGATGGATGAGGCCCTTCAAGGGCAGCGCATGTGTTGTCGCGCTGATGGACAGTGTCTGGTCTGTGTCATACCATTGGGTTCATTGAGTCCATGAAACGCATCCAATCGTCCAATGAGCGCCTTGCCCGCATCCACCGAGGTTGATCGCCTGTCGTCATTGCTGGAGCGCTTTCGGGTGCGGGCGCACATGTTCCACAACGGGCCGCTGTGCGGGGTGACGCACTTTGCGTCCGAGCCCGGTCTGGGCTTTCTGCACGTGATGCGGCGCGGCACGATGGCCATTGCGCACAAGGCCAGGTCAGGGGCGGCACGCAAGGTGCTGGTCAAGGAGCCCAGCCTGATCTTTTACCCGCGGCCACTCGCGCATGATTTCCACAACGCGCCGCAAGAGGGCGCTGATTTCACCTGCGCGACCTTGGCCTTTGATGGCGGTGCGATGCACCCCTTGGCGCGCTCGTTGCCCGCCTTGATCGTGCTGCCCCTGGCGCAGGTCAATGGCCTGGAGCACACCCTGGCCTTGCTGTTTGGCGAGGCCGAGCGCGTGCGTTGCGGTCAGCGTTTGCTGGCTGATCGTTTGTTCGAAGTCTTGCTCTTGCAACTCTTGCGCTGGTTGCTCGACCATCCCGAGGAAGGCGGTGTGCAGCAGGGCTTGCTCAATGGGCTGTCCGAGCCGCGTCTGGCCAAGGCCCTGGTGGCCATGCAGGAGCGGCCGGGCGAGGCCTGGGGCCTGTCGCGTATGGCCGATTGCGCGGGCATGTCCCGCAGTGCCTTTGCGGCGCTGTTCAAGCAGGAAGTGGGAGAGACGCCTGCCGACTACCTCACGCAATGGCGCTTGAGCCTGGCTCAGGCCCAGTTGCGCAGCGGGCAGTCCATCAAGCAGATCGCCGATGAACTGGGCTATGCCAATGCATCGGCGCTGTCGCGTGTGTTCACGCAGAAGGTGGGCCTGTCGCCCAGAGACTGGCTCAAGACCATCACGCCTTGAGCCGTGTCACCAGGGCCGATCAGCCCTGACGACGGCGGCGTGCCACGCCCACCATCACCGCCACACCCATGAGGAACATGGCGTAGGTTTCGGGCTCTGGTACGGCGCTCAGCACGAAAGCCAGGTTGTCGGCATAACCGTCGTTGTCGCCACCACCCAGTCGCTCCATGGACAAGGAGAACATCAGCTTGCTGGTGCCTACTGGCAGCAGGCCCGTGCTCTGGCGGTACAGCAAGCCCGTGACGTTGCCGCGCTCTTCAGGTGTCACCGGGCCGAGGGCGGCATGGCCGATTTCGTTGTCGGTGATGTCCAGGAAGGACACATACAGCAAGGCGTTGTCCTGCTGGGCCAGCCAGCCGCCGAGCCAGCCATCGAGCTTGTAGCTGATTGGGCTGTTGCCCAGGTCGCCCAGCACCAGGGTCTGGTAGCCCGCGCTTTGGGCACCGATGCCAGCGAAGTGGTTCAGGCCGCGGTCCACAGGACCTGGCTCGGTGGGCTTGACCCAGTTGTTGCCATAGTTCACGGCCTGGAACAGGTCGTAGCCGTCAAAGGTTTGCCAGCCCGCCACGGCGCTTTCGGCGTCGCCATTGATGATGAGGTTTTGGCCGAGTGTCACGTCGGCTTGGGCGAGTGTGCACAGGGCCAGCAGGGCCGAGGCAATCGCGGTTTTGATCGTGTTCATACGTGGGTTTCCAATGTCTTCAAAGAAGGTGTGAGGGTGCTCAGATGCTGTATTGATCGAGTTGTGCGGCGCCTTGCATGGCCGGGTCGCTGATCGAAGGCGAGCCTGTTTCAAGGTGGCCGGCGACACGGCGGCTGTAGCCGCTCAGGTTCTTGACGCGCACGCTGTAGTCGTACCAGTGGTGGCTGGCAGCCAGCGGCCGGCGCAGGGTCTGGCTGTTGCCGCCTGACACCGTCACCTCGATGGCGGGTGTGGCCTCGTACTTGTTGGGTTGCACGACGAAGGTACAGGCCGTGGTGCCACTGTTGTTCAAGGTGATGACCAGTTCGCCATTGACGCGGTCGCTGCTGACCTGCACTTCGGGCCGGGCTGTGCCAGTGGGCAGCGCGCCCGTGAAGTGGCGATGCCAGCCATTGGGGCCCAGCGCCCACAGGTCGTACTTGCCGCCTGCGGCCAGTGTCCATTGGTCGTCCAGCTGCTTGCCCGCTTCCACGGTGTAACGGCGGGGCAGCTCTTCCAGGGCCAGTCGGTTGTACACATGGAACACGGCGGCGGCTTCACCCTGGTTCTCGAACCGCAGGCTCACGCTGGTGGCCTTGACCGAGGCGTGGGCTTGCAGGTCATAGGGCAGGGGGCGGGCGGGGCGGACACCGCTGGCTTGCACAGGCGCGATCAGGCTTTGCGGGGTGGCAGGCGTCTTCGTGCTGGGCAAGGCCAGCGCGCGCAGGCGCAGCGTTTCGGTGGCGGGCAGGTTCTGCACGAAGCTGCCGTCCTCGGGGTTGGCGAAGTCGAAGCAGCCGCTCAGGTCGCTGCTGACGGCCCGGCGCCAGTCGCTGATGAGGGGCTCTTGAACGCCAAAGCGCGTTTCAATGAAGCGGATCACCGAGGTGTGGTCGGACACCTGCGAGTTCACCCAGCCGCCTTTGGTCCAGGGCGAGATCACGTACATCGGCACGCGTGGGCCCATGCCGTAAGGGCGATGGTGATACAGCGGGTTGGTGCCGTTGAGGTTGTGGTGGTACTCACCTGTCGTGTCCACCGTCGAGGCGCCTGCCAGCACGGCCTTGGCTGGGTCGGTGTCGTACTTGACGTAGGCCGGTGCGGAGGGCGGTGGCATGTGGTCGAAGAAGCCGTCGTTCTCATCGAAGTTGATGAAGAGCACGGTCTTGCTCCACACATCGGGGTTGGCCGTGAGGGCTTCGAGCACTTTGGCGGTGTAGTCGGCGCCCTGCGCGGGGCTGGAGGGGCCAGGGTGTTCCGAGCCTTCGGCGGTGGCCACGATCCAGCTGACCTGGGGCAGCTTGCCTGTCAGCACGTCTTCCTTGAGCTTGTCCAGATCGCGGGTGCTGACACCGCGGGCACGCAGTTGTTCCGAGTAGCCGGGCCGCTGGTACCAGGCATTGCGGAATGGGCGAAAGCCCGCCAGCGGGTTGTCCGTGAAGTTGTCGGCCGCGTTCTGGTAGACCTGCCAGCTGATGCCGGCTGATTGCAGGCGCTCCGGGTAAGTGGTCCAGGTGTAGTCGGTGGACTGGTCTGGGTTGAAGTCGTCGTGGCTGTTGTCGGTCGAGGGGCCGCCTGCCAGAGCCAGGGGGTCGTTGCCGCCCGTCCACAGGAACAGTCGGTTGGTGTTGGTGCCGGTCTGGGTGGCGCAGTGGTAGTGGTCGCACAGGGTGAAGGCACGTGCCAGGGCGAACTGGAAGGGCAGGTCGGCTTCCTTGAAGTAGCCCAGCGAGTGGTTCTGCTTGGCCTTGGGCCAGTTGTTCATGCGGCCCAGGTCCCATGCGGCCTGCGAGTCGGTCCACGAGTGGGGGGTGCCCGATACGCGCATGACACTGAAGTCCTGCTGCGTGTTGAGGTGAAAGGGCGCGATGGCGGTGCGGGCGCTGCCCCAGGTGGGGCGACCAGGCACAGGGGCGCTGCCGCCAATGGGTTGGGTGAACACGGTCTTGCGGCTGAAGGTGCCGGGGCGGTCCATCACGGGGATCGGGAAGGGGTCGGCAAAGCCGCGTACACCGGCCAGCGTACCGAAGTAGTGGTCAAAGGAGCGGTTCTCTTGCGTGAGGATGACGATGTGTTCAACGTCATTGATGGTGCCGGTGCGCTGGTTGGCTTGAATGGCCAGTGCACGCTGGATGACAGGTGGGAAGCTGGCGAGGGCGGCGCTGGCGCCGACGGCCGAGCCCATGTTGCGCAGGAAGCTGCGGCGGTCTTGTTGCGTCATGGAAGTCCTGTGTTGGAGTTGAACGAGGGCACCCCCATTGCAACGCGCTCAGGACCGCAGTCATCGCCAGTCCATGAGCGCGCTCGGGTAGAGCACATGGACAGGCAATGTAGAAATGCGCAATGAAACCCCTGTGTGAGGGGCAAGGCCAATCAGCTCATCTGGAAATCAGAAACCCAGGCTGCGGCTGAACAGCGCGCCTCAGTTCTTGAGGCGGTAACCCGTCTTGAAGATCCAGGCGATGACCGCCAGCGACAGGCCCAGGAACACCAGGGTCACGATCAGGCTGATCTCCACACCGACGTCAGCCTGCCCGTAAAAGCTCCAGCGAAAGCCGCTGACCAGGTAGACCACCGGGTTGAACAGCGTCACCGCTTTCCAGAACGGCGGCAGCATGTGGATGGAGTAGAAACTGCCGCCCAGAAAGGTCAAGGGCGTGATCACCAGCAAGGGGATGAGTTGCAGCTTCTCGAAACCATCGGCCCATATCCCGATGATGAAACCGAACAGGCTGAAGGTGATCGAGGTCAGCACCAGGAAGAGCAGCATCCACAGCGGGTGCTCGATGCGGATCGGCACAAAAAAGCCCGCCGTGGCCAGGATGATGAGCGCCAGGATGATGGACTTGGTGGCCGCCGCGCCCACATAGCTCAGCACGATCTCCATCGATGAAATCGGGGCAGACAAGAGCTCGTAGACCGTGCCCGAGAACCGCGGGAAGTAGATGCCGAACGAGGCATTGGCCACGCTCTGTGTCAGCAGCGACAGCATGATCAGGCCGGGCACGATGAAGGCGCCATAGCTCACGCCGTCGATCTCGGGAATGCGCGAACCGATCGCCGAGCCGAACACCACGAAGTACAGCGAGGTCGAGATCACCGGCGAGAAGATGCTCTGCATCAGGGTGCGCCAGGTGCGGGCCATCTCGAAGCGGTAGATGGCGCGCACGGCATGGATGTTGATGTGCAGGTTCATGTGTCTGACCTCACCAGGCTGACAAAGATGTCTTCGAGCGAACTCTGCGTGGTCTGCAGGTCCTTGATGTGCACGCCGGCAGCGTCCAGGTCTCGCAGCAGCGCATCGATACCGGATTCGCTGGCCCGGGTGTCATAGGTGTAGACCAGGTCATGGCCTTCGGCTGACAGCAGCAGTTGATGGCCGGCCAGTGCCTCGGGGACCTGCATCAATGGCGCCTGCAGGTGCAGCGTCAGTTGCTTCTTGCCCAGCTTGCGCATCAGCTCGACCTTGTCCTCCACCAGGATCAGCTCGCCGCGGTTGATCACCCCGATGCGGTCGGCCATCTCTTCGGCCTCTTCGATGTAGTGGGTGGTGAGGATGATGGTCACGCCGGTGTCGCGCAGGGTGCGCACCAGTTGCCACATGTCGCGCCGCAGTTCAACGTCAACACCGGCGGTGGGCTCGTCCAGGAACAGGATGCGCGGTTCGTGTGACAAGGCCTTGGCGATCAGCACGCGGCGCTTCATGCCACCCGACAGCGTCATGATCTTGTTGTCGCGCTTGTCCCACAGCGACAGGGACTTGAGCACCTGCTCGATGTACGCCGGTTTGGGCGGTTTGCCGAACAGGCCGCGGCTGAATGACACCGTGGCCCACACGGTCTCGAAGGCATCGGTCGTCAGCTCTTGCGGCACCAGGCCGATCTGCGAACGGGCGGCACGGTAGTCGCGCACGATGTCGTGCCCATCGACCAGCACATGGCCTTCGCTGGGGTTGACAATGCCGCAGACGATGCTGATCAGCGTGGTCTTGCCGGCGCCATTGGGGCCGAGCAGGGCGAAGATTTCACCGGGCTGAATCGCCAGGTTGACGCGCTTGAGCGCCTCGAAGCCCGAAGCGTAGCGCTTGGACAGGTCGTTGATGGCGATGATGGGCTGCATGGGTGCACAAGATAGCCCAAGTTGACCTTTCCTGCCGGTGGCGC
>Ga0209066_10002812_pt1 | contig 20601 bp, 17 predicted proteins | sample All_14_2_FD_187198 | JGI IMG/M metagenome (GOLD analysis project Ga0209066, IMG submission 187198) | Freshwater microbial communities in response to fracking from Pennsylvania, USA - Allegheny Zone_MetaG_DW_15 (SPAdes) (version 2) ... | reverse complement strand
TCGCTCAAAGGATAAAAGGTACTCCGGGGATAACAGGCTGATCTCCCCCAAGAGCTCATATCGACGGGGAGGTTTGGCACCTCGATGTCGGTTCGTCACATCCTGGGGCTGGAGAAGGTCCCAAGGGTTCGGCTGTTCGCCGATTAAAGTGGCACGTGAACTGGGTTCAGAACGTCGCAAGACAGTTCGGTCTCTATCTGTGGTGGGCGTTAGTAAATTGCGAGGACATGCTCTTAGTACGAGAGGACCGGAGCGTATGTACCGCTGGTGTATCTGTTGTTCCGCCAGGGGCAGTGCAGAGTAGCTATGTACAGACAGGATAAGCGCTGAAAGCATCTAAGCGCGAAACCTTCCTCAAGATGAGTTTACTTTTAAGGGCCGTGGGAGACGACCACGTCGATAGGCTACAGGTGTAAAGGTGGTAACATCAAAGCCGAGTAGTACTAATTGCCCGTAAGCTTTAATTTTATTTTAGCTTTACTGCTAATGATTGCTTTTCCCGATATGTCTCGATATTGTTACCTTGAGTAACAACCATCTTATGGTGGTATTGCCGGCGGTGTTCACCTCTTCCCATTCCGAACAGAGAAGTTAAGCCCGCCATGGCCGATGGTACTGCACCACAATGCGGGAGAGTAGGTAGCTGCCATATTCTTTTAAACCGCCTCGTATATCGAGGCGGTTTTTTTATGTATATATCCAAAGGTGGTACTGCACCACAATGCGGGAGTGCAGGTATCTGTCATACCTGCCTGCCGGCAGGCAGGTTCTTTTAAGAGCCTCACATGTGAGGCTCTTTTTTTGTGCTTATACTTCAGCTGAATATATTGCACCACAATGCGGAGTACAGGTAACTGTCATACCTGCCTGCCTGCCTGCCGGCAGGTTCTTTTAAGAGCCTCACATGTGAGGCTCTTTTTTTGCTTATACTTCAGCTGAATATATTGCCCACAATGCGGGAGCGCAGGTAGCTATCATACCTGCCGGCAGGCAGGTTCTTTTAAGAGCCTCACACACGTGAGGCTCTTTTTTTATGCATATACCCAAAGGTGGTACTGCACCACAATGCGGAGTACAGGTAACTGTCATACCTGCCTGCCTGCCGGCAGGTTCTTTTAAGAGCTTCACACAAGTGAGGCTCTTTTTTTTGTGTATATACCCAAACGTGGTACTGCACCACAATGCGGAGCGCAGGTAACTGCCATACCTGCCGGTTCTTTTTTGCTGTTACATTTCTCTTTTTCTGTTTATGTTGCTATAATTTTTTCTCTTTATTATTTTATTGGTATATGTATTACTTGTACATTTACTAAAATGTACTTTATGAGAATATTCCTTACTACAGCCCTGCTGTTTTCTGTATGTACGCTGCAGGCGCAGCACAGAGCCCCTGCGGGAGAAGGGGATTATAAACCCGCACATGCCGAATGTGTTACTGATGCACAGCGCGAAGCCATACAATTACGTATAGATAATAACAGGAAGATGCTGGCTGCACAGGGCAGGGATGTATCTCTTACCGCAGCTAAGCCTACTGCTGTAGCTCTTATATGGCCTATACAGCAAACTACTTCTACATATTTCAATTGTGTAGGTATTTCTAATTATGTAGACCACGATGTTGCCTACCCTGGTTTTATACAGGATTGGAACTGTGGTGCACGTAGTTATGATCTTGCTTCGGGCTATAATCATTCCGGTACTGATATTTTCCTGTGGCCTTTTTACTGGAATCAGATGGATGATGGCAATGCCTCTATAGTGGCAGCTGCTGCAGGTATTATTATTGATAAGGAAGATGGCAATTTTGACCGTAACTGTGCCATGGGCTCGGGCAACTGGAATGCAGTATATGTGCAGCATTCCGATGGCTCTGTAGCATGGTACGGACACATGAAGACGGGGTCTCTTACTACAAAGGCTATAGGCGATGCTGTTACTGCAGGTGAATATCTTGGTCTTGTTGGTAGTTCTGGCAGCTCCACCGGGCCGCATCTTCATTTTGAGCTCCATGATGCTGCTGATAATGTAATAGACCCTTATACAGGCCCCTGCAATCCCGGTGCTACATGGTGGAGCCCGGCACGTACATATAATGAGTCGCAGGTAAATGCACTCATGACACATTCAGCACCAGTTGTTTTTTCATCCTGCCCCAATCCGGATATTATCAATGCCTGCGATACTTTTCATTATGGCGATCCTATTCACATCTATGCATACTATAGAGATGAGCTTAGTGGTCTTACTTCCACATTCACCATTACACGTCCTGATGGCTCTGTATCAGACTCCTGGACTTATACCTCCCTTACCGATTATGTAGCCTCATACCGTTATTGGTCTAATACAATACCGGCAGGTGTGCCTTATGGCGAGTGGAAAGTTAGTGTCACTTATCTTGGTAATACATACGTCCATAAATACTACGTGTTAGGACCTACGGGTGAGCAGGGAAGTCATTTGAATAGTATAACCACTGCTTCATTTTACCCCAATCCGGTTACAGACAAACTGTATTTACAGGATGTACCCAAAGGTGCACAAGTACAGTTGTTAAATGCAGTAGGTGCAGTAGTGAATGATTGCGGTGTAGATGCTGCTTCCGTAAACGTAGCGAACTTAGCTACAGGTATGTACTTTCTGAAAATAATTCATGCAGAAGGTACTGAAATGCACAAGGTATGGAAGCAATAAAAGCTATATGATATACTAAAAATCAAAAGGGTCTTACATTGCTGTAAGACCCTTTCTGTGACCTTGTCAGGATTCAAACCTGAAACCTTTTGATCCGTAGTCAAATGCTCTATTCAGTTGAGCTACAAGGCCGTTTCCCGTTTTGGGACTGCAAAGATACAGCGTTTAGATTGTTTTCCAAATTTTAAACGTAAAAATTTCGACCTTCGTAAAAATGTTTTTGGTGTGAATATTGAAATCTGGTCGTTTGGTAAGGAGAGTGATGGGTATATAGATGAGGGTATCCGCAATTATTTTAAGAAAACAGCTCCCTGGGCTAGTGTGTCTTTGGTCATATTATCTGCGGGGCGTAAAGTAGCCGGTGCCGAGGTGCCGGTACAGCAGCGGGCCGAAGAAGAGTTGTTACTGAAGCGGTTGCAGCCCGGGCATTATTTCGTATTGCTGGATGAGCGGGGCAAGATGCTTACATCCCCGCAGTGGGCTACCCAGATGCAGCATTGTATGAACCAGGGCGTGAAAACGCTGGTAATACTTATAGGTGGGGCATTTGGTGTTACTGACAATGTTCGTGCCCGTGCGCGCCAGGTATGGTCATTATCGGCATTGGTATTTCCTCATCAGCTGGTACGGCTCATAGCGGCAGAGCAGATTTACAGGGCATTTAGCATACTGAATAACTCTCCCTATCATCATGAATAGGCTGGTGGCCGTTTACCTGGCCGCATTTATAGATTATTTAAAGAACATCACAGTCTATTTATTATTTTAGCCGCCAAAATCAGCAATTATGAAACTACTGGAGAATAAAGTAGCATTGATTACCGGAGGTAGCCGCGGTATAGGGGAGGGAATAGCGCACAAATTTGCTCAGCATGGCGCCAGTATAGCATTTACATATCTTTCGTCAGAGGAAAAAGCAAAGGCACTGGAAGAGCGTCTTTCGGCACTCGGTGTTAAGGCAAAAGGCTTCCGCAGTGATGCCGGTGATTATACAGCTACTGAGCAGCTTGCTGCAGATGTATTAAAGGAGTTTGGCACTATAGATGTCTGTGTAAATAATGCAGGTATCAGCCGTGATAATCTGTTGTTACGCCTCACGCCCGAGCAGTGGGATGAAGTAATGCAGGCCAATCTGAAGAGTGTGTACAACCTTACCCGTCAGGTAATGAGACCAATGATGAAGAACCGTGCGGGTAGCATCATTAATATGAGCTCCATAGTAGGGGTTAAAGGTAATGCCGGTCAGAGCGCCTATGCAGCCAGTAAGGCCGGTATAATTGGTTTTACAAAGAGTATAGCAGCAGAAATCGGTAGCCGCAACATTCGTTGCAATGCTATTGCACCCGGCTTTGTGGAAACTGACATGACCCATTATCTTAAAGATGGTGGCGCTGAAAAATGGTTCGAGAAAATTCCGCTGGGGCGTTTCGGTACTACCGATGATATAGCCAATGCAGCCTTGTTCCTGGCATCAGATATGAGCCTTTATGTTACCGGCCAGGTACTGAGTGTGTGTGGCGGTATGAATATGTAATACATTACTTCCGGATACTCATCCGGTATAAAAGAAAATCCCGGTTGATTATCATATCAACCGGGATTGTTTATGCTTGTTCTATAATGTTATTTCTTTGGTGAAAGCTCCTCAAGCTTAGCCAGTACTTCATTCTCACCACCTTCTTCATAGCCTATATGGCGCCATGTGATTTTACCTTCCTTATCCACTATCAGTGTAAATGGTACTGACTGGAAGTTCAGAGAGCGTTTCAGGTCAGAGTTTGCATCCAGGTAGTAAGGGAATTCCCAGCCCTGCGATACGGCATATGTATTCATAATACCCTCTGCGCGGGCTTCGTCTATAGATACCGTAACATAGTCAAAGTCTGCTTTTTCTTTCCATGAAGGCAGCGCTTTGGATATGTTCTTTATCTCTTTCTTACAAGGTACACACCATGTAGCCCAGAAGCTCACTACAGTTACCCGGCCTGGTGTTACAATTTTATTGAAGGGAATTTTCTTTCCGTTCTTTACATCTTTTACCACTGTATTTGGCAGTGATTGACTAGCATTGTCTTGTGCGTGTGCAAACAAAACAGAGGTTGTTAATACAACCATCGACAGCAATTTTTTCATAAACGCTTGTTTTTAAGAAATATAAACCAAAACTTTGCCAGAATCGGTTTCCGGGGCTAATTTCGGAAAAACTTAACAATTAAGTGAGTTAAATGAAAAAAACAGGACTTAATCTTCTATTTGCATTCCTATCAACCGGCGCACTTGCTCAGGGAACCTTTTCAGGTGATTTTATGACGAATCTTAACTTCTTTATGAAGGATTCACTCATCGGCGCTGCAGACAACCCTCTTTATGATAATGCACTAAGCGGAAGTGATGCATGGCTTACACTGCGGTATGCTACCAATAATGGATTTACATTTCTGGTAAGGGCTGATGGTTTTGCCAACTCAAACCTTAAAAACCCGGTAGCTCCCAATACGGATTTCGGTATCGGTGCCTGGAATGTAACCAAAGAACTGGGAGACCTTACCATCTCTGCTGGTTCTATATATGACCAGATAGGTAGTGGTATACTTTTCCGCTCTTACGAAGATCGTGGCCTGCTTATAGATAATGCGCTCATGGGCTTTGAGGTAAAGTATCGTTTCTCTGACCACCTGAACGGTAAAGGGTTTATGGGCCAGATGAAGAATAACAATACAGAGAATAATATTATTAATAATGTACGCTATGCTCCTGTAGTTAAGGGGCTGAACTTTGAAGGTGAGTTTTCATTAGGTAAGGTGAGATTATCACCCGGTGTAGGTGCGTTGAACCGTACGCTTGATGCCAACTCTATGCTCTCGGTAGTAGAGGCCCTGAACGCACAGCCTATAGAAACACGTTTCGAGCCGAGGTATAATATGTATGCCTTCTCGCTCTACAACAATTTTATTTACAAGACCTTCTCATGGTATGCCGAAGGTACATATAAAACCCATGAAGCAATAGCACAAACCAACCTTGCCAGCAGTCTGCTTACCGACCATGATGGCTCTGTGTTGTTTACTTCACTTAACTATGGTCATAAAGGTTATGCCATAAACCTTACAGGAAAGCGTACAGAGAACTTTGTAATGCGTACATCTCCCAGTGAAACCCTACTGAAAGGTATGCTTAACTGGCAGCCTATTGTAGCCGTACTTCGTCCGTTACGCCTCATGTCCCGTTATACCCCGGCTTCACAGGATTTGAGCGAAATGGCCGGTACTGCCAATGTGAGCCTTGCGCCTAATGACAATACTACATTTACATTTACCTACACACACATCAATACGCTCAATAACGACAAGCTCTACAGGGAAGTATACGGTGAGGGTATATACTCCGGTATTGATAACTGGATACTGGAAGGTGGTGTTCAGTATCTGGAGTATAATATTGCATTGTATCAGAATAGGGGTAGCTCTGTTAACCGCCCGGTATTGTATGCCATCACTCCGTTTGCAGAGGTTACTTATAAGATTAATGAGAAGAAATCTGTGCGTTTCGAAGGTCAGTATATGAGTGCTGCATACGACTATGGTGCATGGGCATTTGCACTGCTGGAGTACAATGTAGCGCCTAGTTGGTCTATATCGGTTTCAGATATGTACAATGCCGTACCTAACCCGGGTACAGATAATATACGTTACGTAGACCCGGGCAATCATTACTATTCTGTTTTCTGCGCACATACACGTGATGCCAATCGCTTTACGCTTGCCTATGTAAAGCAGGTAGACGGTATTAACTGTACCGGTGGTGTTTGTCGTTATGAGCCTGCGTTCAGTGGTATTAAAGCTACTATAACTTCCAGCTTCTAATACTACAGCACCGTGCGTCAAATGATAGCCCGTTTTGCCTGCACGTTTATTTTTCTGTTGTCTGCAGGTATAGTATTATCGCAGCCACTACAGCGTACCCTATATGCCCGCATAAGGGTGGGGCAGATTACTATTGATGGTAAGCTTAATGAAAAGGCATGGGCAGATGCACCCCTGGCTACATCCTTTATACAGAATGCGCCACACCCGGGAGCGCCATCTGTAGAGCGTACTGCCGTCAGTATTTTATATGATGATGAGGCAGTGTATATAGGCGCAATGCTCTATGAGCGCGATGCTGATAGTATACTGAAACAGTTATCTCCACGCGATGATTTTGAGAACAGTGCTACCGATGCCTTTGGGGTTACTTTCGATACCTATTATGACCGCCAGAATGCTACTCAGTTTGTGGTGACGGCGGCAGGTGTGCAGGCCGATGGTATTGTAAAGTTCGATAATGTGGACAGGTCATGGAATGCTGCGTGGTACTCACGGGTTGCATATACGGACAGTGGCTGGAGTGTAGAAATGAAAATTCCATACTCTGCGCTCAGGTTCCCTAAAAAAGATATTCAGCTATGGGGGGTAAACTTCCTGCGCATCATTCGCAGGTACAGGGAGCGCTCATACTGGAATAAGGTAGACCCCGCAGTACAGAACGTTATAGGCCAGTCCGGCCGGTTGGACAGTGTTAATAACATCAAGGCTCCTATACGTCTGGCTTTGCTGCCATACATGAGTGCCTATGCTCAGAACTATGATAAAGAGAACTCAGGCAGCATTAATGGAGGGCTGGATATCAAGTACGGAATTAATGAGGGTTTCACATTGGATATGACACTGATACCAGACTTTGGGCAAACAAGGTTTGATAACAGGGTGTTGAATCTCTCTGCTATAGAAGTCCGGTACGATGAGCGCAGATACTTTTTTACCGAAGGGGTAGATCTGTTTAATAAGAACGACCTGTTTTACTCCCGCAGGGTAGGGGGGACACCGGTACAGGCATTCCGGCCCTATAATGAATTGGCTGCAGGGGAGGTGGTAGAAAGTAATCCTGCCAATACGAGACTGTACAATGCATTCAAAATATCAGGCCGTAACCGTACCCGTACAGGCATAGGTGTATTCAATGCGGTTTCTGCGCCATCCCGTGCTGTAGTGAGGGATACGGTTACGGGCACAGAGCGCTCAGTAGAGACTTCGCCACTTACTAACTATAATGTGCTGGTGGTAGATCAGGCACTGCGCAATAACTCTTATATAAGCTTTGTGAACACCAACGTTACCCGGGCCGGTAAGGTATATGATGCCGATGTAAGTGCGCTCCTCTTCCGCTTTGCCGATAAAGCCAACAGATATGGTGTAACAGGCTCTACAGATGTAAGTCAGATATTCCGTACAGGCAATACCGATGTAGGTTACAGGGCCCTGCTTAATGTAGGTAAGCAGAGTGGTAACTATACCTGGTCGCTCAACTCAAAGCTGATAACGGATAAATTCAATCCCAATGACCTCGGCTATATGGATAGGAATAATATTATGTCTCTCCTGTACTACAACACTTATAATACTTATAAGCCGTTTGGCAGGATAAATACTACCTACAATAAGATAGGTCTTGAATACTACCGCTCTTATGCTCCCGATGCATTCATGAAGAGCGCCATGCATGGCAATCATGTGGTTACATTTACCAGCTTTCATACAGTGGGGGCATACTGGGATGCCCAGCCGGGTGTCATGTACGACTATCTGGAACCACGTACCCCGGGACGCTTCTATCGCCTGCCTGCCAATAATATGACGGGCGGTTTTGTATCTTCCGACTATCGGCGTCGCTTTGCTCTGGACCTTGAAGCCAGTAAACGTTGGTTTGGCAGCAGTCCCCGCCAGGTATTTTACTGGTCAGTATCTCCACGGTATCGCTTTTCCGATAAGTTGTCTGCCGTTTACAGCTTCTGGTCAGAGGATAAGGCCAATGACGTAGGTTTTGTAAAGAGGGTACATGATTCTGTATTTCTGGGTACGCGTAAGCTACATACAATGGTCAATTCGCTGACCACCTCGTATATTTTCAACAGCACAATGTCGCTGAAGCTGGATGCAAGACACTACTGGTCTCAGGCAGAGTATTCAGATTATGGCTTTCTGGAGCCGGATGGTACGCTTGCAGCTACTACATACAACACTGACCATAACATTAATTACAACTCATTCAATGTGTTCATGAATTTTGTGTGGCAGTTCCGTCCGGGCAGTGAAATGAGTGTTGTCTATCAGAATAGTATATACTCATCCGGTTCCACACTCGTTCCTGATTATGGCACTGACCTGAGGGAGACCTTGCAGGCACCACAAAGCAATAGCCTGTCTCTTAAGATAATTTATTTCCTTGATTATCAGACAATGAGCAGGATGTTTCACCCTCGTGAAGGAGCACAGGGATAGCGGTTCGTAGATGCTGATATCTGCATTGTTCTGTATGTATAGTGCATAGGTTGTCTCTGTGTTAACAGGTCTGTTTCCTTTCTGTAATGTGGTGGTTTGCCTTTCACATCCTCCCTTATTTTCTTACCTTCGCCGCAAATCAATTTTTTTCATCATGCCCGCAAGAGTATATGATAACGTTCTCCAGACAATAGGGAACACCCCATTAGTTCGTCTCAATAAGGTAGTAGCAGACCTGCCTTGTAAAGTATATGCCAAAGTAGAGACTTTCAATCCCGGCAACAGTATTAAAGACCGTATGGCGCTTAAAATGCTGGAAGTAGCGGAAAAAGAAGGTAAGATAAAGCCAGGAGGAACCATCATTGAAGGTACGAGTGGTAATACAGGCATGGGGCTTGCACTTGCGGCTATAGTTAAGGGCTATAAATGCATCTTTGCTACTACCGATAAGCAGAGCAAAGAAAAAGTAGACATACTCAAAGCTCATGGTGCAGAGGTGATTGTTTGCCCTACTAATGTAGAGCCGGAAGATCCCCGCAGCTACTATCAGGTAGCACGCAGGCTGCAGACAGAAATACCTAACAGCTGGTACGTTAATCAGTACGATAACCCTGCCAACAGGCTGGCGCATTATGAGCAGACAGGTCCTGAAATATGGGAGCAGACAGAAGGTAAAATAACCCATCTGGTGGTTGCTGCCGGTACGGGGGGGACCATTACGGGTACCGGTAAGTACCTGAAAGAAATGAACCCCAATATAAAAGTATGGGCAATTGACTCCTACGGTAGCCTGCTGAAAAAATGGTTTGATACAGGTGAGCTGGATATGAACGAAGTGCATCCATACATCTCAGAAGGTTTCGGCGAAGACTTCCTTCCTGAGAATTATGAGAGAGAGGCACTGGACCATTTTGAAAAAGTTACAGATAAGGATGGTGCTGTAATGGCTCGTCGCATCACTAAGGAAGAAGGTCTTTTTGTAGGTTATTCTGCAGGTTCAGTAATTGCCGGTCTTCGTCAGATGAAGGACCAGCTTACCAAAGATGATCTGGTAGTGGTTATCTTCCACGACCACGGTAGCCGCTATATAGCTAAGGTGTACAATGATGAGTGGATGCTGGACCGTGGCTGGCTGGATATGGGTACTGTGCGCGATCTCATTAATGGTATAGGCAGGCGCAGACTGGTAACGATAGACAGTGCGGCAAAAGTATCAGATGCACTGGACCTCATGAAGAAGTATGACATAGAGTATGTTCCTGTTATGAGTGGTCATGAAGTAGTAGGTTGTGTGTCGCAGGGAAGTCTGTTCAAACAGCTTATTGAGGGCAATAGTATTAAGGACCAGACGGTAAATGAGGTAATGGGCACGCCACTCACAGAAGTAAGTATGGAAATGCCACTTGAAAGGTTATCTGCTCATATCAATAAGGATAATGGTGCCGTACTGGCAAAAGATGAAAGCGGTCAGTACACCATCCTTACCAAATATGATATTCTGAATGCCTTCAGCAAAGGATAAGTAAAGGTTATACTTACAATAATACAACGGGGGAAGATACCATAAGGTACTCTTCCCCCGTTACTTTTAGTTATTGTTGTGGTAGTTTCAGGCAAACTTTTTGGCCAGCCGCTCCAGGTCTTCAGGAGTATCCACACAATGGCTTTCATATTTTGTGGGTACGCATTTTATCCGGTATCCGTTTTCCAGCCAGCGTAGCTGCTCCAGTGATTCTGCTTTTTCCAGTGCCGATACCGGTAGCTGTGTGAGCGCTCGTAGTATGTCAGTTCTGTACGCATACATGCCTACATGGCGGTAATATGTATGGTGCAGGTGCCATTCTTTTTCATCCACGCCCTTTATATAGGGTATGGTCATACGGCTGAAGTATAGCGCCTCATTCTGTGTATTGAGTGTAATCTTTACCTCACCCATATCGGCCAGCTCCTCATAGCTGGTCACAGCTATCATCTGTGTGGCTATTTCGGTAGTGCCGTCATGCAGCACGGCTGCCAGCTCGTTTATCTGCTCCGGGTCTATGAATGGCTCATCGCCCTGTATGTTGATGACATAGGTATAATTTCCGTTCAGCTGTGTTACTGCCTCATAGCATCTGTCTGTTCCGCTGGGGTGGTGTGCGGCTGTCATCACCACATTACCGCCAAAGCTGCGCACATGTGCCGCTATCCGCTCATCATCAGTAGCTACAGCTACAATAGCCAGTGCGGGGCTCTGCATGGCACGTTCATACACGCGCTGTATCATGCTTTTGCCGTTTATTTCAGCCAGTGGCTTGCCGGGAAACCGGGTAGACGCATATCGTGCGGGTATGATGCCTGCTATCATCTGGGATTATGTTCTGTTATTTTACCATCTATGGTTGTGTAGAAGGCTGGCCGGGGTATATTCCGGCTGTTCAGGTAGTCGCGGTAATGTTCTGTATATTCAGCCCGCTGCATAATGGTATCCTCATAGCGCCCACTTAGTGCTTTCAGCAGCTCTGTGGCCTCCCTTATGGCATTGCTGCCACCATCATTGGCAGTGATATAGTCTGCCAGTCTGCGCTCCCGTGCCAGTTTATGCAGCATAGGAGTGCCGGCACGCCCTATCATTATTCGCAGCCCACACATAGAGGCTACCTGAAGGTCTGTAATATCATCAAAAAAATAGGCTACTTCCGATGGCTGTATGTCATGAGCCTCGCAAAGGTGCATCAGGGCATCTATTTTGTTTTTGATGCCGTAGTACACCCCATGCAGGTGCTCCCGCTGTGCAAAGGTGAATGCCACCGGGTTTTTTTCTCCTGTTATGATACCGGCTATAGGATTACTACCGTGACGTATATAGTGGTTATACCGCAGCATATTGATGCCCATGGAGTCCACTTCGTTGAATGGGCTGGAGCCATCAGCCCCCTTGGAGCCATTGTTAAATACTCCGTCCCAGTCAAATATATACGCACCGATAGCCGGCAGTGTACCGGCTATCGTGTGTGCATCAGTGACAAATGTGCCGCTGAATACACCGGATATTATTGCTGTCTCCTCTGTATTCATGTGTCGTTTGTCTGTGCTGCTGTATTAGTATCCTTTCAGATCCTGGATATCCAGCATACCTACCGGCTTATTGTTTTCCGTAGCCATCAGTGTATCCACGCTGGTTTTCTTGAACAGTACAGCCGCATCATTCAGCAGTGCATTTACATCAATGCTGATAGGTGTTTTGAACTCCAGTCCGCCTATTTTCTTATCCAGTATATGCTCTCCGTCTTTCTGCAACAGTCTGCGCAGGTCACTGTCTGTGAATACACCTACAGCATCGCCGCCATCATTTACTACAGTCACACAGCCAAAGCCATATTCTGTCATCTTCACAATGGCATCTTTTAGGTTAGTACCCTCATGCACCAGCGGATTGATGTTGTTCATAGCGTCTTTTACGCGTACGGTCATCAGGCGGGTATCAGTGAGGAACTGCTCAGTACCCAGTGCAGTGAAGTTATTTTCAGTAAGAGACTTCAGTATTTTCAGCGGTACCGTTATTGTATGCGCTCCGGCAGTGAGGGCATTGCGTATATGCTCTGAGTTACGCACCGAGCTGAACATGATTTTTGTATCATACTTATAGCGCTCCACAGCTTTTACACACTGCTCTACCAGTGCCACTGCATCATGGCCCTGATCCTGCAGGCGGCCCACCAGCGGACATACATAGGTAGCGCCCGCCTGCATAGCCATATATGCCTGCTGCAGGGTGTATACCAGATGCACATTTACCAGTAGTCCTTTGTCACGCAGCATGCGGCAGGCACGCAGCCCTTCCAGTGATACCGGTATTTTAAAAACAGTTTTTTTCGGGTCCAGTCCCAGTTCCAGCTGGCGCACGGCTTCAGCCACTACGTCTTCGGCAGTGTTGCCCAGTGCTTCTATCTGTAGTACCGGTACTATTTTAGACAGCTTTACTATTGTACCGTCTATATCAGTAATGCCCTCACGCTGCATAAAGGTGGGGGTAGTGGTGAGTCCTGTCAGGAATCCGAGTTTAAAGCCTTCTTCTATCTCTTTGAGGTTGGCTGAGTCAAGATACAGTTCCATTTTATATACTGTGTTGTGTTTTTCTGTTTATCGGCGAAAGATACTGCATTTTAGTTTGCCCTGTATTTTACTTCTATAGCGTGCAGCTCCAGCAGGGGCTTCAGGAACTCTTCCAGATCATATACGCATAGCTGGCTCGCGGCATCGCACAGTGCTTTTTCCGGCTCAGGGTGCGTTTCTATGAATACGCCATCCACACCAGCAGCTACACCCGCACGGCTCAGTACCGGTAAAAATTCTCTGGCGCCACCTTTGGCATCAGCACTCGGTATGCCATACTTGCGTATAGAGTGGGTAATGTCAAATACTACCGGATAGCCCAGCGCTGCCATGTGGTAGAATGCTCTGGGGTCTACTATCAGGTCATTATATCCCATAGTATAACCACGCTCTGTAAGTATTATCTGGTCATTACCGGCATCTACACATTTGCCCACAGGGTGCTTCATGTTGTCCGGCGCCAGAAACTGACCATGTTTTATATTAATAACCCGTCCTGTCTTTGCTGCAGCTGTCAGCAGGCCCGATTGCATACACAGGTATGCCGGTATCTGCAGTACATCGCACACCTCGCCGGCAGCAGCTGCATGGTCAGGGTAGTGTATATCTGTAAGTATTGGAAAGCCAAACTGCTCCTTCACTTTAGCCAGCATAGCCACTCCCTTTGCAAGTCCCGGACCATCATAATAGCTCAGATTGCTGCGGTTATCTTTCAGGAAGGAAGACTTGTAAATGACAGGGATATTCATCCTTTCACTTACTTCTTTCAGCTTCTCGGCTGTTTTCATCATCACCACCTCATCTTCTATCACACAAGGCCCTGATATCAGAAATAACTGATCATCGCCGCAGTTTATATTGCCAACTTTTATCTTTTTTACGCTCATTTTATTATTTGTTTAAACGTATATGCCTGAAGCTAATAATTTTGAATAGTAAGTTGTGTATTCTTAATCCCCTGTCTTCCTGCTTACATTCTCCTGTATAGCTCCTCTATTGTTTCTATTGTTATCTTCTCCTTCCAGTCAGGGCCTATGGCATGGTTCCACATGTGGGGCAGGTTGTACGCCACATGTGCCATTGCGGTTATCTGCTCATCAGTCCAGCCTGCGGCCAGTCCTGTTGGCAGTGTCACATTATGGCGGGTCAGCATCTGCTTCAGCTCACGCACCCCCTCACCGTAGTAGTCCTCCAGGTGCTGGAATGCAAGGCAGTTGGCGTAGCAATGTTTTTCGCCCAGTATTTTAGACAGGCCATAAGACAGGGCGTGGCATACACCTACTTCAGAGTAGGTAAGGCTCAGGCCACCCATCATACTGGCTACCATCAGCTTATCGTCATTTTCTGCATTCTGTCCTGCATTGTCACCCAGGTATATTTCGCGGCACAGTTTCAGTGCCTGCTCGGCATAGGCATGGCTGTATGCATTGTTCAGGGTGCCGTTTTCCGACTCTATACAGTGGATATAAGTATCCATACCTGTGTACAGCCATTTATCTGTAGGTACGGTAGCGGTAAGCTCCGCATCCAGTATCACCTGATTAAACACAGTCCAGTCGCACTTCAGTCCCAGTTTTTTCTCTGGTCCGGTCAGTACCGCAGTCATGGATACTTCTGCACCAGTACCTGATATAGTAGGAATGCCCAGGTGATATATGCCCGGCTTTTTTATCAGGTTCAGTCCCTGGTAAAGGGTAGAAGAGCCCTCATTGGTAAACATCAGTGATACGGCCTTGGCTATATCCATAATGCTGCCACCGCCTATACCTATCACACCGGCAGGTAATCCGTGGTGCTGTAGTACTTCATCTCTCAGGTTGTCTATCTGGTCGGTGGTAGGCTCATGAGGGTCCACATCTATAAAGCGTACCACATCTTTGGCCTTAGCCGGCAGGCGGCTTTCCAGCTCTTTGCCTTTAAAAAAGTTATCCACTACATACAGGAAGAAATTATCGTTCTCGTTACGTTTTCCTTCCAGTATACCTTCCAGCATGGAGAAACTGCCCCTGCCAAAGACCACTTTGTCTATATTCTTGAAATTCTTGTGCATTGTGTTACAATATATCTCAGTGAGCAGGAATATTATCAGGCTACGGTAGCTGTTGCCATCGCTTTACGCACACAAGCCGATATTTTCTCAGCAAGTGCTTTTACCTCATCTTCTGTCCATGTACAGCGTACGCCAAACGATATCAGTCTGCCTATTACCTCCTGGCTTTTAGGCAGCGCTACGTTTGCATAGTCCTGTGGTAGTCCCAGTACCTGTGCAGGCAGCTTTGATGCAGTGCGCATCTCCTTTATATGGTCCCACTGATTGATGAAGTGATACATATTCACATACCAGTAGTTAAATCCGCCTACTCCGGCTGCATTCATTTCTGCTACCACACGTCCTGCAGTTTCTGTATCAGGCAGTAGTATGTTCAGGAATGTAGCAGAATCCCCATCCGGGTCTGCCAGACGGGCAAAGGATATGCCCTCTGTCTGCGATAATATTGAAGTAAGCAGCTGCTTGTTTTTTCTGTTATCAGCCACTATCTGTGGCACACGGCGGGTCTGTGCTACGCCTACTGCAGCATGCAGTTCACTTATGCGGTAGTTAAAGCCCAGTATGGGGTGCTGCTCCATACCGCGGTTGCTGCCTATATGGTCATGACCATGGTCAGAGTATGAGTCGGCCAGTTTATATACTGCTTCATCATTCGTTACCAGTACACCACCTTCTCCGGCAGTTGCAATCTTGAAGAAGTCGAACGAGTAACTGCCCGCCTTACCAAACAGACCTGTATAAGTGCCTTTGTAGGATGCTCCGAATGCCTGTCCTGCATCCTCTACCAGTACCAGGTTGTGCTCGTTTATTACCTCCATTATGGCATCCATATCGGCCATGCCGCCACACATGTGCACCAGGCACACAGCTTTGGTATTGGGTGTAATCGCTTTTCTGATACCCTCTGCACTCAGACACAGGGTTTCATCTATTTCTGCAAATACCGGTTTGGCACCTACAAAGAATACCGCCTCTACAGTAGCTATATAGGTAAATGGTGGTACAATTACCTCATCACCTGTGCCTATACCTGATGCTGCCAGTGCAGTAGCAATAGCTGTAGAGCCGCTGCTCATAGCGTGTGCATACTTTGCATGGGTTATCTTACGCACCTCAGCTTCAAAGTCGCGCGCCTTCCATATACCATTGCGCTGCTGGTCGTGGTTATAGCGGAATAATATGCCGGTTTCCAGCACATCATTTATTTCTTTGCGTTCTTCGTTACCGAACAGTTCAGTTCCCGGCATAATACTATAGTTTTTGGTTTGCAAAGATAGTAACGGCAAAGCACAAACTATTGTTATAACTACCCTCTGCAGCTACAAAAAATCATGCCCGATATTGAGGTATGGCATCAGGATATGGTGGGTATCATTATACTACAGGCTTTTGCGGAAATATCAGAGCCGCCCATCATCAGAAATACCCCAGATACAGCCTTGAGTGTGTGGTATATTGCAGACTCACTTCATCGCCCACCTTCATAAACTGGTAGTACTCTTCCGATACCTCTATGCTCAGGGTTGTCTTTGAGTCTGTATAGAAGTGAAAGCTGTTTTTTGTAGGTATGTATATCTTTTTGGTGATGCGGTTGGTTTCTGTGGTTTTTGTTTTCTCTTTAAGGTCCATTATCAGCCCTTTATGATAGTATCTGTAGCTGCCATATGTAGCAGCAGTAACCATACTCAGCAGGATGGCGGCAGTAACAAAAAAACGCAGATAGGAAAAAGCGTTGGGTGCGCCCTCATAGGCCCGGTACCACGAGGTAATAAAAGGTACCACGAAGGCCAGCACCATCAGTAACTTATACACATTATAGTATTGTGTACGCTGCTGAGCTTCTTTTACTGTCAGAAAACTCACCTCATCCTCAGATAGCGGCTCCCGGTATGTTTTTATCTGAAATGTCACCTTTGCGGGATATACACAGCTAAGTTACTTCATATTTTTCTCCTTTATTTAACGGTGCCATATACTGCCGTAGTATGTGGCTGGTCTTATGTTCATGCTTGAGGTAGAAACAGATATCAGTAATAGCATTAAAAAAGAAAAGGCGACATGGAAATGCCGCCTTTCAATCATCACACACCTAATTCACACTATATGAATCATTCTACTTTATTAGTTCACTGATATTTCCATTGTCGTTGGTTCGCTCACTTCTTTTTTAGGAAGGCTCACCACCAGCACGCCATCGGCATACTTTGCAGATATTTTTGAGGTATCTATTTTCTCATTGAGCGTGAAGCTCCTTTTGAAAGACCTCATTTTGTACTCACTTCTCAGCCATTTGCCGTCTTCCGCAGTTTCTTTCTGCTCTTCTTTGTGGTCAAAAGATACCGTAAGGTTGTTCTTATCCACATTGATACGGAAGTCTTCTTTTTTCAGGCCGGGGGCTATAGCATGCACTTCAAATGCATCTGTAGTTTCTTTTATGTTCACAGGTACCTGAGCATAACCGGTTTCCTCACTCATGCGGTTCAGACCGTTGAAAAAGATGTCTTCCATAAGACCATTCACTGTGCGGGGCATCATGCCGAAATTTCTTTTTGTGTACATAGCTCTTAGTTTTTTGTTGTTTGTTTTCGTGTTTGATTGTGTATGTACAAATGCCCTGCCAATACATTTTTGATGCCAAAATGGCATTTTTATTAAAAATATGATGACATAATTTCCGATTTATACATTTTGCATGCACAAAATGTCATTCCACAATCGGTTTTATGGCTATTGAGTATCGGAACTATTGTACTACGCCCATTTTATAGCGCCATGTTATAAGATTGTTTCATGGGACGAAGGCAGGGTTATTTTCCGTAGCACCATATTTTATCCGACCTTTGCTATACATTTTAACCCTTTTACTCTATGAATCTTATAATACGTACGCTTCGCTATCACTTTTCAATGCACTACAGCAATATATTAATAAAAAAACGCGAGTAATTTTTGGTAACTTTTTGTGAACTTTTGCTTGCTTATTGTGCGTTTGTTTTTCTCATTATTTGTTGGTTATCAGCTATTTGTGTTTGTTTGAGTTGGCGTTTGGTACTACGCAAAAAATAAACTGCTCACTGCGCAGATTGCTTTTGCTTATCAACCGGCATAACTACTTTAATTCGTCCAATAACCAGCATCTCATTATCGTATTTTCGTTTTAACTTCGCATCCCTGTTTATACAGGTTGCAGCCATATTTCCAGGCTGTATTATTGTACAAAATCTAATTCTCAGGTAGCATGTTTGAAAACCTTAGTGACCGGCTCGAGTCGGCCTTTAAACAACTGAAAGGCGAAGGCCGTATCAACGAGATAAATATTGCCTCTACGGTAAAGGAGATTCGTCGCGCCCTTGTGGATGCCGACGTAAACTATAAGATAGCAAAAGAGTTTACTGACCGGGTAAAGGAAAAAGCAATAGGGGAGAAGGTAATTACATCTGTCAGCCCCGGCCAGCTGATGGTAAAGATCGTTAAGGACGAGCTTGCCGCTCTGATGGGGGGCAAAGAGGTAGAATTATCGCTATCTTCCAAACCTACTGTTATACTCATAGCCGGCCTGCAAGGGTCCGGTAAAACTACCTTCTCAGGAAAGCTGGCAAACTTCCTGAAAACTAAGAAAGGTCGTAATCCGCTGCTGGTAGCTGCCGATATTTATCGCCCGGCGGCTATGGAGCAGCTTCGTGTCCTGGCCGAGCAGATAAAGGTTCCTGTGCATATAGAGCCGGATAACCGCGATGCCGTTGCTATAGCACAAAACGCTATAAAACTGGCCAAAGAGCAGGGCAATGGAGTAGTGATAATAGATACTGCCGGCCGTCTGGCCATAGACGAGGCCATGATGACCGAGGTGGCCAACATCCGCTCTGCAGTTAACCCCGACGAAATACTGTTCGTTGTTGACTCCATGACAGGGCAGGATGCGGTAAATACAGCCAAGGCATTTAATGAACGTCTTGACTTTACCGGTGTTGTACTTACAAAACTGGATGGTGATACCCGTGGTGGTGCTGCGCTTACCATCAGCTATACGGTAGAGAAGCCCATCAAGTTTGTAAGCATGGGCGAAAAGATGGAAGCGCTCGACGTTTTCTATCCTGAACGTATGGCTCAGCGTATCCTCGGCATGGGTGATATTACTACCCTTGTAGAGCGTGCTCAGGCCCAGTTCGATGAGGTGCAGGCTAAAAAGCTGGAGAAGAAAATCAAAGCAAACAAATTTGACTTTGACGACTTCAAAGAGCAGCTCAACCAGATAAAGAAGATGGGTAATGTGAAGGACCTCCTGGCAATGATACCGGGTGTAGGTAAGGCCATCAAGGATATTGATATTTCAGATGATGCATTCAAGGGTATAGAGGCTATGATCAACTCTATGACCCCTTATGAGCGTGCCAACCCCGACGTAATAGATGGTAGCCGCCGTAAGCGTATAGCCAAAGGTGCTGGCAAGGATGTAAATGAAGTTAATGCCTTCATGAAGCAGTTTGAGCAGATGAAGCAGATGATGGGTATGATGAATAAAATGAAGGGTGGGGGAATGATGCCCGGTATGTTCCCCGGTCGCCGCTAAGGCACTAATCACACACATAAGTATATACAGATAAAGGCTGTCAGTTATTACCTGACAGCCTTTATTCCCTCTTATTGTCGTCCAGGGCTTTGAGTATTCTCTAAGTCCTACCTTGTCATCATATTTTTTGCTTCTATGCTCAGTGTAGCATGAGGTACAGCACGCAGGCGCGCCTTGTCTATGAGCTTACCAGTTACACGGCACACGCCATAGGTCTTGTTCTCAATGCGTACAAGTGCCTTCTCCAGGTGGTTCATAAACTGTATCTGGCGGCTTGCCAGCTGTGCCAGTTGCTCACGCTCCATAGCACCGCTGCCGTCTTCCATATTCATGAAGCGGTTTTCGGTATCTTCTGTTCCTGCTTCGTCCTTATGTGTTATAAGCCCCTGCAGATAATGAAGTTCTTTACGTGCAGCATCCAGCCTTGACTGTATCAGTTGCTTAAACTCATTCAGTTCATCATCGCTGTAGCGGTACACAGTTGCCGATGCTTCCTGTACAGGCTCGTCCAGTATAGAGCGGTATGCTTCCGTATGATATGATGCAGGTGGTTCTGTATTTTCTGCTTTTGCTTTCTTCGACTTGTTCTCCAGTTTGCGGTGAGCAATGATTACCTGAGGCTTTTTCTCCAGTGGTCTTGCTGCAGGTGTTGCCGTTGGTTTAGGTTGCACGGGAGCACTTTTCAGTACCGGAAGGTTTTTAGCTGCTGCCGCTTTAGCTGCACTTGCTTTTGCTGCTTCGGCAGCTTTACCTTTTGCTGTAGAGGTTTTGGTGGCTGGAGCGGGAGCTGCTTTAACCGGCACTTCTTTTTTTGTAGCTTTTGCAGTTGAGACAGCTTTTGTAGCTGGCTGTTTCTTTGTAGCTTCTTTTGG
>Ga0209066_10002811_pt1 | contig 20604 bp, 10 predicted proteins | sample All_14_2_FD_187198 | JGI IMG/M metagenome (GOLD analysis project Ga0209066, IMG submission 187198) | Freshwater microbial communities in response to fracking from Pennsylvania, USA - Allegheny Zone_MetaG_DW_15 (SPAdes) (version 2) ... | reverse complement strand
GATTAACCTGAAGCAAAACTAAAAATTCAAGTCCGTTCGCTCGGAAAACGTCCACAACTAACTAAATTTCAAACTTTTCAAAGAACTTTTTTAGATTTTAATGGGACAGTAATGAGTTTAAATTTTCAGTAATAGCTTGAATTTTGCTTCCTAACATGCAAAAGAAACCGGAAGTAAGTGTCACACATATTAATTATATGCGATCATCAGCTTTCGGTTTCTTTTAAAAAATTCTGTTTTATTCGTTTCGGCCAAATTCCATCAGGTACGATTTGATGAATTCGTTCAGGTCGCCATCAAGCACTTCGAAAGCATTGGATGTTTCGTGTCCGGTGCGTATATCTTTAACCATTTTGTAAGGATGAAGCACGTAATTCCGGATTTGCGATCCCCATTCAATCTTTTTCTTGTTACCTTCAATTTCGGCCTGGGCTTCTTTTTTCTTGCGGATTTCAATTTCATAAAGCTGCGATTTAAGCATCTGAATAGCTTTTTCGCGGTTTTGCTGTTGCGAGCGTGTTACCTGGCATTCGACCACAATCCCCGAAGGTGCATGATACAGCCTCACCGCAGTCTCCACTTTATTTACATTTTGCCCGCCCGGACCGCTGCTTCGGAAAGTATCCCAGCTTAAATCGGCTTGATTGAGCTGAATATCAATATTGTCGTCAACCACAGGATACACATACACGGAGGCAAAAGAAGTATGGCGCCGGTTAGCCGAATCGAAAGGGGAGAGGCGCACCAGGCGGTGAACTCCGTTTTCGCCTTTAAGGTATCCGAAAGCATGGTCGCCTTCAATTTCAATAGAAACGGATTTTATTCCGGCGCCGTCGCCTTCGTTTAAATCGAGCTCCCTGAGTTTGTAATTATTCCGTTCGGCCCACCGGATATACATGCGCATAAGCATCTGTGCCCAGTCCTGGCTTTCGGTGCCACCTGCCCCTGAATTAATCTGAAGGATAGCGCTCAGCCCGTCCTCTTCGTTGCGCAGCATATTGCGGAATTCGAGATGGTCGAAAAGGGATTTGGTTTTTTCGTAATGCTCTTCTACTTCCTCCTCAGTGGCTTCGCCTGACTGAAAAAACTCAAACAATACATTTAAGTCGGCCAGTGAAACTTCGGCATCGGAATAGGCATTGGTCCAGCTTTTCTTTTCCTGAATTGATTTAAGAACAGATTCTGCTTTTTTTGGATCGTCCCAGAAGTCAGGTGCAAGTGTTATTTTTTCTTCGTCGGCAATGAGTTCAAGCTTGGTTTCGACGTCAAAGGAACCTCCTCAGCGCTTCGAGTCGCTTTGATAGTTCTTTAAGGGTTTCAATGTTTATCATACTATTAGAATGTGATTATAAATCAATTAAATCGTTGTTTTTTAAAAGTGATGAAACAAGAGTGGGCTCAAAACCGCGTGATGCCGCGAAGAAAACTGCTTTCTGCCTGTTGGCAGGCGAAAGGCTGCCGAGTTGCCTCATTTTTTTCTGAAGTATTTCTTTCAGGTACGAAATGTAATCGTCTTCATCAATTGCTGCAAGTGCTTCCTGAATTAGAGAAGAAGGAATACCTCTCATCCTGAGTTCGGATGTAATTTTTATTTTTCCCCATCCGTTTATCCTGAATTTCCCACCTGCATAGTTAATCGCGAACCGCTTTTCATTTAGAAAACCTTCTTCTACAAGTTTACTGATGATATCATCAATGTAACTGCTGTCGGTATTCCAGTATTTCAGTTTTGACCGTATTTCGCTGTTGCAGCGGTCCTGAATGACACAATAATCGGCTGCTTTCCGGTATGATTGTCCGAAATCAAGGGCGTTGTCTGCGCTGCGATCGTACATGTCGTTTAATAAAACTCGACCAATTCGATATCAAATATTAATACCGAATTTGCCGGAATGTTGGTTTTGGCTGTTGATCCGTATCCCAAAGCCGAAGGAATCAGGAGCTTTACTTTGCCTTTGATGCCAATGAGCTGAAGCCCTTCCTGCCAGCCTTTTATTACAGCACTGAGTGCAAAAGTAGCCGGGCTTCCTGTTTTGGTTTCATCAAAAACGGTTCCGTCGGTAAGGTATCCTTTGTAATTAGCCACTACTACCGAGTTGATATTAGGGTGATTAGCACCACCTGTTTTTTCAACAATATAGTAAAGTCCTGAAGCGGTTGATTGGGCTGTTAGGTTATTATCAGACAGGTAGTCCTCAATTATTTTTTTATCGATTGGCCCATAATCAGTGGTATCCGTATCGCATGAAGCTATAATAACTAAGAGGAAGGCAAAAGCAAAAAGTTTACGAAGCATGGTTAAAATTATTTTATGGCAAAGTTAAAGGATTGAAGCATACCGCTGCTGATTTTAAGGATTTTTAATATACAGAAGAGTTACAGAGAGTTGGGGGTTAGAACAGTATGCTTAATAAACCTGAATAAGGGAGATTTCAAAAGCGAAACCCGGATTTTTTACTCCGCTGAATATATTGCTGTTTTTTTGTAACTTATAATTTTCTTTTCGTCGGATATTAATAATAATGCTTACGGCAATTGATCCATTTTGAGCTTTGGTTGGGATTGGCTTTTTAAAAATAAATATTCTGAACTGATAAACCTTAGTTGCAAACAAATGTTATTTTAAGGTTGAATAATGCACTTCGGAATTAACATTCAGTAAAACCAAACATATTTTTTATGCAGTCAGAACTAAAAACAATTGAAAATACCGACCAGGTTAAAAACAGTGCCTGTGCTTGCGGATCAGGTGGTTGCGGCTCGCATTCGGGCAGCAGGCAAAGCAATGGCGAAAATCCGGAGATGAACCCTGATTTACCATCCAGGTTTCAGCTTTTACAGGAGGGCGACAGAGTTGTGGAATTCGGATCAGGAACCGGCAGCGAATCTATTTCGCTGGCAAGTATTGTTGGAAATACAGGTAAAGTTATTGGTATTGATAAATCGGAGCAAAATATTGAAACAGCGCGTGGAATGATTGATTCCCTGGCGGTTAACAATGTTGAATTCAGGTTGGGTGATATCGAAGCGGCACCTGTGTCTGACGAATATGCCGATGTTATTTATTCGACCTGCGTTTTCAACCTGCAAACCAACAAACAGAAGGTTGCTGACGAAATGTATCGGGTTGTTAAACATAACGGTTATGTTTGTGTATCGGATTTTGTGATTCTTGAAGATATTCCCGATGAACTCCGCAAAGAAGCCTCAGCTATAGCCGGATGCATTGCCGGTGCCGAAAAAGTTGATTCTTTTATGAATTATTTCAGGAAAACCGGTTTTGCGCAGGGCGGAATTGTGGAAGTTAACAAAGTGAGACTTCCTGATGAACTGCTGGAGAAATACCTCGATGCTGACGGGATAAGGAAATACAATGATATCAACTCGGATGAAGGCATATTCAGCGTAGTGCTGGTGGTTGAAAAACCTGAACATTGTACAGCCGAAACATGCTGCCATAATGAAGATAAACATAAAAACTAATCTGTTTATATTCACACTGAGAACAAACAGTTTCGGAAATATAAAAATCCCGGAGAATTTATCTGTCAGCAAAACGACAGATTATCTCCGGGATTTTTGCATTGCGAATGTCAAGGATTATTTGAAATCAGATCCCCGGCAATATTAATTATTTCTTCTCCAGCAGTTTGAAGAATTGATCAAGTTGTGGCAGAATAACAATGCGGGTGCGACGGTTAGCTGCTTTACCATCCTCTGAACTGTTAGAGGCAATTGGCTGGTATTCGCTGCGTCCAGCGGCAATAATTGTTGAAGGGTCAAGTCCGTACTGTGTCTGAAGCAGGCGAACAATGGTGGTTGAACGCTTCACGCTTAAATCCCAGTTGTCAACCAGGTCGCCGCGTTTGAAAGGAACGTTATCAGTGTGGCCTTCGACCATAAATTCCATGTTAGGCTGATTTTTCAGTACCAAAGCTACTTTTCCGAGTACTTCTTTAGCCTTGTCAGTTACGACATAACTTCCGCTTTTGAATAAAAGTTTGTCTGAAATATCAATAAACACCACGCCTTTATCGACTTTAATATTGATGTCTTTGTCTTCCATATTGCCGATAGCACCTTTAAGATTCATTACAAGAGCCATGTTAAGTGAATCTTTCTGGGCAAGTGATGTTTGCAATCCCTGGATATAAGCATCTTTCATACCGAGGTTTTCCATCGATTTTTTAATACTTTCAGCCTGTGAACTCGAAATTACCGAAAGTGCTTCGAGCTGGTTAAGTACAACAGTATTGTTGCTTTTCAGGTAGGTTTGTTCCTTGTTCATCTCTGCAATTTGCCTGTTCAGGTCTTCGATCTGTTTCAGGTAATTGGCCTTGGCTGTTTCGCAGGCATTAAGGTCACTTTGCTTTTTGGTATATTGCGTATTCAGTGTTTCGAAACTGGCAACCTGTGCTTTGTATTTTTTCTGGCTAACGCATGAGGAACCCAGCAAGATAACTGCAAGTCCAAAAGCTAAAAAGAGTTTTGTTTTCATAAGAATTGATTTTTTATTTTAAATGGATGAAAATTCATTCAGAATCTCAGAAAAGTGTAAAAAACTTACGTGATGGTTATAAATTCATATTTTTTTTGTTAATGCAAATGTAGTTATATTTCTTGAATATTTGCAAATTTTGGCTCGTATGCCATTGTCTTTTTTGGTTTTTTTAACTTATTCGGTAGTATGCTTGCCCTGCCTTTTCAGGGAAGAAATTCTGTTCTTTTCAATTTCCTGAATTTGCCATTCCTGTTAACGCCGAAAGCGAAGAATCTGCATATTATAAGCGGAAATATTTCTTTTTTTTAGGTTAAGGTATAAATACTCATTGGTTCTCAGTTTAAAATCTGCTGCTCACTTCCTTTATATGCCCAAAATATGGGGTTTCAAAAAAGCATCTAAAGTGCTGATATGCAGCTATATGATTGTTAATAAATCGTTTAATAACTTATTTTCGGCTGCCTAATGCTGGCTTTTTTTTGTAATAACTTGCACTATGATTAGGAGTATATTTTGAAAAATCTACTATCAGCTGGTTTTTCAACCTTATCCTAACTCACTACGACACAATAATAAGGAAGGGCAATGTTAAAGCTGTCTGAAGAAACATCCGGATATTTTATCATGGTATCCGGAAATTAGAAAACAAGTATTTGAAAATGCAAATTGGAGGCGGACATGATTGAATAATTAGCCAGAAAAATAATTGTTTTGTTTGATCATGCCCTATTCCTTGTCTGCCAGCCAGGCACTTTACCGAAGTCAAAATAAAAAATTATAAGATGAAAAAATCTTTATATATCCGGATCTGTGCGAAGGCATTCGGAATGATTTTTCTACTGATGCCTTGCTTGTTCAGCGTTTCATCCATGGCAAGTCCATCGTTGCCAGGATTAGGAATTAGTATTTACAGCCCTGCATTTTTGGATGCAGGCAGATTAAGTGGTAATGCAACTATATCAAAAAATACTTCTTCCGATAACGATTATTCCGCCTTCGCAGGTTTCCCGAAATATTTGTTACCAAATTCAGCGTCACATCCCTATTTTCTTTCTGAAAATGCTTTTCCAGCTTCTCCTGTTATCATATGCCCGGGAAACAAAGTTGCTGTTGCCGAGTCTGGTTTATGTACAGCTCTGGTAAGTGGAATTTCTTTGGTATATTCCGACCCCGACAACGATGTCGTATCTGTTACCTGGGCCATGGCAGGTGCTACAAATGCCAATTCGCCGGCCACAGGCATCAATAATCCGGCTTCTTATACATTTAATTCCGGCGTAACAACAATGTTTTACATTGTTACTGACGCTGAAAATAATACAGTAACGTGCAATTTTACAGTTACTGTAACCGATACACAACCACCTGTGTTGTCGTGTCCGGCTAATATAAGTGCTACTTATGCTGAGGATAGTTGCTCCGCCAATATTACAATTGTAGCTCCAACTGTTACTGATAATTGCGGAACAGTTTCAGGATTGGCTACAGGTATCAGGAGTGACGGACTTGCGATAAATGCTCCATATCCTTCGGGAGTAACAACTATTACATGGTCAGCAACCGATCTGACGGGAAATAGTACTTCCTGCATCCAAACAGTTTCAATAACCCCCGGCGTATTATTGGTGAATTATAATTTCACCGGGGCTACAGGGTATCCGGTAAGTCCAAATCAAAGTGCCTCCGGTATTTCTTGTGAGGCAACTTCTTCGGAGCCGTTTTTTATCGATCTTGCTCAGGGAACCCCTACCGGTGCGCTGGCGTATGTTAATAATGTTATCGGAGCGCCGGCAATATATATGGATCCTTCAAACTTTACTAACCAACGTTATTTCCAGTTCCATCTCAGTGGCGATAGCTTATATAAATACCGCAAGTTCAAACTTTATGTACAGGCCCGCAGAGGAAACCGTGCTGCTCAAACCATTAATTTTTCATATAGTACCGATCCTTTCAGCTATACAGTAAACGGGTCAATGTCATTACTTTCGTCAGGGATATGGTACGAAAAAGTAGTTGACTGGTCAGCCGTCGATCTGATAAATAACCGATCCGATCTTTATATTCGCCTATTTGCCAGCAACGGTGCAGGTGGAGCCGGCGACGGCAGATTGTTTATTGATAACTTCCAGGTGCTTGGCTATGATGGACCGCTTGCCCGGCCCAATGAAGTTACAATCGATGAAAATATGAGCATTGTGATTCCTGTAATGAATAACGACTATTACGGATGCAACGGACCACTACCCGGAACACCGGTTTCTGTTATCTCGGTGCCGTCACAGGGAAATGTTGTTCTAAATCCTGATGGCACAATGACCTATACCCCAAACCCGAATGTAAATGGGAATGATAGTTTTATTTACCAGATATGCGATGCGTCCGGCAGTTGTGATACCGCTATCGTGAATATTACTATTTTGCCAGTAAGTTATGCACCAACAGTTAGCTGTCCGGGAGATATTACATCAGGGTCTGATATAACTGTTTGCGGTGCCCAGGTTGATGATCTGGCTGCAACTATATATGATCAGGATGGAAATATTGTATCACTGACCTGGGTTATGACAGGTGCAAACACTGCTGCTTCACCACTTACCGGGATTAATTACCTTTCGAATTATGATTTTGTAACCGGAGTTTCAACTATTACATATATTGTTGTTGATGCAGATGGATTTTCGGATACCTGTAGTTTTACAGTTACGGTGTACGATAGCGAAAACCCGTCAATGATTTGTCCGGATGATATTACCTTTATAATACCGAATTGTGCATCAGTAACCGATACAATTACGCTTGCACCTCCTGTGCTGGTTGACGACAACTGTGGTATTTTCAGTTTGACCAATAACGCCCCTTTAAAGTTTCCGGTTGGAATAACATCGGTAATTTGGACAGTTGTTGATATAAACGGTAACTCATACGCCTGTGAGCAACTTATTGAAGTAATAAAGCAGGCACCGATGTTTGTTTCGGCATCCGGCACGCCGGTAAGCTGTTTCGGAGGTAATAATGGTACTGCCACCGTTTCGGTTGCTGGAGGAACACCTCCATACATTTTTGAATGGAATACTGTTCCTGTGCAAACCACACAGACTATTATCAATCTCATTGCCGGAACCTATACCGTAGTTGTTACTGATGCCGACGGATGTTCCGACTCCGCTACAGTAGTGATAACCCAACCAGCTGATTCGCTGGTTCTTACTGTTACAGATGTTGTAAATGTTGACTGTTTCGGCGATGCAACAGGTTCAGTTACAGTATTAGCTGCTGGTGGCACACCAGCCTACCAATATAGTATAAACGGAGGTATTTTGCAGGCGGGTGGAGTGTTTCCTAATCTTGTGGCAGCAACATACCTGCTTACTGTAATTGATGCAAATGGTTGTGCCGATACATTATCCGTTACAATTTCGGAGCCTGATTCTGCTCTTTTAGTTCAGGTAGTAGTTAATGACACAATTATTTGTGCCGGACAAACAACAGCCAGTGCAACAGCTGTGGCTTTGGGTGGTGTACCTCCTTATTCGTATGTGTGGAGTACAGTTCCGGTGCAGTCAACTCCTACCGCAACCGGTTTAATTGCCGGAACCTATACAGTATCAGTAATTGACGCCAATGGATGTGGCCCTGTTACAGGAGTTGCTGTGATAACCGAACTTCCACCTCTTACTGTTAATCCTGCTATTTCAACACCAATAACCTGTGCCGGCGATTCGGCAATTATTACACTTTCAGCATCCGGTGGGACTGCACCTTATATCTATGTTTTTAACGGAGTAATTCAGCCTGGCGATAGTGTTTTTACTTCTATACCTGCCGGGAACGGATATATATGGAGTGTAACCGATAGTAATGGTTGTGGCCCTGTATCCGGTGTTCTTAATGTTACTGAACCTGATTCGATAAACGGATCGGCGCTGGTTTTAATTCCTCCTCCATGTATAGGTGCTACAGCTACAGTTGTTGTATCGGCAACAGGCGGAACACTTCCTTATACATTTACCTTTAATGGTGTTACTCAAATTGGTAACGGTGTTTTTACAGGTGTTCCTGCCGGAACAGGATATACCTGGAGCGTCACTGATGCAAACGGTTGTGCTCCGGATTCCGGCTTACTTGACATAACAGAGCCTCCGATACCTTCTGCCTCGGCTTCTGTGACAATACCGATAGCATGTGCCGGCGGAGCCGCAACGGTAACTATTTTTGCTGATTTCGGAACCCCACCATATACCTATACGTTGAATGGGGTCACACAAGTTAACAATGGTATTTTTACAACAGTTACAGCTGGAACAGGCTACGTATGGAGTGTTACTGATGCTGCCGGATGCGGACCTGTAACCGGTACTATTGATGTAACAGAGCCTCCGCTTTTAATTGTTATACCTTCTTACGTAAATATCGGCCCCTGCGGTAACGATACAGCAACTGTAACCTTACAGGCAATAGGAGGAACAGCGCCATACACTTATACTTTTAACGGCGTTACACAGATCGGGAATGGTGTATTTACTCCTATTCCTCCCGGAACAGGATATGCCTGGAGTGTCGATGATTTATACAATTGTGGTCCTGTTGCCGGCACTCTTGATATAACAGGTGCTGCGCTTCTAACTGCAACGGCAAGTGTTACCAGCCCTATACTATGTGGTGGTGATTCTGCAACTGTAACCATACTTCCAACAGGTGGCACAGCTCCTTATACCTTCACTTTTAACGGGGTAACACAGGTAGGGAATGGCGTTTTTACTGGAATTCCTGCAGGGAATGCTTACACCTGGAGTGTGATAGATGTAAATGGCTGCGGGCCTGTGAGCGATACACTAAGTATAACTACACCTCCGGTACTAAACGCTTCTGCGCTTGTTTTACTCCCAATACCTTGTATTGGCGGAACAGCAATTGTATTTATAGCGGCAAGCGGAGGAACAGCTCCTTTGACATATACACTCAATGGTATTACTCAGATAGGTAATGGTATTTTTACGGGTGTAACTGCCGGAACCCTTGCCTGGAGTGTTACCGATGACAATGGGTGTACTAAAACAGGAAGCCTTCAGGTTATAGAGCCTCCTATTCCGGCCGCAACAGCATTTGTTAGTGTTCCTATTCTATGCCCGGGTGGTACTGCAACTGTTACCATTTTAGCCGCAAGCGGAACCGAACCTTATACCTATACATTTAACGGTGTTACTCAGGTTGGTAACGGCGTTTTTACAGGCATCCCGGCCGGTAGTGGTTATGCATGGAGTGTAACCGACGCCAATGGCTGCGGTCCTGTAGCCGGTACTTTGAATGTAAATGAGCCCCCGTTGCCTGTTATTAGTGCTAGTGTAACAAGTCCTATTCTTTGCTTTGGAGGAACTGCTACTATTGCCATTTCATCTATAGGAGGAGTCAGGCCTTTTACTTATACTTTTAATGGTGTAACACAGGTTGGGGATAGTATTTTTACAGGAATTCCTGCAGGAAACGCCTATGTATGGAGTGTAACTGATGCTAATGGTTGCGGCCCTGTAAGCGGAACTCTTGATGTTACCGAACCTGGATTATTTACAGCAACGGCTGGTGTTACAGTGCAAATACCATGTACTGGCGGAACGGCCACCGTGACAATATTCGCTAACGGAGGAACAGCACCATATACATATACTTTTAACGGAGTTACACAAGTAGGAAATGCTGTATTTACAGGTATCCCTGCTGGAAGCGGATATTCATGGAGTGTAAATGATGCAAATGGATGTGGTCCGGTTTCATCAACCCTGGATGTTACAGAAACCAATGCATTTTCAGCTAATGCTATTGTACTGCTTCCTATTCCATGTATAGGAGGAACTGCTATTATTGGGATACAGGTAACAGGAGGAACAGCACCATTCACATATGTTTTTAATGGAGTAACACAGATTGGAAACGGTATTTTTACCGGTATTCCTGCAGGTTCAGGTTATGCCTGGAGTGTAACTGATGCAGGTGGATGTCCTCCTGTAACCGGTACTTTAGATGTTATTTCGCCTCCAATTCCTTCAGCAACAACTTCAATCACAAGCCCTGTGCTCTGTGCCGGAGGAACTGCAATTGTAACTATAAATGCATTTAGCGGAACTGCTCCTTATACCTATACTTTTAATGGTGTAACCCAAATTGGAGATAGTGTTTTCACTTCTATTCCGGCGGGAACCGGATATGTTTGGAGTGTAACCGATGCCAGTGGCTGCGGACCTGTTACCGGCACTATTGACATAACTGAACCCGCCATTCTTGCAGCTTCAGTAAGTTTTGTTAACGATCCGCCATGTAACAGTGGCACTGCAACGGTTACCCTGACCGTAACCGGAGGCACTGCTCCTTACACTTATACTTTTAACGGTGTTACCCAAACAGGGAATGGCGTTTTTACTTCAATACCATTAGGAACAGGCTATATATGGAGTGTAACCGATGCCAACGGATGCGGGCCGGTGACTAATACTCTTACTATAACCGGACCTCCCGCTATTATTGCTACTGCAATTATTCTTAATCCTGCTCCATGCATTGGAGGAACTGCTTCAGTAATGATACTTGCCAGTGGCGGAACCGCACCATATACGTTTACTTTCGATGGTGTAACTCAGGTTGGAAATGGAATTTTTACAGGTATTCCTGCCGGAACAGGGTATATATGGAGTGTAATTGATGCCAATGGCTGCGGACCAGTGACTGATACAATCGATGTTACAACGCCCGCAATTCCTTCAGCAATTGCTTCTGTTACCAGTCCGATACTTTGTGCTGGCGGTACTGCAACAGTTACCATAAATGCTTCCGATGGCACAGCTCCTTATACATATACTTTTAATGGGTTAACACAAATTGGAAATGGCGTTTTTACCAGTATCCCTGCCGGAACCGGATATGCCTGGAGTGTTTTTGATGCTAACGGTTGTGGCCCGGTAACCGGATTAACTGATGTTACAGAACCTGATTCACTAAAAGTAATACCAACATATACCAATAATCCTCCTTGTGGTAACGATACTGCTACCGTTACACTTTTAGCAACCGGTGGAACAGCTCCTTATACATATACCTTTAATGGCGTAACTCAAATCGGTAACGGAGTATTTTTATCCGTCGTGCCCGGCACAGGATATACCTGGAGCGTTAATGATGCCAATGGATGCGGACCAGTTTCCGGAACTCTTGATATTACAGGCCCTACACCTATTCTGATAGCTGCGGCTGTTTCATCCCCGATACTTTGTGCAGGAGGAACGGCAACAGTTACTGTCGTGGCAAACGGAGGTACAGCGCCATATACATATACATTTAACGGGGTAACACAAACCGGGAATGGTGTTTTCACTTCTATACCAGCCGGAATCGGATATATTTATAGTGTTGTTGATGCCAATGGTTGCGGACCGGTTACTGATACAATCGATGTAACTGAATCTGACATTTTAACAGCTACTATTTCTGATCAGACTTTTGTGATCTGTACCGGAAGCTCGACCGGGTATATAACCGCTACAGCCACAGGTGGTACTCCAGGTTATTCCTATTCGTGGAATACTGTTCCAGTTCAGGATTCGTCAACTGCTATAAATCTGCCTGCAGGATCCTATACAGTTACCGTTACTGATGCTAATGGTTGTGTTGTTACTGAAAGTGCTGTAATCACCGAAGTTGATCCGGTAATCGCCAATGCTGGTCCAGGCCAGATGTTATGCAATGCTGATGTAACCTTCCTGGTAGGGAATTCTCCTGAACCCGGAACCGGAAGCTGGGCATTTGTTTCAGGACCTAATGTGCCAAACTTGTTCCCGCCTGTTGGAAGCGTTGCCGTTTCAACCGGTTTGATCCCGAGTCCGATACCTTATGTTTTCAGTTATACGATTTCAATTGGTGGTTGCCAGACAACGGACACAATGAGTGTGATTAATTATACTCCGCCCACAACCTCTTATGCAGGAATCGATCAGGAGTTTTGCAGTTCAACAGGTGTTGTTTCAACAAATCTTCAGGCAAACACTCCTGTTTATGGAAGTGGTACCTGGACACAACTTGCCGGTCCGAATACTGCAACAATTGCAAACCCTTCCGACCCGAACACCGCTGTTTCAAACCTCATATACGGCACATACGCTTTCGAGTGGACAATATCTAACGGTGTTTGCCAGGCAGATGCTGATGTTGTAAATATTTTCATAACACAGCCAGCCCAGGTTTTTGCCGGCATTGACGATGGTATTTGTGAAGGATCAGTTTATTCGCTTAGCTCTGCTAACGCTTCTAACTACGCCAGTTTATTATGGACATCCTCCGGCACCGGTATTTTTAGTGATCCGACAATCACGAATCCGGTTTATACACCAAGCATAACTGATATAACTGATGGGTTAGTGGCTCTTACTCTTACTGCGTCAGGTAATGAGAGTTGTCCTGAGGTTTTGGATGCAATGACTTTAACTATCGACCGTTCGCCACTGGTAAATGCAGGTGAGGATGTAACGATATGTGGCAACTTCTCTTACACTATTACTGATGCAACTGCTCAGTTCTACAGCAGTATTTTATGGACTACCACCGGGATTGGAACCCTTGCAAACAGCACTTCCTTAAATCCTACTTATACTCCTGCGACTGGCGAAACCGGAAATATATTTCTTATCCTGAGTGCTGCTTCAGCCGGAATATGCCCCTCCGTTTCTGATACCATGGTACTTACAGTCAGTGATACCATTGCTGTTAATGCAGGACCTGATATCGCTGTCTGTGAAGGAGAAACCTACCTGGTAAGCGGCAGTTCCGCTACTAATACTTCAAGCCTTGAGTGGACTACTTCCGGTTCGGGAATATTTGATGATGCCGGCATATTAAACCCTGTTTATACTCCTAGCCCGAATGATATCTTCGATGGTTTTGTGTATCTCACGCTTAGGGGAACAGGAAGTGCAAATTGTCCTGCAGTTACGGATGTAATGTTGCTTACAATTTCAGGAAAACCAGTGGCTGAAGCCGGTCCGGATGAAGTTATTTGCCAATCATCGTCGTTCTCCGTTTCTCAGGCAGTGGCACAAAACTATCTGTCAATAAACTGGACAACTACAGGAATAGGCACGCTTACAGGTCAAACCACACTAAACCCGGTTTACACTCCGGCCTCCGGTGAATCAGGAACCATCAGCCTCACTTTATTGGCTGAAGGCATAGGTTCCTGCGGCAATGTTACAGATGTGATGTTGCTTACTATACAGCCTGCTTCAACTGCTGATGCCGGTATTGATATGGCTACTTGCGAATTGTCACCGGTATCCGTTTCGGGAGCAAGTGTAGCGGGCAGTACTTCAATTTTATGGACAACCAGTGGAAACGGCACTTTTAGTGATCCGACCATTATTAATCCGGTTTATACGCCTGGTTTACTTGATTTAGCAATAGGAGAAGTAATATTAACACTAACTGCCAGGGCAAATAACCCATGCACTGATGCAAGTGATCAGCTTTTACTTTCGATTAACAGAACACCCGAAGCAAATGCGGGTCCTGATGCCGTTTCGTGTATTGGTGCAAGCCATACAATAACACAGGCAAGTGCTTCAAATTATAGCTTGCTGCAATGGAGCTTACTTCCCGTATCGGCAGGAGTACTTATAAATGATACAACATTGAGCCCCACCTATACTCCGGCGGCGGGATTCACTGGTATGGCAACGCTTACACTTAGGGTACAGGGAAAAGGTTCGTGCGGCAACATCATTGTTTCGGATGTAATGTTCGTATTTTTAAACACTGAACTTGTTGCTGATGCTGGTCCTGATCAGTCTGTTTATCAGGGAACCGGAACCCTTTTAAACGGATCAGTTACCGGAGGCTCAGGATTTTATGCATGGAGCTGGCAACCTGCTGGTTTACTTATAGATCCTTCTGTTTCAAATCCGGCTACTCTTCCTTTAAGTAATGAAACTACGTTTACATTAACGGTTATGGATCTTTCAACCGGATGTATTGATACAGATGAGATGACTGTTAAAATCGGATCAGGCAGTAATTCAATAGTAGCTTTAGCCGATTACGATACTACACTTGTTAATGTTCCGATAACAATCGATGTGCTTTCAAACGATATTAATCCACAGGGCGATCCACTTATCGTGAGCTTATGCGGCTTCCCCACTCACGGTATCGTTGTGCTGAATTCTGATAAAACCATCACCTACACGCCATACACGGATTACGAAGGAGATGATATGTTGTGTTACCGGATTTGCAATGCGCTTCAGCCCTCCCTTTGCTCGGATACAATGGTATATATCCGCGTTAAGAAACCTGACCTGAATGACCTCTTTGTGTTCAACGGTGTTTCTCCTAACGGCGACGGCAACAATGATACATGGAAAATCAGGGGGATAGAAAAGTATCCCGATAATACTATTATGATCTTTAACCGATGGGGCGATAAGGTAATTGAGTTTGCCAATTATAATAATACCACCCGCTCATGGAATGGAAGTAATGAAAATGGCGATCCCCTGCCAAACGGAACCTATTTCTACATACTCGATGTAAAAAATGTTGGTGTTCTGAAAGGCTGGATATATGTACGGGGTGAAAAATAGAATGATAATGAAAAGAGATGTTAGTTAGCAGATTAGCATCGCGATAATGAAAAATTAATAAGTGATAGCAATAGTATAGTTCATGGTACAAGAGAAAGTTAGTTACGAAAATCCTCAGCCGGGACAGCCCTGGCAACTGAACTGTAAAAAATGATACAGATGAAAAAGCTAATCATACTATTTGTCTTGTTTGCATCCCTTTCGGGGTTTGCACAACAGGACGCCCTTTTCAGTCAGTATATGTTCAACAAGCTGACATGTAATCCCGGCTATGCCGGCAGTCGGGAAGTATTAAGTGCGGATATGGTGTACCGCCACCAATGGGTTGGTATTCCGGGCGCTCCGCGCACACTTACCCTGAGCATGCACTCACCAATGCGTAATGACCATGTTGGGCTCGGCGGATACATTTACAGCGATCAGATCGGGCCTGTTGTTGATCAGGGTGCCCTGGCTACTTATGCCTACCGGATAAATCTTCCAAAAGGTAAACTTTCGTTCGGTTTACAGGCAGGATTCAAATACTACAACATCAACTGGTCCGAAATATTTGTTGAAGACCCTGATTTTTCATTTGATGGTGATATGCAGAATAAATTCACGCCAGATGCCAATTTCGGCATCTATTATTATTCGAACCATGCTTATGTAGGTATTTCTTCAAAACAACTCCTTCAAAACGAATATGGGATGGTAACAGTTGATGGTAAAAAAACCTATTCCAAATTGTTGAGGCATTTTTATGGAATGGCCGGTCTGGCCCTTCCCATTTCCGACCAGGTTATTTTCCGCCCTTCGGCATTGGTTAAATACGTTAAAAATGCTCCCTGGCAACTTGATCTTAATGCCAGTTTTCTGTTCAGCGACCTGTTCTGGCTTGGTACCACATATCGGACCAACGGCGATCTGGTATTTCTTACCGAGTTTAATATTGGCAGGAATTACCGTATAGGGTATTCATACGATATCAACGTTAAGGAGCTGATAAATTACAATTCAGGTTCGCACGAAATAAGGCTCGGCCTCGACCTTGACCTGTTGAAAAACAGGATGCTTACACCGAGGTATTTTTAGTTAATTTTTTCATCTACTACCAAATGAACCGGGTATGAACAAGCGATTTATAGTTTTACTCTTAGTATTTGCCTTCGCGGGTACCTTAGTCCAGGCTCAGAGAAACCAGGCTGATAAACTTTTTAAAAGTTACAGCTATTCTATGGCTATTCCGCTATATCTGAAAATTTCACAAAATCCTAAGGATGCCAACTATAATTATGCTGTGGTAAGGCTGGCCGACTGTTATCGTCTCATTAACGATCAGTTGAATGCCAAAGCCTGGTATGCCAAAGCTGTTACCCTTCCGAATACCGAAAGCATAAACTGGTTCTATTATGGAGAAGCACTTCGTTGTGCCCAGGAATACGATCTGGCAAAAGAGGCATATCTCACATATGCTTCGTTGAATAAAGATGATTTGCGCGGAGCTGATTTCGCTGCTTTTTGCGATGATATTCCACGGTTGAACGATATTCCTGCCAGTTTCGAAATTAAAAATGTGCCTGTTCTGAATTCCGAAAGATCTGATTTCGGACCTGCTTTTTATAATGGTGGTGTTGTGTTTGTTTCGGACAGGCGTCAGAATTTTATGGATAATAAAAAGTATGAATGGACAAGTTTTAATTATCTCGATCTCTTTTTCGCCACACCACGTTACCTGGAGGAGTATTTTCAGGAAATGAATGAACCTAAAGCTTTTACAGGAAAGTTTAATCAAACTTACCACGATGGTCCGGCATCATTTGCACGTCACGACAGTTTGATCTATTTCACACGCACTGATAAAGGCAAAGAGGAAAAAGATGCTGATAATTTCCGTACCGACAGGCTCAAGATTTTCTGGTCGAAGTACAACGGTTCATGGTCGAAAACAGAAGCTTTCTTTTTAAACTCCGATAATTTTTCCGTGGGTCATCCAGTGCTTACTCCGGATGGAAATACCTTGTTTTTTGTGTCGGATATGCCCGAAAGCATGGGTGGAACCGATATTTTTACCTGTAAATGGAATGGCCGTGAGTGGGATCAGCCCGCGAATCTGGGACCGGAAGTTAACTCAACAGGCGACGAAATGTTTCCTTCAGTCAGCGGCGATAACCTCTATTTTGCTTCGAATGGTATTGCCGGATTTGGCGGCCTCGATCTTTTCCGATCCACTCTAGCCGATGGGAAATGGTCGAAAGCTGAAAACCTCGGACAACCAATTAACTCATCGTTCGATGATTTTGCAATGATCCTCGATCCACGCAGCAAGAAAGGCTTTTTTAGCTCAAACCGCCCCGGAGGATTAGGAAGCGATGATATTTATGCATGCAGGCTTGTTGATACCAAACCTAAGAAAAAGAGCGATCTCCTGGCTGCTGAAACGGATTCGCTAACTACTACAATCACAGGTTTTGTGAAGGAAAAACAAACTCTGAGACCTATGCCGGGAAGCACTGTTTTTCTGCTCAATACACAAACCGAGAAAGTACAGGTGCTTAAAACGGATGCCAATGGACGTTTTACAGCACTTGTAAGCAAAGGCGTTTTTTATGTAGTGAAAGGCATGGAGAATAATTACGTATCCGACTGTATCAATTTTAAATTTGAAACTTCTGAAACTTCTCGATTTGTTGATACCCCGCGCGATTTATTGCTCGACAAACTCGAAGTAAATAAAATATTTTCGGTGAACAACCTGGATCACTCCATCGAAACTATTTACTACGATTTTGATAAGTGGTTTATCCGGTCCGATGCCGAAAAAGAACTTGACAGATTGGTTCAGCTGATGAAGGAAAATCCGGTGAGCGTAGAGCTTGGTTCGCATACTGACAGTCGCGGAAGCCGCGAATATAATATTGATCTCTCACAGAAACGGGCCGAATCAGCCGTGCGTTACATTGTACTGCAGGGTATAAACGCGTCACGGATCTCTGCCAAAGGATATGGCGAATCGCAGATTATGAATGAGTGTACCGATGGTGTGCCTTGTTCAGCTGAAAAGCATCAGGCAAACAGGCGTACAGAATTTAAGGTAACAGGATTTTCCAAATCAGAAGCTAACTCAGTTTACGATATGAGCAAATTTAAAGGGGATGAAGAAATTCCTTCGTATTTGTTCGACCGTGATTTCTTTATTAACTGCCTTCAGGAAAAGAAGATGGCAAAGTATTCTTCCGAATCCTCTGAACAAAATATCATCATACCTGCAGTGGACGTTTCCAGGCAAACAGTTTCAAAACCTGAAGTCAAAGAAGAAGTAATTGTTAAAGAACCGAAACCAGCCGTTGCAAACCAGCCAGAAGCAAAAACCAGCGCTAAAACTGGAGCTGTCACATACAGGGTTCAGCTAATGGCGCTTTCGCGCGAAAAATCACTTCTCGACCGCGAATTTGAAGTGCTTGAGGATGTTCAGATTTATATCGAAGACGGTTTGTATAAATACACGTCAGGCGTATTTGATACGCACGAAGAAGCGCTCGACTATCGCAGTGAGATGGTGCAACTTGGCTATCGTGATGCTTTCGTTGTTACTTTTTCGAACGGCAAGCGGATTTATGTAAGTTCTTCGTTCTGATATATTTACAGCTCTTTTAAATACTAATCGCGGGATGGTTTCGGAATCATCCCGCGATTGTTTTATATAATTATTCACTTAATTTTTTCACAAGAGCAGGAACTCCGGTGCCGGCAGGTTCGCGGATTACAGTAAGATTTTTCACACCGCCAGGCATTTCAGCATGAGGGTCAATGAGATAAACTGGTGTTCCGGGTTTGATGTAATGTACAAGCCCGGCTGCCGGATACACATTCAGCGATGTGCCTATTACAATAAAAATATCAGCTTGTGCCGAAAGTTCCATTGCTTTTTCAATCATGGGTACTGGTTCTCCAAACCATACAATATGTGGCCGAAGCTGCGAGCCCTTTTCACATAAGTCGCCTATCTTTAATTCCCAGCCTTCCAATTCATAGATAAGGTCATCGTCAATTGTACTTCTTATCTTTTTAAGTTCGCCATGCAAGTGAAGCACATTTTGCGATCCGGCCTGCTCGTGAAGGTCATCCACATTTTGAGTTACAATGCGGACATCAAATTTTTTCTCAAGTTCAACCAAAGCAATGTGCCCGGCATTAGGTTTCACTTCGTACAACTGCTTGCGCCGCTGGTTGTAAAAATTGAGTACAAGCCCTGGGTTGCGCTGCCATGCATCAAACGTAGCAACATCCTCAATGCGGTGCTCTTCCCACAATCCGTCGGAATCACGAAAAGTGCGGATTCCACTCTCGGCACTTATTCCGGCACCGGTAAGAACTACAATCTTTTTCATATTAATTTGCGCTGTATAATTAACAAAGAGAAAAAAGTAAAATGTAAAGCAATTACAAGGTGTGAAAAAAAAAGCACCCTTCAGGAGTGAAGAGTGCTGTAAAATTAGTGTAAAACCTTTTTTAATCCTCGAAAATATGCATATTATCGAGCGAATCCATCATGCCTTTTACTGATGCAGCTGATTCTTCCAAAAGTTTTTTCTCGTTTTTGTCGAGCTTCAGTTCAATAACTTCTTCAATACCTTGTGAGCCTAAGCGCACAGGAACACCAAGAAAAACATCTTTCAGGCCGTATTCGCCATTCAGTTTGGTGCAAACCGGGAAAATACGTTTCTGGTCGTCAACTATAGCTTCAACCATTTGTGCAGCTGCAGCACCGGGAGCGTACCATGCGGAGGTTCCCATCAGGTTTACAAGTTCACCGCCTCCTTTACGGGTACGTTCAACAATTTTGTCAATTTCTTCCTTGTTCAGCAGTTCGGTGATAGGGATACCGCCTACAGAAGTGTAACGTGGCAATGGAACCATTGTGTCGCCGTGTCCGCCAAGTAACATTGAGTGTACATCTTTTGGCGAAAGGTTCAGCGCTTCAGCAATAAAACTACGGTAACGACCGGTATCAAGAATTCCGGCCATTCCAAACACTTTGCGCTCATCCTTGAGTGCTGCTTTATAAGCACAGTATGTCATTACATCAAGCGGATTCGATACAATGATTATAATAGCTTCTGGCGAATACTTTATTACTTTTTCAGTAACATCCTTTACAATCAGAGCATTGGTTTTGATTAAATCGTCGCGGCTCATGCCCGGTTTGCGTGGCAGTCCTGAGGTAATTACAACTACTCCTGAGCCTTTGGTTTTAAGGTAGTCGTTGGTAACCCCCACAACGTGTGTGTTAAAGTTGTTGATTGACGAAGTTTGCCAGATATCAAGGGCTTTGCCTTCCGCGGTCCCTTCTTTAATATCGACCAGAACAACCTGACGGGCCAGGTCTTTGTGTGCAACTACATTAGCAACGGTGGCGCCTACGTTTCCGGCTCCGATAACGGTTATTTTTTTCATTTTTTTATAATGTTTCTTTGTTTAATGAAAATTCAACGACAGCTAAAT
>Ga0209066_10002810_pt1 | contig 20611 bp, 19 predicted proteins | sample All_14_2_FD_187198 | JGI IMG/M metagenome (GOLD analysis project Ga0209066, IMG submission 187198) | Freshwater microbial communities in response to fracking from Pennsylvania, USA - Allegheny Zone_MetaG_DW_15 (SPAdes) (version 2) ... | reverse complement strand
ATTATTATTGGAGTAGGAGAGTATTATGAGCCATCGTTTTAAGTCAGTCCCTGTACGTTCGTATGAAATTACTCCCAAAGAGGTATATCTCTCACGGCGTGACTTCATAAAAGCCGCGGGTGTGGTGGCGGGCAGTATGGCACTTGCTGCCTGTGCGCCAGAAGAGGCAACCCCTGCAGCGCCGCAATTTAACGGACCTGCCTTGAACGATGAGTTGGGTGACCCTGCCAATACCTACGAAGAGATCACCAACTACAACAACTACTATGAGTTCACCACGAACAAAGAAGCCGTGGCGCCCATGTCTAAAGATTTCACCACCGCGCCGTGGACCGTGGAAGTGACTGGCATGGTAAGCAACCCCAAGACCTTCGGCTTTGAAGACCTGCTTTCGATGTTCCCGCAGGAAGATCGCATCTATCGCCTGCGCTGTGTGGAAGCGTGGAGCATGGTCATTCCGTGGAATGGTTTTCCGCTCGCGAGTTTGTTGAAAGCGGTGGAACCCACGTCATCTGCCAAGTATGTGCGATTTGAAACGGTATACCGCCCCGAAGAAATGAAGGGACAAAGCAGCCCGTTCTATCCGTGGCCCTATCAGGAAGGTCTGCGGCTCGACGAAGCCATGAACGACCTGACCCTGCTTGCCACCGGAATCTACGGCGAGACGATCCTGCCGCAGAATGGTGCGCCCATTCGTTTGGTGGTGCCGTGGAAGTATGGCTTCAAATCCATCAAGTCCATCGTCAAGATCGAACTGACAGATGAAGAACCCAGCACGTTGTGGAGTGCCATTGCGCCCAATGAGTATGGCTTCTATGCCAACGTCAACCCAAATGTAGACCATCCGCGTTGGTCGCAGGCTTCTGAACGCCGCATCGGTGAACTCACCCGCCGCGAAACGCTGATGTTCAACGGCTACGGCGAACAAGTCGCTGAGCTGTATGCCGGAATGGATTTGAATTTGAACTACTAATCTCTAAAAAAGACTTCGGAAGTCTTTGAGACTTCCGAAGTTTGTTGAAATCATGAAAATCTTTAATCGTTATACCCCGCTCCAAATTGCCATTCATCTTTATGCTTGGTCTGTCCTTGTGTGGATCATCGTTGAGCTTCTCACCGATTCATTCTCCATCAATCCCATTCAAGAACTTGAACAGCGCACAGGTCGGCATGCCATCACACTTTTGGTGATGTCTTTGCTTTGCACGCCGCTTCATACCATTTTCAAATTCCCTGAACTGCTTAAGCGTCGCCGCACATTGGGCTTGTACGCCTTGTTATATGCGACCATCCATGTTTTGATCTTTGTCAATCTCGATTATGGTTTGGCGTGGAGTCTCATCGCCCGCACCGTGTTTGAAAAGCCTTATATCATCGTCGGCGCGCTGGCATTTCTCATGCTCATTCCCCTTGGCGTAACATCGTTCGACATTTGGAAAGTCCGCCTCGGCAAAAATTGGAAGCGCCTGCATCAGATGGTCTACATCATCGCGCCACTGGTCGTGCTTCATTACCTTTGGAGCAAGAAAGGCGACATCCTCACCTTTTCCGGCGACATCGTCCGCCCGGCGATCTATGGACTAGTTGTAGTCGTCTTCCTCATCTTGCGCATTCCTGCGATTCGACGTGCCATCGCCTCCCGCCCGACCCGTGGCTTGAGTCTGCCCTTCAAAAAGAATCCAGAACCCAAAGTGGATGCATCTTAAAAAAACATGTCTCACCTCGAAATTAAGGCTTTCGAGGTGAGTTTGTTTTTAAGAGCAAATGGGACGCAGACGAGCGCTGATTTACACGGAAAAGGATAAAGAAATCCGCGTTGTCAGCGTTTATCCTCGTCCCAAATTAAATTTGGGGTAATTATGGTTGTATTTAGAACATCCCGCGGAAGAACAGCAACAGTCCGATGATTCCCAGCGGTATGCCCACAATGGCACCGACGATGGTCAAACTGGCGATCACGCCCACAATCACCAACACAATGCCAAGGACCATCGCCACGAAGCGACCGGTCATCTCGACGATGACGGCAAGCAGTTTCCAAAGCGCGGCAAAGGGCCACAAATACCAAGGGATCTGTTTTTTCTGAGTTGTCGTAGTCATAAGAAGAACCTCCATGCCAGATATACGCAGAAATAGGAAAAATGGTTCTGCCAAAAGCTGGATGAAAAATACTTAAGTACCACTGCCTGAATCCAATGGAGGGGGCTATAATCTCGCACTATGACTACTAAATCCACCCGAACTAAAAAATCCACGCCTGCCGTGATCGAGATCGAACAGGAAGAACCTGTCATCGAAGCGACCCCAGATGCGGAAGAATTCATCACTTTCAAGCGCAGTCACTTCTATTCTGTGCTGGTTGTGCTTGCCTTCGCCGTCGGTCTTTTGCTCGGCTTCGTCATTTGGGGACGTGGCAGCAATATTGTTACCGTTGCTAATGACCCCGCAGCCGCCGCTGGTGATGCAGCTGCCGCTCAGCCTGCAGGTCCGATCGCAGAAGTGCCCGTCACACCTGAGCCGCAATACACCCGCTACGACATCCCCACCGAGGGCTATCCCAGCCTCGGACCAGATGACGCGCCCATCACCATCGTCGAGTTCAGCGACTTCCAGTGCCCGTTCTGTCGCCGCTTCCACGAAGAAACCTACCAAGCCCTGCTCGATGCCTACCCCGGACAGATCCGCTTCGTATATCGCAATCTGCCGCTCACATCCATTCACCCAGATGCAATGCCGTCAGCAGTCGCGTCTCTCTGTGCCAACGACCAGAACGCCTATTGGGATTATCACGGCAAACTGTTCAGCAGCGAGACTCTGACACGTGAGACCTTCATCCAATATGCCACCGACCTGAACCTGAACGTGGACGAGTTCACGGCTTGTCTCGACAGCGGCAAACATGATGAATTCATCCAACAGGATATGGACTTCGCCCTCGACCTCGGTGTGCAGTCCACCCCCACCTTCTTCATCAATGGGTTGGCTGTGGTCGGCGCTCAGCCGCTTTCCTCCTTCACCCAGATCATCGACTTGGAACTGGCGGGCGAAATTCCCTAAAGATTCAGAGCAACCATCAAAGGCGGACGAATATCGTCCGCCTTTTTTCTTAAAACACCGCGCCATTTTTTATCCCGGTGGTAAGATACAAAGAACAAACCCACAATCACTCAGAGAGAATGCCATGAAACGATTTATCGCCATCGCGGGAAACATCGGTGTTGGGAAATCCACGCTTGTCAAAATGCTTTGCGACCAAATGAGCTGGGACCCATTCTACGAGCCGGTCACTCAAAATCCCTACCTCGCCGATTTTTACAGCAATATGTCTGCCTGGGCTTTTCATTCCCAGGTCTTCTTCCTCACCCATCGCTTACGCTCACATTTCAGTCTTTCTTCCCACCCCAATTCGGTGATCCAAGACCGCAGCGTTTATGAAGATGCAGAGATCTTTGCGCACAACCTTTATCAACAGGGCAACATGACCGACCGCGATTATCAGACCTATCGCGACCTGTACGAAACCGCGGTTCAGTTCCTCCCACCGCCCGACCTTGTCATCTACCTGCGCGCCTCTGTGGATACGCTTCTGAACCGCATCAGCAACCGCGGACGTGACTATGAGCGCACCATTGCTCCCGACTACCTCCAAAACCTGAACGACCTCTACGAAGGTTGGATCGAAAACTTCACCCTCTGCCCCGTCCTCGCCGTCCCTGCCGATGACTTGGACTATGTCGCCCACAATGGGCACTTGCGGCTGATCGTCTCGAAGATCGAAGCCAAACTCACCGGCAAGGAAGAAGTTGTCTTCGAGCCGGAAGAAGTTGCACGAGCAGCAGAAGACTAGAAAATAAAAAGAGCACCTGCAATGGTGCTCTTTTTTGTTTACTACTCTGCCTTCTTACGTTTGGCAGGAGATTTTCTGGTCGTTTCTTTTTTCTCGGTAGATTTCGTCCGGGTAGTGGACTTGCGCTTGACAACAGGTTCGTCCTCTTCTTCGGCGTCAGATTCTTCCATGATTGGGGTGGCGTCCACTTTTCGGGCGCGGGAAGAGGCGGGTTTCTTTTCCACTTTCTTGATGAAATATTCTTCTTCCCAACCTTCTGCCATGGCGAGTTGTATCTTTCCATAACGGGCAAGGTACATGACCACACCGGTCACACCCATCAAGAAAGCGACCAACATGGATGTGGTTATGAAGGTTTCGCCAAGGCGCGGCTGGTCTGGGCGGAAAAATTCGATGAAGACGCGGTTAAACCCGGCAAAGATCAACCAAAGGCTAAAGAGGGTTCCGGGTTTGGGGTCTTCTTCTCCGCGGCGGGAATACCACATGATGAACAAGAACGCGAGAATGTTCAAGGTCATCTCATAGGCAAAGGTTGGGTGGAAGCGCGTGGTCTCAACGGGATACTTGCTCAAGTCGGCATATTGCAAGAGACGATGTTCAGCTGAGATCTGAATGCCCCACGGAAGCAAGGTAGGCGGACCATACAATTCCTGATTGATAAAGTTGCCAAGTCTGCCGACGGCTTGCCCAAGCAACACCACGGGCGCAATGGAATCCATGAACAACCACACGTCATATCCATTTTGGCGCAGGTAAATGATCAGAACAATGGCGCCAAGAAGCAAACCGCCAAAGATGTGCAGCCCGGCGATCGGCGGGCGAATAATGGACATGGGGTCTTCAAGATAAGAACGGTTTCCGCCAATGGTAGCGTTCAACACATACCATAAGCGTGCACCCACAATGCCGCCCACAACTGCCCAAACCATTGCGTCGATCAGCACTTCGCCATTTTCGCCTCGGCGGCGTACTTCACGCTCGGCAAACCAAGCACCGATCAACACACCAGACATCACGATCAAGCCATACCACGTAAGTGTGACTTGCCAAGTGAACAATTTGAAACTGAAAAGAACGGGGTCTATCATTCATTACCTCTGAGTTAAGTTTTGAAGATTATATCCCCAAATCTAATGAAGGAACCGCATTGAGATAGTTGGAAAGGTTCAACACCTTGTTAAGTTTTGGGAAATAGAACAAGTTGTAAAGCGGACAAATCTTGTCATAAATACTTCACATCACAACAAGATTACGAGACATTTGTCATTTAACAATGTGATTAATAACACATCAAAAGAATGGGGTGAATCCTTACAATCGTTGTAAACGTTGACACCTGATGTCAATGTTATCCCAAAGGATTTCTATGTTCCGAGTAAACCGCCAAACCGATTATGCCGTCCGTGTAGTGCTGGCACTTGCAAAAAAGCCGCAAGGTACCCGCCTGCCTACTTCAGAGATCGGTCGAGAAATGCTCATTCCGCCTTCGCTGCTTCAGCGTATTGTGGCAGAACTGGCAAATGGCGGCTACATCAAAACCCAACCCGGGCGTGAAGGCGGCATTAGCCTTGCCCATCTCCCCAAAGAGATCACCCTATTACAAGTAGTGGAACATTTTGAAGGTCCCCTCGTCATTTCCGATTGCATCCTAAAGGAAGGCGACTGCCCATTCGAAGATAAATGCCCGGTCAGCTGCCAATGGAAGCGCTTGAATGACCTCCTGATCGCTGAAATGGCTCGCATCACCTTTGAGCAATTGGTGGAAGATGGCAAACGGATCGAATCCACCCTGACGCCTACCGGCTCAACCCCGCTCAAAGTTGTTTCCAATAAAAAATCCCTTTCCATCGCCGACAGCATTTCCGCATGAACAAGTATCTACTGAACGGACTCTACACCTTCATTGGTGTCATTGCTATTGCAGCCTTTGCATTCAAGGTCTTTCAACCCATCCAGGTATTGCCTCGCATGCGGATCGCTCCTGCTTATAGCTTCATCGACCAAAATGGCAACACCATCATCAGCGAAGACCTGCGTGGAAAGTTCGTACTCTACTCATTCACCTACACCAACTGTCCCGCCCCTTGCTTCAACATGGGCGACACCATGAAAGAAGTCCAGTCTCGCCTCGGTGAAGTGGATTTAGGCAACATCCCCGTCGCATTCGTCACCATCTCAGTTGACCCAGACCGCGACACTCCCGACGCGCTGAATACCTATGGCACAAACCTCGGTGCAGACTTCGACCAGTGGATGTTCGTGACCACCCCAAACAAAGCTTTGCTCAAAACCATTGTTGGCTCAGGTTTTGAAACTTATTACGAAGATAAAGGCAACGGCGAATTTGCCCTCGACCCTGGCTACGTGCTTGTGGACGGTTGGGGCATCATCCGCTCTGAATATCGCTACACCACTGAAGTCTCCGATGCAGATCGCATCTTGCGTCATCTAGGCGTTCTGGCAGATGAAGTCAAGAACAGCACCGGCTCTGCAAAGCTGGCATACGAAGCGGCACATTTATTCCTTTGTTACGCGCCATAAAACTAAACAGGTAAACAGTAGATACGTCATGAAGATCAAGGTCATCCTTTCGGTCATTGTTGTTGCAGTGTTGGCAGCGGGAGTTTATTTCTTCCGCCCGCATACCTTCCACGGAACGGTCATTCAATCACCTGAAGCTGCGTATGACTTCTCCCTAACAAGTGTCAATGGTGATGTTTCGATCAGCGACTTCCGCGGCAAGATCGTACTTATTTATTTTGGTTATACCTTCTGCCCCGATATTTGCCCTGGCACGCTTGCCAATGTCGCTCAGGCGCTGCGAGATATGGGCGCACAAGCAGAAGATGTGCAACTCATCATGGTATCCCTCGACCCGGAACGTGATACGCCTGAAAAACTGGCGGAATACATGGGTCATTTCCATCCTTCGTTTATTGGTGTGACCGGTTCAAAAGAAAAACTGGACGAGGTCGCTGCGCTCTATGGCATCTTCTACCAGAAGGCTGAAGGCAGCAATGCCACCGGTTACTTGATCGACCACACCGCTACTTTAATGGTTTTGGACCGCGAAGGATATCTGAAGTTGGTATTTCCATTCGGCGTGACTGCAGAAGAGATCGCCGATGATCTGAAGTACATGATAAGGCAATAAGGAGGTGGACCTGCAACAGCGTAAGAAATGCCCACTTTCCACTTCCGCAGTTTGCGGCGCCGTATGAAGCGGCAGTCATCCTAATTTCATTATTCAAGAGGAGAATGTAACATGGCGAAAAAAGATAAAGACGACGATGAGTTTCGCCCGACCGGTACGATCGCGGTCCTGACGATCTTCGTCATCACACTCATCGCAATCTGGGCAACGATCTATATGATCCTTGTCGGACGTGGAGGCACACTATGAGCACACAGAAAATGCACATTGATTCCTACGAACGCAATTGGATGCTCGTTAGCGCCATCCTGCTCGTATTGTTTGCAACTGCCGTTAGCGTGGCAGCCTTTGGCTTGGGCATTCAGGTTCCCGCCCCCGAGCAGCGCGTGGACCCACGCACTGTAGCCACCGACCCGAACAGCCCATGGTCGAATCCTGGTCTGCGTGAGATCGCACCTGGCAAGTACGATGCGTATGTCCTCGCCCGCGCGGTTCCCAATTGGGAATACCTGCCCAAGGAAATGAGCATCCCCGCTGGCTCCAGCGTGTCCTTCTATGTGACTTCGCCTGATGTTCAACACGGTTTCAAGATCCAGAACACCAATGCCAACTTCATGGTCATCCCTGGACAGGTCTCCAAACTGACCATCAAGTTCGACGAACCCGGCACGTACAACTTCATCTGCACTGAATACTGCGGCAGCGGTCATGGCGTAATGTATGGCGCGATCATCGTCACCCCATAGTGCAAAGAGAGACACCTATATGAATCAATATCAAGTTTCCCCCGCCGAAAAGAAATTTATCGGCTCCCACATTCTGGTCGCCATTCTTGCTCTTGCGGTCGGTAGTTTGTTCGGTCCTTTGCAAGCCTTTGAACATGCCGGTTGGGATTTCTATCAGTATCTCAAACCGTTCATTAAATCCTATTATCAGGGTCTTACTGTTCACGGAGTGTTGAACGCGCTGGTTTGGACAACCTTCTTCATCATGGGCTTCCTGACCTTCAATGTGATCTTCGGTCTCAAGCGCCCCCTCAAGAACCCTGTTTTGAACAAAGTCGGTTTTTGGCTCATGGTTGTCGGTGTGGTCACCGCTGCGATCCCGATCCTCGCCAACGAAGCCACTGTGCTCTTCACCTTCTATCCTCCCCTCAAAGCCAATTGGGCGTTCTACCTTGGCTTGACTCTCGTTGTGGTCGGTTCGTGGGTTGAAGGTTGGGGCTTGCTCCTGACTTACTTTGGCTGGCGCAAGGAAAATGCAACCGAACGCACTCCCTTCATTGCGTTCGCTTCGCTCGTTACTTTCGTGCTCTGGCAGATCTGTACGCTTGGTGTGGCGGTTGAAATCCTCACCATGTTGCTGCCTTGGTCGCTTGGTCTTATTGAAGCTGTAGATCCGCAGCTTGCCCGTACTTACTTCTGGTTCACCGGTCACCCATTGGTGTATTTCTGGCTCCTGCCTGCGTACATCTCCTGGTATGCCATGCTCCCCAAACAGGCTGGCAATGGCAAGATGTTTAGCGACTCGCTCGCCCGTCTCGCCTTCTGGGTCTTCCTCGTGCTCTCCACCCCGCTTGGTTTCCACCACCAGTACGTGGACCCTGGCGTTCCCCCCGTTTGGAAGTTCATCCACTCCATGCTGACCTTCGGTGTGTTCTTCCCCTCCATGATGACTGCCTTCACCGTGGTCGCCTCGCTTGAACATGGCGCTCGCAAGAACGGTGGCAAGGGTGCCCTCGCTTGGATCGGTAAACTGAACTGGAGTGACCCCTCCGTTTCTGCTCAGCTCCTCGCTGGTCTCTTGTTCTTCTTTGGTGGTATCGGTGGTTTGGCGAATGCTTCCTACAACGTCAACCTTGTGTTGCACAACACCGCCTTCGTTCCCGGTCACTTCCACCTCACCGTGGCAACCGCTGTAACCCTTAGCTTCATGGGTATTTCCTACTGGTTGGTTCCGTACCTCACCGGCAAGAAACTCTGGCAACCCAAGTGGGCCATGATCCAGACCTGGGTATGGTTCATCGGCATGATCATCTTCTCGAACTCCATGCATGTGCTTGGTTTGCTCGGTGCTCCCCGCCGCGTACCGCTCGGCTTGGCACCTTATGTTCCCGCCGAATGGAACAGCCGCCTCATTCAGGTCGGTATTGGTGGCGCGATCCTCTTCGTTAGCGGCTTCATCTACCTGTTGGTGATGCTCAAGACTGCCACAAACAAAGAAACCGTCGAAACCGAAGTGGAAGTTCCTGTCGCCGAATCCATGCAGGATCCTGCTCAATCTCCTGCTTGGCTCGACCGCTGGGCTCCGTGGATCTATGGCACAATCGCTTTGATCGTGGTCGTGTACGGTCCGCAGCTTGTGGAACAGATCTCCAACATTTCACTCAACGCCCCCGGCTTCCGGGTTTGGTAGTTTCAAAGCGGGTGACAGTCTTTGGACTGTCACCCGTCCTTATTAACATTTGACCGTAGACCGTGGACGATAGACCGTTGACACGGTCCACCGTCCACGGTTTATGTCCAAAACCATTTCGCAACCTTCTTAATATCACTGGCTTCACTTTATCGTTACCCGCCGCGAAATTACCCGTACCCTTCGCAAAACCATGACCACACCCCCTACCAAAAAACAATTCACCGACCTTCTCACCGAACGCAACCCCAGCGTGGATTGGAAAACACGCCTCAACACCCCAAGCCGAAAACTGCTTGGGTTTCTCGAAGGCATTTCCCTCCGCCTTGAAGCGCCCATCAACTGGCTGATCAACGACCCGCGCTTCAACCCGCTTTATCACACGGGCACGATCACCATCTTCCTGCTTGTGGTCATCCTGTTGACCGGCATCTACCTGACGATGTTCTACCCGTTCGGGTTCACCTTCTCCTACAAGGCAGTAGCTAACATAGAAGGAAATCTGATCGGGCGCATCATCCGCGCCATGCACCGTTATGCATCTGATGCCGCTGTCATCTTCGCCCTCCTGCACGGATGGCGCACCTTCTTCCAAGATCGCTTCCGTGGACCGCGCTGGCTGGCATGGGTAACTGGTGTAGGCATGGCGGTTGTTGTTTGGGCGATTGGCATCACCGGGTATTGGCTCATCTGGGATGAACGCGCGGCGCTTTTGAATCAGAGCCTTTTCAAAGTTCTCGGAAATTTCCGCAATGGGCAAACGTTCATTGTTGATTATTTAGTAGGTGACGCAGCAGGTACAGGCTGGGTCTTCATGATGATCGTCATCGTGCTGCACCTTGGTCTTTCTGCCTTGGTCGCTTACTTCCTTTGGCTGCATCTCAAACGCATGAGCCGCGCCAAATGGCTGCCTCCCAAATATTGGATGGCAATTTCGATGTTCGTGATCTTTCTGGCTGCGGTGATTTTCCCGATAGGTATGCTGCCAGCGCTCAACCCAACGCAGCTGCCAGCCGAAGCCCCCATTGACCTATTCTATTTATTCTATCTCCCCACCTTCCTGCGCGGACCTCAAGCCCTGTTCTGGAGCATCCTGCTCTTCATAGTAGGTCTCCTTACTGCATTACCGTGGCTCATGCCGCGTGCCAAAGAACTCAAACCCGTCAAAGTGGATCTCGCTAACTGCGATGGCTGTACCCTTTGCGAACGTGATTGTCCATATCTTGCTATCAAGATGATCCCCCGCACCGATGGCGGACGTCCCAAATTCCAAGCAGATATCGACCCGAACTTGTGTGTCTCTTGCGGTGTTTGTATCGGCTCCTGCCCTGATAACGCATTGACCTTCGGTGATATTCCGCTCGACCCAATGTGGAAGAACACGCTCGGTGAAGTTGCCGAAAAGAAAAATGTAAAAGTGGTCTTCACCTGCGAACGTCATGCCATGCATGGCGTTGGCGAGCACTTCAACGACCCGAACGTTCATATCGTTCCGCTCACTTGTATCGCGATGGCGAATCCCAACCTCGCGGCGCAGGCACTCGAAGCAGGCGCAAGCGATGTGCAATTCATCGGCTGTCCGCCCGAAGATTGTGCAAACCGTGAAGGCAATGTTTGGCTCAATGACCGTGTCAACGGCGAGCGATTACCCAAGCTCAAGCAAACCTTCATTCCGTTGGTTCACACAGCATGGACGGCGCCCACAAACTTTGGGAGCGCAATCAAGTCACAGATTAAGGATGAAGCGAACACTTTCACGTTCAAGCTGAATCCAAGTCATGTCCGTTTCATCATCCCCTTGCTGGGTGTGATGGCTGTCGTCACCGCCGCTCAGATCTGGTTGAGCAATAGACCATTCACATTCTTTACGGAGGAGACCGCTGCGCTGGCAATTCAGATGACCCATCACAGCGGCTATGCCATTCATGATGTGACGCCTCCTACGACCATTGAGCCTGATCTTGACCAGCCAATTCGCATTACACTGGAAGTGAACGGTGACTTGTTGCTCGATGAAACTTATATCGCAAAAGATAATCACATCAACCAGGGTGCCCGCATTTTTGAGCAGGTCTTCCTGCCGGTTGGAAAGCATCATGTGACCATAAAAATGTACGACCGTGCCGATGCCAGTTACGAGCAAGTTCTTTTCGATGACACGGTCGATCTTGAACCACACCAGGCGTTGACCATCAACTTCCGAGATATGCACATTCCCGATCCAAAGATGGGCGAGCAAATATACTATGAAGCCGCCTCGGGTGTGAACGCGGGTTGCCGCATTTGCCATTCACTCACAAAGGATGAAAAGATCATTGGTCCATCTTTTTATGGCATAGCAGACCGTGCTGGTGAGCGCGTGCCCGGTTTGACCGCAGAAGAATACTTGCGTCAATCCATCATCGAACCGAATTCGTTCATCGTCCCCGGCTATCCAAGCGGACAGATGATCCAAAACTTTGGTGATATTTTGACAGAAGAACAAATTCAAGACCTGATCGCATTCTTAATGACATTAGAAGAAGAATAGACGATAGTCCATAGACAATGTTCTATCGTCCATCGTCAATACAAAAGGAATACCATGAAAAAACTTTCTCTCTTACTTTTATTACTTTCTCTCACCCTTACTGCTTGTTTCCCGCGCCGCACCCCTGCCCCACTCGGTGCGGATGCTCCTGCCGATAATGTGCCAAATATCATCGGCGAATTTGCATTGAATGCTGAAGACGCCACAAAAGAACGTTATGGCGGCTCTCTTTTTGTAACGGCAGGAACCCAGCCAAACGAATATAATCTTCAGTGGTTGGTCTCTGGTGATATTCAAGAAGGTGTTGGCACGTTGGAAGGCAATCAACTAACCTTTACATGGAAAAGTGTGGAAGGTACAGACCAATCCCTTACCGGCTATGGCACCTATACCGTGACCGTTAATGGCGAACTTTACGGTGTCCGCTATGTAGATGGCGTGGATGTGCCCGGCACCGAGTCGGCGTACCCGAACCCGAAATAATTATTGGCGTATAACGTCTTAACCTGCACGAATAATTTTTAAACCAACTTTAATAAGAACTGTCAGCCAAATATCGAGAGACGCGCATCGCTTTATCGTCCGATGAACGTCGTGAAGTCCACATCATAGTTCAGATGAATGGAGCATTTCACCTTGACTCGTTTTCAGGCATTTCAGGCACTTTCCAATCATGTGCCTGCAGCAGTTTCGTCCACAAGGCAGATGGCGAAGTTTTTCGCTATCTGCCTTGATTCTTAATTTCCAAAGGAGAGAAAGATTATGGCAAAAGTTGTAGTGATCGGAGCAGGGTTTGCAGGTCATACTGCGGCGTTATATCTTGGACAACGCCTCGGTAAAAAACACGAGATCACGGTTATCAGTAACCGCGACGTGTTTGGCTATGTACCCTCGTGGGTTTGGGTCGGGGTGGGTCACATGAAACCGGAACAGACCGTCTTCAAACTCAAACCCGTGTACGACAAAATGAACGTCAAGTTCGTGCATGCAGCTGCGAAAGAAATCCACCCAGATGAAGGCGATCAGTATGTGATGGGCGAAGAAATCGGCTCGGGCAAGGAAGTGCGCCTCGATTACGATTATCTTGTTGTCGCCCCCGGACCTTTGCTCAACTTTGCAGGCACACCCGGCCTCGGACCTGAGAACGGCTTCACTCATTCCATTTGTTCCCTGCCGCATGCCATCAAATCGAGAGATGCCTATCTCGCCTTGTGTGAGCGCATGAAAAAAGGCGAGCAGGTCAAGATCGTAATTGGCACAGGTCACCCCGGTGCGACGTGTCAGGGTGCGGCGTTTGAGTACATCGTCAACGTTCACAAAGACCTCGTCAAAAAGGGACTGCGTGATAAAGCCGATATCCTCTGGCTTTCGAACGAACCCGCTATGGGCGACTTCGGAGTCAACGGTGTGCAGATCAAGCGCAATGGTCATGTGATGCGCAGTGAAGAATTCCTCACGTCTGTGTTCAACGATCACGGCATCCGCTATCAAGTCCAATCGGGTGTCACCAAAGTCGAAGATGGCAAGATCCACTGGCAGAACTATGAAGGCGAAGAAGGTACAACCGACTTTGACTTCTCAATGCTCATTCCGCAATTCAAAGGGCAACCATTCAAATTCGTGGACAAGAACGGTGAAGACATCACCTCCAAATTGACCAACCCCGCCGGGTTCGTTTTGGTGGATGGAAAATACGGTCTTCCTTACCCCGAGCTTGCCCAAACTCCCGACGCTTGGCCTTCCCGATATCAGAATCCCACCTACAAGAACATCTTCGCCGCGGGCATCGCCTTCGCCCCTCCCGGACCGATCTCCAAACCGTTCACCAATAAGAACAACCTGCTCATCGCCCCCGCTCCGCCGCGGACCGGCATGGTCAGCGGTGTGATCGGGCGCGTCGTTGCGCTCAACATCGCGGACTTGATCGAGAAAGGCGAAATGACCCACAGCGAACCGATGACCGAAATGGTCGCCGCCTGTATCGCCAGCATGGGCGATTCACTTTGGGACGGCAATGCTGTGACCATTGTGATGCGCCCTGTCGTGCCCGACCGCAAGAAATATGCAAACGAGTTCGGTCGTGATCTGTTCACCTCACATCTCGAAATGGGTGTCAGCGGTGCTTGGATGAAGTTCATGCTTCATCACACCTTCATCTGGAAGTTCAAAGCCCTCCCCGGTTGGACCATCATTCCCGAATAGGAGTCTCACCATGCAAACCTCACAAGAATTCTCAAAAGCCGAAAAGTTTTGGATGAATTTCAAGCTCTATCAATTCTGGCGTTTCATTGTGTTAAACATCAAGATATTGGCTGCGGTTTATCAAAGCAAGCGGTCATAAGAATTTTTCCCAAGAGCAAAAGCACCAGACTTATCATCTGGTGCTTTTTTGTTGCGTTACAAACTGCAACAAATACTTCACGCGACAAAATGTAAACATTACAATAATCAAGTAAGTTTGTGACATTATTCACGCCCCCATCTCAGGCTAAATGTTTACAATAATGGTAATCGTTGACCAAAGTGGTCAAGGTTTCGACCAATTTGGATAAAGTTAGCCGATTAATTTTTTGGAGAACACATCTATGGATCCAATCACTCTCTCGCGGTGGCAATTCGGTCTCACAACCGTGTACCACTTTCTCTTTGTCCCCCTCACCCTCGGGCTTTCCTGGTTTGTAGCCTTTTTCCAAACCCGCTACTACCAAACCAAGGATGAGACCTTCCGCAAAATGACAAAGTTCTGGGGCAAGCTCTTCCTCATCAACTTTGCCATTGGCGTGGTCACCGGCATCGTGCAGGAATTCCAGTTCGGTATGAACTGGTCTGAATATTCACGCTTTGTTGGTGATATTTTCGGCGCTCCGCTCGCAGTCGAAGCGCTCATGGCATTCTTCCTCGAATCGACCTTCCTCGGTGTTTGGATCTTCGGTGAAGGGAAAGTTTCGGAAAGAGTGCATCTCGCCTCGATCTGGCTTGCCGCCATCGGTTCGAACCTCTCTGCCCTGTGGATCTTGCTCGCCAATGGCTGGATGCAGCACCCGGTCGGCTTCGTCATCAACGAAGTGACAGGTCGTGCAGAACTCGTTGATTTCTTCGCCCTTATCACCAACCCCAAAGGCTGGTTATTCTTCTGGCACACCATTGCTGCCGGTCTTACCACCGCCAGTTTCCTGATCCTTGGCGTGAGCGCTTATCACCTCATCCGCAAACAGAATGTGGATTTCTTCAAGCGCTCCTTCCAAGCCGCCACCATTGTGGGTCTCGTTGCGAGCACGTTGGTATTCTTCGGTGGTCACACCAATGGACAGTACATGTTCGAAACCCAGCCAATGAAATTCTCCTCCATTGAAGCGCACTGGGAAACCTCGCAACCTGCCGATTTCTCCATCCTCACCATTGGTGATTTGAGCGGCAAGCGCGAAGTCTGGTCGTTCCGCACGAGTCAGATCGGCATCCCCGGCGTATTAAGCTTCCTGGCTTGTAACAACTTCGATTGCGAAGTGCGAGGCGTGAACGACATCCAGGCAGAATATGAAGCGACCTACGGACCCGGTGATTACATCCCGCTCATGGTCGTCACCTACTGGACCTTCCGCTTCATGATGGCGATTGGTTTCCTGATGATGGGATTGTCATTCCTCTTCCTGCTCGCTCTGCGCGGTAATTATGAGAACGCCAAATGGATGAAGTGGGTTCCGTATGTTCTCATTCTTCCCTACATCGCCAACGCCAGTGGATGGATCCTGACCGAAATGGGACGCCAGCCATGGATCGTACAAGGCTTGCTCACCGTACAGGATGCAGTCTCCCCGAACCTCACCACTGTAGACTTGCTCATATCCCTGATCGGTTACACCGCTGTTTATGGTTCGCTTGCCGGTGCAATGGTTTACTTGATGAAGAAATATGCCATTGCCGGACCCGAAGCTGCCATGCACGAATCCGTTGATGTCGCTCCCGCGCTTGTCGGTGCGGACGACTAGGAGAAACACCATGTCTTACGAATTCTTACAAATCCTTTGGTTCATTCTGATCGCTGTTCTATGGATCGGCTTCCACTTCCTCGAAGGCTTCGACTTCGGTGTGGGTATGTTGCTTCCCTTCCTCGGCAAGAAAGACGAAGAACGCCGCGCCATCATCAACTCCATCGGCTCGGTCTGGGATGGCAATGAAGTTTGGCTGCTGACCGCAGGCGGTGCGACCTTCGCCGCATTCCCCCACTGGTATGCCACCATGTTCAGTGGCTTTTACCTTGCGCTCTTCCTCCTGCTCATCGGCTTGATCTTACGCGGTATCGCTTTCGAATATCGCTCGAAAGACTCCAGCCCCAAATGGCGCAACACTTTCGATTGGATGATCGCCATCGGTTCCTTCCTTTCGGCGTTACTCCTCGGCGCTGCCTTCGCCAACCTCGCGCGCGGTGTGCCTATTGACGAGAACATGATGTTCACAGGCAATCTCTTCACACTGCTCAATCCCTACGGCTTGCTTGGCGGCGTGACAACTGTGACCATTTTCCTGCTTCACGGCGCGAACTTCCTTGGTCTCAAACTTGAAGGTGAACTCCGCGAACGCGTGAATGGCTTTGCCAAGAAAATTTGGGTTGCGGCTTCTGTGTTGTATGTCATCCTCGGTATCTTCACCTATATCGCGGGCTTTTGGGCACGCGGCGTTGTGAACCCTGGCTTTGTACCGTTCGCCGCTGTCGCGGTTTTGTTCGCTACTGGCTACTTCATCAACAACAAGATGGAAGGCTGGGCGTTCATTATGACCGCGCTCAACATTGTATTGACCCAGGTCACTTTCTTCACCATGACCTTCCCGAACGTGATGACCTCCACCACCAACCCTGCCTTCTCGTTAACCATCTACAACGCCTCCTCCTCACAGTACACGCTGACGGTCATGTCCATTGTGGCGCTCATCTTCGTCCCCATCGTGCTCGTCTACCAAGGTTGGACCTACTACCAGTTCCGCAAACGCATCAGCACCGACAAGAAAACTCTGGTGTACTAAACACCAATCCAAATCAATTACCCAAAATCTATTTTGGGACTTAGAAAAACGCTGATTGACGCTGATGAAGCGATCAATCAGCGTTTTTCTGCTTAATCAGCGGCCCTATTTATTTTCAAGCCCCCCTGTAGAATCTTATGTGAAATTAATCACGAAAAAGACCTTATTAGGTATATTTACCGCGTAACTTGTGAAAAGTATCACGATAAACATTTAAAGGTCAACTATGGACGTTGTTACTCTCTCCCGTATCCAATTTGGCGTCACCACCGCCCTGCACTTTCTGTTCGTGCCCCTCACCCTCGGGCTGATCTGGTTCGTCGCCATCTTCCAAACCATGTATTACCGCACCGGCGAAGAACGCTGGCGGCGCATGGCAAAATTTTGGGGCAAACTCTTTCTGGTCAACTTTGGCATGGGCGTGGTCACCGGGCTGGTACAGGAATTTCAGTTCGGCATGAACTGGTCAGAATATTCGCGCTTCGTCGGGGATGTCTTTGGCGCACTGCTTGCCATCGAAACTCTGGTTGCCTTCTTCCTGGAATCGGTCTTCATCGGCATTTGGATCTTTGGCGAAGGGCGCGTCTCGAAGCGTGTGCATCTCTTCTCGATCTGGATGGCAGCCATTGGCGGATTTTTCTCCGCGCTGTGGATCCTGCTCGCCAGCGGTTGGATGCATCACCCCGTCGGCTATGTCATCAACCCAGCAACAGGCAATGCCCAACTCGTGGATATCCTTGCTGTGCTCACCAATGAGAAAGGCTGGCTCTTGTTCAATCACGCCATGGCAGCTGGTTTTAGTACGGCAGCCATCTTCATCCTAGGCATTAGCTCATGGTACATCCTCAACAACCGCGAAGTGGACGTGTTCAAACCGTCTTTCAAGCTCGCTTCCGTCGTCGGCGTGATCGCCTCCTTCCTCCTGCTCATGACTGGTCACGAACAGGGTCAGGAGATGCGCATGTATCAGCCCATGAAACTCGCCGCCATCGAAGCCATCTGGGAGACGGAACAACCCGCCTCATTCTCGCTGCTCACCATCGGCGACCTGACCGGCAAGCGCGAAGTGTGGTCGATCCGAGTCCCATACTTGATGAGCTTCCTGGCATGTAACAACTTCGAGTGTGAGATCCGAGGCGTGAACGACATCCAGAAAGAGTATGAAACTCTCTACGGACCGGGCGACTACATCCCGCTCATGGTTGTCACCTACTGGTCGTTCCGCATCATGGTCGGACTGGGAGTCTTGATGCTGTTGGCCTCAGCCTTTGCCACTCTGACGGCGTTCTTCAAGTTCAACCCGCGCCTGTTGAAATATCTCAAGTGGATGCCTTATCTCATTCCGGCGCCATTCATTGCGGGCGTGGCAGGTTGGGTCACCACCGAAATGGGACGTCAGCCTTGGATCGTACAAGGGTTGCTCACTACAGCACAAGCCGTCTCACCAAACTTGACGGTGACAGACGTGAGCATCAGTCTTGCAGGCTTTGTGACGATCTATGTTGCATTGAGCATCATCATGATCCGTTTGATCTATCGCTTTGCAAGGCAGGGCACCGAAGCCGCACTGAAAAAATCAGTGGATGTGGAAATACCCAATACCACCAGCGGTACGCTCATTCCCGTCGGCGCACAGGACTAAATTTGGTGGAGGGTTATCATGCCCTCCACCTTTCATTTATCATCTTGTGGATTAATGATTTGACGGTACACTTCTTCAACCATGCACCGTAGACTCCTTTCCCTCACACGCGATACCCGTGCTTCACTGACACTGACGATCCTCTCCGGCTTTCTGGCAGGTTTACTAACCATTTGGCAGGCATGGAACATCAGCAGTGTGATCGACGGAGTCTTCCTAAAAAAATTATCGCTAGAGCAAGTCACCACTCCCCTTATCTTGATCCTCATCGCCATCAGCGGACGTGCTTTCCTCACTTGGGTCAACGAGGTCGCCGCTAATGCTGTTGCCGTCAAGATCAAAACGGATTTACGCGAGCGACTCTTTGCGCACATCCTCAAATTGGGTCCCGCCTACTCGCGCGGACAACGCACTGGCGAGCTGACGACTGCCGCCGTTGAAGGCATCGAAGCGTTGGATGCGTATTTCAGCCAATACCTGCCACAACTGGTCATCACAGCACTTGTCCCTATCTCCATTCTCGTCTTCGTCTTCCCTATTGATCTATTAACTGGCTTCGTCTTCCTCATCACTGCCCCGCTGATTCCGTTCTTCATGATCATCATCGGCAAAGGCGCGGAGGCGGTCACTAAACGTCAATATGAAACTTTGCGCTTGCTCAGTGCTCACTTTCTCGACAGCCTGCAAGGGCTAACCACGTTGAAACTTTTTGGGCAATCAAAGGGACAGGCAAAGAACATTGCCAAAGTCTCTGAACAATATCGCGACACGACACTCGGTGTGTTGCGTATCACCTTCCTCTCCGCGCTTGCGTTGGAAATGCTCGCCACCATTAGTACTGCCCTCGTCGCTGTAGAGATCGGTTTCCGCCTGCTCTACGACCGTATGGAGTTCCTGCCCGCACTCTTCCTGCTCGTCCTCGCCCCTGAGTTCTACTTGCCCTTGCGCGCTCTTGGTGCGAGATTCCATGCCGGCATGAATGGCACAACGGCAGCGAAACGGATCTATGAGATTTTGGATACGCCAATGACCAGTGACCAGGTGTCAGTGACCAGTGATCAGGTTGGTGAGTTCAGTGCAGTGGAGTTGAAAGATGTTTCATTTACTTATTCAGGCGAATCAACGTCTGCTTTACAAAGCATCAATTTAAAAGTTAACAAAGGACAACATATCGCCCTTGTAGGCAAAACAGGCGCAGGAAAATCCACCCTCGTTCAATTATTACTTGGCTTCATTCAAGCCACCGAAGGCAACATCTCGCTTCACTCATCATTTATTACTCCCCCCCAATCCTTAATCGCCTGGGTCCCTCAAAAACCACACCTCTTCCACACCACCATCGCCGAAAACATCCGCCTCGGCAAAGCGGACGCGACTCACGAAGAAATAATTCAAGCTGCCAAAGCCGCGCGCCTGCATGACTTCATCGAATCGCTGCCAGAGAAATACGAAACCATCGTCGGGGAAAGCGGCGCCCGCCTCTCCAGTGGACAAGCCCAACGCCTCGCCCTCGCCCGCGCCTTTCTCAAAGACGCGCCCATCCTCATCCTCGACGAACCCACATCTGCGCTCGATCCTGAAACCGAATCCCTGCTCGAAGAATCCACCCGCGAACTCATGCAGGGACGCACTGTCATCACCATTGCCCACCGCCTCAACACCATTTTCCAAGCTGACCAGATCATCGTCCTCGACGAAGGCAGGATCATCGAACAAGGCACACACCGAGAATTGCTTGCAAACAATGGTATGTATGCGAGCATGGTAAAAACTTATAAACAAGTCGAAAGTCAAAAGTCAAAAGACAAGAACACGCCCATCGAACTACCTGACCTTCGACCTTCGACCTTTGCCCACGTCTCAAATCGTCAATCTGAGATCGTAAATCAAAAATCGATCCTTCCCCGCCTCCTCACCTTCCTGCGCGGAAACTGGCATCGTGTGGCAATCTCCGTCCTGCTTAGCTCCATCACTATCCTTGCCAGCGTTGCGCTCATGGGCACC
>Ga0209066_10002809_pt1 | contig 20613 bp, 22 predicted proteins | sample All_14_2_FD_187198 | JGI IMG/M metagenome (GOLD analysis project Ga0209066, IMG submission 187198) | Freshwater microbial communities in response to fracking from Pennsylvania, USA - Allegheny Zone_MetaG_DW_15 (SPAdes) (version 2) ... | reverse complement strand
TCGCTCATAAATCCGCTGACCTCCGTTTCCCTACAGGAAACATTAGCTGGTAAAAAAAACCTTCCGCGACACGGCTGAACCGATTGGCGGATGCGACAGTGGCTGTGGAAGGACCTGACTGCAAACAGCGATTGTGCCACCTTGGCCAACATCTGAGGTAAAAAAGCGGCTGGGGGCACCCACTGAAAACCGAAATGGGGTGCGATGTGTTGCACCATCGCGAACCGACAGTCTGGCGTCAGCAGCATTCAGACGATCCAAGGCATCAAGAAGGTCGTGCATAGTGCACGCACGGGTGGTCGGCACGCGATCCGTCAACAGAACCGTACCTGAAGTCATCTCGTTGTACACAAGTCCTAAGGGTAGCAACGCTGTACGGGGAGGAGGCGCAAGATGGACTGGGCAGAGGAAGAATTTGAGACGCTGGAGCTGGGTGATGCGCTGCTGAACCGGCGCGCGGTGCTGCTGGTCGAAAGGCTGAGCCAAACGCCTGGTTCCAGTATTCCCGGTGCGTGCAAGAACTGGAGCGAGACCATCGCGGCCTACGGTTTTCTGGGCAACGAAGAAATCAGCTGGGACGATGTGATGAGCGCGCACTGGGATGCCACACAAAAGAGAATTGCCCAGCACAGCGTGGTGCTGTGCAGCCAAGACACCACAAAGCTGGCCTTCAACGGCCAGCAAACGCAAGGGCTGGGGCCGCTGAACTACGAAGCACAGCGCGGCCTGCTGCTGCACCCCACCTATGCGTCATGCCCACCGGCGAGAGCCCCTGGGCATCATGAACGCCTGGATGTGGGTCAGAGCGTTCAAACAAGACAACGGCACACCCAGAGGTGAGCCGCTGGAGAGCAGGCGCTGGATAGAGGTCACGATTTAAGCTCCACGCTTTCTTCCCACGATCAGTCACCCTCTCGCAGTTGCGCTTCACTTTGCTCACTGTGACCAGCTCGCAGCGGGACTTGCACCCGCAGTTGTGCGCCCATGCTGGGCGCACAACCGGAAAAAGGCCCGAAGGCATTGCCTTCGGGCCTTTCAAAAAATCGAAACCGGGGATCAGGCGAAGTTAGCTTCAGCAAACGACCAATTCACCAATTTGTCGAGGAAAGCTTCAACAAACTTAGGACGCATGTTGCGGTAGTCGATGTAGTAAGCATGCTCCCAGACATCGACGGTCAGCAGTGCCTTGTCACCAGTGGTCAGTGGGGTGCCCGCTGCGCCCATGTTGACAATATCCACCGAACCATCGGCCTTTTTGACCAGCCAGGTCCAGCCCGAGCCGAAGTTACCCACAGCGCTTTTCACAAAAGCGTCTTTGAAAGCGGCGTAGCTGCCCCACTTTGCATTAATGGCATCTGCAAGCGCACCAGACGGTTCGCCACCACCATTGGGCTTCATACAGTTCCAGAAGAAAGTGTGGTTCCAGATCTGGGCGGCATTGTTGTACACACCGCCGCTGGATTGCTTGACGATGGACTCTAGGTCCATAGCTTCAAACTCGGTGCCCTTTTGCAGATTGTTGAGGTTGACCACGTATGCGTTGTGGTGCTTGCCGTGGTGAAACTCCAGCGTTTCTTGTGAGTAATGGGGTGCCAGTGCGTCGATAGCGTAGGGCAATGCGGGCAGGGTGTGTTCCATGAGTTCCTCGTGCTGTGGGTATTGTGGACGTTAAGCCGTTGGATAGTGTTCCAACAGGTGCGCCAGCCAAGCATTGTAGGCAAGCCCGGCGACAACCACCACGAACAGGGTTTCTGAGACCTCAGCTATCCACAGTGAGCTTGAGTTCACCGTCGGCCAGCATGGCGCGAAGGGTTTGTCCAGGCTTGGTTTGGTTGGTTCGGGAAATCGCCTGGCCTTGGTCATCGGTCAGGTAGGCATATCCTCGCTCAAGCACCAGGCGTGGATCCAGCAACCCCAGAGATGTTTCGCAGCACAGCAGTCGACGGCTTTTCTGCTCTATGGCACGCTGCAGCACCAGGGGCAGCTTGGCTTCCAGATTGCGAAACTGAATCTGCTGACGCTGACTGGACAACATCAGCGCGCTGTGCAAGCGGTGTTGTAAAGTGTTCAGTCGTTGGTGGCTGCCGTGTATCCGAGCCGAAGGTCGGCCCATGCGATGGGCTAGGCGGTCCAAGTGTTGAGCTCGCTGGTCAATAGCGTTGCAACAGACTTCGCCCATGCGCTCCTGCAGATAGGCCAGCTCACCCAGACGCACATCACGCGAGGGGGCACACATTTCTGCTGCGGCGGTGGGCGTAGGCGCGCGCAAATCGGCTACGAAATCGGCCAAGGTGAAATCGGTTTCATGCCCCACTCCGCACACCACAGGCATAGGCGCCTGCGCCAGGGTTCGCACCACCCATTCGTCGTTGAACGACCAAAGGTCTTCTAGCGATCCCCCGCCCCGCACCAACAACAGCACCTCGCTTTCACCGGTTTCGGAGTGTCTGCGGTAGGCTGTTTTCAAGGCAGCACACAACTCACCCGGCGCAAGAGCCCCTTGTACAGCGGCAGGGTAGACAACAACAGGCAGATGGGGTACGCGGCGGCGCAAAGTACTCACGACATCGCGCAAAGCCGCTGCACCCAGAGAAGTCACTATGCCAATGCTGTGCGGCTGCGCAGGCAAGCTCCGCTTGCGTGCGGAGTCAAAAAGGCCGTCCCCTTCCAACTGAGCCTTGAGGCGCAAAAACTGCTCAAACAGCGCACCCTGCCCAGCGGGTTGCAGGCTATCTACAATCAGTTGCAGGTCACCCCGAGGGCCATACACATCCAGTTTGCCACGGGCTTCTACCCGCAGCCCATCACGTGGGTTGAAACCAAGCTGATCGGCCGCTCGGCGAAACATGGCACAGCGTACCTGCCCTGTCTCGTCTTTCAGCACAAAGTAGCAATGACCGCTGGTCGCACGGGAAAAACCAGACAACTCACCGCGGACCACGACCGGGTTGAAACGGCTAGCCAAAGCGTCGGCAATAGCGCGCATCAACGGACCAACCGCCCAAACCCGCCCTCCTGGCGAGAGCTGCTGTGTGATGTGCAGCTCAGTCATTGGTCATCCCAAAGAAAAACTGTCCACAGCCAGTGGCTATGTTGGCTGCTTGGAAGAAAAATGTCACAAAACAGCCGGTGTTGGTCCAAGCTATTGATTTCATTGTATTTCGCACGCCCTGTTTTATCTTCATGTTGTCCACAATGAAATTATTTTCCGTGTTGCACGACGATTGGAGCAGGTTTTTCACAAAGTTATCCACAGATTCGTCGAGCAAGCTACAGGCTCAAAACATCAAGGGCTGTGTGGCATGGCGCATCGCAAGATGCGGGGTTTACGAACTGGGCAGATCAGTGACACCAAAGGCACTGAGCCATAATCACAAGGATTGCACATGGGCCGTCACTGTATGGCGGCATTTCCTTGGAGCCCCGTTTTGCTTTCCATCATACAAGCCGCAGGCTGGCCGATCTGGCCGCTCATCATCTGTTCTGTGCTCGGAATGGCCTTGGTGATTGAGCGCTTCATTGCCTTAAAAACCACCAAAATCATGCCTCCCAAGTTGCTTGACGAGGCCATCATGGTTTCACGCAACGGCATACCTGCAGCCGATGTGGTGATGCAGCTGGAGCAAAATTCGGTGTTGGGCGAAGTGTTGGCCAGCGGCTTTCAAGTGCTTCACAACAACCCCAGCGCCAGCGAAGACGATTTGCGCTCCAGCCTAGAAGGGGCGGGCCGAAAGGCGGCAGCCAAACTTCAACGCTACTTGGGCGCCATTGCCACCATCGCCTCAGCAGCGCCACTACTGGGCTTGCTGGGTACGGTCATCGGCATGATAGAAATATTTGGTTCCCAGGCTGGCGACGGTGGCGCAGGCCTGGCTCCTGGCGCAGGCAACCCGGGACAGCTCGCGCACGGCATTTCAGTCGCACTCTACAACACGGCTTTTGGCCTGATCGTGGCAATTCCCGCACTGATTTTCTGGCGCTACTTCCGCGGTCGGGTAGATGATTACCTGCTGTCCATGGAGTTGGCTGCCGAGCAGTTTGCCCGCCACTTGGTGAACCTACGCAAATGAACATCCGCACCTTTGGTTCTCTTCTTCTCTTGGTATTTCATGCGCTATTGGGGATGGTGCCATGAACTTCAGACTTGGTAACCGAGACGAACCCGAGATCAATCTGATCCCGTTCATTGACATTTTGTTGGTGGTACTGATTTTTCTGATGCTCAGTACCACCTACAGCAAGTTCACCGAACTCCAGGTGAACTTGCCTGTTGCGGACGCTCAGGCGCAGCGAGAAAACCCAAAAGAAGTGATCGTGGCTATCAGCAGCGACGGTCGCTACTCCATCAACAAAGAAGTACTTAATGGCGCCGGAGTGGAAGCTCTCACCCTCGCGCTCTCTCAGGCAGGCCAATACAACCGTGAAGCAGTCGTCATCATCAGTGCCGACGCGGCTGCGACTCACCAGTCGGTAATCAACGTGATGGATGCGGCTCGGCGTGCTGGACTGGTGCAAATTACCTTTGCCACCCAGCAGTCCGGTGGTAAAGTCGCCAGCGGTAAACCCTGATCACGGCAAGACTGAGGCATGGCAACCACGCGTGAGGGATCGGTGGGCTGTCAAGCCTATTGGCAAAGCATTGCCCAGCATCGCGGATTGAGCGCGTGGCTGCTGAGGCCGATTTCCTGGCTTTACGGCGCGCTGGTGGCGCTGCGCAAACAAGGCTACGCATGGGGTCTTTTGCGATCCCACCGGTTGCCGGTTCCCGTCATTGTTGTCGGCAACGTGGTGGTGGGTGGTGCAGGAAAAACCCCCACGGTGATTGCACTGGTGCAACACCTGAGCGCTCAGGGCTGGCACCCCGGTGTGATTTCACGCGGCTACGGGCGCAGCAGCGATGCTGTGGTGGAAGTGACTGCCACAACGCCAGCAACCGACAGTGGCGACGAGCCTGCGCTGATCCAACGGACCACAGGTGTGCCGGTGTTCGTGGCCCGCCAGCGGGTGTCAGCAGGTCAAGCACTGCTGGCGGCGCATCCACACGTCAATGTGCTGCTGTGCGATGACGGGCTGCAACACTTGGCCCTGGTACGCGACATTGCAATTGCGGTGTTTGACGAACGTGGCTGCGGCAACGACTGGCTGCTGCCTGCTGGACTGCTGCGCGAATCCTGGCCACCGGCCAGTGGTTCAGCCTACCGTCCTGATATGGTGCTGCGCCAGCACCGAGAAGGCGCACAACCGCCCGACATCGCTTCTGTACCGGGTATACCCATCTTCAACGCCGTTCGCCGCTTGGCACAGTACGCTGTTGGCCCGCACGGCCAACGCATTGCACTGGAGCAACTGAAAGGTCAGGCCCTGACCGCGGTGGCAGGCATCGCAAGACCTAGCGTGTTTTTCGACATGCTACGGGCGCGCGGCCTCACCCTCGCGCGCGAACTGGCCTTGCCAGACCATGCGGATTCCGCTGCATACACCACGCTCCAGCAAAGTGAAGACGGCCTTTTGATCTGTACTGAAAAAGATGCCGTCAAATGTTTCGCATCAGTCATAGAAGAAAACAACCCCATGCCTCCTCGCATGTGGGCCGTACCATTGGAGCTGGCGCCCGAGCCTGAATTTTTTGCTGATATCGACGCCCGCTTGCTATTGCAGTCAACCCACAGCGTGGGGCGACGCCGTTACCGTGAAAACCCATCCAGGTAACGACAAGTGAACCCCAGCCGACCTGCAGCATGACAGGAAAAACCGCTGGGCCCGACCCCGGAAGATCGGCGGTGAATCAGATGGCGGCGAGGGCCACAGCGCCTGCGCTGGCAGTGGGCCACTTGCCGATGGCCTTGAGCTGCTTGATCCAGCGCGGTGCGTTCTTCTTCGCGCTCATGGCGGCGTAATCGATGTGCTGATCGAGATAGGGCTGGCGCCGCGACAACAGGATGTAGATCAGCCGGATCATCTTGTGCGCCACAGCCACGATGGCCTTCTTGTGCGATTTGCGCACCATCAGACTTCGGTACTTCGAGGCCAGCGTGCTTGATGGATTTAAGCCTGTGAAGCCCAGTAGATGAGGTACTTGCCGATGCTGAGCATTTGCAGATTAATGCCAAATCATTACTCGATGAACTGACCCAGTGCGGCACTACTCCACGGGCCCAAATCTATCTTGAGTTGCTCGGAGCGCTTGTCGATGATCATGCGCTGGATAGTGGCTTCCTGGGCCTGACTGAGCACCTGACCATCGCCTGCAGCGCGCCCGCGAACAGCACCCCAATCGCGGCCGCCAGACAGATCGATGGCACTTCGCACCGTCGGTAACTCAGCCCCAGTCATCGTGACGATTGCATGATCTTGGAGCCTTACCTGTACAGCCTCACGACGTGCTTGTGGCATATCAAACAGCATTCAGACTTTTTTGGACCTCATCTACGGCAGCCGTCACGTCTGTTGGGGTGGCTGTTTTTTCCCACATCAAATTCATCAGACCACTTTGGAAATCGCCTGACAAACGTAGTCTATGTTCTTGCTGTTGAGCGCTGCAACGCACATGCGACCCGTATCGGTGCCGTATACACCGAATTCGTTGCGCAAGCGCACCATTTGATCTTTGCTCAGGCCGGAATAGCTGAACATACCGATCTGCTTGGTGATGAAAGCCATATCTTGCTTGACTCCAGCGGCCTTCAGGCCATCGACCAACTTTTGGCGCATAGCCTTGATCCGCACGCGCATGTCGCTCAGTTCGTTTTCCCACAAAGCACGCAACTCAGGGTTATTCAATACGGCTGCCACCACGGCACCGCCATGGATGGGCGGATTTGAGTAATTGGTGCGGATCACAATTTTTAGTTGAGAGAGGACTCGTGAAGCCTCTTCTTTATCTTCACACAACACGGACAATGCGCCAACACGCTCGCCATATAGACTGAAACTCTTGGAAAAAGATGTTGATACAAAAAATGTGAGGCCGGCAGCAACAAACTTGCAGATCACGGAGCCGTCTTCTGCAATGCCGTGACCAAAACCTTGGTAAGCCATATCCAAAAAGGGCGTGAGGCCGCGAGACTTGACTGTGTCGATCACCTGATCCCATTGCTCTGCAGTAAGATCGTAGCCCGTTGGATTGTGGCAGCAGGCATGCAGCACGACGATCGTGCCAAACTCAGCAGCATTCAGACTGGCGAGCATGGCTTCAAAGTTCACGCCGTGCTTTTCGGCGTCGTAATAAGCATAAGTGTCCACCAAAAAACCAGCGTTGGTGAACAACGCGCGGTGGTTTTCCCAGCTGGGGTCGCTGATCAACACCTTGGCGTTTGGGCTCAAACGTTTCAGAAAGTCGGCGCCAATTTTCAGACCGCCAGTGCCACCAATCGCTTGTACTGTGGCCACACGACCTGATTGCACGGGCTCGCTGTCGACACCAAAAACCAGGCTCTTCACCGCTGCGTCATAGGCTGCAATACCGTCAATGGGCAAATATCCACGCGCGCTGGGTGTAGCCATCATGGTTTTTTCTGCCGCTTGAACGCACTGGAGCAAGGGAAGTTTGCCGTTGTCGTCGAAATACACACCCACGCCGAGGTTGACTTTGTTGGGGTTCGTGTCGGCAGAGAACTGTTCATTCAGACCCAAAATCGGGTCGCGCGGAGCCATTTCAACGGCTGAGAAAAGAGACATGCTAAGTTTCCTGGGGGTTGATGTCAAAACAGCACACATTTTACTGGTCGCACTGCATCGCTGCGTCAATCAGAACCCCCACAGGCAAGTCACACACAAAGTTTTCCACAGCGTTTGAAAAACTGTTCCGAATGGGAGCAAGGCCTGTTGCCGGTGAGCAGATGGATCGAAGAAGATGGCATAGGTATGACCATCTGTCTCCAAACAGATGCTGCTCAAAGGCCTTCAGCCCAAGACCATTGATGGTTATGCCCGCGCCATACGCCGCATCGGCACCCATTTTGACCATCAAGTCACCTCTCTCTCTCTTGCTCCAGCAACTCGCCGACTGCTTCACCGCCATGAAGGCCCAGCACTCCTGGCGCGGCGTGAAGCTAGACCTGTACGGCCTGAACGGCGAGCAGCCCGCTGAATCGGGGCAGCGTGCAGCGCACCCTGGCGCGGGTGATTGCAGAACTCGGCATCAAAAAAACATCTCCGCACAGCCTGCACCACGGCCGCGCCATGCACCTGCTTGAGGCCGGTGAGCCACCACGGCATCCTGTTGCGATGCAGCCGGATCAGACGGGGTGTTTTCTGCAAGCATGTGAAACTTTGACTGGTCGAGCTTCATTGCCAACCGCTTTACTCACTGATCTCTCGGGGGTAGGTGTCGCAGGTCGTATTGGCATGCGATTCAGTCGTCCAGTGAAGCACTCCATCGTGCGTTCCACTCACCTCGGGAGGCGTTATCTTTTAGGTGATCCAGTTCGCGCCGGTCTCGCTTAGTGGGACGGCCTTGGTTCAAGTATTGGGCAGGCTCGGGAGCCAGCCTGCGTTGCTCGACGGTAGCCACCCGCACAGCGATGGATTCCGCTGTTTCTTCATAGAGCAAAGCCGCAGCAGATGCAGGGCCGCGTGCATTGCTGAGTGCCCGAACAACCACCGTTCGCACCACCGGACCGGTGCGTAACTCCAGTGTGTCTCCGGGCTTGACATCGCGTGAAGGTTTGGCCAACTGCCCATTTTGACGCACTCGACCTTTGTCTATTTCTTGAGAGCAAAGGTTTCGAGTCTTGTAAAAGCGGGCTGCCCAAAGCCACTTGTCAAGACGGACCTTTAACAAGGTGTTGTCGGTGTTCATGTAAAGTGGTTTTAGATGTTTCTAGGTTTCTGTGCGCACTCAAAGGACCAAGGGCAAGCGCACAGTAGCGTCCAGACCCACCACCTGTGCGTGTGATTCGCGGTTGGTCAACTCAATACTGCCATTCAGTGAGCGCACGATCCCGAGGCAAATAGCCAAACCCAAACCCGATCCGGTGCTTGCCGTACCCGCCCCCGTCTCGGTGGAAAAAGGCTGAAATAAACGCTCGCGCAAGTTAGATGAAATGCCGGGGCCACTGTCACTGATGGTAAGTGCAGCGGTCTGTGCATCGCTCACCAAAACGACCGCCAGACGCGACTCTGCAGGTGTGTTCTTTATGGCGTTATGCAGCAGGTTGCGGCTCAGTTCGCGAAGCGACCAGAGGTGCGAACGCACCAAGGCTGGCGCAATGTCAAGTGAAAAGTCAAGCGAACGTTCCGCGATCAAGGCAGAGAGGTCAAGTGCCACATCGCGCACCACCTCGGACCAATCGGTGCAGGGGGTGGTTTTGTCTTCTCGAAGTTGTTCGACTTTGGCCAGCGCCAGCATTTGGTTGGCAAGTTCATTGGCTCGCTCGACCGTGTGACCAATTTCCTCAAAGGCCTGCATAGGTTCGATGTCGCCGCGCAATGCTGATTGCACCTGGACTTTCAGTACCGCCAGAGGCGTGCGCAATTGGTGCGAGGTGTCGCGCACGAACCTCTTTTGGTGATCCAGCAAATGGGCCAAGCGAAGCATATGCTGGTTGGTGGCGTCCAGCAACGGCAGCAATTCGCGGGGTGCGCCCGCCGTAGGCAAGGGAGCAAGGTCGTTGTCGTTGCGTGCTCCCAGCGCGTGGCTGAGTGCGCGCACAGGTCGTGTGGCGTGCTGCACGACCAGTACCACCACCATGGCGATTACCAACACAAGCACAGCTTGCCGCCACAGGGTATCGAGCAAAATCTGTCTGGCCAAGGTTTCCCGCAATTCCAAGGTTTCAGCCACTTGAATGGTTGCCATGCCCTGCCCCCCCAGGCCTGCTACGGGTTGCAGCAGCACCGCCATGCGCACGGGGACACCGCGGTATTCGTCGTCGTAAAAATGCACCAAGGCGGCGTAAATTTTCTGCGAAGGCATGGTCTGCGGCCCTGCAGGCAAGTCTTCAAAACCCGAAACGAGTTCGCCCGAAAAGCCGCTGACGCGATAAAACAGACGGCTTCGGTTGTCGGCCTCGAAGGCTTCAAGTGCCGAGTACAGCAAAGACGACTTTATGTGAGCGCTGGAGCCTTCACCGACAACCTCCAATTGTTCGCCCAATGATTTAGCCGTGGCCAAAAGGGTACGGTCGTAGGCGGTGTCGGCTGCCGCCAGTGCCTGGCGGTAGAGCACCACGGTGTTGATCAGCACAAAGCCGAATACCGGAAGCAAAATACCCAACAGCAGGGTTCGCCGCAGGGAGCTGGGCTGGTGCTCACTTGGCGGTGCTTTGTGGAGCAAATCGGCTGCAGCAACAGCAGGTGCCATCAGGTTCCAGCCTTGAGTAAGTAGCCCAGCCCCCTCAGCGTGACAAGTTGAGCGCCGGTGTGTGCAATTTTTTTACGCAAACGATAAGCCACCACCTCAATGGCCTCGGGTTGTACCTGGCTTTCTCCAGGAAACACCAGTTCAAACAGGCGTTCCTTGGCAATAGCGTGACCTGGGTTGCCCAGTACCGCTCTCAGCAAAGCCAGTTCGCGCGGAGCCAGCTCCAAAGGCATGCCGTTGAAGTAAGCAGCCCCGCTGTCTTTTTCCAAGTGCATGCCGCACCACACGAGTGGTTTTCCCATTGCGTTGTGGTGTGTCTCCGTGTTGCCGTTGGCACGGCGCACGAGGGCGCGCACACGGGCTTCCAGTTCGTCCAAATCGAAAGGTTTGGGCAGGTAATCGTCAGCGCCCGTGTTGAGACCCACGATGCGGTCTCCCACAGTGCCGCGAGCCGTCAATATGATGGTTGGTGTGGTGAGTCCGGCCGCACGTGCGTCCCCCAACACCAGCAAACCATCGCGCCCTGGCAGACTCAGGTCCAGCAACACCACATCAGGCAGGCAAGCCTGCCACAGTGCCAGCGCGCGCGCGCCATCCCCACAAGTCAGCACCAGGATACCGCGGCGCTCAAAAGAGCGCTGCAGTGTGGTCTGCATGGCTGGATTGTCTTCAATGAGCAGCAGTTTCATTCTAAGTCGGCAGTGCCGGAAGCAAAAGTCATACGATTACCGTCAAACCGATAACGTGGCGAGCGACCATGGCTACGACGGCATTGACTGCGTGCTACGCGCCCAACCCGCACAGTGTGTTGTCGTACTACGACGAGATCATCGTGACGGGCACACTGCCCGGGCGTGTTACACAGGCAGGATGCCGAGTTTTCTGTACTCGCGTGGTATCGGCATATTTGATTATCCGAAGTTTGCCAATCTCTTGCGGAATCGCATCCAATCGGTCTACGCGGCCAACAGCGTGAGCATCGAGCACATCAACAAAAGTCTCATCCGCAAGGAAGACCTGTTGGATCGCGTGCTGGCAGTGCGCGGCAATGCACCAAGCATGGTGCGTGTGATTGGCACCGATGACTTTCGCCCAGCTCGATCCGCGCCATGCACGGCACACACGATTTACTGCAGGGTTTCATTGAGCGCAAGAATATCCGGTAGCGGCACCACATCAATACCTTCATCCACCAACTCCATAGCCACTTCTGGGGTGGTGCGTCCGCGAATGTTGCTCGGGGCCATATCGCCGTGGTGCATGGCCCGAGCCTGATCGGCAAAGCGGTCTCCCACATCTTCGGTGTTGGCGATCACCTGACGCATGGCTTTGAGCAACTGCGCCTGAAGCTGTTTGGCCGGTGCTGCCTGATTCGAGCCAACATGGGCGTTAACGCCGGTCTCAGCTTCTGCAGTTACCGATAGACGTGAACTCTCCCGGCTTGTGCTCAGGTTCAGTCTCGGAGCACTCAGCATTTTCTGAATCTGCATATCGCCACACAGTGGACAACTCAGCAACCCGCGCGCTTGCTGGCTAGCGTAGTCGTCTTCCGACGCAAACCAGCCTTCAAAACCATGCTGGCGAGCACACTGCAGATTGAGGACTTTCATGAACGCAATTATCCAGCGCAAGTGAGGTGCGAAAGAACGGGAGGCGCATGGCTCCAGTCCAGCACCCAATCACCGTGCAGCACATTCTGCAACCACAACGCACCCACCAGCGTCTTGCCGTCGATAACCTCACCAGAGCGACACCAGAACTGGAGCTCGGCTGGTGAAGCGGTGAACACATCGAGAAACTCGCCATCGTCCAGGTGACGTTCTCCCAAACTCAGACCGCGTGCGAACCAAATATCGATAATTTCATTGGAATACCCGATGGTGGGGGCCAACCGACCTGCGAACGCCCACTCGCTGGCACTGTAGCCTGTTTCTTCCAATAACTCGCGCTTTGCGCACAGCAAACTGGCCTCGCCCGCATCCAGCTTGCCTGCAGGAAATTCAATCATGACTTGCTGCATCGGGTGTCGAAACTGACGCTCTAACACAACCCGACCGTCGTCCAGCAATGCAATCACCATTACGGCACCGGGATGCAACACAAACTCGCGTGTGGCTTCTTGTCCGGAAGGCAGGCGCACGGTGTCTCGCACCACATGCAGAAAATGACCTTGCAACAACTTGGTTCGGGAAACAAGGGTTTCGGACAGGTGAGCATCAACGGCGGCAGGCGTTTGAGGCATAGGAGTAACCGGTGATTCAGAACAATAGCCTAGAAGCAAGCTCGGCAGAAAGTATTGAAGCCACACGGGTGGGGGAAACCCACTTCAAACCTGCTTTTGAAGATTTTGACCGGTCCACAGCCGGAAAACCATGGATCGACCGGAAAAGCCCGTCCAAACACCACACCTGTCGTCAACCGCGACGTTTGAAAAGGTAGCGGTACACGAAGCCAGGAAAAGCCAAAGTCAGGAACAGCGCACCCGTAGTGGCGTAAAATTCCCAACCTTGAGGGTAGATCTGACCCGCCGATTGCTCCAGAGCCAAACCGAATACCCCCACCAAGAGGTAACACACAAACAACTCACCCACACGCAGCCAGAGCGTTTTGGGTTGGTTGCGAGGAATCACGGCCAGCCAACGGTTGTTGACGAAAGGCAAGTTGGCAGCGATCAAGGCTGCCATCAGCACCAGCCAAACAGAGAGGGTATGGGTCATAGGTGCAGTTTGAGCCGGTGAGATGCTGCAAGTTTCAGACAGACACACCGACGCACATGCCGGTGATCTGCCTTCTGATTCAAATGAACAGGGATGCCACGGCCTGAGCACAAAGGGCCATCAGGCCGCCTGGCACAATACCCAGAACCAACACCAATGCACCGTTCAGCATGAGCACCGATCGCACGTCCGCAGCGGCCACAATTTCGGCAGTTTGCGTGGGCGCATCAAAGTACATGACCTTGACCAAGCGCAGGTAGTAGAACGCGCCCACCAGCGACATCAAGACAGCAAACACCGCCAGACCGATGTAGAACCCGTCGCTGGATGCGAGCAGCGCCTGCAGCACGGACAGCTTGGCGTAAAAACCCACCAGCGGCGGCACGCCTGCCAGAGAAAACATGCACACGGCCATGACACCGGCGTAGAGCGGGCTGCGCTGGTTCAGACCTGCCAGATCGCTGATGTTTTCAGACTCGAACCCGCTGCGCGAAAGCAAGAGAATCACACCAAAGGTGCCCAGCGTGGTGAGCACGTAGGTGACCACGTAAAACATGGACGAACCGTAGGCGTTGGCCATGTTGCTGGCGTCGCCCTGCACCACACCGGCCAGCAAACCCAGCAACATGAAACCCATCTGGGCAATGGTGGAAAAGGCCAGCATGCGCTTGAGGTTGGTCTGTGCAATGGCTGCAAAGTTGCCTACCAGCAAGGACATCACCGACAACACCGCCAACATTTGCTGCCAGTCGAAGGCCAACGGCTGCAAGCCTTCCACCAGCAAGCGCACCACGATGGCAAAGGCCGCCAGCTTGGGGGCGCCACCAATCATCAGGGTCACCGCAGTGGGGGCGCCGTGATAGACATCGGGCACCCACATATGAAAGGGAACGACACCCAGCTTGAAGGCCAGGCCGGCCACCAGGAACACCAGACCCAGGGTCAGCACCTGGGCCGAGCCTTTGAGCATCGCTTCGCCGCCCGCAATGACCTTCATCACCTCGGCCAGATCCAGCGAGCCGGTGGCACCGTAGACCATCGACATGCCATACAAGAGGAAGCCGCTGGCCAGAGCGCCCAGCACAAAATACTTCATGGCAGCCTCGGTGGCTTGCACGTCGTCGCGGCGCAGGGCCACCAGAGCGTAGCTGGACAGCGTGAGCAATTCCAGGCCGAGATAGATCACCAGGAAGTTGTGGCCCGAGATCATGACAAACATGCCCAGCAGAGCAAACAGGCTCAGCGTAAACAATTCGCCACCACGCAGCATGTCGCGGGCACCAGCGTAGGCACGGCCGTACACCAGGGTCACCATCATGGCGAGCGCAGCGAAACACTTGAGCCAATTGCCCATGGGGTCGCTGACGACCATGCCGCCCCAGCCCATGATGGTCTCGCCGGAACTGGCGTAATAACCCTGCAACAGGGCTACCACGGCCAGCGTCAGCAGTGTGAGCACATAAGTGGCACCACGCAGTGGCGACTTGACGCCGAGGTCCAGCAGCGCGATCACGCAAGCCATCACCAGCAACAGGATTTCAGGGTAAGCCGTGACCCAGCTGAGATTGTCAATCATGTAAGCGCTCTCTTTTATTTTGACCGGTCACGGAATCAATTCAGTTTGGAGATGGCAACGTGGCGCAGCAGATCCGCGACCGAAGCGTCCATCACATCGGTAAATGGCTTGGGATACACACCCATGAACAGCACGGCAATGGCCAGTGAAGCCATCACCAGAAATTCGCGGGGGTTGAGGTCGGTCAAGCCCTTGACGTTGTCGTTACCGACAGGACCCAGGTAGACGCGCTTGAACATCCACAAGGAATAGGCGGCACCAAAAATCAGCGCTGTCGCGGCAGCAGAGCCCACCCAGAAGTTGGATTTGACCGCGGCCAGAATGACCATCCACTCACCCACAAAACCAGCAGTCCCCGGCAAGCCGCAATTGGCCATGACAAACAGCAACGCAAAGGCCGAAAAATTGGGCATGGTGTTCACAACGCCACCATAGTCGGCAATTTCCCGCGAATGCACACGGTCGTACAGCACACCAATGGCCAGGAACATGGCCGCAGACACAAAGCCGTGCGCAATCATCTGCACGATGGCACCCGACACACCGAGGTCACTGAACACAAAGAAGCCCAGCGTCACGAAGCCCATGTGAGCCACCGACGAATAGGCCACCAGCTTCTTCATGTCTTGCTGCACCATGGCCACCAGGCCCACATACACCACCGCCACAAGCGACAGCGCAATCATGAGCCAGGCCCATTCTTGCGAAGCGTCCGGCAGGATCGGCAGCGAAAAACGCAAAAAGCCGTAAGCACCCAGCTTTAGCATGATGGCGGCCAGCACGGCAGAACCACCCGTAGGCGCTTCAACGTGAACGTCTGGCAACCAGGTGTGCACCGGCCACATGGGCACCTTCACGGCGAAGGCGGCGAAGAAGGCAAAGAACAACAGCGTCTGCGCCGTGCTGCTCAAGGGCAATTTGTACCAGTCAGCCAGCGCGAAGCTCCCGCCAGACTGGGTGTAGAGGTAAATCAGAGCCACCAGCATGAGCAGCGAACCCATGAGCGTGTACAGGAAGAATTTGAACGCGGCGTAAATTTTGTTGGGACCGCCCCAGATGCCGATGATGAGGTACATCGGAATCAGGGTGGCTTCGAAGAACACGTAAAACAGCATCGCGTCCTGCGCGCTGAACACGCCGATCATCAAGCCCGACAGAATCAGGAATGCCCCCATGTACTGGTTCACTCGGCGGGTGATCGACTCCCAACTCGCGACCACCACCACCACGTTGATGAATGCCGTCAGCAGCACCAGCCAGAGCGAGATGCCATCCACGCCCAGGTGGTAATGCACGTTGAAGCGCTCAATCCAGAGGCCCTTTTCAACGAACTGCATCGCAGCGGTACCTATTTCGAAACCGCTGTAAAGCGGAATGGTCACAGCCAGCGACACCAGCGCACCCACCAGCGCTATCCAGCGCACCACATGTGCCTGATCGTCACGGCCCAAGGCCAGCAGCACAACGCCAAAGAAAATCGGCGTCCAAATCGCAAGGCTCAGCAAACCCATCTTGTTCTTCCTCTTATTTGGCGAGCCACACGAAATACGTCATGAACAGCAACACGCCCACGATCATTACCAGCGCGTAGTGGTACAGGTAGCCTGTCTGCGCTTGACGCACCAAAGACGACACCCAACCAACCAGTTTCCAACTGGCGTTGACCACACCACCCTCAATCAACACACGATCGCCGCCCTTCCACAGACCAATGCCCAGGCCACGTGCGCCTTTGGCCAGCACGTTTTCGTTGAACCAGTCAAGGTAGTACTTGTTTTCCAGAATGGTGACGACGGGCTTGAGCGCACGGCCAATGGCCGCCGGCACCGCCGGGTTGATCAGGTACATGTACCAAGCCATAACAGCACCACCCAAGGCCAGGTACAGCGGTGGGGTGTAGAGCGCATGGCTCACCATGGCCAGCGGTCCATGGAAGATTTCAGCAAATTTCGCCATCGCGGGATGAGCATCGCTGTTGATGGTGATGGCGTCCTTGAGGAAGTCACCGAACAACATAGGCTCGATCGTCATGTAACCGATCACCACAGAGGGAATCGCCAGCAAGATCAGCGGCACCGTCACCACCCAGGGAGACTCGTGTGGTTTACCGTCACCGTGGTGCCCATGGTCATGGTGGTGGTCGTCGTGCCCATGGTGGGCATCGGGGTTTTGGTCATAACGCTCTTGACCGTGGAACACGAGGAAATACAGGCGGAACGAATAGAAAGACGTCACGAACACGCCAGCCAGCACCGCGAAGTAAGCGAAACCCGAGGCCGGCAGGTTGCTGAAGTGCACCGCCTCAATGATGCTGTCTTTGGAGTAGAAACCCGAGAACAGCGGCGTGCCAATCAGGGCCAGCGTGCCCAGCAAGGAGGTGATCCAGGTGATAGGCATGTACTTGCGAACGGCACCCATCCAGCGAATGTCTTGATTGTGATGCAGACCCATGATGACCGAGCCCGCCGCCAAGAACAGCAGTGCCTTGAAGAAAGCATGCGTCATCAAATGGAACACCGCGACCGAGTAAGCCGACGCGCCCAGAGCAACCGTCATGTAGCCCAATTGAGACAGTGTCGAATACGCCACCACCCGCTTGATGTCGTTTTGGATGATGCCCAGAAAGCCCATGAACAAGGCCGTGATGGCACCAATGACCATGATGAAGTTGAGCGCCGTGTCCGACATCTCGAACAGCGGTGACATGCGCGACACCATGAAAATACCTGCCGTCACCATGGTGGCCGCGTGGATCAGCGCCGAGATGGGGGTCGGACCTTCCATCGAATCGGGCAGCCACACATGCAAAGGGAACTGCGCGGACTTACCCATCGCACCGATGAACAGGCAAATGCAGATCACCGTGACCAGCAACCAGTCTGTGCCGGGGAAACCCAGCGTACCCAGCTCGGGCGCTTTGGCAAAAATCTCGGTGTAGTTCAAGCTGCCGGTGTAGGCCACGATCAGGCCGATGCCCAGAATGAAGCCGAAGTCACCCACGCGGTTGACGAGGAAAGCCTTCATGTTGGCAAAAATCGCGGTGGGCTTGTTGAACCAGAAACCAATCAGCAGGTAGGACACGAGACCCACCGCTTCCCAGCCAAAGAACAGCTGAAGCAGGTTGTTGCTCATCACCAGCATCAGCATGGAAAAGGTGAAGAGAGAGATGTACGCAAAGAAGCGGTTGTAGCCGGCATCTTCTTCCATGTAGCCAATGGTGTAGAGGTGCACCATGAGCGACACGAAGGTCACGACGACCATCATCATGGCGGTGAGTCCATCGACCATGAAGCCGATTTCCATCTTCAGGCCACCCACCACCATCCATTCGTAGATGGTTTCATTGAAGCGCGCACCATCCATCGCCACGCTCTTGAGCGTCATGGCAGACAGGATGAAGGCGATGAACACGCCCAGGATGGTGAGCGTGTGGGAGGTGCGGCGACCGATGACGTTGCCGCCAAAGGTAGTGCCCAGAATACCCGCGAGGGCTGCACCCACCAGCGGAGCCAGTGGGACGGCCAAGAGTGTGCTTGCAGAAAGGGTGGTGCTCATGGTGTTCTTGCCTCTTCGGGTACGGGCTTAACCCTTGAGGGTGTTGAGTTCTTCGACGCTGATCGACGACTTGTTTCGGAACAGCAGCATCAGAATGGCCAAACCAATCGCCGATTCGGCAGCAGCCACCGTCAAGATGAAGAACACGAAGACCTGTCCATGCAAATCACCCAAGAAATGGGAGAACGCCACGAAGTTCATGTTGACCGCCAACAGCATCAGTTCGATGGCCATGAGCAACACGATGAGGTTCTTGCGGTTCAGGAAGATCCCGACCACAGACAGCGTGAACAGAATCGCGCCCACAGTGAGAAAGTGACCCAGGGTCAGACTGGTGAGGCTCATACCTTGCCCTCTTCGGTGTCAGCCGCTTCAGCAGCCGGCGGGGATTTCTGGGTGGCAGCCATGGGCAGCACGACCAGGCGGTCGCTGGCACGCACATGGACTTGCAGGCCCGGGTTGATGGCCTTGCTGTCCTTGCGCTGGCGCAGCGTCAGGGCAATGGCCGCGATCATGGCCACCAGCAGGATGACTGCAGCCACCTCAATCGGATACAGGTATTCGGTGTAGAGCAGCAGGCCCAATTCCTTGGTGTTGGCATAGTCCGGGGCATTCACACCGGTGCCGGGAGCATCGGGGCTCATGGACATGGCTGGAAAACCAGCCCACTGCACAGCGATGAGTTCGGCCGCAACCAAAACGCCCAAGACCGCAGCCAGTGGGAAGTGCTTCCAAAAACCCTTGCGCACACCTTCCATATTGATGTCGAGCATCATCACGACAAACAGGAAAAGAACCATCACCGCGCCGAGGTACACAAGCACCAGGGTGATCCCTAAAAACTCCGCCTTCAACAGCAGCCAGAGCGCAGCGGCCTGCGAGAAGGCAAGCATCAGGAAAAGCACGGCGTGCACAGGGTTGCGCGCGGTGATTACGCGGAAGCCTGCAAACAGCAGCAGTGCCGCGAACAGGTAAAAAAAGCCGGTCTGGTAGTCCATGGAATGGTTCTTCGTTCTTGGGTCAGCCCAGGGATCAGCGGTAAGGCGCGTCAGCCGCCTTGGCAGCAGCGATTTCGGCTTCGTAGCGGTCGCCCACGGCCAACAGCATGTCCTTGGTGAAGTACAGATCGCCACGCTTCTCACCGTGGTATTCGAAAATGTGGGTTTCCACAATCGCGTCCACAGGGCAGGCCTCTTCACAAAAGCCGCAAAAAATGCACTTGGTCAGGTCGATGTCGTAGCGCGTAGTGCGGCGCGATCCGTCGTCTCGTGCATCGGACTCGATGGTGATGGCCATGGCCGGGCACACCGCTTCGCACAGCTTGCAGGCAATGCAGCGCTCTTCACCGTTTTCATAACGGCGCTGGGCATGAAGACCCCTGAAGCGTGGTGAGATCGGTGTTTTTTCTTCAGGAAACTGCACCGTGACTTTGCGACGGAACGCGTAGCGTCCCGTCAGCGCCATGCCCTTGAACAATTCAACCAGCAAAAAGCTCTTGAAAAAGTCCCGAAAGGAAAATGGAGCGACGGCAAGGGTCGTGGCAACGGAGGCGGTGGTTGTAGACATGGTCATTCGCCCTGCTTATTTCCAGATATTCCACGAGGTCTGCATCAGTGCGCCGACCAGCAGCAGATAGATGAGCGTGACAGGAATAAAAATCTTCCAGCCCAGACGCATGATCTGGTCGTAGCGGAAGCGCGGGAAAGTGGCACGGATCCAAATGAACATCGAGACGACGAGGAAGGTCTTCAGACCCAGCCAAATCCAACCGGGAATCCAGTTGAACAACGCGCTGTCGATAGGTGGCAACCAGCCGCCCAGGAACATCAAAACGGCCAGAATGGAAATCAGCCACATGCTGGCGTATTCGGCCAGGAAGAAGATGGCGAAGCCCATGCCCGAGTACTCGACCATGTGACCGGCAACGATTTCCGCCTCGCCTTCCACCACGTCGAACGGGTGACGGTTGGTCTCGGCCACGCCGGAGATCAGGTAGACGAAGAAAATGGGCAGCAGGGGCAGCCAGTTCCAGGACAGGAAGTTCAACCCCATGTCGGCCGCCATACCGCGGCTCTGCGAAGCCACGATCTCACCGAGGTGCAGACTGCCTGCGGTCATCACAACCACCAGAAAACAAAAGCCGATAGCAATTTCGTAACTGACCATCTGGGCAGAAGCGCGCAGTGCACCCAGAAACGCGTACTTGGAATTGGATGCCCAACCGGCAATGATCACGCCATAGACCTCGATGGACGTGATGGCCAGAATGACCAGCAAGCCGGCATTGACGTTGGCGAGAATGGCGTCAGGGCCAAACGGCACCGCCACCCACGCTGCCAGCGCCGGCATGATGGCCATGATGGGGCCCAGGCGAAACAGGCCACTGCTGGCGGCGCTGGGGCTGATGATCTCTTTGGTCAGCAACTTGATGGCGTCGGCAATGGGCTGCAGCAGGCCAAATG
>Ga0209066_10002808_pt1 | contig 20613 bp, 12 predicted proteins | sample All_14_2_FD_187198 | JGI IMG/M metagenome (GOLD analysis project Ga0209066, IMG submission 187198) | Freshwater microbial communities in response to fracking from Pennsylvania, USA - Allegheny Zone_MetaG_DW_15 (SPAdes) (version 2) ... | reverse complement strand
TTCGAGGAGGATGGTGGCTTTTTTTTTGGGAATGTCGATTACCCAGCCTTGGGCTAATGTATTCACCTTGTGTTGTCGGCACAGCCGACGGAAATACTCGGCACGAAGCTAAAGCTTCCGCGCCAGCGTGCGTTGGGCTTAGGATTAGGGCGGGGTCTTGGAAGGATAAACCTCGTGTGAGCAAGAGAGAACACGTTCCATATCAGTGCTTTTAAGTCATTACCAGTTGGCACCTACGCGCTATCAGTCCTATCAAACGGTCAACTCCTGACCACAAGGGTGATCAAAAACTAACAACCACTTGACAAGGGCATCCCGGAAATCCTTCGGGATGCCCACTTTCAATCAGATTATGAAAAGGTTTACACGCCTACTGCTGTTCGTCGCGCAGTTTCTGTTCACCCATTTTGTCGCGAAAGGCCAAGAAATTCAGCCAATTTGGGAGCAACAGGCAACAGCAGAAGGAAGCACATTATATGGTGTCCCTTTTGTACACATTGATTCTATCGGCAATGTGGTCGTATGCGCTAACGACTATAATCCCGGGCCGCTTAACGCAATAATGACTACCAAGTACAATCTAACTGGACAGTTACTTTGGCAGCAAAAATTTGACACTCCGGGCAACGATTACACCATCACGTCGCTGTGCGATGCACAAAATGCCGTGTATGTAGCCGGAAACACCGCCCAGAACAGCATCATGGGCGCAGTGCCGGGCATGATCGTGTTGAAGTATGCCGCCAACGGCAGCCTGGAATGGTTTTACCGGTACGAAGGCCCAAGTGTCGGACAGAACTATGTCACCAAGATCCTGTTCGACGAAGCCCAAAACGTGTTGGTATTCGGCAACTACAGCAATTTAGCCCTGTCAAAGACCGGGCTGTTCGCCGTCAAACTATCGCCAGGTGGCCAGGTGCTGTGGTCGGCCAGCTATGTGGATGAAGAGTTTGGTTACATAGGCGTCGGGGCGCGATGGCTGGGCGACCGCTGGGTTTTCTGGGGCAAGAACCTCGGGGCCTTCGACACCCGGTACCTTGCCTGGCAACTTTCAGACGACGGCCAAACGCTGGCTTCCACTCAAACGGAACTCAACGTGGCGCATTCTCCAGAGGCAGTACACATAGGGCGTGAAGGAAGCCTCTATGCCAGCACCTGGATCAAGTATCAGGTGCTGAAATTCAGCCTAGACGGGCAAAAACAATGGGAATATGACAATCCCAGCAACCTGCCCCTGCCACCCCAAGGCGTAAAAGCCAGGGTCAACGTCATTGAGACAGATAATAGCGGAAACGTGTATGTGTATGGATCTTTCCGTCAATTAGATGGCCTGCAATTGCTCAGCACAAAAATTAACCCGATCGGCTCCCTGGAGTGGGAGCACAGCACCTTACTAAACGGCAACCGCGTATTGCCGAACAATACAGCCTGGCAGAGCGACAGTGTCATGTTGGTCGCCTCGTTGGTATATACTGTGCCTGACAGCAATTTCTACGAATTTGCTTTTTTGATGTATGACGAAGATGGCTTTATCGGGGCTTGGTCTTCGGACATCGAGGGGAGACGAAACGCACCCAAAAACATGGCTTTAACTGGTGAATCGCTGTTCGTTGCAGGAATTGCTGACAAGTCAATCGCAACGGATCCACGACGGCAGATCCTCTGCAAATACGACCTGGGCGACATTTACAAGTTGCTGTCAAATCAGGAAACCGGCATTCAGCCCTTGTCATTTTGGCCCAACCCGGCCACCAGCTGGGCGAAGCTGCACCTTCCAGAAAACATCCTTACAAGCATGGGCAGTCGCGTGGAATTGCGTGATGGCGCAGGCCGATTGGTACAAGTGCAGGAATTAACCGCCGGCGTTGCCGAGGTTGAACTTTTGCTCGAAAATCTGCCCCCCGGCTTTTACCTCCTGTCGCTTCGAACTGCTGGTGGGGACGTGTATGTGGGGAAGCTGATGAAGCAGTGAACGGGTTATTAAAAATGAACAAGCACTTGAAAATACCTCAGGATTGGCGGCAGGCAAACGTAGGAACCCCAAGCGAGGCTACCTTAACCAGGAAGGCCTGTCGATGATCGACAGGCCTTCCTGATTTTTAGCCCTTTAAAACGGGTATTAAAACGGACGTGCCGGCTTCACCGGGGCTACATCATCCGGTGGCGCAATGAACCAATACCGCACCGTTGCTTCAATGGAACCATTGTTGAACTTCTTCAGACGTGTGAGCCCAAGGTCGTAAGAAAAAGAAAAGAACAACTTGTCCATGGCCTGGAAACCCAGGGCAATATCAATACTTTCTCCCGCAAAGTTGGTGTCGCCGCCCACGCGATAGGTCAGTCCACCATAAAATTTGTTGCGTAGCAAAGCACTTACGTTTAATTCCGCATCAAAAGGGGCGCCGAAAGCATACCGCAGCAGAACCTGGGGGGTAACATCCAGTTCGTCGGTGGCTTCAAATTTGATCCCGCCCATCGCATTGATATGTTGCACCTCCCGGGAAAGAATTTCCCCATACTCTGCAAAATCAATGCTGTTGCGGACAATTCGCGGCAGCGCGACCCCGGCGTACCATTTATCCGAATAGGCATTGTAATAGATCCCTGCCCCAAAATTCGGGACAAACTTGCTCTTGGGATCGGTTGGAATACTCGGGTCATTCTGATCAATCGCAATGATCCGGGAGTCTGCCCAGTTCTGCCGGATATTCCGCATACTTGCCTGCAGGCCAACCGCAAAAGTGCCTCGCTTCATCTGAATACGATACGCATAGGCAATATCAAAGGTCAGGCTGGTATTGATCCCGATACTTTGCCGGGTAACATTGGCGCCAAGCCCTACGCGGTTGTTGAGCAGGGGTTGTGTGTAGGATAGTGCCATCGCTTTTGGAGCGCCATCCAGCCCCATCCACTGATTGCGGTAGATCGCTGTGAGGGTAGGCGACACAAAGCTGCCTGCATAACCGGGGTTATAGTTCAGCTTGTTGAATACGAATTGAGTGTACATCTGCTCCTGTTGTCCGGATGCGCAAAACGCAAAGGCCAGAAAAGGTAAGGAGAGGTATAGTTTTTTCATACTGGGTGGCTTGTTAATGCCGGGTTTTTAGGTGTTGGAATCTGGAACCAGAACTGGTTACCGCCTGAAATTGGCGATGACCGTTGAAGGGATCCTATTTTATCGCTGAATGAGCATAAAGCCAGTCAGTGGTTTATCATTTTCATTCAGTTTGACCACATAATAATAGGTGCCTGCGGGCAGCTCTTCGTTGTTGTAAGTGCCTCCCCAATCATTGCGGTACGGTTTTGCTTGAAAAACAAGGTCGCCCCACTGATTGAAAATAGCCACATCCAGGAACTCCGCCCCTTCACCCAGGGTACATTGATCCGGAATTTTGAATTCATCGTTGAAACCATCCCCATTGGGCGTGATGATGGTTGGAATGAAACAATCCGGCGCACCCCCGATCTGGAAAGTTACCGTAGCGATACTGCAGGAAGATGGACAGTTCGTATTACACACACTATACGTCATGGAAGCATCCGTCCCGGTAAAACCAGACTGCGGGCGATAAACAAATACCCCATTGCCAAGCGTTTCAATGATCGTCCCGGGCGTTGGTGGCGTAAGGATGGTCAGGCTGAAACTGTTGGGTAAAATATCATTCTGCAGCACATTGAATTGAGCTGAACTTCCGAATCCGACTGATACAACATCATTCACCGCAGTGGGGAATAATTCATAAAACACTTCTACGGTATCGCGGGACTGGTTGCCGCATATTCCCTGGTTGATGGTCCAGAAGATCACATTGTTGCCTGGTTTCAGACCACAAACGGTGGTATTCGGCGAACTTGGATTCGTAAAAGTCAGGGCCGGATCGTGGCTGCTCCATTGTCCAACCTCGAAAGAAGCGAGTGAGGAAGCCCCAAGATCTGTGCAATTTTGATTGTCACAAACAAACTGAACCGGCCCCGCATTGGGCTTGGGGGAGAAAATATAGATCTCGACCGGGTCTATGCTAGAGCCGCATCCAATGTTGCCAATTTCCCAGAAAAAGGCATAGGTCATCCCGTTAAACAGGTTGCCGCTGATGGTGGTGTTGGGATCATTCGGGTCATCGATCACGATCCCTAATTGAGCCTGGGAAGGCATTTGGGTCCACATGCCCTGCGCACTGGTTCCCTGAGTTGCCTGGAGTTCAATACCCAGCGGCGAACAATACACCGTATCCGGTCCACCCTGGGCGAATTCGCGCTCCTGAGCAGTGATCTGAACAATATCACTGCTAAAGTTCATGCAAGCTCCATTCGAAAGACTCCAGACAAATGTGTACACGTTGTTCGGATCGCCCTCAAAAGTGGCATTGGGAAGATTGGCGTTCACAATGGTAACTGCCGGACCACCTGTCTGGGTCCACCAACCGGTCACCGTACCGCTGGGCGCCGTAGCATTCAAAGGAATTGGCGCGTCGGAGCAGGCGAAACGATCCACCCCGGCAAATGCATTGACCCCTTCCGGAATGGTATCAAAGGAGATCGTCACCACATTGGAAAACAGCGAATTACACCCGGAAAGCAGGGGGGAGGTGGCAAAAACACGGAAAGTATGTGACCCTGGACCTAAGACCAGCACACTGTCCAGATTTAATTGACTGGCGGTGGCTGGGCCAGCCAATACAATCCCGGAACCGGCATCCTGCCAGGTGTACAACATGCCATTTACCGGATTGATGATATTCATGAACTGCCCCAAGGGCAAAAGATCTATACAAACCTGAGCCGGAGGCTGCGAAATAAGGGGCGTTTGCGGAGTTGGGATGACATCCACCAAAACAGAGGCCTGCCCGGAACTACATCCGTTCAGTTCTATCCTCAGTTTGTATTCCCCTTCCATGCCTAGGGTGACCGGACTTCTGGTTGGGTTTTGTAGCGAAGAAGAAAATCCAAGCGGACCAGTCCAGAAATAAACCGCCCCAAGCACCGCAGTAGTCTGAAGACTTAATACCCCTCCTTCGCAGACTGGTGAAACAGCCGTGATCGCCGGAATATCCGGGATTGGATGTACCGTGACCGTGATGGAATTTGAGGCGCCGGACTGACAGGTGCCATTGCCTGAAATAGCGGTAACCAGATAAACCCCGCTGTGCCAGGATTGTGCATTGTTGATCTCCAGAGAGGCTGAAACGGTGGTCGTATCGGCCAGGAGGCCCGGACGATCCCAGAAATAGGTGGCGCCCGGAGTGGGGTTGCTGATCGTCAACAGGATATTGGCTCCGGCACAAACCGGTTGGGGAGGATTGACCACCAACATAGGGGTGGCCGGTGGATCCTGAATATTGATCTCTGTGGTGGCAGGCTGTGAAGGACAACCAAAACTATCTTTCACCACCAGCGTGTACTGACCATTATAAGGCGTACAAACATCCGGAATTATCGGATTTGCCAGGGTGGAGGTCCCAAAAGCGGGCGGCCCTGTCCATAAATAAGTGAACGGTGTATTTGACGAGGTAACCAGCGAAGTGAGCATGGCATCGGTGGTGCCATCACAGCAAGCCGGGGCATTGTTTCCGATGATCGTGATACTTGGAGGAGTCACATTGTTTACCGTCACGGTGGCGGTATCCGCACACCCGAAGGAAGTTTTACCAATGACCTGATATACGCCGCTGGCCCCATTGGGAACCGTTAAATTCTGAACAAAGTATTGGGAAGCATCCGGAAAATTCCAGCACCAGGTAAGTGGTACCGCGGAAGAAAACGTAGCCATCAACTGAAGCAAAGAATCCTTACAGATCGGTGCATTCGAACTGGCCGTTACGATTGGATAATCATGTACCCGAAGTAAAACCGGATTCGATGCATCGGAATAACATCCATTGGCCGCCACAATAACGGAACAACTGCCGGTGTTAGCCAAACTTACATTGACGATCTGGAGCGTATTTCCGGTCGTTGTCGTATCCAAGATCCCACTTGCAGTGGGGATAGACCAGAGGTATTGTTCTCCGTTCAAACTGCTGCACACCAGGGTCACTGTTTGTCCTGCGCAGGCATTTAAATTCCCGGAAAGGCTTGGCTTGACCGGTTTTGCCGTGATGTTGACCGTCACCGTCACCGGATTGGAGGAGCAACCGTTTTGTTTGGTGATCAGGGTGTACACGCCTTCGTGAATTGATTTTACGGCGCTGTTGGTCACTAGAGGACTTGGGGCATTGCTGGTAAATCCACCCGGGCCCATCCACATGTAGGTCAGTCCCCCCGTAGAAGGGGTGGTAGAATGCAAGGAGAGCGTTTCGCCTTCACACTTTTTAACGAGGGATGGATCCACGGCTGCAGGGGGCGTTGGATGCATGGTCACGGTGACCGGATTGGACAATGCTGTGTTGCAGCCATCCGCAAAGACCTTTAAGTAATAGGTGTAAGTGCCCGGAGCAAGGTTGCTGATGGTATAGGTAGTGGTCGAGGAGGTGCCCAGAACGACCAGGCCGGAAGGAGTATCCACGATCCACTGATAGCTCACATTTTGGCCATTGTAGGAGGTGGTTGACAAGACAACATTTTGGCCGGGGCAATAAGAAGCGCCATTGGCCACTAAAAAGGGTGGATTTCCCAAAATAGCCAAATTCACCACGACACAAGCGGAGGAGGTACAACCGGTTGCGCCGGTGATGGTAACGCAATAGGTGCCATTGTGGATGGCCATTGCGTTGGTTGTAACAATGGGGTTTTGTTGATTGCTAAAGTAGTTATTCGGGCCGTTCCATTGGTAGGTATAGGGCGCAGTGGAAGGCGGATTTGCGATAAGCCCCAGGGTATAATTTTCACAAACCGGGGTATAATCCGGATCGGGCGGCGTGGTAGTTACCCCCACCAGGGTTTTGCAGGTGGCCGAATTGCCAGAGGTATCGGTTACTGTCAGGGTGGTGAGCACCGTGCTGCCTGCCAGATTACAGTTGAACGTACCGGGGGATACCGAGTACGTCAGGTTAGCCGTAGGGGTGCAATTGTCAAAACTCCCGTTATTGATGTTGGCGGGTGATAATAAATATGGAGCGGCCCCCGAAGGATCTACCTGAATGATCAAAGTCGGCTGGCAAATTGCTTTGGGCTTGACCGTATCGCGAACCGTGATGGCGAAAGTTGCAGAGCCCGTCAGGCCTGCATTGTCGGTGGTGGTATAAGTTACTGTATAATTGGCCGGTGGAAGGGCTACCGTGGTGCTGTTCCCGGTGATCGTGCCACTCGCAACAAGTTGATTGACAGGCTTGTGAATGGTAAAGTTGACCACAGCATGGCTGTATTCCAACATGATCTGAATCTGGCTGACTCCATCCGTACCATTGGGTAAAAGCGGCGCGCAATTGCCTATAAATTCAGTATAATTCAGCAGGTCGCGGTTAGACTCCAGGTAAAAAAACGTGCTGCCAAAGCCACCGCCCATTGAAGCCCAGGTATTGATCTGTGCTGCTGTGACAGGAATCACCGTTTCAAAAATGGCCGTACATTCCTCGGCAAGCGAACCCTGCCCTGTAAACCCTAAGAGGTTCCCGGACTCATCGTACACATTAAAAAACTCCCCAACCTGAGCGTTATCGCCTTTAAATTTGATTTTTAAACGACCGTTTCCAACGGCATTGGGGATCAGACCTGTGAGATTTAGAGAAACATCCGATGCCACTACCCCCACATTCGGATCATTCTCGAATTGTATCGGCAATAAGGGGGAGGAAAGACTTAGACTGGCTGACATGGCACAGTTCTCCGTGATGACCGGAAATGGGAGCGTCACCGTTCCCTCGCAGTTATTTACCCCGGTAAAAGCCGTGATATTGGCTGGTGCGACCACCGTGGGTGGCTGAGTATCATTGATGGTGATCTGAACAGAGGCGCTCGAAGTATTACCGGCACAATCCGTGGCTGTATAGATTACAGTATGACTACCGGTGGACAAAAAAGTCGGAGCGGCAGGCGGGTAATTTTGTGGGGCGCCGCCATCCACGGTGTATGTCAGGGCAATTGGAACCGGAGTGCCGGAATACATATACTCCAGTTGAACCGTCATTTTACCTCCAGGACAAACCGGATTACAGGCATTCGCACCACTGCCATTGGGCACCGCGGTAAAAGATGCTACCCCATTGGCGAACCAGTTATTTACCAGGTCTGCACTTAACGAGAACTGAACCGTCTTGTCGCCGCACTGTGAGTCTGTAAAAGCGGTACCCACCAACACATTGTTCTCGTCAAAGATCCTGAAATCCTCTGTAGGCCCTTCTGCATCCGCATTGTCCAGGGTGACCTTCAACACTGGCACCCCAACGACCGGCTGAAACGGTATCTGATTGGGGGGATTGAGCTGAAAACTCATGGTAGCCACCGGTGTATTGAATGGAGAGCCTGGCGCGGACGCAACCAGGGGCTTCATATCCTGAATGATCGTGCTGGTAAGCTGCTGACTGCACACATCGGTCACAGAAAGCGGAGCCGGGATCATGATCTCCGCGCCACAATCATCCGGATCATTGGGAAAGGTCATAGCCATGGGAGGAACCAGGGCAGGTGGAGTAGTATCCTCAATCTGAATAAGTTGTGTGTAGGTACGACTATTGCCACATAGATCGGTAGCCGTCCATTCCCGTTGCAGGATATAGTCGGTCCAGTGTTCACAACTGGTGGTATCCGGATTTCGGAGTTCTGTTTCTACCAGGACCACGTTCACCAGGGTATCGCATTGATCGGCAGGGCTGAAACTACTGGTTTCGGGGGGCGCCGGGATGGCATCACATTCCACGGTGATATTGGCCGGGAGGTTCAGCAGGGTCGGCGCCACGGTGTCTATCACGTGCACCAGTTGGTCGAAGGGCGTTTTATTGCCACAAACATCCTCCGCGATCCAATGCAGGGCTATGGTATATGCTCCTGCACAGGTACCGGGTGTGATGGTTTGATCGATAAAGCTTGGAACTGCCGTTGGGCCGCTACAGGCATCGGTCGCAAGCGGAACTGGCGCAGGAAAAGGATCAAGGGCACTACACAAGGCTGTTGTGTCCAAAATGCCTCCGGGAACAGGCCCCAGATTATCCACGACGGATATGGTCTGGGTAGCCGTACGGGTATTGCCACATTCATCAGTCGCGGAGAAAGTCCGAACGATATTGTAGGTATAATGTCCACAAAGCGCTGGATCCGCATTTTGAAAAGAGTTGGTAGCCGTAGTAATGCTCACAACGGGGCTGCAAACGTCCGAAGCAGCAATATTGATCCCCATGACCGGGACAGGCGGCAAAACAAAGGTGTCGCAACGGAAAGTTTGGTCCAAAGGAAGCAGGCTAAAAACCGGTCGTGTAGTATCCCGCACAAAAATATGCTGCGTAGCCGAAGCCGAGTTTCCACAATCATCGGTGGCCGTCCAGGTGGTAAATACCGTGTACGATCCATCACAAAGGCTGTCTTGGTACACCCTTGAAAAGGTAACAGCGATGTTCGCATCACAATTATCTGCCACAGTTGCAGCAGGGACCGTAGGCAAGGGATTGGGACAAAAAACGGTGATATTCGGTTGCAGTCCGGTAAATGTGGGCACCTGAGTATCCACAATACTCCAGCGAAGCGTTTTGGTGCTGCTGTTGCCGCAATCATCTGTAGCACGGAAGGTTACATTGACGAACCAGGCGCAGTTATTCGGCTGGATCGTCGGGTAAGGACCCAGATTGAAGATCCCATCCCCGGCTTGTCCGGTGGAGGTGACAAAAGAGTAGTTCGTCCAGGTGAAATTGGAGCAATCTTCTACCACGGTGGCGTTCCCGTGGGCGTTGATCCAGGCTTGGAGTGCATTTTGATCGTTGCCGCCGCCGCACTGCTCGGTTGCATTCACCCCCGTGATCACAGGAGGCAGGGTATCAATGGCGCCAAAATCGGCATTGCCCATAAAGGTCTCATTACCACAGGCATCCTTTACGAAAAAGTCAACCGAAACCAGGCCATGTACCTTATTATAACTCTGATTCCCAACCATTTGGGTGCTGCACCCATTGGCAAAAGAGGCCAAAAATGCAGAGACCACCTGGACTGAATCCACGGTATTCCCTCCGATTTTCATGGAATAGGACAAAGGGGGAGAACAGTTGTCTGTTGCCTCCGCAAACGCTTTTTTGTTGATCCATTCCCGGAGTTTAACCAGTTCCTGATCACTTTGAGAACAATAGGCCACGGTGTCTTTAGGCGCTTTGACCACCGTAGGACCCTGCAGGTCGGAGGTGCTAAACGTCACATCTACATTCAACTGGAACATACAATTGTCCACCGCCTTAAACCTTACAGGCAACGGCACTTTGCAGCCTGGTGGGAAAGAGGCAGGGGCGTTATTGCTCAGCGATTTTATCCCGGAGGCATCCGTAGCTGCGAAGGTGGCGATCTGTGCGGCCAGCCAGTTGGGGTATGCCGTGGCCAATTGTTCACAGGGAGCGGAGCCGCTCAGAGGATATCCCGTGATCTGTGGAGGGAGGGAGTCCTTATAAATGATGATCGTCTGGGTAAAAACAGCGGTGTTACTATGCGCATCCGTGGCCATCCAGGTTCGGGTAAAAGTCCCGCTGGTACAGGTATCCGGAGGTGTGGTCTGATAAAAAGTATCACTCACGATCATGGTGCAATTGTCCGTAACCGGAAGTGCCGTTTGAACTGGCACCTGCACCGAAGAACTGAATTCAAGGGTATCCAGCACCCCCGTCAGGTTGAAGGTGGGTGGGGATACATCCACGAAATTGATAAAATACTCAAAGATATGGGAGTGGCCGGCATCGTCTTTTACGAACCAATGAACAGGTGCAACACCGCCGACGGTAAATAGGTCGTCGTATTGGAATCCCGACGCGACCGGATCAAACATCGACATGGTAATATTGGCGCCGACCGTTGAAGAAACCACCGGATCGGGCACATTGCCCTGCAACATGGAACTGCAGGTAGGCCCTACGGGAAGGGTGGTAGGACCATTATAACTAAAATTGAAAAAGTCAGGCTGAGCAAGGAGCCAGTCAGTAGGGAGAAATAAAAGACAAAATCCTATACCTAAAGATGTTGCCCGCAAAAATTTGCGTAACCGGTTTATCATACGGACGGGTTGGGTTTCAAGGCGAAATGTACCTCGTTTTGTTCACATTATAGCTAAAAGCGAGTGCATTTTGCGCGCACCCGCTCCTATATTTGGGATTATATCAGGTATAAAATGATGTTCTGCCGGAGCGGTGACCGGAGGAAGCGATGATTCTAATGGATCGAATCTCCTCCTCCTTTCCTATCCGGAACATGCCTATTCAAAAACGCGTCATGCAATTCGGTCTCTTGGTCGCGGAATATTTCACAAACTGCATGAACACCGTCCTGTTTTCCCTTGCTTAATCGACCTGCAACTGATTTGCTGTTTCCGGTTTTATTTTCGGATCGCAGACTCGTTGAAGGTTGCTTTGCACCTCTTTTCCAATATTTAACCCTAAAATCTGATCTTATACCTTATATTTAGACACCAGCGCCTTCAACCTCGAAACCGTTTCTTCCCGTCCCAGAACTTCAGCCGTCTCAAAAACTGCAGGGCCTTTCATGGTGCCAACCAAGGCAATACGCAACAAGGGTAGAATATCCCCGGGCTTAACTCCCTTTTCCTGAATAAATGCTTTTACCGCTTCCTCAAGTTGTGCCGCCTTATATGGCTCAAAAGTAGCCACTTTTTCTGTTAACGCTGCAAAAACAGCTGCAATGTCGCCATTCCAACGCTTTTGAAGGGTCTCCTCGTCATAAGCCCGTACCGGTTCAAAAAGATAGTACCCCATTTCTACGAAATCAGGCAAAAACGTGACTCTTTCTTTCATCAAACCAATTGCGCTTTCCAGAAAGGCATCCGAGACCTGGTAGCCTTTGGCATCGGCAAGTGGCCGGACATGGGTGGCCAGCGCTGCATTGTCCAGGGCATGGATATATTTCTGGTTGAACCACTTTGCTTTTTCATAGTCGAAGCGGGCGCCACTTTTCCCAATGTGTTCGATGGAAAAAAACTGCACCAGATCCTCCATGCTGAATATTTCCTGATCACCACCCGGGTGCCAGCCCAAAAGAGCGAGGAAATTCACGACCGCTTCCGGTAAAAAACCTGCCTCGCGGAAGCCGCCAAAACTCTCTTCTTCCGTTTCTCCTTTCCAACCCAGCGGGAATACCGGGATGCCAAATTTGGCGCCGTCGCGTTTGCTGAGTTTGCCATTGCCCACCGGTTTCATGATCAATGGAAGGTGCGAAAAGCGCGGCATGGTCGCTTCCCAGCCAAAACCTCTGTACAACAAAACGTGGTGGGCTGTACTCGGCAGCCATTCTTCCCCGCGGATCACGTGTGTAATGCGCATCAGGTGGTCGTCCACAATATTCGCCAGGTGATAGGTGGGCATTCCGTCTGTTTTCAAGAGCACTTTATCATCCAGTTCGCTGCTCTCAAATACAACCTCCCCGCGGATCAGGTCCTGAATGTGGATACTTTGTCCCGGCTCAATTTTTAAGCGGATGACAAAAGGGTCCCCTGCCTCGATCCGGCGTTGGGATTCAGCCTCCCCCAAACTCAGGCTGTTTGATAATGTATTGCGGGTCAGGTGGTTATAGGTGAAATTTTCAATGGCTTGACGTTTTTCCTCCAATTCCACCGGGGTATCGAATGCGTAATAAGCATGGCCACGCTGAACCAGTTCCTGCGCGTATTTTTGATAAATTTCCTTGCGGTCGCTCTGACGGTATGGGCCATCGGAGCCACCAAAACCAAGTCCTTCATCCGGCATCAGGCCCACCCAACGGAGTGCCTCAATGATGTAATCCTCCGCTCCCGGCACATAACGCCCTTGATCGGTATCTTCAATACGAAGTATAAAGGTTCCCCCATGTTGGCGGGCAAAAAGGTAATTGTATAAAGCCGTACGTACGCCGCCAATGTGCAGCGCGCCGGTTGGAGAAGGAGCAAATCTTACGCGTGGTTTCGTCATGTATTTATGTATCAAGGATGGTCGTTGACTCAATTTTGTCCCCTAAAACTTTGCGAAGGCAGGTGCTTATGGGACAATGTGGCAGGAATAAGCCCCAAAAGCCCAGATCTGTTTACCGGTTCCCTCACAAGGATAAAAAACGCGGCGACCGAATGATGTCGGGCCGTCGCGATTCGTGAACAAAGCGCAAAAATAGTAGTTTTCTGGTATGCCTGTGGCCGAGTTGTCAACTTGTCGGATTCTGGCGCAAAAATTGAAGCAAGTCAACCCAACCTTTTGCGCGGCCTCCTCCGTCTTGCAGTAAGTTTTTACCAAAGCAGTGATTTTTTCATCCGTAAGTCCACCCTCACACCGGTGTGTGTGACCGTAACATGTATCTGTCCAGAACTCCCCGCGTACTGCAAAATCTGCTGACCAACTACACCTGGTATATCCCTACCACTGAAAAAGTGTTGTATCTCACCTTTGATGATGGTCCGATTCCGGAGGCTACGCCCTGGGTTTTGGAAACCTTGCGGAAGTACGGAGCCAAGGCCACTTTTTTTTGCGTGGGGGACAATGTTCGGAAACACCCAACTGTTTTCCAGCAGGTTTTGGACGAAGGGCATTCCGTAGGAAACCACACTTTTAACCACCTGAATGGCTGGAAAACAGATACTTTCGACTATCTGAAGAATGTACTGCAATGTGGTGAAATGGTATCAAGCACCCTTTTCCGACCACCTTACGGGAGCTTGAAGCCGTCCCAGACCCGCAAATTGAAAAGCCGGTTTCGCATTGTAATGTGGGATGTGCTCAGCGGCGATTTTGATCCCAGCATTTCGCCTGAAAAATGCCTGCAAAATGTATTGGACAATGTTCAGCCAGGTTCAATTATCCTTTTTCATGATAGTCTGAAGGCGGAAGAGCGGATGCGTTTTGCGCTTCCAAGAATGCTGGAAAAACTTACCGCAGAAGGCTGGAAATTTGAACGGGTGGAAGGTTGAGGTTTATTGCTTCCCCTTGCATAGTTCCAGAATGGCCTTTTGAACGAGGTGTGGTTCTGTCCACAAAAAGAAATGATCCCCTTTCTGCAGGATTTCTACCTGTAGCTTCGAACTATTCACCAGCATTTTCTGCGCGAAGCTTGCATTTGCTACCGGCACCAGGCGGTCGTTTTTGGCATGCAGGAGATACACCGGACAAGTAATTTTTTCCCAAAATGGGATCATCTTTTCCAGTTCTTTTTCCAGCGGAATAATTTCAGCATTGCTCGTCCATAAAGATTTCGGCGTAAGCCATTGAAGGGGTGGCCGATCCACGGCTCGCTGCCACCAGGGGTGTTCCTCCTGTTCCGGGTCGATGGAGGCGCTTACCAGTACCAAGCCTGCCGTACGTTCCGGATATTGCATGGCAAAACGTGCAACGACGGGAGCTCCCAAAGAATGTCCCACTAAAACAACCTTTTGCTGCGGTGCAAGGTGATTGACCAGGGCAAACACAGCATTGGCCTGTGCTTCCATCGAAGGTTCGGGCTTCCCAAAACCTTCGGTATAGCCAAAACCGGGACGATCCATGGCCAGCAGCTGAACTTGATGAGTCAGGGATGTATCAGCCAGATATTCCAGAAAGGCATCCGCAGAACCCGGTGAGCCATGGACCAGAATCACCAAGGGCAAGGAATCAGCAGCACGAACATAGACCGCATGGATCCTTCGTCCGGTAACATCCGGGACATCCAGAAATTGTGGGGCACAATACTGGCCTTTCTCCTGTAATTTTTCAGCCCAGGCCCGGTCGTGGGTACGCATGCTAAAACAACCGGCCTGTACTGCCATGGTCCAGCCCCCCAGCATTGCCAGAACCAGGAAGCTCATTCGACGGAGGATCTTTCGCAGCATGTTAGGGGAATAACTACAGGATATTAAATAGAGGGATGTTGAGGAGGGAAGGCCTCCTCAACATCCGAGCCTGAAATCTTATAATTTCCCCAGGGTCGCTTGTACAAAACCGGTGAGTGCTTCGCCGCGCAACATACCCTGTTGAAGCAGTGCCAAGTGGAGCAGGTATTTGGAGAACCCTATTTGGGCCTCTTCGCCCTCCATTTTCAACAGTTTATGCACGATCAGCGGGTGGTTCGAGTTCACCACGGCATTGTAGGAGTCCGACATTTCACCGAGTCCTCCCATCCCGTGCAAAGCCTGCATTTCCTTCAGCCGACGCATAAATTCAGGTTTCACAATCTGTACCGGCTGGTCGTCCGGGGACAGTGGAGAAAGTTCAATGGACGCCCCGTGCTGGCCATTGAGGGCCTTTTCAAAAAGGGATTTTACAGTCGTTTGTTCTGCTTCCGACAAGACCGATTCCCGTTTTTCATCTTTCTGCACGAGGTTATCGGTCGTATCAGAATCTACACGAACAAACGTAAGGCCGAGTTCAGATCGATATTCCAGGTGCTGCATCCAGTGGTTGTCAAGCACGGTATCGAGGCGAAGTACATCATAGCCCCGGGAGCTTGCGGCTGTGATCTGAGCGTGGTGGCCTTCCACATCATTGGTGTAAATGACCACTGTTTTACCGTGTTTGTCGGTCTGGTTTTCTTTGATCTTTTCCTTGTATTCGCTCAACAGGGAAAAGTCCCCACGCGTGCTTTCAACCAGCGCAAAGTTGTTGGCGCGATCTTCAAATTTTTTGTCAGAAATGATCCCATATTTGACAAAAATACCCAGATCCCGCCATTTTTGTTCGAAGGAAGGCCGGTCGGATTTGAACAGATCGTTGAGCTTGTCGGCCACTTTTTTGGTGATATGTTCACTGATTTTTTTCACGTTTCCATCCGCTTGCAGATAAGAACGTGAAACATTGAGGGGAATGTCTGGCGAGTCGATCACCCCATGCAACAGTTGCAGCCACTCCGGTACGATATCGCGCACATCATCCGTCACGAAAACCTGATTGGAATAGAGATGGATCTTGTTGCGCTGCAACTCCATAGCATTTCCACCCAGTTTCGGGAAATACAACACACCCGTCAGGTTGAAGGGGTAGTCAATATTCAGGTGGATCCAAAACATAGGCTCTGCCGACATGGGGAACAACTGCCTATAAAAAGCCTGATAATCAGCATCCTGCAATTCGGTAGGCTGTCGCTTCCAGATTGGTCGGGTATCATTGATGATGTTCGGCACTTCAATGGCTTCCTCTTTTTTATCCTCCCCTTCTCCGGTTTCAAGATACTCCGTTCGGGTGCCAAACTGGATTGGAACGGGAAGAAAACGGCAATATTTGTCTAACAAGCCCTCCAGACGGGGCTTTTCAAGAAAGACTTTGTTCTCTTCATTGATGTAGAGAATGATGTCGGTGCCGCGGGTTGTTTTTTCAGGGGCATTTTCGAGGGTATAGGCAGGGTCGCCGGCGCAGGTCCACCGAACCCCTTCAGCGCCTTCCTGCCAGGATCTGGTGACCACCTCTACCTTGTCGGCAACCATGAAAGCCGAGTAGAACCCAAGTCCAAAATGGCCGATGATCCCACTATCCTTGTATTTTTCAAGAAATTCGGTCGCACTCGAAAAGGCGATCTGGTTGAGGTACTTCAACACCTCTTCTTCCGTCATGCCAATGCCTTTGTCCCGAATGATCAGGCGATTATTCTCCGGTTCCTGAATGATCTCGATCGTGACATCGCCGATCTCCTGTTTTACCTCCCCGCGCTGGGCCAATAATTGAAGTTTAGTGGTTGCATCTACGGCATTCGACACGAGTTCGCGAAGAAAGATCTCATGGTCGGAATACAGGAATTTTTTGATGATGGGAAAAATGTTCTCTGTCTGGACGGATATAGTACCTGTCTGCATGGTGTATGGATATGTTAATTTGAGTTATGGTTGATGGGAGTATTTGTTTTCAAAGCCTGTGCCATCCCCCGATGGCTGACAAAATGTCTGACCCGCTCAAATCTAATACAAGTAATTGAAAATCAATGTTTAAATCGAAAATAAAATCCAACTCAGACTCGGATCCCGCTTTGTATCCTCTAAAAAAATGTTGCCCATTTGTTAATTGTGGCACAGTAGTTGCCTGTCGGTAGGAAGAAGGCTGCTGCCTATGATTTTTTCCGGGAGCAGGCAGTTTTAGGAAAATCAAAACAAAACAGTGTAAGAAATTAGGGTCGATTTCGGCCTTAAGCCCGTGGCCGAGGGACCAGTCCATCTGGGGGGTAGGGCTGGTCTCCTCACCACAATTTTGGAATTGAAAAATTCCGGGCTAACACCAATACCCTCTTTTGCTTTCGGTTAGTTAGGTCAAAACTCGTTTTATTAATCCATTTACCATCATCCTCCTCATAAGTGCAGCAGCAGGTAGCCTCCCTTCATGGCTTCCTGCTTTTTTTTGCCAAGACCTCGTTACTTTGCGCCATGTCTAATACATTCGGCCACTTGTTTCGGGTCACCACTTTCGGCGAATCACATGGTGCGGCCATTGGCTGCATTGTGGATGGTTGCCCGGCCGGACTGGCCTTTGACCTCGATTTTATTCAGCAGGAACTTGACCGCCGACGCCCGGGACAGAGCAGCATTGTTACCCAACGCAAGGAAAGCGACACGGTGCAGGTACTCAGCGGGGTGTTTGAGGACAAGACAACGGGGACTCCCATTGCAATGCTTATCCCCAACGAAGACCAGCGCAGTCGGGATTATGACCACCTTGCCACTGCATTTCGGCCCAGCCATGCCGATTATACCTGGCAGGCCAAATTTGGCCACCGCGATTTCCGGGGCGGAGGTCGGAGCAGTGCCCGGGAAACTGCGGCCAGGGTGGCCGCCGGTGCTTTGGCAAAATTATTGCTCCGTTCACAAGGCATTGAAATACAGGGGTATGTGAGCCAGGTTGGTCCGCTGGAACTCCATCAGGATTACACTTCATTAGACCTCACCCAAACAGAATCCAACGAGCTACGCTGCCCTGATCCTGAAATGGCCCAGAAGATGATCTCCCTCATCAAGGAGATCCGGAAAGACGGCGATACGATTGGTGGGGTGGTGACCTGTGTGGTTCGCGGCTGTCCGCCCGGGCTGGGCGAACCCGTTTTCGATAAGCTTCAGGCAGATCTTGGCAAAGCCATGCTGAGCATCAATGCTGCCAAGGGTTTCGAATACGGATCCGGGTTTGCCGGGGTAAAAATGCGTGGAAGCGAACACAACGACCTTTTTTCGGTAGACGGCGCGGAGAAGCCCGACAAGGGCCCTGTAAAAACCCTTACCAATCGCTCCGGCGGGATTCAGGGAGGCATTTCGAATGGTATGGACCTCTATTTCCGGGTGGCTTTCAAACCAGTGGCCACCATTATGCGCGAACAAGAGACCCTGAACGAAGCCGGGGAGACTGTCAGCCTTCAGGGAAAAGGCCGGCACGACCCCTGTGTAGTCCCCAGGGCTGTTCCAATTGTGGAAGCCATGACCGCTCTGGTGCTGGCAGACCATTATTTAAGGATGCAGACCAATCGACTCCCTACTTAGGCAGCAGTAACTTTGGGCCCATCATTAACTTCCTGCCAGGATACCAATTCAATACTTTCACCACATTTCTTATGATCAATCTTGTTTCTGACACTGTTACCAAGCCCAGCCCAGGCATGCTTCAAGCGATGTGGGCTGCTGAAGTAGGGGATGATGTTTTTCGCGAAGACCCTACGGCGAATGCCCTGGAAGCCAAATGTGCAGCCCTGTTCGGTCATGAGGCGGCATTATTTTGTCCAAGTGGCACCATGGCCAACCAGATCGCACTGAAAGTTCATACCCGGCCTATGGATGAGGTGATCTGCGACGAAATGAGCCATATATTCCAGTATGAGGTCGGTGGGTATGCCTTCCATTCCGGGATCGGAGTCAATTTGTTACGGGGAGAAAACGGCATTATCAACGCAGGAATGGTCGAAGCTGCCGTAAAGCCGCTACAGGATTGGTTGCCACGCAGCACGCTTGTGGTCATCGAGAACACCTGTAACAAAGGGGGCGGCAGTTTGTATTCCCTGGAAAGTATCCGCGAGATCCGGAAGGTTTGCACCCGAAAAGGCCTTAAATTTCACCTGGATGGAGCCCGGATCTTTAATGCTCTGGTGGAGACCGGCGATCATCCAAGCAGCATTGGTGCTGAATTGGACAGTATCTCAATTTGCTTATCTAAAGGACTAGGGGCGCCGGTTGGATCCGTTTTGATTGGAAATCAGCCGTTTATTGCTGAGGCACGGCGGGTGCGCAAGGCCATGGGAGGGGGAATGCGTCAGATCGGTTATCTCGCAGCTGCTGGCATCTACGCCCTGGATCATCAGGTGGAACGTCTCCGGGACGACCACGCTCATGCGCGACTGCTGGCTGCCGCACTTTCAGAATTTCACTGGGTGACCAACATCCGCCCGGTCCAGACCAATATCCTGATCTTTGACCTGGTTTCCCCGCTAACGCCTGCAGTATTCCTTGACTTTTTGAAGAAAAATGGCATTGGCGCCACCGCCTTTGGCCCGCAGACCATCCGCTTTGTCACGCATCTCGATGTTACCAAAGCAATGATCGAACAGGCGATCCGTACGATGAGTAAGTTTGAGCCGGTCTCCTAAGTCGGGCTTTAAGCACCACTTAGGAGACCGTCTCTTCTGCTAAGCTCCTTAATTTTTCTTACCGCCCATGTTACCCAAAGCCGCTTCGATTTCCTGGGCGGACTTGGCATAGCGTGCCGCAGATTCTTTAAAGTCCATAAACTCTGCAGGGTTTAATCCGGCGGCACCTTCTGAGTCCTGTGAATTAGACGCATTTTTACCCTCCTGCTCGCTGGCTGATTTAATGGTGTTGAGCATCATGGTCTGCTTTTCGATCATGCCCTCAAGCTCGGAGTAAAAATTTTCAATTTCAGCCGCTTTTTCCTTTTTTACTGCAGCAGGAAGGGCATCTATCTGCTTCCGTAAGTCTTCCATCTTGGACACCCCGGAATTAAGGCTGGTCGATACTTGCTGCATCTCTTCCGAAGTCACAACCGCTGGAGCCGCCGGAGTTTCCGCGACCGGAACTGGAGCGTCGGAAGCCGACTTTGGGGTATTTTTACAGGCTGTGATCAATAATAACAGCAAGAATGGAAAAACAAGTTTGTTCATTTTTGTTATTTGTAAAAAGTGCTTTGAGAAAGAGGTTTGTAAAAGGCTGCGCAAAATTACATAAAGTCGTTGCTTGGAACACATAGCGCAAAACGTATACCGGGAATATTTCTCCAAAAACCAACACCTTTGTCATCTTGGCAAACCGATGTTTTTTAAAATCCCCACAAGCTTGCCCCTGATAAGCATCTCAAAATATTGACCATGAACACACCAAAAACTGCCCTCCTGAAAGATTCGCTGCATATTTCAAGCCAGAAATGGGTCATTCTGGTGCTGCCCCTGCTTTTGATGCTCCCCTACGCCTGTTCCTACACCCTGAAGATCAAGGATGGGCGCACTGCGTATGACCGAAAGCAATTTTCGACGGCCGTGCCGATGCTCGAAAAAGAATATGAGCGCGCCAAAACACGCAAGGAAAAAGGTCAATTGGCTTATTTATTGGGGGATTCCTACCGGCGTATTGGGCAGGAT
>Ga0209066_10002807_pt1 | contig 20619 bp, 18 predicted proteins | sample All_14_2_FD_187198 | JGI IMG/M metagenome (GOLD analysis project Ga0209066, IMG submission 187198) | Freshwater microbial communities in response to fracking from Pennsylvania, USA - Allegheny Zone_MetaG_DW_15 (SPAdes) (version 2) ... | reverse complement strand
ACCTGGAACGCCGGCGACTGCTGTGGCGATGCCCGCGACAGGCAAGTCGATGACGTGGGCTTTGTGCGCGCCCTGCTGCAGCATCTCGGGCGGCAGATCCCGATCACGCCGCAACGCACCTTTGCCATGGGCATGTCCAACGGGGCCATGATGAGCTACCGGCTGGCCTGCGAGATGTCGGACGCCGTGCGGGCCATTGCGGCCGTGGCCGGCACCGAGGCGATGACCCCGTGCCAGCCCACTCATCCGGTCGGCATCCTCCACATCCATGCCCGCGACGACAGCCATGTGCTGTTTGACGGTGGGGCCGGCCCCGACGCCTTCCGGGATGCCCGCAAGGTGATGGATTTTGTGTCGGTGCCAACGACGATCTCACGCTGGGTGACGCGTCAGCATTGCGCGCCCACCGCACGCCGCACGCTGGAGGTGCCCGGCGCCTACTGTGAGACCCACGAAGGTTGCGAGGGCGGTGCCGAAGTGAAGCTGTGCGTCACCGCCAGCGGAGGGCATGCGTGGCCGGGTGCGCCGGGCAGCCGACTGGGCCGCAAGGCGCCGCCTTCGCCGGCCCTCTCGGCCAATGCGCAGGCTTGGTCGTTCTTCCAGGCCCAGTCTCAGGTCACGCGATCACGCTGAAGGCCGAGGCGGCCGTCAAGCCGGTCTGCGTGTGTCAAGCGAAACAGGCCCGCTCAGAGCCGGCCCTGGCAACCTGGGGCACCACAGCGGCAGGTGAGCCGTCCGGCGTGGTGGGTTTCACCGTAGCGCGCGGTGAGCTCTTCACCGGCGTCGATGTCCCGCAGGGCGTAAAAAGCCACCCGGCCTTGTTGCACCTTCAGCACCATATTGGGCTGGCAGGAGTGGTTGGCAAAGCGCAGCGGGTCGGTGGAGGCGGTGGCGTCGACCGCGCGCTTGTCGGAAATCGCCACCATGAAGATGCGGCCGGAGGTGTTCTCGGCCAGACGCGCCCGGCGACGGGCTTCGGCCAGGTCGACGAACTCGCCGCGCATCTCGCCAATCTTGCGGCGCGCCGGGATGGGCTCGCCCGCAAAGGCGCCTTGGCCGTCGATGGCACTGGGGCCGACCGTCACCTTGAACTTCTGCGGATCGGCAGGTTGACCTCGCCGTTGATCTGGAGCGAGGTGAGTCGCCGCCGCGACCGAACGTAAGGGCAACAAGGGGCGAACACTTGGCATGTGATGAGTATCGCCCCGATTCCTATCATCACAGCATGAATCTCAAGGTTGCGGTTGAGCCAAAGCCCCTTTGAGGTGCTCAGCGAAAGCGTGTGCGATCACCGGCAACTGGCGCCCACGCAAGGCGGCCAAAGTCAACCGACCATGCGGGAAATTTCTGTCGGACAAGGGGCGAGCAACCAGCGCACCGCCATGATTTACCGCCCCGATAGCGATCTGAAATGACACCGCCTTACCGTGGTACAGGCAGCCACGCATGAACTCGAACGAGTTGCTCTCGATCACAGGGCGAATCTGGATAGAGCTACGCACCAGGAAATCTTCAAGCAACTGACGTCCGCCGATGTCACGATCTGGCAAAACCAAAGCGTAATTGGCGCAATCTCTGACCCTGACTGTTGGTAGGCTAGCCAAGGGATGCTCTCGGTGCATCACTGCCACCAAGGGTTGATCAAACTCGGCCAACACATTGATGTCGGCATCGGGAGCCAGATTGAAAACCAAGGCAATGTCAGCCTCAAAGGAGCGCAGTTTCTTGAGTGCCAAAAGGTGATCGCCAATGCACACGTCGTACACGGCCAAGGGGTGCGTCACTCGAAAGCTGGCAAGCGCTGTGGGCAGAAACTCCGGTGCCAAGGCTTGACTGGCCACCACACGCACGCGTCCCCGACGCAGACCTTTCAGTTCTTCAATTTGAGAGCGTACCTCATCAAGAGCCGCCGTGCGACCGCGTATGTAACGCACGAACAACTCCCCTGCTGCTGTGAGGCGCATGCCACGCGGCAAGCGCTCAAAGATGGCGGTGCCCAACTCATCCTCCAGATCGAGGATGCGACGGTTCACCGCTGAGGGGGCGACATGCAACCGTTCTGCGGCTTGGCGGATGGAGCCCACGCGTGCCACTTCGTCGACATAGCGGAGAAAGCGAAGGTGATTCATGCGAAGCGTTAGAGCATGTTCGATGCCAAGGTGTGATGGCCATGCCCCCACGCCCGCGGATGGGCCGCATGCGTTGCCGCAACAGCAACGGTCTGCGTGCGGCACGCCCACAAATGTCATCGCTGCGCACCATCTGATAGCTCTTTGCATCCATCTCTGCTCGCCGCTCACCAGATTGGGGCGTGATGGTGACGGCTTTCCTGCGCCAATGTCCTGCACCGGCGCCAAAGCGTGCGAGCCACCCATTGCGCGATGGCTGTTAATGACGCCGCCAGGCTTCGACCCAGAATGCCCATGAACACTGAGCTCTTGCTCAATCGTTGCTCTTTCGGCAACGGATAAGCGCCAAAAAGGATCACCTCCAGAACACTCTGCCGTCATTTCAGGCACGGGCCATGCAAACACACCTGGCGTCTACCCGCCAACTGGAGTGTTTTACGTGACCCGTTCAACCCGCCCCCACACAAGCGCATCGCTTGCGCCACACAACCATCGCCGTCATTGGTTACGCGCCGCAGCCGTGGCTGGCGCTGCCGCCTTCGGTGGACTGAGCGCCACGCCTGCACTGGCGCAGACGACCGCAGTCACACCCATCAAGTTTGTGCTCGATTGGAAGTACCAAGGTGTCCACGCCTGGTACTTCCTGGCGAAGGAGCGCGGCTACTTTGCGCAAGAGAAGATCGACCTGCAAATCGACCAAGGTGATGGCTCGGCCAACGCCGTCACCAAAGTGATTGCCGGCAGCTACCAAGCCAGCTTTGGCGACGTGAATGCACTGATCCAGACCGCGGCGGCCCGTCCCGCAGGTTCAATGCCTGTGATGGTCTATATGACCTACAACCGCGCCCCCTACGCGATCATGACCAAGGCCAGCGGCCCGATCAAATCGGTCAAGGATCTGGAAGGTCGCACGATCGGTTCGCCTGCGGGTGGTGGTGCCATGAAGATGTTCCCCACGCTGGCAGAGCAAAGCGGCATCGACGAAAGCAAGGTCAAGTGGAGCCACATGGCGCCCAACCTGCAGGAGCAGATGCTGCTGCAGGGCCAGGTGGACGCGTCGGCGGTGTTCTCGGTGACCAGCTACCTGAACCTCATCGGCTTGCGCGTGGACCCTGACAAGGACATCCGCTGGTTCCACTACGGCGACCACGGTGTCGAGCTGTATGGCAACGGCGTGCTGGTGTCGCCCACCTTGCTAAAGGAGAAGCCCCAAGCCGTTGCAGGCCTGGTGCGCGCCGTTCACAAGGGCATTCGCGATGCGATTGCCAATCCCGATGCAGCCATCGAAGCCTTGGCCAAGCAAGAGCCTTTGATCAACAGGGACCTGGAAAAGCGCCGCCTGGTTTACGCGCTACGCAATGTGATGTTGACAGCTGAGACCCAGCGCATTGGTTTGGGCGATGTCAGCGATGTCCGCATGGAAAAGGCCATTGCGCAAGTGCAAAAAGCTTTTGAGTTGCCACGCGCGCCCGCTGTGAGCGAAGTGTTCGATCGCCGCTTCCTGCCCCCCCTGGCCGAACGCCAGCTGACGCTGAAGTAAATCGACGACAGGACGCACGCGATGAAACGCGCCCCCACCCCTGTCGATACGCTGCGCTTTGGCGCCAGCGAAGCCAATGCCTGGACATGGTCGTCTCATGGCGTGAGCCTGGTGCGCCAATCACCAGCGCCACGTGCGGTGCGCTTGCCCACGCACACCGATGTCATCGAGATCGATGTGCTCCGCAGCGCGGTGATCGTGGTCGATATGCAAAACGACTTTTGCCACCCCAAAGGCTGGTTCGGCCAAAAGGGCGTGAACATGCGTGCCACGCGCAAGCCCATTCCGATCATCGCCCAATTGCTGCCGGCCTGGCGTCACGCAGGCGGCAGCGTGGTGTGGCTGAACTGGGGCGTGCGAGGCGACATCGCCAACCTCAGCCCCACGGTGCGTTACAAGTCGCAACGCCCCGATGCCGATGGTCAGCCTGGTGTGGGCTATGCCCAAAGCTCGCCTTTGGATCAAGGCCCCAGCGTGGTGCCCGGCACATGGGGTGCGCAAGTGGTGGATGAGCTGCCCGCGGAGTCCGGTGACCTCACAGTGTTCAAGCACCGGCTCAGCGGCTTCTTCGACAACGAACTCGACAGTGTCTTGCGTCAACGCGGCATCACCACCTTGTTGTTCGCGGGCGTCAACACCGACCGCTGTGTGTTCTCCACGCTGCAGGACGCCGGCTTTCTCGGCTACGACTGCGTCTTGCTCAAAGACGCGTGCAGCACCCCATCACCTGCCTATGTCACACGGGCCATTCACTTTCTGGTCGACAAGCTCCACGGTTTCGTGGGCACCGCAGAAGCGCTCATTCCCGCGCTGACTGCTTCAAATTCGTCGCGCCCCTCTTCTCATTCCCCATCTCTCCGGAAGGATCTGTCATGAAGTTCACACGCCGTCTCGTCACTCTCGCTCTGGCTGGCTTGGCCAGCACTGCCGCCATGGTGCCCATGTCAGCCCAGGCTGCAGAAACCAAAATCAAGTTCGTGCTGAACTGGAAGTACGAAGGCGCTCACGCCTGGTTCTTCCTGGCACAAGACCGCGGCTACTTCAAGGCCGAAGGCCTCGATGTGCAGTTCGATCAAGGAGAAGGCTCTGCTGCATCGATTCCGAAGGTCGCAACGGGCGCGTATCAAGCAGGCTTTGGCGATCTGAATGCGCTGATCGATCTCACCTCCAAGCGCCCGGCTCAAGCACCAGTGGGTGTCTACATGCTCTACAACGTGTCGCCGTTTGCGATCTTCGTGAAGAGCGACAGCCCCATCAAAACGCCCAAGGATGTGGAAGGCAAAACGATCGGTGGCCCCGCCAATGATGCTGCACTGAAGCTCTTCCCAGGTTTTGCCAAGATTGCCGGCATCGACGCCAGCAAGGTCAACATCACCAACATGGCGCCCAACCTGCGCGAGCAGATGCTGAACCGGGGTCAGATCGACGCGGCTTTTGGCTACGTGACCACCGCCACTTTTGGCGCCAAGGCCATGGGCATGAACCCAGACAAGGACCTGCGCTTCATCCGCTATGGCGACCACGGCATGGACCTGTACTCCAACGCGGTGTTCTTCGCACGCGACTTCATCAAAGAGAACCCCAAGGCGGTGGAAGGCTTTGTGCGCGCCTTGAACCGTGGCATCAAAGATGTCATCGCCAATCCTGAGGCCGGCCTGGACTCGGTGGCCAAGCGTCAGCCACTGATCAACCGCGATGTCGAGCGCGACCGCCTGTTGACCCACCTGCGCAACGACATGAGCCACCCCGAGATCACACGCATTGGTCTGGGTGATGTGGACGACGTCCGCCTGAAGAAGGCCATCGACATCTTGGTCGATGCCAACCAGTTGCCACGCACCCCAACCGCAGGCGAAGTGTTCGACCGCAGCTTCCTGCCCGCACGCAACCTGCGTCCCACCAAGCTGAACTGATGGGCCTCGCCCGTCTTTTCCAAGCGCCACCGAATTGAAAGACCTCTCATGGATCTCAAGCTGAATAACAAAGTCGTCGTGATCACCGGCCCCGCCAAGGGCATGGGACGTGCCGTCACCCTCGCATTCGCACAAGAAGGCTGCCGCCTGGTTTTGGCCGGCCGTGACACTGCGGCCATCGAACCCGTGGCCGAAGAAGCACGCGCCTTGGGTGTGCCTGCTTTGGTCGTCTCTTGCAATTTGATTGACGACACCGACACCGAAGCCTTGGCACAAAAGGCTGTGGCGCACTTTGGCCGCATCGATGTGCTGGTGAACGTGGCGGGAGGGTCCGGCCCCATCGGCAAGACCGGTTGGGAAACCTCAGCTGAAGAGTTCAATGAGATCGTGGAACTCAACATGACGGGCTGCTTCAACACCATTCATGCCGTCATGCCTGCCATGATTGCGCAAGGTGGCGGCAAGATCGTCAACGTCGGCGGCACCTTCGGCATGCGTGGTCGTGCCGGCCGCCTGGCTTACTCTGCTTCGAAGTGGGGCCTGCGCGGCATTACCAAGAGCTTCGCGCTCGAAGCCGGTCAGCACAACATCAACGTTAACTGTGTCGCCCCCGGCATGGTCGACGGCCCTCGTTTTCGCGAGAAGGTGTGCGCCAACATGGCCACCAAACTGGGCATCTCGCTGGAGGAAGCCATGAAGCGCCACGCCGAGGACTACGCCCTCAAGCGCGTGACCTTGGACGAAGACGTGGCCAACGCTTGCCTGTTCATGGCCAGCGACGTGTCTCGCCAAATCACCGGTGTCGACCTGCCCGTCGATGGCGGCTGGGCCATGCTGTAAGGAGCTCACACCATGAGTCAGGCAGACCTCGTCATCCGAGGCGGCAAGATCGTCTCGCCCGAACAAATCATCGACGCCTCGATCGCCATCGCCGACGGCAAGATCATCGCCATCGGTCACGACGACCTGATGCCCAGCGCATGCGAAGAACTACGCGCCGACGGTCAGTACCTGCTGCCCGGCGCCATTGACAGCCACGTGCACTTCCGCGATCCCGGCTACCCCAACAAGGAAACCTGGAAAACGGGGTCTGCGGCGGCCGCTTGCGGTGGTGTCACAACCGTTTTCGAGATGCCCAATACCAACCCGCCAACGGGCACGGTGGAAGCCTTGCGCTTGAAGCAAAAAGCCGCGGAATCGTCCTATGTGGACTACGGCATCCACGGCTTGCTAGGTGACGACACCATCGATCGCCTTGAGGAATTGCTCGACGCCGGTGTCACCAGCTTCAAGGCCTTTGTGGGCAACACCTTTGGCAACTTGCCCGCGCCCACCGATGGCGCGCTGCTGGAAGGTTTCGAGAAGCTGGCACCGCTGGGCATCCGTACCGTGGTGCATGCAGAGAACTCGTCGATCATGGCGCGCCGTCAAGCTGCGCTGCAAGCCGCCGGTCGCATTGATGCCATGGCGCACTTGGCCGCGCGTCCTTCCGTGTGTGAAGTCGAAGCCATTGGCCGCGTTCTGACCTTGGCCGAGTGGACCGGTGCGCGCGTGCACATCGCCCACCACAGCGGCGCTGACTCGCTGTTTGTGCTGCGTGAAGCCAAGCGACGCGGTGTGGATGTGACGGTGGAAACCTGCCCGCAGTACCTGCTGCTCAACACCAACGACATGCTGCGTTTGGGCGGCATCTTGCGTCTGAACCCGCCTATTCGCGAAGAGCGCCACAACCAACCGTTGTGGGACGCATTGATGGACGGCACGATCGACATGATCGCCACCGACCACGCACCGCACACCCCAGAAGAAAAAACCCGCGAAAGCATCTGGAACTGCGACTGCGGCTTCCCTGGCGTGGAAACACAGATGTCGATCATGCTCACCGAGGTCAACCGCGAACGTGCGACCTTGATGGACTATGTCAAGTGGAGCTCGGTCGCACCCGCAAAGGCTTGGGGCTTGTATGGCACCAAGGGCGTGCTGGCTGTGGGCGCCCATGCCGACATCGCGGTGGTCGACATGAACAAGCGGGGCATCCTGTCGCAAGGTCGTCTGCAATCCATCAGCAAGATCTCGCCGTGGAATGGCCGCACCGTGCACGGCGCGCCGGTCCACACCATCGTGCGGGGTCGCTTTGTCATGCGCGATGGTGCCTTGGTTGCAGACGCCTCAGGATGGGGCAAATCGGTGAAGGGTGTGCAACAAATGCCCACGCCCAAGCCACGGCACACCGAGCACTACACCAGTGCCATTTTGCAAAAGCCTGAAGGCATCCCCCCCAGTGCCCGGCCCGTGGACCCGAAGGCTCTGGAAGGCGCTGCATGACCATGAACCACACGCAAATCGTTGGCGTTCACCGCATTGAATGCCGTGGCCCCGGTGATTTGTCCGGGGTGCAGGCGCTCATCGATGCGGGCACCTTGGTGCCTGCTGAGATCGTGGCGGTGATGGGCAAAACCGAAGGCAATGGCTGTGTCAACGATCACACACGTGAATACGCGTCCATGGCCTGGTGCCACCTGTTGGCCACTCACTTGGGCTGCACCCCGGCGGAAGCCGGCCAGCGTGTCGCCCTGGTGATGTCGGGCGGCACGGAAGGCGTGCTGTCGCCGCACTTCACGGTGTTCACACGTCGCTGGACGGAGGCCGCCACGGAGCCCTCCCGCGCCAAGCGCCTCGTGATTGGCACCGCGCAGACACGCGACTTTGCCCCCCAAGAAATCGGGCGTAGTGCCCAGATTGAAGCCACGGCTCAGGCGGTGCACGCGGCCATGGTGGACGCTGGCATCGAAGACATCGAGGACGTGCACTTTGTGCAAGTGAAGTGCCCTCTGCTGACGTCCACCAAGGTTCAGCAGGCCTTGGCAGCCGGCTCGGAAACTGTGACGCGTGACACTTACGAATCCATGGGCTACTCGCGAGGCGCTTCCGCACTGGGTGTGGCCTTGGCACTCGATGAAGTGCCCCATGACGCCGTGACCGATGACGCCGTGCTGCGTGACTGGTCGCTGTACTCCGGTTGCGCCTCGGCTTCAGCGGGGATTGAACTGGATCACAACGTGGTGATCGTTCTGGGCGAGGCCGCTGGGGCCGCATCGCCTTACCGCATCGCCCACACGGTGATGCGCGACGCCATCGACGCCAACGCCGTGCGCGCCATGCTGCACGACAGCTTTGCCCTCGACACGGATCAGGACTGCGAACCTGGCACCTGCACTTGCCGGGGCGTGGTGAACCTGTTGGCCAAAGCCGAATCCAGCCCGACTGGCTCGGTGCGTGGCCAGCGACACACCATGCTCAATGACTCCGACATCAATGCCACCCGCCATGCACGCGCCGTCGTGGGTGGCGTGCTGGCCTCCATCGCCGGACACACCGCCTTGTATGTCTCAGGCGGTGCCGAACACCAAGGCCCCGCCGGCGGCGGCCCGGTTGCCGCCATTTTGCACGCAGAGGAACTTGTATGACCCAACCCTTCATTGACCTGTCGGAGGTGACTGTGCGCTACGGCGCCCAAGCACAAGGCACCTTGGCGTTGGACCGCACCAACCTGCGCATCGAACAAGGCGACTTTGTGGCCTTGGTGGGCCCCAGCGGCTGCGGCAAATCGACCATTTTGAAATTGGTCGCGGGGCTGCTGCAACCCAGCTCAGGTGGCCTGATTGTGGGAGGTCGCGAAAGTCCCACCACTCAGCAATCTGGCAAGACGCGCATCGGCCTGGCGTTTCAGAACCCCACGATGCTGCCTTGGCTGACCATCCGTGAGAACGTGATGATGCCGCTCAAGATCGTCGAGCCGTTTCGCCAAGATTACGCGCGCAAAAAGAAGGGCGAATTCGCTGAGCGTGCCGAAGCCTTGCTGGCCAAAGTCGGCCTCAAAGGCTTTGGCGACAAACGCCCATGGCAGCTCTCAGGCGGCATGTTGCAGCGGGCCTCGCTGTGCCGTGCCCTGATCCATGAACCCCAGTTGCTGCTGCTGGATGAGCCCTTTGGGGCACTCGATTCGTTCACCCGCGAAGAGCTCTGGGCCCTCACCCAGCAGCTTTGGCAGGACACCAAACCCACCGTGCTGCTGGTCACCCACGATCTGCGCGAAGCCGCCTACCTGGCCAACCGCATCTGCGTGATGAGTTCGCGCCCGGGTCGCATCCTGGAAGACCGTGAAGTGCCCTTCGAGCGCCCCCGTACCCTGGCCATGAGCTACGCGCCCGAGGTCTCCACATTGGTGCAGGAGCTGCGTCTGCGCATTGCTGAAGCACGCACTGCCGCCGATGCGCAAGCCGCCACCGAATCCCTCTCGACTGAAAGGAAAGTTGCATGACCTCTAAGCTCAACCCTGTGATGCGCCAGCGGCTGTTATCCGCCTCTGCGCTGGTGGGCTTCTTCATCTTGTGGGAGCTGGCCTGTATCGCCACCGGCGTGTCGGATCTGGTGTTGCCGCGTCCGAGCCAGATCCTGCAGGTGCTGTTTGAGAAGATGCCGCTGCTGTGGCCCCACACGGTGCAAACGCTCTACACCACCCTGGTCGGCTTTGGCCTGGGTGTGCTCGTGGGCATCATCTTGGGCCTGTTGATCGGCTCCTCGCGCACGGCTTACGACGTGGCCTATCCGCTGTTGGTGGGGTTCTCCAGCATCCCCAAAGTGGCCGTGGTGCCTATTTTTGTGGTGTGGTTTGGCGCGGGCACCGTGCCAGCCATCTTGACCTCGTTGGTGATCAGCATCTTCCCGGTGGTGGTGAACGTGGCCACCGGTTTGGCCAGCACCGAGCCAGAACTGGAAGACGTGCTGCGGGTGCTGGGTGCCAAGAAGCGCGACATCTTGTGGAACGTCTCCCTGCCTCGTGCTTTGCCTTACCTGTTTGCCTCCCTGAAGATCGCGATCACCTTGTCGTTCGTGGGCACCGTGCTGGCAGAGACTGTGGCGGCCAACAAGGGCATCGGAACCGTGATGATGATTGCCAGCGGCAACTTCGATGTGCCCATGGTGTTCGCAGGCTTGCTGATCCTGGCTGTGCTCGGCGTGATCCTCTATGCACTGTCTTCTCTGGTGGAGCGCCGCATGACAGGCTGGGCTCAGCGCAAGAACGACTTGGGCATGGCCTCTTGATGTGAAAAGCAGCCACACATGAACTCCATCATCAAACCCGCTCTCCTGCCCTTGCGCAGCGTGGCCGTGTTCTGCGGCTCCAACTTTGGTGTCTCACCCGCATACGCTGAGGCGGCGCGCGCCTTGGGCACGGCCATCGCCCAACGAGGCATCACCCTCATTTATGGTGGCACCACCAAAGGCCTCATGGGTGAGGTGGCCGACGCCGCCTTGGCGGCTGGCGGCATCGTGATCGGCGTCATCAACCAACGTTTGTTTGAACGCGGCCACCTGCACACCGGTCTCAGCCACCACGAGGTGGTGCCGCACATGCGGGTGCGCAAAGCGCGCATGGCCGAGCTGGCGGATGCTTTCATTGCCATGCCCGGCGGTTTGGGCACGCTCGAAGAACTGTTTGAAGTCGCCACACTGACCCAATTGGGCGAACACACCAAGGCCTGTGGTGCTTTGAACGTACGGGGCTTCTATGACCCCATGCGCGCCTTGCTCAACACCGCCACCGAAGAGGGCTTCCTCAAAGCCGAACACCGTGACATGGTGGTGCTCGAAGCTGAGCCCGAGGCCTTGCTCGATGCCTTGACACAGTGGCAAGCCCCCACCGTCACCAAATGGATCGGTCAGCCTGGCTCCTGATCCCTGTCCACCTCATTCACATCTACATACATCATGGCCCAACTCCGCATCACTGCCGGCGGTTTCGATTTCATCGCTGCAACCCACCCTAACGCGCCTGAAACCGTCGCGGCTTTTTTGAAGCTGCTGCCTTACAAGGAAAAGTTTATTCATGTGCGCTGGAGCGGCGAGGGATGCTGGGTGCCCATGGGTGAATTCAGACTCGCAGACAGCAATGGCCAGCCCATCGGCTTTGAGAACCACACCAGCCACCCGTCGGTCGGCGACATCCTGTTCTACCCCGGTGGCTACAGCGAAACCGAAATCATCATGGCCTACGGTTCGTGCAGCTTCTCCAGCAAGCTGGGCCAGCTCGCTGGTAACCACTTCTTGACCATCGTCGAAGGCAAGGAAAACCTGCGTGCCCTGGGTGTGAAGACCCTGTGGGAAGGCGCCCAAGACGTGGTGTTCGAGCTGATCTGATCCCCTGGTTTTGTTGCTTGCTGACCTTGCCTGATTCACTGTGACCGCCATGAGTCTGTCTGCGCCTGCCGCCCCCCCCACACGTTTGGTCATCCACGGTGGTTTGGTTTTGCCCGATGCCGACACCCCAGCAACCCACGCTGACATCTTGGTCGAAGCGGGCTGCGTGCAAAGCATCGGTGCGCTGGGCGCCTTTGACCAAGTAGAAGGGGCTGAGCGCCTGAACGCGCAAGACCGTTTGGTCATGCCGTCTTGGGTCAACGGCCACACCCATGCCCACGGGGGCTTGGGCCGGGGCGCGGTCGAAGACGTGGCGCTCGAAGGCTTTCTGGCGGCTTCACCGTCCATCAACGGAAAACGAGGTCTGCAAGACCTGGCACTGAGCGCGACTTTGACCGCCGCCGAGTTGCTCAAGAAGGGTTGCACGGCGCTGTACGACATGACCACGCAATTCCCCGTGCCAACCGTCGAGGGATTGCACACGGTGGCCCGCGCCTACGAGGCGGTGGGAATCCGTGCCGTGGTCGCGCCCATGATGGCCGACCGCACGCTCTACCAAGCCTACCCAGAACTGCTGGCAGCGTTGCCCGCTTATCTGCAAGCTCACGCTGATGCCGCCCGCGCCGCCGATCCAGCCACCTTGTTGGCCGCCGTGCGTGACGCGGCGCAAGACTGGCCCTTCGATTCGGCCCGCATCAAGCTGGGGATTGGACCGACCATACCGCTGCATTGCTCAGACGCGTTCTTGCAAGGCTGTGCGGCGCTGTCGGTCGAGTTCAACCTGCCTATGCAGATTCACCTGGCCGAAAGCCAGCAGCAAGCCACCTTTGGCTTGGACCGCTACGGCATGAGCCTGGTGGCGCACCTCAAGCACCTGGGCGTGCTCAGCGAGCGCCTGAGCGTGGCGCACTCGATCTGGATCAACGACGATGACATCGCCATGCTCGCTGCAGCCGGTGTCACCGCCGTGCACAACCCCTTGAGCAACCTGCGCTTGGGATCTGGCGTGGCCCCAGTGCGCCAGATGATGGAAGCGGGTATGCGCGTGGCCTTGGGCAGCGACGGCGCCAACACCTCCGACACGCAAAACCTGTTTGAAGTGGCACGTTTGGCGGCGTACCTGTCGCGCATCATTGGCTCAGATGAAGACCGCTGGGTCACCGCGCAAGAAGCACTGCGCATGGGCACCGAGCACAGCGCCCACGCCATGGGCTGGGGCGGTCAGCTGGGGCGCATTGCCCCCGGCTACCAAGCCGACATTGTTTTATTGGATTTGGCTCAACCGATTTACGTGCCGCTGCGTCATGCCTTGCGCCAACTGGTGTACGGCGAAAACGGAGCGGCGGTGACCCAAGTGTTGGTGAGCGGGCGCGTGGTTGTGGAACAGGGTCGCCTGCTCACCTTGGATGAGGCCGCCTTGCGCAAGCAAGCTGAAGAGGCTGCAGCACGGCTGGATGCCCTCAACGAAGGCGAGCGTCACATGGCCCAAGCCCTGCGCCCTTGGGTAAGCACATTTTGCTGTGGCATTGGCCAACGGCCCTTTCACCTGCAATGCCGCTTCAAGCAGCCTTATTGAAGACAGCTAAAAGCAGCTCACTGCACGGCATGCATTCAGGCGGGCAGCAGGCCATCGGCCCGCAGCAGCTGCTCCAGACACTGTTCCTGGATGCCGTAAAAAGCCTTGATGTCCTGGATCTGGCGCACGACCTCTTCGGACGAGGTGGCCTTGGCGCGCTTGACCGCCAGGATCATCTTGTTCTTGTTGGTGTGCTCCAGCGAGATGAACTCAAAGACCTGGGTGTCGTAACCGGCGGCTTCCAGCAGCAGGGCGCGCAGGCCGTCGGTGAGCATCTCGGCCTCCTGGCCCAGGTGGATGCCGTGTTGCAGGATCGGGCGCAGCGGGCTCGGGCTGAGCAGCTGGGGGCGGATCTGCTTGTGGCAGCAGGGCGAGCACATGATGATGTCGGCGCCAGCGCGGATACCCAGGTGGATGGCGTAGTCGGTGGCCACGTCGCAAGCGTGCAGCGCGATCATGACGTTGAGCGCCGCCGGGTGGTAATCGCGCACATCGCCCTGCTCGTAGTCCATGCCTTCGAGCTTCAGCTTGCCGATGACACGCTGGCACAGTTGCACCAGCTCGTCGCGCAGCTCCACCCCGGTCACGTGGGCGTCGCGTTGCATGGTGTGACGCAACCAGTCGTGGATGGCGAAGGTCAAATAGCCCTTGCCTGAGCCGAAGTCCACCACGTGGATGGGTGCCTGGTCACGCGGAGGCTGGCCCAGGGGCGAGCGGGCCAGCGCGGCAGCGAACACCTCGATGAACTTGTTGATCTGCTTCCACTTGCGCGACATGGTGGGCAGCACCTGGCCCCGGGCGTCGGTCACACCCAGTTCGTGCAGGAAGGGGCGCGAAGGGTCGAGGAAGCGGTGCTTGTCGCGGTTGTGGCCACTGGTGAGCGGCGTGGGGGCGGCGACGGCTGCAGGCGTGCCGGGGGCTGCCGATTCAAGGGCGCGGGCGGATCGGGTGGCTTCGGCGTTCGAGGGCTTGCCCACACGCACGCTGGCCTTGCCCTTTTTGCTAAAGGCCAGCTGCACTTCCTCGGTGGGGGTGTGCAGGTGGGCGTTGCGGAAAGCCCCATGTGCGAACCAGGCCGCCAGCAGCGCCAGCGCGTCGGGCACGCTCAGGTTCTTGGTGATGTCCTTGGTGGGAAAGCGCAGCAAGAAGCTCAGGTGCGGCTGGTCGCGCAGCACCACGGGGCGCACCATCACGCGCTGCAGGTTCGCCCCCAGCTCGTCGATGTCGGGCACGCCGCCCTGGTAGGTCACCAGCACCAGCTGTTGCAGGCGCTGGTTGGCCTCGGCCTGGCGCAGCAGGTCGGCAAAGCGCGCCAGGTGCGGCGCGTTGAACTCGGTCACATCGCGGTCCGCAGCCATGGGCGCTCCGCTCACGAGGTCTTGCGCGGCGGGCGGTTGTCCGGACGGCCACCTTCGCGACCGCCACCTTCACGTCCACCCTCGCGGCGAGGACCACGGCCTTCGCGCAGGGCACCCTCGGCACCTGGGGCGCGGGGCGCACGGCCTTGTCCTTCACGCGGGCCACCACGGTGTTCACCACGCGGGGCATCGCGGTGATCGCGACGGCCTTCGGGGCGCGGACGCAGGGCGTCTTGCTTGGCTTCCTCGCGGGCCTGGGCCAGGATGGCTTCGAGCGCGTCGGGGGCAATGCCCTTCAAGGCGCAGAAGTTGGCGGCCGTCAGGCGGGTGGTGTCGAAATCGCGCAGCAACTGGGCGCGGTTGCGGCGCTCTTGCTGGGCTTGCTGGTCTTGCTGCTGGGCAGCGCGTTCTTGCTTGCGCGCTTCGCGGTGGGCGTCGCGCTGGGCCTGGATGGCCTCTTCACGGCGGGCCTTGGTGATGGCGCGGCGGCGGGCCAGCTCGTCGGTGGCCACCTGGCGGTGTTCTTCGGTCAGCTCGCCGGCCGGCTGGCCGTCCAGATCGAAACGCTGGGTGCCTTGCGAGACGGCTGTCAGGTAAGACGTGGTGCCCGTGTGGCGACGGAAGAAGGCCGACAGGGCCTGCTTGCTGAACTCGCCGTGGCGACGGAAGAAGGCCGACAGGGCCTGCTTGCTGAACTCGCCGGGGGCGCGCTCCTGGATGTCGACCTGGATGCGCAGCTTGAACGGCTTGGCCGGCCCCTTGAACAAGGCGGGGAACAGCTCGGCCAGACGTGCACCGGTGGCGGCGGGCGAGATGTCGGCCTTGGCAGCGGGGGCCTCGGCCGCCGCCTCGACCACCTCGGAGGCAGGCTCGGCAGACGTCACCGGCGCAGGCGCGGCTGGCACCGCGGTGGCATCAACCGCGGTGGTGGCAGGGGCTTGGGCTTCGGTGGCGGCCTGAGCGGCAGCTGAATCGGCAGGAGCCGAAGGAGTCGAGGACATGGGTCGGACGCAGTGAGACGAAAGAGTCTATTGTCGCCGGTCTGGGCGATTTCGGCCAGCGATGGCCCCCGAAGGACTTGGGAGGGGCGCGTGGTGACGGGGAAGCTCCCAGTGGACCTCGCCCAGACGGGGTGAGACAGTGCGTGCATGGCCTGGACCCTGCCCCTGCCTCTCGTGTTGCTGGCCTTGCGCCTGATGGACCGGCGCCGGCGCTTCACCAGCGCCGAGGCCCTGCGCGCGGCCGTGGCCGCCGACCGCCGCCACACCCGGGTCGATCCGCCCGCCGCGCTGGCCCGGCGTTGTCGGGTGGCCGAACGCCGTATCGGCGCCCAGCGATGCCTGACGCTGACGCCGCCCACTGTGCGACATCCGGCCCAGCTCACCTATGTGCATGGCGGTGGCCATGTGGCGCAGATCAGTCCATATCACTGGCGGCTGCTGGGACAATTGGCCGAGACGGTGGGTTGCACCGTGCATGTGCCGCTCTACCCGCTGGCGCCCGAGCACGCCCATCCCGCCGCCTTCGCGATGCTGGACGCGCTGTATGCCGAACAGGTGGCGCAACATGGCGCCGAGCATTGCGTGTGGATGGGCGACTCGTCGGGCGGTGGGCTGGCCTTGGTGATCGCACAGCGCGCCGTGGCGCGGGGACTGCCCGCGGTGCGCGACCTGATCCTGATCTCGCCGTGGCTGGACCTGGCGCTGAGCGATCCGGAACTGCCACACCTGGCACCCGACGACCCCTGGTTGGACCTGCCGGGCATGGCCGCCGCCGCCGCGTGGTGGGCCGGCGGGGACGACCCGGCTGCGCCTCACCTGAGTCCGGTCAACGCCTCGCTGGAGGGCCTGCAACGGCTCCATGTGTTCATGGGCACGCGCGACCTACTGTGGCCGGCCAGCCGGCGGCTGCTGGCACAGGCGCAGGCCGCCGGGGTGGCGATGACGCTGCACGAGGCACGCAACATGATCCACGTGTGGCCGCTGCTGCCGATTGCACAGGCGCGGCCTGCGATACAGGCGATGAGCGACCTGATCCGCACCCCGGCCTGAGCAGGCTCAGGCGGCCTGGGGCAGACGGCGGGCCAGCAGGGCACCGCGGTAGCGCTCGTCCAGCGGCACGCGCACATGCAGCGGGCTGCCTGGCGCGGCGGTGATGGGCTCGCCATCGAGGTTGCGCATCTCGGCCAGCACCATCTCGACGTTGCCCGAGGGGTGGATGACCTCCAGCGTGTCGCCCACGTCGAAGCGGTTTTTCACGATCACCTCGGCCCAGCCGCCTTCGATGCCCTGCACCTCGCCCACAAACTGGCTGCGCTGGAACTGCGAGTGGCCGGTGATGTAGTTCTGGTAGTCCTGGGCCGGACGGCGCTCCAGCAGGCCACCGGTGTAGCCGCGGTTGGCCATGCCTTCGAGCTGCAACAGCAGGTCGGGGTTGAAGGGGCGACCGGCCACGGCGTCGTCGATGGCGCGGCGGTAGACCTGGGCCACGCGGGCCACGTAGTACAGCGACTTGGTGCGGCCTTCGACCTTGAGCGAGTCGATGCCGATCTTGGCCAGGCGCTCGACGTGCTCTACGGCGCGCAGGTCCTTGGAGTTCATGATGTAGGTGCCGTGCTCGTCTTCCATGATGGGCATCAGCTCACCGGGGCGGGCGGCCTCTTCCAGCAGGTAGACCTGGTCGGCGGCAGGGTGGCGCTCGCCGTTGCCGCAGGCGGAAAACGCCTTGTCAGCGCTTTCTTGCTCCTGGGCGAAGTTGAAGTCGCCCTCCAGCTGGATGGGGATGACCTCGCCGGTGTCGCTGGCCTGCACGCCCTCGTGGGTCTTGTACTCCCAGCGGCAGGCGTTGGTGCAGGTGCCCTGGTTGGGGTCGCGGCGGTTGAAGTAGCCCGACAGCAGGCAGCGGCCCGAGTAGGCAATGCACAGCGCACCATGCACGAACACTTCCAGCTCCATGTCGGGGCATTCCTGGCGGATCTTCTCGATCTCGTCCAGGCTGAGTTCGCGCGACAGAATGATGCGCTCCACGCCCAGCTTCTGCCAGAACTTCACCGTGGCGTAGTTGGTGGTGTTGGCCTGCACCGAGAGGTGGATGGGCACCTCGGGCCACTTCTCGCGCACCAGCATGATCAGGCCGGGGTCGGCCATGATCAGGGCGTCGGGCCGCATGGCGATGACGGGCTCGATGTCGCGCAGGTAGGTGCGCACCTTGTCGTTGTGCGCGATCAGGTTGCTGGTGACATAGAGCTTTTTGCCACGGGCGTGCGCCTCCTGGATGCCCTGCTGCAGCTGCTCCAGGCGGAACTCGTTGTTGCGCGCGCGCAGGGAGTAGCGGGGCTGGCCGGCGTAGACGGCGTCGGCACCAAAGTCGTAGGCGGCGCGCATCTTGTCGAGCGAGCCGGCGGGCATCAGCAGTTCAGGGATCGGTCGGTTCATGATGGCCGGTATTGTCCTGCCAAGCCCCGCGCCAGCCAAGGGGCGGGCAGCACCCCACTCAGGTATGGGCGCTGCGGGCGATCACGCCGCCACCGGCCAGCATCTCGCTGAGCGCGGCCTCGGTCACCGGGCGCGAGATCAGGTAGCCCTGGAACTCGTCGCAGCCCTGGCAGCGCAGGAAGTCGAACTGCGCCTGGTTCTCCACCCCCTCGGCCACCACGCGCTTGCGCAGGCTCTGGCCCAGCGAGATGGCGGCGCGGGCGATCAGGGCGCCTTCTTCCTCGCGCTCGATGCCGGTCACCAGGGAGCGGTCGATCTTGATGATGTCCAGCGGGAAGCTGCGCAGGTAGCTCAGCGAGGAGTAGCCCGTGCCGAAGTCGTCCATGGCCAGACTGAAACCGTGGTGCTTGAAGGCGCGCAGGCTGTCGATCGCCCCCTGGTTGTGGTCCAGGAGCACGGTTTCGGTGATCTCCAGCTCGACGAGCTGCGGCGCGATGCCGGCCTCGCGTGCCAGCCCCAGCACGTGGCTGACGATGTCGGCGCTCATGAACAAGCGGGCCGAGAGGTTGACCGCCACCTTCAGCTGCGGCTCGCCCGGGGCGTTCCAGCGGCGGGCGGCGGCAAAGGCCTGGCGCAGGATGGCGGTGGTCAGCGGGGCAATCAGGCCGGTTTCTTCGGCGATGGGGATGAAGCGGTCCGGGCCGATGGGCCCCAAGCTGGGGTGGTGCCAACGCGCCAGGGCCTCGACCCCGACGATGCGACGGCGGTGATCGACCTTGGGCTGGTAGTGCACTGTGAAGGCGTCGTGCTCCAGCGCCTCGCGCAGGGCGGCTTCCAGGTGCAGCCGTTCTTCGGCCATGCGGTTGAGATCACGGGTGAAGAACTGGAAGTTGTGGCGGCCGCGGTCCTTGGCGGCGTACATGGCGATGTCGGCATGGCGCAGCAAGCTGGCCGCGTCCTGGCTGTCATCGGGGTAGAGGGCCACCCCCAGGCTGGCGCCCACCTGCAGGCTGCGACCACACAGCGAGATGGGCAGGTGGATCTGGTGCAACACCCGCTCCAGCAGGGAGATGATGGTGCTGACGTGATAGTGGTCGTTGAGCACCAGCACAAACTCGTCGCCGCCCAAACGTGCCACCGTGTCGGACTGGCGCAGGCAGGCGCTCAGGCGCCGGGACACCTCTTGCAACAGGTGGTCGCCTGCGGCATGGCCCAGGCTGTCGTTGACGAACTTGAAGTGGTCCAGGTCGATGAACACCACGGCCAGGTAGTAGCCCAGGCGCTGTGCACGCGCCAGGCCTTGCGAGAGGCGGTCGCCCAGCAGCACCCGGTTGGGCAGGCCGGTGAGCAGGTCGTGGTTGGCCTGGCGCTCCAGCTGCTCCTGGTAATGCTTGCGCTCGGAGATGTCCTGCACCGTGCCTTCGTAGCAGATGAAATCGCCCTGCGCGCCGCGCACAATGTGGGCGTTCTCGGAGATCCACATGCGCGAGCCGTCGTTGCGGTACACCTCGGACTCGAAATTGCGCACCGAGCCGTGCGTTTCCATCATGCGCCGAAAGGCCTCGCGACGGCCCGGCAGCACATACAGGCGCCGCCCGATGTCGGACAGGTCGGTGATCAGCTCCTGCGGGGTGGCGTAACCGTAGAGCCGGGCCAGCGCCGGGTTGGCCGCCAGGTAATGGCCTTCGCGGGTGGTCTGGAAGATGCCCTCGGAGGCGTGCTCGAAGATGCTGCGGTAGCGCAACTCGGCCTGCTCCAGCGCCTCGAACATGGCGCGCTGCTCGGTGATGTCTTCGATGAAGCCTTCGATCACCGTGCTGCCTTGCTCGTCGGCCACGGGCACCCCGCGCTCCAGCACCCATTTGGGCTCGCCCTCGCGGGGCAGGATGCGGTACTGCTGGGCAAAGCGCTTGCCGCAGCGCACGGCCTCGTCGATGGCGGCGCGCACCCGCGCCCGGTCGTCGGGGTGGGTGAGCACCTCCCATGAGATGCCGTTGGACGCCACCAGCTCGGACGGGGTGTAGCCGGTCAGCGCGGTGCACCCCTCGCTGACGAAGATCATCGTCCACTGGGCGTCATGCCCGCAGCGGTAGGCCATGCCGTCGAGGTTGTTGACCAGGGTGTCGAGCACGCGGGCGCGGTCCAGCACCTCGCTGGACAGCAGGCTGGGGGTGCAGGCGCGTTCGGGGAAGGCAAGCAGAGACACGGTGACAGGCCACAACAACGGAATCTCATACTTTGCAAGGGGCGTGCCGCATCAATTTGGTGCGGTGCGTCCCCATCCTGTGCTGCGTCCTTGGCGCGCCGCTGAGGGGCCGGTTCAGCCGGCGCGCGCCACCAGCCTGCCGTCCTGCCAGGCCGCGACGCCGCTGTGCACCAACTGGTCGGCCAGGCGAGCCGTCAGGGCGGCCACATCGTCCGACAGGTGGGCCCGCACGCCCGGCATGGCATCGTGTGAGGCCTGCACC
>Ga0209066_10002805_pt1 | contig 20624 bp, 19 predicted proteins | sample All_14_2_FD_187198 | JGI IMG/M metagenome (GOLD analysis project Ga0209066, IMG submission 187198) | Freshwater microbial communities in response to fracking from Pennsylvania, USA - Allegheny Zone_MetaG_DW_15 (SPAdes) (version 2) ... | reverse complement strand
GCGCGAACGAGCCGCCGCCGCGGTGATGATGGTCGGCGACGGGGTCAATGACGCGCCTGCGCTCGCCGCGGCTGATGTCGGCGTCGCGATGGGCGCCCGGGGTTCGGCAGCGTCCTCGGAAGCGGCCGACATCGTTCTCCTTGTCGACCGGCTCGACCGGCTGGCCGACGCGCTTTTCCTGGCTCATCGCACGAAGCGGATCGCGCTGCAGAGCGTCATCGCCGGGATCGGTCTGTCGGTCATGGCGATGGCTGTTGCCTCCCTCGGGTTCCTTCCGCCGGTGCAGGGCGCGCTGACGCAGGAACTGATCGACGTCGCCGTCATCCTAAACGCGCTCAGGGCGCTGCGGCCAATCCCGGCCGGAGGCACCGATGAGCATTCCTGATGATCGTCCGCAGGCGGACAGGCGGGACTGGGGCACGCCGCCCGAAGTGTTCCACGCTTTCCTCAAGCTGGGCCTCACCTCCTTCGCCGGGCCGATCGCCGATCTCGGCTATTTCCGCGACGAACTCGTGGTGCGCCGGAAGTGGATCGATGCGGCCGGCTACGCCGATCTCGTCGCGCTCTGCCAGTTCTTGGCAAGCTGCTATGTGCCGGGATCCGACGGCGGCATTGAGTAATTTAACGCGTACAGAAATCGCTGTTCGCCGATCCGGCGACGTTCCTCGAACGCAGCCCATGGCGTCAGCATCGGCTCACCGATCGCGCCGGCGTGGGTGGCATCGAAGCTGTACCTCGCATCCGGCGTCGGGCTTGGCAGGCCATCGGGCTGGCTGAGCCCGAGGCCATCTTTAACCTGCATCAATGACATGCGGCGGAACGCAGGAGACCTGTATTGGGCGGGCGTGATGTCGCGCGGAAAAGGAGAGACGAGACGATGAGCACAGAGCAGGAAAGTCCGGCCGACAGCCCTCTCAAGCTGAAGATCGAGCACCGCGCATATGAAATCTGGGTGGGCGAAGGCAGTCCGAATGGCTGCGATCTGGAGCATTGGCTGCGAGCCGAAGCCGAGGTCACATCGGCAGAACCCGAGAGCAAACTCGCTTTGAAAAGCGCCGCAGCTGCGAAGAAGACCTCATAGTGTTCATCGGCTGCTTCGGGTGTCCATGGCAGAGCGTACTGAAAAGTGATCTTGGTGTGCTCCGGCTTTGGCCGGCGATGGTAGGCGGCAGGTTTGGACGCGATCGAGCCTTTGTGCGATGTCGGGCTGCCGCGATATCCGGCCAGTCGGGCTGGAATGGGAATAGGGGATCTTCGTGAAAGCCCTCGAACCCTTCCTCTATCACACGATTGTCGCGTACTTTTCGATGGAGATCGCGCTCCGTCCAGACATTCACACCTATAGCGGCGGGCTTGGCGTCCTGGCGGGCGACACGGCCCGCTCAGCGGCTGATCTAAACCTCCCGATGGTCTTCGTAACCTTACTCAGTCGAGAAGGCTATGTTCGCCAGGAGCTGAGCGCCGGTGGCGCGCAGATCGATAAGCCGAATCCATGGACGCCAACGGACTCGACACATCCGCTTCCCGCCATGGTGGCCATTTCCATCGAGGGGCGGAGCGTCTGGATCCAGCCGAGGCTCTACCGCCTGGCATGCCCGATCGGGCACGCCGTTCCGGTGTTGCTGCTGGACACCGACCTCGACCAGAACGCTGCTGAGGACAGGAAAATAACCGACCGCCTCTACGGCGGCGACGATGCCTATCGGCTGAAGCAGGACATCGTGCTCGGGATCGGAGGCCTGCTAGCGTTGCGCGCGCTCGGCTTCTCGATCCGCACCTACCATTTGAACGAGGGACATGCGGCGCTTCTTGCGCTGCAGTTGCTTCGGGAAACACGCCGACCGACCGACGGTCTCGCTCCTGGCGGAAGTCTCTACGATCGCGGCGTGGTGCGAGAAAAATGCGTATTTACGACCCATACTCCGGTCGAGGCAGGGTTTGACAAGTTCGACTACGCTCTCATCGACCGCGTGCTGGGCGACTACCTGGAAGTCGACGAGTTGAAACAGCTGGCCGGCCAGGATCGGCTCAATATGACGCAACTCGCCCTGAATCTGAGCGGCTATGTCAACGGCGTGGCGCGGCGGCATGCAGAGACCACCCGGAAGATGTTTCCGGGCTATCAAATACGCTCGATCACCAATGGTGTTCATGCCCACACGTGGACGCATCGGGCACTGGCGGAACTCCATGTGGCGCGGTTCCCGCACTGGGCTCACGAGCCCGAGATCCTGGCCTTTGCGGACCAATTGGCTGATGAGGATGTGTGGAACGCCCACCAGGTGGCAAAATCGGAACTTGTCGAACACGTCAGGAATGCAACTGGCACGCTGATGCATGCGGATGTTCCGCTTATCGGGCTTGCGCGGCGGATGACGGCCTATAAGCGACCGGATTTGCTTTTCAGCGACCTCGAGCGATTGATGACAATTGCCCAGGACCAGCCGTTCCAGGTCGTCTTGGCCGGGCTTGCTCACCCGCGCGATGAACCCGGGCACCGGTTGATCGAGAGCTTTCACCGGCACATCGAGCGGCTTGCCGGTGTCGTGCCCGTGGCATTCCTGCCCGGCTACGACATGAAACTTGGCGCCGCGATGGTTTCGGGCAGCGACATATGGCTGAATACGCCACTTCCACCTCTGGAGGCTTCTGGCACCAGCGGCATGAAGGCGGCGTTGAACGGCGTGTTGAACTTCAGCGTCCTTGACGGCTGGTGGATCGAGGGTTGGGTCGAGGGAGTTACCGGATGGGCGATCGAAGGACATCCGCCGGGAGGAGGAGACGCCTCGGCGCTTCTCGACAAGCTGCAGTCCGTCGTTCTTCCGCTCTATTACAATGACAGGGCGCGTTGGATCTGGATGATGAAGCAGTCGATCAGCAAGATCGGCGCGGCCTTCAACAGCCAGCGCATGATGCGCCGCTATGCGACGGAAGCCTATATGCGCTAACCGCAGCGGCCGACGCTGGTTCGAATCGAGCGGTGAAAAGGCCCCGATTGCTTGTACCGATTCCGAGCAGAGATCATGGGTCGGGTGCCCAGAAAAATCAACGCGGGGTTCTGCAATGCAGAGGGACGTGGGCTGAACGATGAACGCAAAGGATCTGATGACAGAGGTGCCGACGATCGTGAGTCCAGAGCACAGTATATGGCACGCGGCTCAGATCATGCTGTCTGAACATGTGAGCGGGGTCCCCGTACTTACCGATGATGGCGTGCTTGCCGGCATTGTGACCGAGGGCGACCTCCTGCGGCGCACGGAGCTCGGAAGCGCAGAGGCGTTCCCCAATCCCTCGCAAGACGCCGATGCGGTTGCGAGGGCCTATGTGAAGAGTCGGAGCTGGAGGGTCGGCGATGTCATGACGACGAATGTCATCACGATCGACGAGAACGCCGCTGTGCACGAGATCGCCAAGCTGATCGACCAGCATGACATCAAGCGCCTGCCGGTCATGCGCGAGGAGCGACTGGTTGGCATTGTCAGCCGGGCTGATCTCTTGAAGGTCATTGCGACCGGCAAGCCGGATGCCGAGATCCGAGGCGACGAGGCTGTGCGGCGCGCCATCGTCGCACGCCTCGCCGAAGCCGCTTCGGCTCTGTCAGCCCAGCCGGTCGTCGCCGTCGAGGGCGGGATCGTGCATGTCACAGGCGATACTCGGTCCCAAGACGAGCATGATGCGATTCGCATGATCGTCGAAGGTGTTGCCGGACCAGGGTTCAAGGATGATCTCAGTATCTCGAAAAAAGGTCCTGTAAGGCTATGATCTGAGATGTGCCTGTCCGCAGAAGCGAGCTTCACGGCCGCCGCGATTCTGATGCCTGCCGGAGTCTTGAGCACCTATCGCGCCTGGCAGACCGATCGGCGATACCTCGCGATCGCTGCCCTGCCATTCCTGTTCGGTCTCCAGCAAGCGACGGAAGGGCTCGTATGGACTGCCGGACAGTGGGGCGATCAGGACCTCGTGACGCGATATTCGCTGGCCTACATGTTCTTCACTTGGCTCGCCTGGCCGGTCGGCGCGCCGGTCTCGACCTACTTCATCGAGCACGGGCGGCGCCGGAGCCTCTATTTATTCTTCGCTATCGCCGGGGGCATGCTAGGCGCACTGCAATATGTGCCGTATTTCGCGCATGAAGGCTGGCTGACGACAACGTTCCTCGAAAGGGCAGTCCGCTATCAGGATGTCAATCTCCTCGACTTCGTGGTGACGCGCGAAACAACCTATGGCATCTACGCTGCGCTCGTCACCGTTCCATTCCTGTTGTCGCGTGACCGTGCCGTAAAGGTCTTTGGCTTACTGGTCCTGGGTGTTCTTGTGGTGACATACACATTCTTTGCCTATGCCTATGTCTCCGTCTTCTGCTTCGGCGGAGCGCTCATGTCGTTTTATCTTGTTGCGATGACATTGCGTAAGCCGCGAACCGATTCGGCTGTGGGGACTGTCTGACAAGCCCCCAGACCGGCACTGCCAAGTCGCTTGCGAAGACCTAGCGCCATCGCTCGATCAGGAAGACTCCACGAGGCGCAGGGCGGCTGCGGAAATGCTGATGAAGCAGCGAGCTGGAAGGAGCTGGCGAAGAGATCGGCATCGCCCACAGGCGCAATTCGATCTATTTCCATCGATGATGACACTGCAGGACGGGAAGCTTGTTCTTCGCTTTTCCAAGGTCAGGCCTTACGAGTGGACGTCCGCCCGGGGTGGCCCCTTTCGAGGGGAGCGATGGGAGCTTTGCTCGGACGGCTCTCGGCCTGTGGCTCACGCGGTTCGACGTCCGCATCGGCGAGATTGGCGATGATCGGGCAGTCCGGTCGTCCGTCGCCATGGCAATGCTGAGCGAGGTTGCTGAGCGTCGCGATCATGTCCTCTATGGCCTGCCTTTTGTCCTGCAGGTCCCGCACGTGCTGGAGGGAGATTGCTTTCACATCGGCGCTGCTGCGATCCCGATCGCGCCAGAGCGCGAGAAGATCGCCGATCTGTTTGACAGAAAAGCCGAGGTCCCGAGCTCGACGGATAAAGCGGAGCGCATGAACGTCATTGTCCGAATAGTCACGATACCCCGATTCCTGCCGGGTTGCCGTTTCCGTAAGTCCGATAGATTCATAGTATCGGATCATCTTGGAGTTGACGCCCGAACGCTTCGCTGCCTCACCGATGTTCATGTTCCGAACTCTCCTACTGCTGCTCGGCTGGGGTCACTCGGCCGGAACAAGCGCCGGCCGATGCGCCCGCCTCGCGGGAGTGGAGTCCACGGTCATCGGCGGCTGGAAGCGCTTCAGACGGAGCGCATTGCCGAGCACGAAGACGCTGGACGCCGCCATGGCGCCTGCCGCGAAGATCGGCGAGAGCAGCGTTCCGTTGAACGGATAGAGGATGCCGGCCGCCACCGGGATCAGGCTGGCGTTGTAGGCGAATGCCCAGAACAGGTTCTGCTTAATGTTGCGGATGGTCGCCTTGCTGAGCGCGATGGCGTTGACCACGCCGCGCAGATCGCCCGACATCAGCACAACATCGGCCGCTTCGATCGCCACATCCGTGCCGGTCCCGATCGCGACGCCCACATCGGCCTCGGCGAGCGCCGGGGCGTCGTTGATGCCGTCGCCGACAAAGGCCACGGTTCCGAAGCGCTGGCGCAGCGCCTTGATCGCCTTGACCTTGCCGTCCGGCAGAACCTCCGCCATCACCTCGTCGATACCGAGCTGCTTGGCGATGGCGGTGGCGGTGCCGGCGTTGTCGCCGGTGATCATCGCTACCTTGATCCCGAGCCGATGCAGCGCTGCGATGGAATCGCGTGTCGTCGGCTTGATCGGATCGGCGACGGCAATCGCCGCCGCGAGCCGGCCGTCGATCGCGGCATAGAGCGGGCTCTTGCCCTGGCTCGCTAAACGCTGGCCGACCGGCTCGACCTCCGCGAGGTCGTAACCGAGCTTCTTCATGTAGCGATCTGCGCCAATCTCGACCTGACGGCCATCGACCATCGCAGCGACGCCGAAGCCCGGGACCGCCTCGAAGCTCTGGACGGTCCCAAAGGCAAGATTGCGCTGCTTGGCCGCGGTGACGATGGCCTCAGCAATCGGATGCTCGGAGCGTTCCTCGACGGCGGCGACGAGAGACAGGACGTCGGACTCCCCGAACCCGTTGATCAGCGAAAGGTCGGTCAGCTCCGGCCGACCCTTCGTCAGCGTGCCCGTCTTGTCGAGCGCGATGGCCTTCGCGCCCCTCAGCGTCTGGAGCGCTTCGCCCTTGCGGAACAGGATGCCCATCCTCGCGGCGCGTCCCGTGCCAACCATGATCGATGTCGGCGTAGCGAGACCCATGGCGCAGGGGCAGGCGATGATCAGGACAGCGACGCCGTTGACCAGCGCGAAGGCGAGCGCCGGATCGGGACCGAACATCAGCCAGATCGCGAAGGTCAGTGCCGCGATTCCTATGACGATTGGCACGAAGACGCCGGTCACGCGGTCGACCAGCGCCTGGATAGGTAGCTTGGAGCCCTGCGCGGCTTCGACCATGCGGATGATCTGCGCCAGCACGGTGTCGCCGCCGACCTTGGTGGCGCGGAAGGTGATGCTGCCCGTCTTGTTGATCGTGCCGCCGACGACTGCCGCACCCGCGCCCTTCTGAATCGGGATCGGCTCGCCCGTGATCATGGACTCGTCCACGAAGGAGGAACCGTCGAGCACGTCGCCATCGACCGGCACCCGCTCGCCGGGACGCACCTGCACAATGTCGCCGGCAACGACCTCGGACAGGGCAACCTGTACCGCTTTCCCGTCGCGAAGGACCTGCGCCGTCTTTGCCTGCAGGTCCATCAGCTGTCTGATCGCTTCGCTCGTGCGCCCTTTTGCGCGCGCCTCGAGCCAACGGCCGAGCAGGATCAGCGCGACGATCACAGCCGCCGCTTCGTAGTAGACGTTGTGGGTGCCTTCCGGCAGCAGGTGAGGCGCGAAGGTCGCGACCACGGAATAGGCCCAGGCCGCTCCGGTGCCGAGGCTGACCAGCGTGTTCATGTCAGGGCCGCCGCGCAGCAGCGCCGGGACGCCCTTGATGAAGAAACGCAGGCCGGGGCCGAACAATACCAGCGTCGTCAGAGCGAACTGCAGATACCAGTTCCCCTGCTGCCCGATGGTCTCCATCACCCACATATGGATTGCCGGAACCAAGTGGCTGCCCATTTCGAGAACCACGACCGGCACGGTAAGGACCGCCGTGAGCAGTAGCGCATTGCGCAGCGACCGCATGTCCCGCTCGCGCCGAGCGGCCTCCCGATCCTCGGCAACCGCCCCATTCGTCACCAGACGCGAGCCGTAGCCGGCGCTTACTACCGCAGCAATCATATCTGAGGCGGAAACAGAATTGTCGAGATACCGGATCCGCGCCTTCTCCGTCGCGAGGTTGACCGATGCATCAAGAACGCCGGGAAGCGCCTTCAAGACCTTCTCAACGCGTCCGACACAGGACGCACAGCTCATTCCTTCGACGACGAGTTCCGCCGTCTCGCTACCGACCTCGTAGCCGGCGGTCTCGACCGCGCCGACCACGGCAACCGGGTCGGGTTGCGCGGAAAAGTCGACCTCGGCGCGCTCCGTCGCGAGGTTGACCGACACGCGCGTCACCCCTGGCAGTGCCTTCAAGGCCTTCTCCACCCTCCCCACGCACGAAGCACAGGTCATGCCTTCGATGCGTAGCCGCAGCGTTGCGGATGGAGCGGCGAATGCGGTTGAGGTCGGCATGTCGTCAGCTCCTTGAATCACAGCTGACTGCAAACATGGTGCTTCCAACAATGGGAAGGTCAACGCCGACTGGTGCATTTTTTCGGCGGGCAGACCTATTGACCTTCCCATTGTTGGAAGCACCACCTTCACTCACGGAGTGCCAAGTTGAGGACAAAAGCCATGGTCTATCTGAAAATCCCCAACATGAACTGCGGCGGTTGTGCGGCGACCGTCACCAAAGCTCTCAAGAGCATCGACGTCGACGCCAGGATTGACGTCGACACGGCGCTGAAGACCGTGAAGCTGGAGAGCAAAGCAGACGTCGAACAAATCAGCGCGGTGCTCAAGTCGGCAGGCTATCCCGCGGAGGTTCAGCTCGGCTGACGCACCTTTCTCCCGGGGCAAGGACAGGCGCCGGTCCGCTGGCCTGGAGCGGACTGGCGTTGTGGTGCGTTGTTCGGTGCGGAAACGCTGGGAGCCGTGCACCATTCCAGAGCCATCCCGACATGCCGCGAAGCCGAGATCAACGACGCCGAGATCACCGAACTGTGCTCTCAGATCATGCTGTTCGAACAACATGAGATCTAGCAGACGGTGGGAGTTCTGACGCGACTTCAGGCACGGAGTTCCGTCCTCGGCAAAGTTGCGGTCCGCGTGCGGGATGACGGTATATGCCCGCGCGTCGTCCATTCAAGAGCCGATCCCGGCTGACGGTCCCGGCCACTCGAAATGCGGCAGCGTCGCAAAGGCAGCATAGCCGAGCGCAATGACCACCACCGTAGCGGCCGCCAGCGGGAGCCAGAAGCGAACCGGTCCTGCAACGGCGGCGACGGCCAGGCGGCCAATGGCATTCGTAGCGAGCGCCAGAAGCACAGCGTGTCCGACCGCCTCCATGGTTGCCGGTTGTCCGAGCAGCCGCAACGCGCTGAGCACTGCCACGTCGACATCGAATATTCCCGAGATGGCGGAGGTCGCCACCATCCCGCTGCTGTTTCCGATCGAAAGGGCGGCGCTCACGGTGGAGACGACCGCGAAGAGCGCCGCGAACAACATCAGCGGCCCCACCTCGAAGGGGTTGCGCGGCGGTTGCGTACCTTCACCCGAAATGGTGTGGCGCGACAGCAGGAGGAGAATGCCGCAGGTCGCAAAGCCGCCGATTGCGGCCAGGATGGCCAGACCCGCGACGCCCAGCACCGACGGCGCGACGATGGCGACGATTGCCGTGACCCGCATCACGGATATGCCCGCCGCGAGGATCGCGGCACCTGCTAGCGGCCAGGGATTCGTTCCGGTCTTGGCGGTCCGCGCCAGCGACAGAGTTACGGCGGTGGACGAGATGACGGCTCCGGCAAGACCGCTGACCAGAATACCCCGGGTCGTGCCGAGAGCCCGGACCGCGATGTAGCCGAGGAAGGAGATCGCCGCCGTCAGCACAGTGAAGAGCCACACCTGCCGGGGATTGAAGCCGCCCCAGGGATCGACGGCTCGATCGGGCAGCAGCGGCAGGATGATCGCCGTCATCACCGCGAGCACCAGAGCCGAACGAAGCTCGATCCAGGAAATTCGCCTGAGAAGCCCGTGCAGAAGCTCGCGACTGGCGAGAACCGCGGCGAGCGCGGCCCCACCGGCGGCGGCGGCGCGCTGATCCCCGACGACGGCAAGCGCCCCCAAGGCGAACACGCCCAGCGCGGCGATGATGCCGGTCACGCTGTAATCCTCATCGTGGAGGGCCTCGCGTGCCTTGTACCAGGCGAAGACCGCGGTGAAGGCGAGGAAGCCGGCGATCAGAATGGAGGGAGCATCGAGGCTGGCGCTGAGAGCCGCCACCACGCCGCCGAGCAGTCCGGAGATGCCGTATGTTCGGATGCCCGCCGCGCGGCCGCCATCCGGCGTGTCGCGCTCGCGCCACCCACGCTCCAGGCCGACGAGCAAGCCAATGGCAAGTGCCAGACCGAGCTGCAGGATCAAGAAGTCCATGGCGTGGCCCGTGATGGATAAGTCACGTCATCAGCGCAGCTGATCATGACGGTCGCCTGTTCGTCTGAGCAGCACCTTGTCGCACCGATAGAATTGATCCCAAAGCGCTGCCACGACGCCGGCGAGAACCAATTGCCGCCTCATGCCTCGACCTTGACGATATCGCCGGACCGGGCGGCGTATTCCAGGGCATAGGCGAGTTCGGCACGCGTCTCGGCATGGACATGAAGCATTGGCTGGCCCTTGTCGATCTCGTTGCCCAGCCGCACGTCCATGCGAACGCCGGCGGCCTTGGCCTCGGGCGCTCCAGCGAGTTTTGCAAGCCGGGCGAGCTTTCGATTGTCGATATGGACGATGCGTCCTGCATGCGGGGCCACAAGCGGATGGACGTTGGACGCAGTCGGAGGTGTCCGCATCCCGCCCTGCGCCTCACAGATGGCTTCGAACTTCGCCCAGGCGCGCCCGTCGGAGAGCGTTTCGAGCGCCAGTCGAGTCCCTTCACCCGTTGCCACTTTTCCGCCGATTTCGAGCGCTGCACCCGCAAGCGTCGCGGCGCGCCTCCTGAGATCGTCCGGCGCATCGCCGGCATTTTGAAGGACAGCCAGGACATCGAGAGCCTCGAGCGCCGGCCCGATCCCCCGGCCGACCGGCTGTGAACCATCGGTCTGGAGACATATCGCGGTCAGGCCGAAACGCGCGGCGACCGCCCCCATGCGTTCGGCGAGGTGACCGGCGAGTTCCTCGCTGCGGACCTTGGCGGTCGGGCCGACAGGAATATCGATCACCACATGGGTCGAGCCCGCGGAAATTTTCTTCGACAGCACGGACGCGATGAGCTGGCCTTCGGTATCGACATCGAGCTCACGCTCGACGCGCACGAAGATGTCGTCGGCGGGACTGAGATGCACCGCGCCACCCCAGGCGATGCAGCCGCCTTCAGCCTCCACCACGCGCCGGAGCGTCGCAATGTCGAGGTCGACCGGAGCGAGCGTCTCCATCGTATCGGCCGTGCCTGCCGGCGAGGTTATCGCGCGTGAAGAAGTCTTGGGCATGATGAGGCCCTGCGCTGCGACGATCGCGACAACGATCGGCGTGGTGCGATTGCCCGGCAGGCCGCCGATGCAGTGCTTGTCGACGACGATCGGGGCATCCCAGCGCATACGCTCGCCAACCTCGACCATCGCGCCGGTCAGATCGGCGGTCTCCTGCTCGTCCAGAGGTAAGGCGGCGCCCGCCGTCAGGAAAGCGGCAAGATGCACGTCGGTGTATCGACCGGCGACGACATCCTTGACGATCGCCGCGAAGGCGGATGCGTCGAGGCGATTGCCGTAGATGCGCCGGCGCACGCTTGCCAGCGATTCGAGTGCAGGGGCATGTGTGACTTTGACGGCCTCGCCGTCTGCGACCCCGAGGATCGCCCAGGCAGTCTCCGACAGCGCGACCTCGTCGAGCCCGATCAAGTCGCCGCCCTCTATCTGAAAGAGTGTTGCCTGCACCTCCCGATTGCCTGTCGAAACAAGAACCTGCGAGCGCGCGGCGAGGCCCTCCGAACGGCAGACATGGCAGTCGGTGCGCATGATGACCGCTGCCTGATGCTGGGTGTGCAGGCCAAGACGCTTGGCGCGGAGCATCGGCTGTGCAAGGGCGTCGCTCCGTTCGAGGGCTACGGTCATAGATCGAACACCTGATCCTGACGGGGAACGCTCGCACTCCATCCGAGATCCCTGTCGATGCGTACGCGCAGCGCCTCAGCGGCTTCGGGCTCGCCATGCACGATGAAGACACGCGAGGGGCTGTGACGGAAACCCGAGAGCCAGCGCATCAGCTCGTTGGCGTCGGCGTGGGCGGAGAGCATCGACAGGTCGTCGACCTCCGCGCGGACGGGAATCCATTGGCCGTGGATCTTGATCTCGCTTGCGCCCTGCAACATGGCACGTCCGCGCGTTCCGGCGGCCTGGAAGCCGGAGAACAGGATGGTGTTCTTCTGATCAGGCGCGAAGGCCTTCAGATGATGGAGCACGCGGCCGCCGGTCGCCATGCCGCTCGCCGAGATCACCACCTTGGGAAACGGGCTCGCCGTGATCGACTTGGAACCTTCGACATCCCTCGTATAGGTGGCGATCCCGCAGATCGCATTGCAAACCTCCGGTGGCAGGCGATGGTCGGAGCGATGGGCATGGAGCAAGTCTGTCGCGTCGATCGCCATCGGGCTGTCGAGATAGATCGGGATGTTCGAAAGCCGGCCGGCGGTCTTCAGCTTCCACAGATGATAGAGCAGCGACTGCGCGCGGCCGACAGCGAAGGCCGGGATTACCACGGTCCCGCCGCGCTGGACCGCGCGCTCGATGACGGTGCCGAGGCGTTCGGCGGTGTCACCCGGCTCGTGGATGCGGTTTCCATAGGTGGATTCGATGACGATGTAGTCGGCTTCCGGAACGGGTTCGGGATCGGGCATCACCGGATCGCCATAGCGTCCAAGGTCGCCGGAGAACGCGATGCGACGGCCGGCCCATTCGATGTCGGCGGTCGCAGCGCCCAGGATGTGCCCAGCATGGCGGAATGTCAGCGTCGCGTCGCCCGGAAGGTGAACGGTCTCACCGAAGGGGACGGGCGAGAAGAACTCAAGCGCACGTTCCGCATCGCGAATGCCGTAGAGCGGCAAGGCGGGCTTGTGCTTCGAGAATCCCTTGCGGTTGGCGTATTCGGCATCCTTCTCCTGCAGATAGCCGCTGTCCTTGAGGATCAGCTCGGCCACATCGCGCGTGGCCTCGGTTGCGAAGATGCGGCCTCGAAAGCCGGCGAGCACAAGCTTGGGCAGATAGCCGGAATGGTCGAGATGGGCGTGGGTCAGGACGACAGCATCGATGCTGGAAGGCTCGACCGGCAAGGGCTCCCAATTCAGCTCGCGCAGGTTCTTGAGGCCCTGGAACAGGCCACAGTCGATCAGAATGCGCTTTCCATCATGAGTCAGGAGATGTTTCGAGCCGGTGACGGTGCCGGCACCGCCCAGCGAGGTCAGCGTAAGCATGGCGGCCTTCAGATCGCGGGTTGTAAGAGGTCGGCGGGGTTGCCCCAACTGTCGACGGCGGCGCGTTCGGCGGGCGTGAGCAGATCGTCGCGTGACCACCCGGCAAGCGGGGTCGCCGCATCGATCAGGTGAGCCCAGGAGCAGCGATTGGCGAACAGCATGCCGTCGACATCGAGCGTGCCGCCCCGGCTGATATAGCCGCGCGCGGCGGTTCTCAGCGGTCCCCCGTCCAGCCGCCTCAACAGACCAAGCATCGGCTCGGGCCGCGTATGAGTGACGATGACGCGGGGAAGCTGCGGGGGAAATAGTGCGGCGAGATCCTCGTCGCTCGCGGTGAAGGCGGCCTCGATCGGGTCGCGCGGCGCACGGAAGCGACCCGGTTCCGCCAATGCCGTCACGACGGCTTTGAGGCCGCGGGCCGAGAGGCGTCGTGACGCCTTGAGCGCCTCCTCGAGCTGATAGGCCCCGATCGCCACCAGTTGCAGGTCGGCTTCGCCGGGATTGCCATCGATATGGGCCGCGCCCTCGGACACGAACCGGCCAGCCGCCTCGCCGTCGAGCCGGTGCGGCATGTCGCGCTTCGATACGATCAGGCAGGCTACCTGGCCGCGTCCGTCATAGACCGATCGCAGCGCGGCCATTGCGCTGTTCGCGTCGACTGGAAAGAGCACCCGGGCTGTGTCCGACATCTCGCCGAGCAGTGCCTCGCCAATCGTCGGGTCCTGGTGCGATTGCTCATTCTTGGAGTTCTCCCAGGTGTGGGAGGTGACGACGAGGGGCACCGAGATCCAGCCGGACTCCTGACCGACCTCGCGACGACGCCGGGCGAAGACGATCTCCTGACGGAGGCCGCCCAGCATCTTCATGGCGAAGGCCTCATAGCTGACGATCAGGTTGAGCCCGCCTTTGTTGGCGAGCGCCGCACCTGCAACTGCTTCCTCGTTGAGCGCGGTGATGACGGCGCCATCAACGGCTTCGGCTACCCCGGGCTCGGCGACGTTGACGCGATGCCGCAGACGATCGAGCGCGGCGCCCATATGGTTGGAGCGCAACTCGTCGGGATTGCCGAGCCGCGGCCGTAAATCCGGATTGGCATCGACGACGCGCACGAACCAGCGGTCTAGCGCATGCATGGCGCAGTCCGGAGCATCGCCCACGCGGATCCATTCGGGTTCGGGGAGCTGGGGTGACGGCGGGCTTCGCAGTGCGAGGGGATGGCGGCTTTCGAGCGGCCGGTTCTGCGGGTCGTGGATGGCAAGCGCGCCGACCGCGCGGTCGATCTCTTCCACAGGCACGAAGAGCGCCGCTGCAGCTTCGTTGAAGGCGTTTCGTGCCGCGTCATCGCGCGACGGGTTGCCGTCGATCGGAAGGTTGTGCGCCGCATTGGTGCCGGCGCCCGGAAAGCCGAACCCCTTGATCGACTTGGCGATCACATAGGGGATGGGCGCGGGATAGACGTGATCGGCATCGGCGGCGAAACGTCCGAGCCGCTCCTCGGCCGTGAGGATCGCCCAGGCGAACGCGGCCGGGTCGCGGCCGTCGATCGCGAAGGGATCGAAGCCGTTATGCCGAAGATGGGCCGCGAGCCAGTCGGCCCCGCCCTGCTGGGCAATCTGCGCGCGCTCCTCGATGCGGCGTCCGTTGAGGATCATGATGGGGATCGCAAGGCCGGAATCCTCCGCGCGCCACCAGCGGGGTGTCCAGTCGGAGCCGCGCTGCTCCTCGAAGGCACCGTCACTAAGGAAGGCGATGAGACTCTCCCCGGGAAGCGGCATGTGCACATATTGCACCTCCGCGAAACCAAGATAGCCTCCCTCCGAGATCGCCCCGGCGGTGTTGGGACCAGCATGGCTGCCCAGCGGGACCGCGGCGCGACCCTCCGCATCGATCGCATAGGAATAGAAGTCGGCCGCGAGCTGAGAGAGCCCCTTCTCGGTCCGGTCGTAGCGGCCTTTCTGCGTCGGCGAGACGTCGCCGGTCAGCGCATTGACGGCCTCGATCGCTGCGACGCAATGGCCTTGCCCCATCAGCCATGAGCGGGTCTTGGCGGTGATCGTGTTGGCGGTGAGATAGCCGACAAAAGCAGGAACCATGTTGAGCGAGCCACCGGTATGGCCTTCGGGCGTCGGCTTGAACGCATCGGCCGGCAGCGGCGCGCCGGAGAGATCGACCCGGCTGGCATAGGTCATGTGGACGACGGTCCACATCGCCGCGCAGGTCAGACGGTCGGCAGCGGCGAGCAGCCGGTAGAGCCTGTCGGGCGCCATGTGTCCCGAGGCTGCGAGTGCTTCAACACGCTCGACCGTCTCGGCGCTGTGCTCGATAGGCCCGTAGCCCTTCTGCCAGATCGCGAATGCATCCGATGTCATTTCACTCATGTTGCGCTATCACCTTTTCCTTGTCGTGGGACCGGCGTCCGCGTTCGACTGACGCCGCTTGTCCATGGTGGAGGGTCGCTGGCCGGAAAGGAGTCGATGCCGGCGCGTTCGACTTCATCGAGCGGTTCGGGCGGCCGCCTGTGGCGGACAATATCCCGCGGGACATTCCGGGCGTCCGAGATGGCGGCGGCTATCAGGGGTGCGAGACGGATGGCGTTGCTCGCATGCAGGACAGAATCGCTCGAAACGATCCTGTCGGCGACGGGCAATAAGCGCTGGTAGGAATCCTCGGCGAAGAGGCCATGGATGACGGCGCAGACGGGCCGCGCGAACCCCTGGAGCGGAAGCTTGCATGCGGCTTCAAAGAGCGTGTCGCCGGACGACGCGATGTCGTCGACGAGGACCGGCCGGAGGCCGCTCCATTGCGAGAGGTCGGGGAGTTCGACGTCGACGCTGCGGTCGCCGTGCCTGGTCTTGCTTAGAACGGCATGGGGTGCGCCGATGCGCGCGGCAATGGCCGAGACCCACTGCTCGCTTTCCTCGTCCGGCCCGATGATGAGAGGCTTCTGCACCTCAGCCGCGATCCAGTCGGCGAGAAGCGGCGCGGCATGAAGCGTCTCTGTCGGGATCGTGTAGAGTGCGGAAAGAGCGGCATAGCGATGAAGGTGCGGGTCGACGGTCACCAACCGGTCGAAGGTCGAGGACACGAGGCGGGCAAAGGTCTTCGAGGTCACCGCTTCGCCGGGCAGAAAGCGACGGTCTTGCCGCATATAGGCGAGATAGGGCGCAACGAGCGTGACCTCGCGCGCACCGAGCGACCGGGCCGCATCGGCCGCGAAAACGAGACGCAGGAACCCGTCATCCGGCGGCGCCAGGGTGCAGACGAGATCGACGGGACGGTTCGCAATATTGGAGAGAATCCGAACGTAGGTCTCGCCGTCGGGAAAGCGGCGCGTCTCGATCGCACCCAGTTCCCATCCCCCGGACTCGGCAAGATGTCGGGCGAAGATTTCGTTTCCGGGCAAGGGAAGGATCAGGCGCATGGATCATGCTCCTCATTTCTTCCGGTAGAACCGCAGAAACTGCGCGTTGATGGCGACGATGACGGTACTGGCCGACATGAAAACGGCGGCGACGGCGGGGGTCATCAGGAAACCCGTTCCGAAGGTGATGCCGGCCGCCATCGGGATGGCGATTGCGTTGTATCCGGTCGCCCAGATCAGGTTCTGTACCATCTTGCGGTAGGTGGCGCGTGACAGGCCGAGGATCGCGGCCACATCGCGCGGATCGCTTCTGACCAGGACGACGTCGGCGGATTCCACGGCGACGTCGGTGCCAGCGCCGATGGCGATCCCGAGATCGGCCACGACCAGCGCCGGCGCGTCATTCACGCCGTCGCCAACCATGGCAACCTGCAGTCCGCGCGCCTGCAATTCCTTGATCTTCTCGGACTTCTGATCCGGCAGCACCTCGGCGAAATATTCAGCTATGCCCAGTTCGTCCGACACCGCTTGCGCGACCCCCTTGGCATCGCCGGTGAGCATCACGGAGTTGATCCCGAGCGCCTTCAGTTCGGCGATGGCCTCCTTCGATTCCGGCCGGACGATATCGGCCAGCGCGAACAGCGCGCGCGGCTCGCCGTCGCGGACGAGCACGACCACTGTCTTGCCCTGGGCCTCCAATTGTTTGAGTCGCTCGTGGCCGATCGCCTTGCCCTGCCTTGCGAGATGGCCGGGGCTGACGATACGGATGTCGGCGCCGTCGACCTTTGCGGCGATACCCTCTCCGGTGATGTTGCTGACCTCGCTTGCCTTCGGGACGGTCAAGTTGCGATCCCTGGCCTCGGCGACGATGCCGTGGGCGATCGGATGCTCGGACTGGCTCTCGGCCGCTGCCGCCAAGGCGAGTTCTTCGTTCTCGTCACCGCCGGCGAGCAGCACGATGTCGCTCACGCCAAACCGGCCCTCGGTCAGCGTTCCGGTCTTGTCAAAGACCACCGCATTCAGATTGCGCGCGCGTTCAAAGGCCGCGCGGTCACGGATCAGAAGTCCGTTTCCGGCGCTGAGCGAGGTGCTGACGGCGACGACGAGCGGAACGGCAAGCCCGAGCGCATGCGGGCAGGCGACGACCATCACCGTCACCATGCGCTCGAGCGCGAATTCAAGCGACGCGCCGAGAACGAGCCACCAGACGAAGAGCGTCCCGAAGCCTACGGTAAGGGCGATGTAAGTGAGCCACGAAGCGGCACGGTTGGCGATGTCCTGCGTCCTGGAGCGCGTCGCCTGCGCCTTCTTCACGAGATCGATGACCTGCGCGAGATAGGTGGCATCGCCGGTGGCGGTCACTTCGATGGTCACGGCATTGGCGCCGTTGATCGCGCCGCCGATGGCGGTGGCGCCGACCGTCTTCGAGACCGGGCGGGATTCGCCGGTCAGCATCGCCTCGTTGAAGCCGGACGCCCCCTCGATGATCTTCCCGTCGACGGGCACCTTGGCGCCCGGGCGGACGAGAACCCGATCGCCCGGCTGCAATGCGGAGATGGGGACCTCTTGCATCGAGCCGTCGGCGCCGATCTTCGTAGCGCTGTCAGGCAGCAGCCGGACCAGTTCCTCGAGCGCGCGCGATGCACCCATCACGGAGCGCATCTCGACCCAGTGGCCGAGAAGCATGATCGCGACCAAAGTCACGAGCTCCCAATAAAATGGCTCTCCCGGAAAGCCAAAGGTGGTGGCGGCCGAGAAGAAGTAGGCGGCCGAGATCGCCAGCGCGATCAGGGTCATCATTCCGGGCTGCCCCTTGCGCAGCTCGGACAGGAAGCCGGTGAGAAACGGCCAACCCCCATAAACATAGACAATCGTTGAAAGAGCGAAGAGAACCAGTCCATCTCCCGCAAAGGCGAGCGTCTCGGCAACGCCAAGCCAGTGCTGGATCATCGGCGACAGAAGCAAGACCGGAGGCGTGAGAACGAGGGTGACCCAGAACCGCCGGCGGAAGTCGGCAACCATTGCACCATGATCGTGCCCGGCATGTTCGGAATGGCTGGAACCGGCGGCCGCCACGATCTTAGGATCGGTGTAATTATCGTCCCGCCGCCGGCCGCCAGCGTGATCGGCATGACCGTTGTGATCGTGGGCATGTGGCCGGTCGGAGGTCATTCTACGCAATCCTGCTGCTTGTTACGGCCTTCGGGAGACCATGGCGCTTATGGAATGCTCAACGAAGGTCGGCCCGCGTGCCAGCAACGTGAGCGCCATTTCGTGCCGCGCCAGCTTGGTCGTCGATTCCCCACGGCACGTCTTTGATCGAGGTTAAGTTTGTCGATGGGTTATACGTCTATCTCGGCGTCGTGCTCCGACGGCCGAGCCAGTGTGGCTTGACGCGTTGGATCGTGAGAGGCTCGTGAGGCGCTGCCTGGTGAACTGATTTGTTCAAGTCTTATTCAAACAGCCCTTCGCTATTTTGCCGTGCAAATACCGACAATCATTCGACGAAGGACCTCATCGCGTCGGACAAGATGGTGCCAGAGTGCCGCGACGGCGTGAACGACCGCGACGGCGAGCAGCGACCACGTCAGCAACCGGTGGATTGGGGCAAAGGCGGCGCTGTTCACATACATGGCGCCGGTGCCGGTAATGGGCAGCGCGAAGAGCAGGCCGTACAGCAGCGCATGACTAACCGCTGACCCCCAGCGCGTGATCTGCGAGGAAGCCGCAGGCAGCGGCGGGACACCCTGGAGATATCTGAGGCCGATGCGGGTCACCGCGAAAACCAGGATAAGCCAGCCGCTCCAGGCGTGCACGCGGTGCAGGAAGAGGTCGAATGGAGCCGGTTGCATGAAGGCATGCGTCATGTGGGTGCGGGCAATAGCCCATGACGTGGGAATCTGAGTCAGGCACAGCAGGACCACACCCCAATGCAAGAGCCGCTGGACGACAGAATAGCCCGGTGCAGGTCGTGCGATCAGGACCATGCTGGTTAGCTGGCCTGCCTTCCGAATGCTCCTCGATTGTTCGTCCATGCCTGTGCGCTCAGTTCGGAATCAGGCTGGCGCCGCGGAAGCGCATGAACAGGCTCGGCGTTTCGGAACCAAAAGCCATCACGTCGTATGTCTCGGGTTCCATCCCGGTAACGTCCATGCCGGGCGATCCCACTGGCATGCCGGCAACGGCGATGCCGCGTACGGACGGACGGGCAGCCAGGAGCCGCGCCAAAGCCGTGGCTGGAACATGGCCTTCGAGAAGGAAGCTTTCGACCTCGGCCGTGTGGCAGGACCAAAGCTGCGATGGAATCCCAAAGCGAACTTTGATTGCGTTCATCCTTGGCTCCTCGACGATCTTCGTACGAAAGCCGGCCCTTGCAATGTGGTCGGCCCAAGCGCTGCAGCAGTTACACGACGGATCCTTGTAGACCGTGACCAAAGGTTGGCCGGCGGCCCTGGCGGCCGTCGGTGTAAGCAGCGTCGCGCCTGCGAGCAGGAGCATGCGTCTTCGGTCCATGTTCATCGGGTAAATCCTCCAGTGGACGGGGAGCGCCGCGGCGCTCCCCGAGACAACGGGAAATGTCACTTCACCTTTTCGATCTTCGTGACCGTGAGGCGGCCATTGACCCTATCTGCCTCGAACTTGACCTTATCGTCGACCTTGACGGCCTTGAGCATTGCCGGATCGGCGACGGCAAAGACCATCGTCATCCCATCCATGTCGAGGTTCTTGATCGGTCCGTGTTTGAGCGTGACCTTGCCCTGGGCCGCGTCGATCTTGGTGATCTGGCCATCGACAGGCGCGGTCTGTGCCAATGCTGCGGTGGAGATCGCCGCGAATACTGCGGCCATCATGAATGTGCGCATGATTGTGGTCCTTCTGTTTGTTTCAGTCACTTGACGGTGATTTTGCCGAACATGCCGGCCTCTCGGTGGCCCGGGATCAGGCAGGAAAAGTCAAACTCTCCGACCTTGGTGAATCTCCACACGATGTCGCCTGTCTTCTTCGGAGCGAGACGCTTGGCGTTGGGATCGTCGTGTTCCATGTCGGGGTTCTTCGCCATCTCGACGGCGTGCTTGAGGTTTTCGTCGAGCGTGGCGAGGACGATCTCGTGATCGAGTTCGCCATTATTGCGGATGACGAACTTGACCTGTTCGCCCTTGCGGATTTCCAGCTGGCTCGGGACAAACTCCATCTTTCCATCGGAGTCGCGCATGGTGACCTGGATCACGCGCGCCGACTTCTTCGGATCGCCGGGCTCGCCATAAGCGCGCTCGTCATGACCTTCGCCTGTCTGGTGACCCGGGCTGGCGAGGGCTGGACTGAGCAGAGCTGCGCCGATCATCAGAGTGTAAAAGAACCGATTTCGTTGCATTATTTCATCTCCTTTGCTTTAGAATTCAGTGATTTTCGTGACCGCCACTTGAGCGGTTTCCCGGCTTCACGACGCGAACCTCCGCCGTATTCTGGGTGTCGAAGCGAGGCTCTGGCGCGCGATCTGCCTTTTTCGGTTCGCCCTTCCATTCGAACGCAACCGTTCCTTCCGGGT
>Ga0209066_10002802_pt1 | contig 20647 bp, 16 predicted proteins | sample All_14_2_FD_187198 | JGI IMG/M metagenome (GOLD analysis project Ga0209066, IMG submission 187198) | Freshwater microbial communities in response to fracking from Pennsylvania, USA - Allegheny Zone_MetaG_DW_15 (SPAdes) (version 2) ... | reverse complement strand
CGGTTCGGGCGATGGATCGCATCCTGGAGGTGCGACCCGACGACCTGCTGGCAGTGGTCGAACCCGGCATCCTGAACGCCGACCTGAACCGCGCGCTCGCCGAGCACGGCCTGTGGTGGGCACCGGATCCCGCCAGCCGCGACATCTCCACTGTCGGCGGGAACATCGCCACCGGCGCCGGGGGCCTCTTGTGCGCGAAGTACGGCGTGGTGCGCGATGCCGTCCTGGGCATCGATCTCGTCCTCGCCGACGGACGGCTGCTGCACCTGGGTCACCGCACGGTCAAGGGCGTGACGGGCCTCGACCTCACATCGCTGGTGATCGGTTCCGAAGGCATCCTCGGTGTCGTGGTGGCTGCAACCCTGAAGCTCCGGCGGCTCGTTCCGGGCGAGGTGTGCACCATCGCCGCGACCTTCACGGATGTCGGCACCGCCGCGAGCGCCTGCAGTGCTGTCACTGCCGCGGGACTGCAGCCGGCGATCATGGAATTGCTGGATGCCGCGGCGCTGACGGCGATCCACGAGTTACTCGGCCTTGCCGCGCCGACCCCGGGCGCGGCGCACGTCACGATCCAGACCGATGGCGCCGCTGCAGCCGCGGATGCGGCGGCGATAACCGCTGTCCTGGAGGCAGCGGGAGGCACCGTCGCCCTCTCCACCGACCGCGAGGAGGGCGAGCGGCTGCTCGCGATCCGCCGGTCGGTGCATCCCGCGATGGCGCGCCTGGGAACGACTCTCATCGAAGACGTTTCGGTCCCCCGGTCGCAGCTCGCGACGATGTTCGCGCGCATTGCCGACATCGAGCGCCGCTACGGTCTCGTGATCCCCACCGTCGCGCACGCGGGCGATGGAAACCTGCATCCGAACTTCATCTTCGATGGTCCCGACGCACCCGCCGAGATCTGGGAAGCCGCCGACGAGCTGTTCCATGCCGCGCTCGATCTCGGCGGAACCCTCACCGGCGAGCACGGCATCGGCGTCCTCAAGCGCCGGTGGCTCGCTGACGAACTCGGCGATGACCAGTGGGAGCTGCAGCGCCAGATCGCGCGCGTCTTCGACCCGCAGGGGATCCTCAACCCCGGCAAGGTGTTCGCACCGCGAGCGGCGTCGTGACGGGCGTCGTGCGCGTAAGCCCTGCCGGCGCGCAGCGCTCGGCCTAAAGACCCTGCCGGCGCGCAGCGCTCGGCCTAAAGACCCTGCCAGGCGGGCTTGTTCGCGTAGGCGTAGCGGTAGTACTCCGCGCGGGTGAGCTCGCTCGCGGCATCCTCGTCGACGATGACCGTGACGTGAGGATGCAGCTGGATCGCCGAACCGGGAACGGATGCCGACACCGGGCCCTCGACGGCTGCCGCGAGGGCCGCAGCCTTGGACCTCCCGAAGGCGAGAAGCACGAGGTGGCCTGCCTCAAGGATCGTGCCGAGCCCCTGCGTGATGCAGTGCATCGGCACCTCATCTGGCGAGGCGAAGAAGCGCGCGTTGTCGGCGCGCGTCTGCTCAGTGAGTGTCTTGACGCGCGTGCGAGAGGCGAACGACGAGCCCGGTTCGTTGAAACCAATATGCCCGTCGGTGCCGATCCCCAGGATCTGCAGGGCGATGCCACCGGCATCCATGATCGCGGCCTCGTAGACCTCGCCGGCGTGCGCGATCCCCTCGAGGCGCCCATCGGGAACCCGGATGCGCGCCGGATTCAGCCCCAGCGGTTCGACCACCTCGTGCGTGATGACCGACCGGTAACTCTGGGGGTGCGCGGGGTCGAGTCCCACGTACTCGTCGAGGGCGAACCCCCGCACGTGCGACACCTCGACGCCCGCGAGCGCGGGACGCAGAGCCTCGTAGACCGGAAGCGGGGTCGAACCGGTGGCAAGCCCCAGCACGAAATCGGGCGTGGCGCGGATGCGTCGCGCGATCTCCTGCGCGACCAGCTGCCCACCCACCTCGGGCGCGGGGACGATGACCACTTCAGCCATGGGAAAGAACCTCTCTCTCGTCTGCCGCTTCAGCGCCGATGAGCGCCGCGCCGAGCGCCGCGGCTGGCGCACCGACGGGAAGGATCTCAACGCGATCGACCAGCTGAAGCGATCGCAGGAATGCCGACTCGTGGGCACTCGATTCCAGCTGAGCGGCGACCTCTGCCTCCAGCCGAGTTCCCAGAGCCGTGATGCCGCCGCCGAGAACGACAGTGTCGACATCCGCCGTGAGCACGAGCACCCGGATGGCGGCAGCGACTCCCCGGGCGAGGTCGGTTCGTAGCCGCGCGGCTGCCGCATCGCCCGCGTCTGCCGCGTCGAAAACATCGCGAATCGGGAGTGATCCAGGCCTCCTCCATCGGGCCGAGACCGCCCCACCGCCGGCAAGCGCCTCGATGCACCCGCGTTGGCCACAGCGACAGACGGGGCCTGCCGGATCGATCGAGAGGTGTCCGATCTCTCCCGCTCCTCCCCTCGCCCCACGCCACAGCACACCGTCTGTCACAACGGCAGCGGCGATGCCCGTCCCGAGGTTGAGGTACCCCATCGACAGTGTTCCGCCACGCAGCGATGCTGCGCCGAGCGCTGCAGCCTTCACGTCATTCTCGACCCGCACGGGAACACCGAGTGCTGGAGCGACGGCGGCTGCAAGATCGAGAGTCTCGACACCGAGGTTGACGGCGTGCTCGACCCGCCCCGACCCCGGTTCGATCCGGCCGGGGATCCCGATCCCCACCGACCGGATGCCGGCCGTGCTGAGAGCGGGCTCCGCGCACAGACGGGACACCGCGGCAAGGATCGTCTGCACGACGGCATCCGGTCCCCACCCCGTCGCCAGGCGGGTGCGAGCGACGATGGTGCCGTTCGGGGCGACGGCGACGGCATCCGTCTTGGTTCCTCCGACATCGAGGCCGAGTCTCATCGCCCGCCTCCGGTCCAGAGGGGGTGGGTGGTGCACATGGTCATCAGCCCTTGACCGCTCCGGCGACAAGTCCCCCGGTCATGCGGCGGTTCACGAGCAGGAAGAACACGATGACGGGGATGGCCATGATCGTGGAGGCAGCCATCACGACAGCCCAGTCGGTGGCTTTCGTTGCCTGCACGAAGGCGCGCAGCCAGATCGGGAGGGTGAGGGACTCGGGGCGCGTCATGATGACCAAGGCGAAGACGAACTCGTTCCATGCCTGGATGAACGCGAACACACCGGTTGCGATCAGGCCCGGGGCAAGCAGCGGGAACGTTACTCGCCAGAACGCGCCAGCGCGGCTGCATCCATCGATCATCGCTGCCTCTTCGAGTTCGACCGGCACCCCGGCGACGAACCCGCGCAGCGTCCAGATCGTGAACGGCAAAACGAAGGCGATGTAGACGAAGCTCAGACCGATGATCGTGTTGATGAGGTACCAGCCGTCGAGCATCCGGAACACCGAGATGATCATCGCTTCGGCAGGGATCATCTGGACGACGAGGATCGCGATGATGAAGGATCGGCGACTGCGGAACCGATAGCGCGAGACGGCGAGCGCAGCCAGGAAGGCGAACACCAGCGCCGCGACCAGGGTGATCGCCGTGACCGCAACGGAGTTTCCGAGCGCCGTCAGCAGACCCTCATCGCCGAGGGCGGTCTGATAGTTCGAGAGTGTGAACTGGTCGGGCCACCAGTGCGGCTCCGCCGAGCGCACGGCGGATGCCGGCAGGAGCGACGTGTTGACCATCCAGTAGACGGGGAAGACCGAGAACGCGATCACGACGAGGGCCGCGAGGTTCAGCAGGATGCGGGCGGAGCGCCGCCGAGGCCGGGCATTCATGACTGCTCCTCCTGTCGCAGCATCGTGCGAATCCAATAGCCGGAGATCAGGAGTAGGATCGCGACCAGGATCACCGAGATGGCGCCGCCGGCACCAAGATCACCCGAGGCCATCGAGACGCTGTAGATGTAGACGCCGATCGTGTTGGTCTCGGCGCGCACCCCACCGATCGACTGGAGGGCGTAGATCTGGGCGAACACCCGCAGATCCCAGATGATCTGCAGGATCAGCAGCACCAGCAGAATCGAGCGGACGTAGGGGACGACGATGAGTCGGAAGCGTGCGAACCCCGATGCTCCGTCCAGGGATGCCGCCTCCATGACCTCGTCGGGCACCTGGGTAAAGCCCGCGTAGGCGGTGAAAGCGACGAAGGGAACGGCACCCCACGTGATGATGATCGCGGCAACCGCATAGAAGCTCACCGGGTCGATGAGCCAGCTGTGGCCCGTCCAGTCAGTTCCCGTAACACGGGTGAGAACCCAGTTGACCAGGCCGTACTGGGTGTCGAAGATCCAGCCCCACACGATCGTGGCGGTCAGGGCCGGCATCGCCCAGGCCAGCAGCAGTGCGACAGAGACGGCAGTCCGCATGACGGCACCGAGCTTGGTCAGAAGGACCGCGACGAGGATGCCGAGCACCATCGTGGCGACAACGCTGACGATGCACAGCGCGATGCTGCGAGCAAGGACAGCCCAGAATTCGGCATCCGTCAGAACCGCGACGTAGTTGTCGAGCCCGACGAATCCGGGCGGGGCACCGAAGATCTGAGCCCGACCGAACTCCTGGAACGACATCACGAGCAGCTGCACGAGCGGCCAGCCGATGAAGACCACGAGCATGATGAGCGCCGGCGTCAGCAGGGCCAGCGGCGCCCAGGGGAAGCGCCGACGACGCGGGGACTGCTCGCGAGCGTCGGGACCCGCTGTCTCCGGCGACGCCGAGGCGGCGGGTGCGGTGACGGTGGTCATGGAAAGTCCTTTGACAGAGAGCCAGTGACAGAGAACGGGAGACACGGAGCGGGGACGCCCTGACGGTGCAGAGCGTCCCCGCTCGAGGTGTCAGCCGTTGAGGATGTCGGTGATCTTCGCGTCGGCGTCGGCTGCGAGCGTCGCGATGTCGCCGCCGTTCGCAATGTTCACGAACAGGTCCTGCATGATGCCCTGGGCTTCGACATCCGCCCAGTTCGGTGATGCCGGGGTGAGCTTCGCGTTGGCCGCAGCCTCGGCGATGACGGCAGCAAGCTCCGGCGTCGCGGCAGCTACCTTGTCGCCGAGCGAGACCTTCGCCGGCACGAGCCCTGCACCGGCAAGGATGGTCTGGTACTCGTCCGAAAGCATGATTTCCAGCGCCGACTTTGCCAGCTCCGGGTTCTGCGACTTCGCCGAGATGCCGACGTTCGAGCCGCCCGCGAACACCTGAGCGGCCCCGCCATCCATGCCCGGCAGCGCGAAGTAGCCGGTGATGTCAGCCACGGGGGTCGCCGCCTGGTCCTCATCCGCGATGATCGACCAGTACGCCCAGCTCGGCGCCGAGTAGGTCGCCGACTGCTCGGTGCGGAACGGCACCCAGCCCTCAGCCTCATCGCCGTCCTTCGGAGCCAAGGATGCCTTCGTCATGAGCTCCTGCACCTGCGCGAGTCCTGCCTGCGATTCGGGGCTCGACAGCTGCGCTTCCCAGGTGCCGTCGCTGCCCTGCACAGCGATCTCGCCACCGTTCTCCCAGATGAAGGGCAGGGCGTTGTACCAGTCCTTGCCGGGGAAGTAGACACCCGAGACGCCCGGCAGCGCGGTCGCGAGGGCGACCCCGTTGGAGACGTACTCGTCGAGCGTGGTGGGCACGGCAACGCCGGCCTGCTCGTACATCGCGGTGTTGTAGAACACGACGCGCGAACCCGAGTAGTACGGGGCCGCGTACAGGGTGTCATCCCAGCTGCCGGCCTGGACGAAGCCCGGCAGGAGGTCGGAGCCTCCGAGCTGATCTTCGATGTCGGACAGGCTGAGCAGCGCACCGCTGGAGGTGAAAGCGGGAGCCTGCGTGTTACCCATCTCGACGATGTCGGGGCTGTCGTTGCTCGACAGGCTCGTCGTGAGCTTGTCGACCAGCCCGGTCCACTGCTGCTCTTCGATGACCAGAGTGCTGCCGGGGTTATCCTCTTCGAACGTCTTCACGAGGTAGTCACGGGCCTCCTGCGGGGTATCGGTACCGACCAACCAGACGCGCAGTTCCGCTGCTTCGGGGGTGTCGTTCGGGGTGCCGCCGCCAGCACAGCCGGCGAGGACCACAGCTGAGGCACCGACGAGGGCGACGGCTCCGAGCTTTCTGTTCATGGTGTCTTCCTTCGTGTTTCTCTTGGTTTCGGAAGAGGTCGGGCGACCTATCCGGTGGGGGGAATGGTTGGGGTGACGCTCACGACACCCCGAGCTGGCCTGACAGGACCATGACGGCTGCTCCGCGCAGGACGATGTCCTGGCCTTGCGCCGTCATCCGGACGCGCACGCCGTCATGGAAACGGGCGAGCGTGCGGGTACGGATCGTCTCGACGGTTGCCTCCGCGAGAGGACCGGCGAGAAGTTCATCGGGGCCCGAGAGCACGATCTCCGACACGTCGAGGGCACCCACGATCGGGGCGAGCGCAATGCCCAGGCGTTCACCGGCATCGCGCAACTGCTGCTCACGGTTTGCGGGAGTCTCGGCATCCGCCATGCGCGCGGTCAGCGCGGGTACCGACAGCCACGCCTCGAGGCATCCGACCTTGCCGCACGCGCACTGCGGACCACCGTCGGTCCCGACGGTGACGTGTCCGATCTCACCCGCAGCGAAGTGCGCACCACGCATGGGCTGGCCAGCAGAGATCAGCCCCGACCCGACACCGCGCCCGACCTTCACGAGCACGACATCGTCGCCCGCGCCACCAAAGGTGTACTCGGCGAGGACGGCGGCATTCGCGTCGTTTGCCACGAGAACCGGCAGAGCGAGCGCGTCTTCGAGGATGCTGCGAAGCGGCAGCTGCGTCCACCCGAGGCCGGGAGCGCTGAGGACGACGCCGTCGTTGTCCACGACACCGGGTGACCCGACGCCGATCCCCAGGATCGGAGCATGGGCATCGGCGACGAGGCGCCGCGCCAGTTCGATCACAGCATCCTGGGCATCCTCTGCCCCGCGCGGAGCCGGGATCTCGTGGCGGGCGACGATGTCGCCGTCGAGCGTCAGGATGGCGCCGAGGAACCTGTCGGGGCCGGAGAGGTCCATTCCGAGGATCCGGTGACCTGCGCGGTCGAGATCCACGACCATCGCGGGCTTGCCCGGGCCGGAGGCTTCGCGGATGCCGAGCTCGGCGACCAGGCCATCACCGATGAGTTCGGCGACGAGGTCAGAGATCGTGACCCGCGTCAGCCCCGTCTCCCGGGAGAGGTCAGCGCGGCTCATCGCGCCGTCATGGAACAGCGTCTGGAGTACGAGCGAGCGGTTGTGCGCGCGGGCATGCTCAGGAAGCACCTTGACCCGGCGAAGACCGCGGCGCGGCGTCGTGGCCGAGGCGCCTGGCGCCGTCTGGGTGTGCGCGGTCCCCGTGGAAGAGCCGCGCTGCACTTCCGATGCAGTCATGTTTGTTAGTAGACCTTACGAACAAAAGAACTGCAAGCAGGTTCCCGGATTTGGATGGACAGTTTACAAAACCGTTACATCCGCCCACCGGCACAGCCTCGACTTTCCCCGGGCCTTCCAGCCCACGCCGGCGCGGCAAGAGCCGTAACATGCGATGGGCGATCCCCCGCCCGAGGAAAGGAACACGCGTGCCCTACTTCGACCTCTCCCCCGCTGAGCTCGAGGCGTATGTCCCGCAGATCACGGAGCCGTCGGATTTCGACGCTTTCTGGAACGCCACGATCGAGGAGTCTCGCCTCGCGGGCTGGGAACCGCGCCTCACTCCTGTCGATTCGGCGCTGCGGTCAGTCGATGTGTTCGATGTCTCGTTCGCGGGTTTCGGCGGTGACCCGATCAAGGCCTGGCTGCTGCTGCCCGCCGATGCGACCGAGCCCCTTCCCGCGGTGGTCGAGTACATCGGGTACGGGGGCGGGCGCGGCCTCCCCTCCGAGCGGCTCGCGTGGTCGGCAGCCGGCTACGCGCACCTCATCATGGACACGCGCGGCCAGGGCTCGACGTGGGGAGCGGGGGGAGACACTCCCGACCCACACGGCACCGGGGCAGCCACTAACGGATACATGACCCGCGGCATCCAGGACCCCGCCGACTACTACTACCGCCGGGTGTTCACGGATGCCGTCCGCGCGGTCGACGCCATCCGCACTCTCCCCCAGATTGATGCGGCGCGCGTCGCCGTCACCGGGGGAAGCCAGGGCGGCGGCATCGCGCTGGCCGCCGGTGCACTCTCGGAGGGGCTGGTCGCCGTCATGCCCGACGTCCCCTTCCTCTGCCATTTCTCCCGCGCCGTCGGGCTGACCGATCGCGAGCCCTATCAGGAGCTCGTCCGCTACCTGAGCGTGCACCGGGACGCCCGCGAGCGTACTTTCGCGACGCTCAGCTACTTCGACGGCGTCTCGATGGCGCGCCGTGCGAGCGCACCGGGGCTCTTCTCGGTCGCGCTCATGGACTTCACCTGCCCACCCTCGACGGTGTACGCGGCCTTCAACACCTTCGCTCACGAGACCAAGCGCATCGTGACCTACGAGTTCAACGACCACGAGGGCGGCGGTGCACACCAGTGGACCCAGCAGGCCGCGTTCCTCGCGGAACTGGGCATCCAGTGAGCTCTCGAACGCAGGCCGTCGTCGCGATCGACGCCGGCCAGACCGGCATGAAGGTGCGGGTGCGCACCGGGGACTCCGTCGGCGAGGCCCTGTTGCCCGGCGTCCGCACCGATCAGCCGGTGCTCCCGCAGATCGGTTCGGCAGCGCGACAGATCGGCGAGGAGTTCGACCTCGACATCCGTCACCTCGCCGCGGGCATCTCCGGGCTCACTGACGGCGAGACGACCCCGGATGCCGTCGGCGCGCTCGTTCGCAGCGCGGGCGCTGCACACGCGGTCATCGCTCACGATGCGACAACGTCGTACCTCGGCGCCCGCGGCACCGCGCACGGCGCTGTCGTCGCCGCGGGAACGGGCGTCGTGACCCTGGGAGTCGGTCCCGGCGGCGCTGCGCGCGTCGACGGCTGGGGCTACCTCATGGGCGACGCCGGCAGCGGCTTCTGGCTCGGGCGTGAGGCGCTCGTCGCCGCGATGCGCGACCACGACGGCCGGGGAGCCGCGACCGCGCTCACGGATGTCGTCCGGGATCGCTGGCCGGATCTCGAACAGGCCTACATCCACCTGCAGGCGAACCCCGCCCGGGTGAGCATCGTCGCATCCTTCGCGGCTGAGGTCGCACGGGCTGGAGCCGACGGCGATGCCGTGGCTCTCGACATCCTGAGCCGTGCCGGCGATCTGCTGGCAGAGAGCGCTCTGGCCGCCCTGCGTCGCGTTGATGCCGAGCCCGCTGTGTGCGCGATCGGCGGGGTGTTCCGGTCCGAGGCCCTCCGCGACGAGTTCACGCGGGCGCTGGTGAGGGAGCGGCCGGATGCCCGGGTCGTCGAACCCGCCGGTATCGGCATCGACGGCGTCGAGGCACTCATCGACCTCCCCGCCGATCACCCGCTCGCGACCCTGACCTGGTCTGCTCGCGCATAGCCCCGGACCCGCTCCCCGGCGGCGGCCAGCCCACGCGAGCCGACTGCAGGAGAAACGCGGGATAGACCCCGGCGGAGCGCACCCGAACCCGGATTCATCCTGCGTTCGGCACGCGAGGACACGACTCGGGCCGCCCCGCGAGAGCGGAAGCGGCCCGAATCGAGAAGAGATCAGCGCAGCGCGTCGACGACGGCGTTGAAGGTCGCTGAAGGTCGCATGACCTCGTCGACGAGTTCGCCGTTCGGGCGGTAGTAGCCACCGATTTCGACCGGTGACCCCTGCGCTGCGTTGAGCTCCGCGACGATCGTCGCTTCCTCGGCAGTGAGCTTCTCGGCTACCGGTGCGAAGATCGCGGCGAGTTCGGCATCCTCGGTCTGCTTCGCCAGCTCCTGCACCCAGTACAGCGCGAGGTAGAAGTGGCTGCCGCGGTTGTCGATCGTGCCGAGCGCGCGGCCCGGAGACTTGTCGTTCTCGAGGAAGGTGCCGGTAGCGGCATCCAGCGTGTCGGCGAGGACCTTCGCCCGCGCGTTGCCGGTCGTCTCAGCGAGGTGCTCGAGGGATGCCGCGAGCGCGAAGAACTCGCCGAGCGAGTCCCAGCGCAGGTAGTTCTCGCTCAACAGCTGCTGCACGTGCTTGGGGGCGGACCCGCCGGCACCCGTCTCGAACAGGCCACCGCCCGCGAGCAGCGGCACGATCGAGAGCATCTTGGCGCTCGTGCCGACCTCGAGAATCGGGAAGAGGTCGGTGAGGTAGTCGCGCAGCACGTTGCCGGTGACCGAGATGGTGTCCAGGCCATGGCGCATGCGCGCAAGCGTGTAGCGGGTGGCTTCCTCGGGCGAGAGGATGCTGATCTGCACGCCCTTGGTATCGAGCAGCGCGAGCCCCTGGTGCACCTTGGCAATCAGCTGCGCGTCGTGCGAGCGGTTCACGTCGAGCCAGAACACCGCGGGAACCCCGGTTGCCCGGGCACGGGTCACGGCGAGCTTGACCCAGTCCATGACCGCGATGTGCTTGGTCTGCGTCGCGCGCCAGATATCGCCGGCACCGACTTCGTGCTCAAGGAGCACCTCACCCGACGAGTCGAGCACCTGAACGACGCCGGGAGCGGCGATCTCGAACGTCTTGTCGTGGCTGCCGTACTCTTCGGCGGCCTGCGCCATGAGGCCGACATTGGGGACCGTGCCGATCGTCGTGGGATCGAGCGGCCCGTTCGCGATGACGTCGTCGATAACGGCCTGGTAGACGCCGGCGTAGGAGGAGTCCGGGATCACGGCGAGCGTGTCATCCTCACCACCGTCGACTCCCCAGAGCTTGCCGCCGTTCCGGACCAGGGCAGGCATGGATGCATCGACGATGACATCCGAAGGGACGTGCAGGTTCGTGATGCCCTTGTCGGAGTTCACATATGACAGGCGCGGCCCACGCTCCAGGTCGGCGTCGATCGCGGCGGCGATCTCGTCACCGCCCTCCACCGACGGCAGCCCCGCAAGGATCGATCCGAGTCCGTTGTTCGGTGTGAGGCCCGCTGCCGCGAGCTGGTCACCGTAGCGCTCGAAGACATCGGCGAAGTACGTCTTCACGACGTGACCGAAGATGATCGGGTCGCTGACCTTCATCATCGTGGCCTTCAGGTGAACGGAATAGAGCACGTCCTCCGCGGAGGCCTGCGCCAAAGTCTCAGCAAGGAAGGCATCGAGAGCGGATGCCGACAGGAAGGTTGCGTCGATGATCTCGCGCGGGAGGACCTTCAGTCCCTCCTTGAGCACGGTCACGGCTCCGTCGGCAGCAACGTGCCGGATGGAGAGGACGTCGTCATGGGCGGCGACCCATGACTTCTCGTTGCTCTTGAAATCGTCGTGCCCCATCGTCGCTACCCGCGTCTTCGACCCATCGGGGAACGGCTTGTTGCGGTGCGGGTGCTTGCGGGCATAGTTCTTGACCGACAGCGGCGCCCGGCGGTCACTGTTGCCCTCGCGCAGGACGGGGTTCACAGCCGACCCCTTGATGCGGTCGTACCGCGCGCGGATGTCCTTCTGCTCGATCGTCTGCGGCTCGTCCGGGTAGTCGGGGATGTCGTAGCCCTGCGACTGCAGCTCGGCGATAGCCGCCTTCAACTGCGGAATGGATGCCGAGATGTTCGGCAGCTTGATGATGTTCGCCTCGGGAAGGGTGGCCAGTCCGCCGAGCTCGGCGAGGGCATCACCGACCGCCTGCTCGGGCGTGAGCTGCTGCGGAAAGGCGGCAAGGATGCGGCCCGCGAGAGAGATGTCGCGCGTCTCGACATCCACGCCGGCCTGATGCGTGATCGCCTGCACGATAGGGAGGAAGGAAGCTGTGGCCAGGGCCGGCGCTTCATCGGTGTACGTGTAGATGATCGTGGATTCGCTCACTCGCCTGATCTTTCCGCTCGGGGGCCGCGCACGAGCCTACCGCACCGACCCAACTATCTCGATATCAAGATAAATTCCCCAGAGGACAATGCCTCGGGATGCTGAACCGCGGCATCCCGGCTAGCCTGTGTGACATGGCCGAACTGCGACTTGCTGAACTGTCCGCCGCCACGGTGGAAGCTGTCAACAATATGTCGCTCAAGCCCGGGCAGGCGGAGTTCCTCGCCCCCGAGAGCTACGAAGTAGCGGCAGGCGATGTCGATCCGCAGACGATGTGGCAGCGCGTCGTCCTCGACGGGGATGACGTGGTCGGGTTCATCAGCGCGAACTTCGACGCCGAGAGCGTGTCGGAGTACTTCCGGTCGGTGCTGTGGCGGATCAACGTTGACGCCGACGACCAGGGGCGGGGAATCGGCCGATTCGCCGTCGAAAGCCTGCTCGCCGAGGCACGCGAGCACGGTGTCGATCACGTGAACGTCATCTACGGTGCGGGCCAAGAGGGCCCGCAGGCATTCTTCGAGCGTGTGGGCTTCACACCGGTCGGAGAAACCGAGTACGGTGAGGTTATCGCCGAGATCCGGCTCTGATCCGGCGAGTCCCACCCTTAGTTTCCAGCCCCCATCCGAGGGGCTTGTCGGCTGGCGGCGGGGCCTCGGATTCCCCTCCCCCACCGAGGCCCCGTCGCCTTTTTCGACGGCGTCAGACGAGCGACTCCCGCCACGCCGCATGGAGTTGAGCGAACTTGCCCGTGCCAGCGATCAGCGTCTCGGGAGTGTCGTCCTCGATGATCCGGCCGTGCTCCATCACGAGCACGCGGTCGGCGATGGCGACCGTCGAGAGGCGGTGCGCGATGATGATCGCCGTCCGGTCTGCCAGCAAGGTCTGCAGAGCATCCTGAATCGCTCGCTCTGAGGGGATGTCGAGCGACGCCGTCGCTTCGTCCAGGATCAGCACCGCGGGGTTTGCCAGGAACGCGCGCGCGAACGAGATCAGCTGACGCTGCCCCGCCGAGACGCGCCCGCCGCGCTTGTTCACATCGGTGTCGTAGCCGTCGGGCAAGGCACGGATGAAGGCGTCAGCCCCCACGGCCTTCGCCGCAGCCTCGATCTCGTCGAGCGTCGCGTCGGGCTTGCCGAGCGCGATATTGTCGGCGACCGTCCCACTGAACAGGTAGGCCTCCTGCGTCACCATGACGATCGCGCGACGCAGGTCCTTCGGGTGCAGCCGTCGCAGGTCGACCCCGTCGAGGGTCACCGCGCCGCGCGTCGGGTCGTAAAAGCGCGAGACGAGCTTCGCCAGCGTCGACTTACCAGCCCCCGTAGTGCCCACAAGGGCGATCGTCTGACCGGCGGGAATGTCGAGCGAGAAGTGCGGCAGGATGACGCGGTCGTCGGCGTACCCGAAAGTGACGTCCTCGAACGCGACGTGTCCGCGCGCGGTCCACAGGTCGACGGCATCCGTCGGGTCGGGAACCGTCGGCTCCTCCTCCAGCACACCCGAGACCTTCTCAAGCGCCGCGGTGGCAGCCTGGTAGGAGTTGAGGAACATCGCCACTTCCTGCAGCGGTGCGAAGAAGTTCCGCACGTATAGGACGCTTGCGAGCAGGATGCCGATGGCGATCGCACCGTCAGCAACCCGCAGGCCGCCCCAGAGCACGACCAGCGCGATCGAGACCGACGCGACGGCCATGAGGCCGGGCTCGAACGTGCCGAAGAGGCGGATCGAACGCATGTTGACGTCGCGGTAGTCCTCGGCGACGTCACCGAACTCACCGTCGTTACGGGGCTCCTTACGGAAGGCCTTCACGGCACGGATGCCGGTCATCGTCTCGACGAACTTCACGATGAGCTTCGCGCTGATGACCCGCGACTCGCGATAGACGACCTGCGAGCGCAGGTAGAACCAGCGCATCAGCAGGAACAGCGGCACCCCCATGACGGCAAGGATGACTCCGGACTGCCAGTCGAGGAGCAGCAGCGCAATGAGCGTGAACCCGCCGTACAGCAATCCCGACACGAGCTGGTTGAGTCCGCCGTCGAGGAGCTCCCGGATCGACTCGAGGTCGCTCGTCTGCCGCGAGATGATGCGGCCCGAGGTGTAGGACTCGTGGAATTCGAGGCTGAGCTTCTGCGTGTGCAGGAAGATGCGCTTGCGAAGGTCCAGCATCACGGCTTGCGTGAGGCGCGCCGCAACGACAGCGAACCAGCCCACGAGGCCCGCACCGCCGAGCCCCGCGACGAGGTACACGGCGACGACACCGATGGTCGGCATCCAGTTCGCCTGCGGCGCCAGAACGAGCGGAAGCGCCGTGTCGATGCCGAACGCGATCAGTGCGGGACCCGCGACCTGCAGCGCGGTCGAGACGACCAGCACCACGCCGGCGAGCACAACCTGCCAGCGCAGCGGCGCGATCAGCGAACCGAGCAAGCGCAGCGAGCGGCGGCGGATGGCGCGACTTTCGTCCTTGGTGTAATCCGACCGGTCTTCGCCGGCCGTACCCACGACTGTGGCACTCATAGGGTCACCTCCCTCTCCCGCAGGCGGGCTTGTTCGTCTTCGAGGCTCGAGATCACGTACCGGTAGTGCTCGCTGTCGCGGAGCAGGTCGGAGTGCGTCCCCACCGCCGTCACCTTCCCGTCCTCGAGCAGGGCGACGCGGTCGGCGAGGGTGACAGTCGACGGACGATGCGCGATGACCAGGGCTGTCGTGTCGGCGAGCACGCGCCGCAGGGCATCCTCGACGAGAGCCTCGGTGTCGACATCCAGTGCCGACAGCGGATCATCGAGAACGAGGACAGCAGGCTTTGCCGCGACAGCCCGCGCGAGCGCGAGACGCTGACGCTGGCCGCCAGACAGGCTGAGTCCCTCTTCGCCGATGACCGTGTCGACGCCGTCGGGAAGGTCGTCGACGAAGCTCGCCTGTGCGACCGCGAGCGCTTCGCGCAGCGCGGCCTCGGCCTCGGGGCTGCCAGGGACGAGGTCTTCGCGACCGAGCAGCACGTTCTCGCGCACGGTCTGCGAGAACAGCGTCGCATCCTCGAACGCCATGCCGATGTGGGTACGCAGCTCAGCGAGAGTCAGATCACGGATGTCGACCCCATCCAGGGTGACCCGGCCGCCGGTGACGTCGTACAGCCGCGTCGGCAGGGTCGTGAGGGTCGTCTTTCCCGACCCGGTGAGACCGACGAGTGCCATCGTCTCGCCGGGACGCAGTACGAGATCGACCCCGTCGAGCAGGTCGCGCTGGCTTTCCGGCGCGTCCTGGTAGCGGAAGTGGACGCCCTCGAACGCCAGCTCACCGCGCGGAGCTGCGATGGTCTTCGGCTGCTCGGGGTCGGTGATGGTATCGACCTCGTCGAACACCTCGAAGATACGGTCGGTGGCCGTGCGGGCATCCAACAGGAACGAGAAGAGGAATCCGATCGATTCCATCGGCCAGCGCAGCACCGTCGCCATGGCGAAGAATGCGATCAGTTCCGCGGCGTTCAGCTGGCCCATCTGAATGAGCACGATGCCTGCACCGAGTGCGAGAGCGAACGCGATGTCAGGAAGCAGGATCAGCCAGAACCAGATCAGCCCGACAGCGCGCGCCTTGTGGATCTCGGTCTCGCGCAGGGTCTCAGCCTGCCGGGCGAACTTCTGCAGGGCGTGCGATCCGCGACCAAAGGCCTTGAGCACGCGGATGCCGTGCACGCTCTCTTCGACGGAGGTGGCGAGGTCTCCGGCCTGGTCCTGCGACTGGCGAGCGAGGGTCCCGTATCGCTTCTCGAAGCGGTATCCGGCGTACCACAGGGGCGCAGAGGTGACGAGGAAGATCACGCCGAGCAACCAGTGCCACTGGAACAGCAGGACCGCACCCACGATGATCGTGAGGACGTTGACCACCAGCAGCACGAGACCGAACGCGAGCCAGCGGCGGATGATGCTGATGTCTTGCATCATCCGCGAGAGCAGCTGACCGGACTGCCAGCGGTCGTGGAACGCGACGGGTAGCCGCTGCAGGCGCTGATAAAACGTGGTGCGCAGCTCGTACTCGACGCGTGTCGAGGGCGCGAGCACGAACCACCGGCGCGCCCAGACCATCGCCGCTTCGGCAAGACCGAGGGCGAGGATCGCCGCCGCCCCCCAGGCGATCTGGCCGGGGTCGCCCGAGGCGATCGGGCCGCCGACGATCACCTCGAGGACCAGCGGGAACATGAGGGCCAGCACCGAGGCGAGCATGGCGCTTGCCGCGCCGAGGCCGAGACGCCCGAGCACGGGGCGCGCGAACGGCAGCAGCCGACCCAGGGCACGAAGCGTCGACAGGTGGGGCGTAGGAGAAGAAGGCGTAACGGTCATGATCCTTGTGGGAGGGCGAAGCGAACCCGCGGGTATGCAGGCGGGGTGGGCGGCTCCGGGTCAGTGGAGCGCGGATGCGAAGCGTGCGATGTCGTGGTCGAGAACGCAGGCGGCGCCGAGAGTATGCCGCGACCGGTCAGGTCGTCGACGTGCGAACTAGTGCGCCGTTGCGGGACCGCGGTGACGCAGCGGAGCCGCAGCGATGAGGACGACAGTGCTCGCGACGACAGCGATCTGATACATGGCATCCTCCTTGGCATGATGGGCGCCGCGCGTCGCGGCAGCCCTTCAGACTATGCCTGGCGTCGCATCCGACACAAGCGTTCGATGTGAGAAGTTGCGCGTCAGCGTCCCTCGGGATCCTTCCTGTTCGTGTCGACCCGCGGGATGATCAGCGGTGTGCCGGTCTCGGGATCGGGGATGACGCGGCAGGGGAAGTCGAAGACGGCCTCCACGGATGCTGCAGTGAGCGTGTCGGCGGGTGCCCCGTCGAGGACGACCCGCCCCTCCCGCAGGGCGACGACGCGGTCGGCGTAGCGCGCCGCCTGATTGAGGTCGTGCAGGACTGCGACGATCGTGCGACCCTGTGTGTGATTGATGTGGCGAAAGAGCTCGAGCGCCTCGAACTGGTGCGCGAGATCGAGATAGGTGGTCGGCTCGTCCAGCAGGAGGGTCGGGGTGTCTTGCGCGAGCGCCATCGCGAGCCACACGCGCTGGCGCTGTCCGCCGGAGAGGGTGTCGACGTCGCGATCGACGAGATCGCGGATGCCGGTCGCCTCGAGCGCCGCGTCCACCGCGCGTTCGTCTGCTGCACCCCACGCAGCGAATGGCGAGCGATGCGGATACCGCCCCCGCGCCACGAGATCGACGACCCGGATGCCGTCGGGGGCGGTGCTCCCCTGCGGCAGCATCCCCAGCATCCGGGCATATTCGCGAGGCCGCCGCTCACGGATGTCTCGGCCATCGAGCACAATCGCCCCTTGCGTGGGCTCGAGCAAGCGGGCGATCGCGCGCAAGAGCGTCGACTTGCCGCAGCCGTTCGGGCCCACGATCACGACGAACGACCCGGCGGTGATGCTGAGCGCGAGCTCGTGGACGATCGGCGTGCGCGGGCCGTACCCGACGGTCAGGCCCTCCAGGTGCAGCAGCGGTGCCGGGTCATCGGTCACAGCAGTCCCTCCCGATCCAGCAGGAGTTCGGCACGGTCGGTACGATCCTCGTCGTCTCCTTCGCTGTTCCAGATGCGATCGAGTTCGTCGTGCACCGCGGGGCTGGCCGCTGCCAGACGCGCGAACCACCGCTCGCTGTCCCGTCGCCAGTACCCCATCGTCATCCACCGCTCGGTCGGAAGTCGCAACTCGCGTCGAAGCGTGTGACGCACGGCGCGCATCTGGGCGGCTTCCGCCGCGAACCACACGTACCCGTCGCCGTCACGGCGACTGAGCTCCTGCGAGCGCCAGACGAGTTGATCGGGCGCGACCCATTCGAGATGATCGCCCTCGCGAAGAGGAAGGCTCTGCTGCTGCGCGGGATCATCGACGGCGACCACGACGTGGGCGGGCGCGGATGCCGCATGCGCTGTGCGTTCCTCGAGGATGCGGCCGATCGCCGGCAGCGCCGTGACGTCACCGCACAGCGCCTGCCACTGTGCACCCGGGAACGGTGCGTAGTGCCCCCGCGGCGCATCGAAGGCGACCTCGTCTCCGATGCGAGCACGCGATGCCCATTCGGTGGCTGGGCCCGTGCCGTGCAGCACCAGGTCGATGTCGAGTTCGGCCGCCTCTGGCCGCCACCCGCGCACCGTGTAGTACCGCTTGGCCGGCTCGGCATCCGGGACGGGCACCCACAGTCCGAAGAAGGAGTCGGCAGGTCCGACGTCGCCCAGCGGCGGATGCCCCGGCTCCGGGGTGATCTCACCGACCGTGACCCGCACCATGCGCGCGGCGATCTCTGCCGTGCGCACCACCCGAGCACGGTAGTGGGGGGTGTCGACGCGAGCGCTCATGGGGAGTCCTTTCGACGAGGAGCGAGGAGCCAAGCGAGGTAGAGGCCGCCGAGGCACAGCGTGACCAAACCCGTCGGGAGCACCGCGGGCGCGAACAGCCGCGAGGCGAGCAGGTCGCTCGCACACAGCAGAACGGCACCCAGTGCCGCCGTCGGGGCGAGCGGGATCGTGCCCGAACGCCACACACGGCGGGCGATCTGCGGCGCGGCGAGCGCGACGAAGGCGATCGGACCGGTGACGGCTGTGGCGACCGCGATCGCGACGACGCCGGCCCCGATGGCGATCCCGCGGGTCAGTGCGGGGCGCGCCCCCACGACGTCCGCGCGCTCGTCTCCCAGCTCGAGCAGCTGCAGGGCGGGGGCACGCCAGGCCACGACGGCACCCACGAGCACGAGAGCCACCGCAGATGGCGCAATCCACCCGGCGTCGACGCCGTTGAGGGATCCGGTCGCCCATATCGCGGCCGCACGGGCGACGAGGTCATCGGCGCGAAGCACGAGCACGGTGTTGACCGCACCGAGAATCGCGGTGACCCCGATGCCGGTGATCACGATGACCAAGCCGCGCGTCCCCGTGCGGATGCTGAGCATGAACACCGCGATCGCGGCGCCGCATCCGCCGAGAAGAGCCGCGGCGGTCAGCGGGAGGACCCCGACGGCCCCGGCGGTCATCGCGATGAGGACCCCGGTGAAGGCCCCGGTTGAAAATCCCAGGACATCGGGGCTTCCCAGCGGGTTGCGGGTCACGATCTGAAAAAGGGCACCAGACAGTGCCAGCAGTGCGCCGATGAGGATGCCGAGCACGGCGCGCGGCAGACGCCACTCCTGTACGACCAACACCGCTCCGCGCTCGCCGACACCGACCAGGGCGCACAGAGCTTGCAAGGGGTCGATGCCGAGGTCGCCGAGGGTCAGCGTTCCCAGGGTCAGAGCCGCAAGGCTCACCCCGATCGCGACGGCGGCAATGAGGCGGCGTCGGCGGAGGGCAGGGGCTGGACGCAGGAGCGACATCATGCCCGGACCTTCCGGCGCACGAGGGCGATGAGCACAGGAGCCCCGAGGAAGGCGGTCACGACGCCGAGGGGAAGCTCACGCGGTGCAATGACGACGCGTGCCAGCAGATCGGCAGATAGCAGGAGCACGGGACCGGCGACCGCGCTCACCCACAGTCCGCGGCGCGTGTCCACACCGACGACCATCCTCACCGCGTGCGGCACCAGCAAACCCACGAAGGCGACGGGTCCGATCGCCGCGGTCGCCGACCCGCAGAGCACGACGACGATGACAAAACCGAGCATCCGTATCCACGGCACGCGCACGCCGACCGTCTGCGCCACGTCCTCGCCGAGTGCGAGCATGTCCAGGCCCGAAGCCGCGGCGAGCGCGAGTGCCGTGCCGATGACCGCGATGAGCAACGTCGTCAGCGCGATGGGAAGGTCCCGAGCCGCCAGCGATCCGGCTTCCCAGGTTCGGATCGACACGTAGTCAGCGGGGTCGAGGAGGCTGAGCGCCTGCGTGAACCCCGCCAGCACCGCGCCCACGGCCACGCCGGCCAACGCGAGGCGCGCCACGGAGGAAGACCTGCCGAGACCGCCGAGCGCCGCAACGACGACTGACGCGAGCGCCGCACCCGCGAACGCCCACACCAGGGTCGCCCCGAAGCCCTTGGCTCCGACGACGACCACCGCGACCGCGACCGCGAAGGCCGCACCGGAGTTGACGCCGAGGATCCCGGGGTCGGCGAGCGGATTGCGCGTGAGGATCTGCATCACGAGCCCCGCGACGCCGAGAGCGGCACCCACCGCGACCGCCAACACCACTCGAGGCATCCGGAGCGTCTGGACGATGATCGCCGTCGCGGAGCCGTCGGGTGCGACCAGCAGCTCGAGCGCTCGAACAGGACTGAGCAGTGGTTCACCCACGCACAACGCGGCGACACCGAGTCCCGTCGCCAGGATCGCACCCGCCGCGAGGACGAGCGCCAACGGCGGCCGCCGGGGAAGGCGACCGCCGTGGCGAGCGGAACTCACTGCGACAGCGGCTCGAGGACGTTCGTGACCAGTTCGTTGATCCAGTCCTGAGCGCTCTCGTAGTCGGTGACCGACGTGCGCATCGCGTAGACGTTCCCTGTCTGCGCAACGTCGAGAGTCTGGAAGATCTCCGACGACTCGATCTCTTCAATGGCGTCATACGGCGTCCCGTCCACGGCAGCGAAGGTCAGCGCATACGTGACGCCGTCGAACACGGTCGGGAGCTGTTCGAGCGGCAGCGAGACATAGCCCGCGCCATCCGCGTCTTCGATCTGGGCTCCGAGGCCGTACGCAAGACCCAGCTCATTAACGATCAGGTTGCCGGTCGAGCCTGTCGGAAGCTGCACCGAGAACTGACCCGCGTCATTTCCGAAGGAAAAGTTGATCCACGTGTTCGCGGCGATCACGTCGGCATAGTCGGCCGTGGTC
>Ga0209066_10002801_pt1 | contig 20655 bp, 18 predicted proteins | sample All_14_2_FD_187198 | JGI IMG/M metagenome (GOLD analysis project Ga0209066, IMG submission 187198) | Freshwater microbial communities in response to fracking from Pennsylvania, USA - Allegheny Zone_MetaG_DW_15 (SPAdes) (version 2) ... | reverse complement strand
CCGCCAGCCCGCTACCGCCCCCATTGCGCACCACCAGCGCCACGCTGGTGCCGCTCAGGAGGAAGTAGACGTGCCCGCTGGCCGCACCCGGCGCTGAAAGGATCTCACCCGCCTTGAGCTCCACGGGCTCACACCGGCGCAGGAGCAGGCCCTGATCGGTGGGCGGCAGTTGAGCCACCAGACCGTTGTGCAACAAGTTCAATCGAAAGCCCGTTCATGGTTGAAAGACCACACATCGAAGAGAGCCATCGGGCCGTGTTTCTGCTGCAGACAGGCGCCCGCAGCGCTGCAGTGTACGTGGCTTGCGCCCGCTTGCCTGGCTGGCTGTCCTCGCAGTCTGTCGTGTCGGGAAGCGCCGCCAAGCGGGCCTGTTCGTCGCGGCCCGGCACCGTCTGTACGGTATCGAACAGTGTCCGGGCGCTTTGCGCCTACACTGGTCCACCGCCGACGCCGCAGCCTCGGCACCCCAGATTCCTTTTGATCGCCCCCGGGCGGGAGCTCCGAACTTGCCAGTCGAACAGCCGACCAACCGGGTTCTTGCCGCTCTGGCCCATGTGGATCGACGGCATTGGCCTTCGAGTCTGGAACGGGTCGAACTGCGCCAGGGGTACACCTTGCTGACGCCCAACGCTCCCATCGAATTCATGTACTTTCCCGAGGGTGCCCTGGTGGGCCTGCTGCATACGGTCGGGCCCGATGGGCTGGAGGCGCCGCTGGCGCTGGTGGGCAGCGACGGACTGGTGGGGGTGGCCCCCTTTCTGGGTGTCCCGGCTGAACGCCTGCGCGCCGAGGTGTTGCACCCAGGCAGCGCGTGGCGGTTGCCGGCAGCGGCGCTGAACAAGGGTCCGCAGCCCGACGAAAGCCAGTTGAGGGTGGTGCTCCGCTACCTGCAGGAACTGGATGCACAGATGTCGCAGGCCGCGCTCTGTCGTTTGCAGCACACGCTGTACCAGCGACTGAGCCGTTGGTTGCAAGACGCTTTTGACCGCGTGCCGGGTTCGGTGTTGCACATCGAACCGGCCACGTTGGGGACCTGGCTGGGTACCGAGCCTGGGGCCGTGGCGCTGGCTACCAGCCAATTGGCCGCCGAAGGCGTTGTGACGCAGCAGAACGGCCGCATCACCCTGCTGGACCGTGCGCAGTTGGCTCAGCGTTCGTGCGGTTGCCTTCAGCAGGTCAAACAGCAGACCGACCCGCTGCTTTCACACACCCCCTGATCCGGCGGGCGCGCCGGTGTTTGGCCAACGGATCGTTCTCTTCAAAGGTTGAAACCGCCCAGGCTCTGGAGGCGTTCCACGTGCGCGAGCAGGGAGCGTTTGGCCACCGGCCAGAGCCGCTCGGGCACATCGTCGTAGGCGAGCTTCACCCAGTCGTCCATCGTGCCTTCGGGTTGGGCCTGCATGGCGCGCGCCACCTTGGCTTCGCGCGCGAGGCGGTGGGCTTTCAGGTGCGCAATGGCCGCGCGGGCACCGCCGTTTTCCGGTGCGCTCGGGTTGTCGGGCATCTGCCTCAGGTCGCCCAGCACGTAACCGTGTGCGGGCAGGATGAAGTCGACACCGTGCTGCTCGCACAGGCGGTCCAGCCTGTCGAGCGAATCGAGGTAGTCGCCCATGTGGCCGTCGGGCGGGTCGATCACGGTGGTGCTGCCGTTGAGGATGTGGTCGCCGCTGAACAGCAGGCCGTCTTCTTCGAGCAGCAGGCACAGGTGGTTGGCGGCGTGGCCGGGGGTGTGCACCACCTGCAGGGTGTGGCTGCTGATGGCATCGCCCGCCGAGCCCATGAGCACGAGACGCTCGCCGTCCGACAGCGCGCGTTCGGGTGTGAAGCGGCTGTTCTCGCGCGCCGTGGAAGCGCTGGGCAGGCCGAGGATGGGGGGGCTCTCGGCACACAAGGCCTGCAGCCGCAACGCACCGGGCGAATGGTCGGGGTGCGAGTGGGTGCAAACGATCGCTCGGATGTCGCCGCCCGCAGCGCGCCACAGGCGTTCAATGTGTTCCGGTATGTCCGGACCGGGGTCGATGGCGATGTGGCCGCTCACCGGGTCGCCCACCAGGTAGCTGTTGGTGCCCGGGCCGGTCATGAAGCCGGGGTTGGGCGCGGTGAGCCGTTGCACATTCTTCAGCAGCGCCACCGGGCGCTCGGTCTGCCAGGCCAGCTCGTGCACGATCTGGCCGTGCGGGCAGACGAGCGCGAGTTCGCCAAAGGGCGGTTCATGCTCCATGTGGCGCGACTCATGGCCGTTCATCAGGCCCGCGCGCGGACAGCTGGTGAACAGGGGCTCATCGTTCACCGCGCAAGCATTGAGCACCGCCTGCACGCTCGGGTAGGCCTGCAGTCGCTCCAGCGTGCGGACGGTCGGGAAGATGATGAAGAAGCCGCCGGCCGCGTGGCGCGCCAGCGCGTCGGCCGGTCGCACCCACACCGGCTCGAACTGCTCGGATTCGTCTGCCACGGGTTCCTGACCCTCGGGCATGCGCGCCACCAGAAAAGGCACGTCGAAGCGGCGCGGCAGGTCGCGGTCGGTGATCCAGTGGGCGAGCACGAAGACGTCGGCACCGGACAGCGTGAGGCCCTGTGTTGCGCATTGCTCGGCAAACGGGGCTTTGCGGTCGAGCGTGGCGATCTCGCCCGTGCCCAGGTGCGAGCCGTCGGCGCGGCGCGCGAGCAGGATGCCCAGCTCTTCAAAACTTTCGCGGATGGCGGCGATGGCCTGCGTGAGGTGCAGGTCGCTCTGCGTCGCGCGGCGCGTGGACTGGCCGTGCGACTGCGCGTCGGCGGCGTCGATGCCGCCACCGGGGAACACGTAGGCACCCGGCGCGAAGCTGGCCGTCATCGAGCGGCGGGTCATCAGCACTTCGATGCCTTGCGGCGAGTCGCGCAGCAGCAGCACGGTGGCGGCGGGGCGCACGGCAGCGGGCGTGCGGGCAGGGTGGAGCAGTTGGGATGAGCGGACCATCCGCGCATTGTGCGACAGCTGGTGCTGCCGGGCTGTCGCCTCCCGGGGCTGGATCAGTCCGCCGGGGTCGGCGCGAGTGCGCGCATTTCGGGCGAAAGGCCTTGCCAGGCGATGTCGAAACCCGGGGTGCTGCGGGCAGGCGGCAGCGGTGGTGTGCGCAGTGCCCAGTGGGTGCCGGCGGTGACGCTGTCGATCACGGGCACGGGCACATCGCTCTGGATGGCGGCCGCCATGCCGGCCAGACCCGCACCGCCGAGGATGACGGCCTGAACGCCGAGCTGGTGGGCCGCATCGCGGCAGGCCTGGGCCAGCAGGCGGTGGGCGGCGGCCGGGTCGGCGGCGAGCTGGGCCCCCGTGGGCACCACGGTGTGGATGCCGGCGAGCTGCTGCGCCTGACCCAGCGCCTGCGCCAGGCGCTGCAGCATCGGGCCCCAGCGTTCGCCGCCGGTCACGATGGCGTAGCGGCCGTGGCGCGCGGCTTCGATGAAGGCGGCTTCGGCGAGGCCGGTGACCGGCGCCGGGCTGGACTCGCGCAAGGCCATCAGGCCGGGGTCGCCGAAGCAGCCGATCAGCACCGCGTCGGGCGCCGGGTCGGGCGCCTGGTCGGGGCCGGCCAGCGCGGCGGCCCAGGCGTCGAGCGCGGCGTGCGCGGCCACCGCGTAGCTGGCCTCGTCGGCGATGTAGGGCGCGCCGAAGCGCGCGGTCACGGTGCGGACCTGCACGTGCGAGCCGGCGGCGGCCTGGACATGGGTCTGCAGCAGCGCGCTCACCCGCTCCGAGGTGTTGGGGTTGATGACCAGCAGGCGCTTCATGGCGAAGTTGCTCCGTCCGGGACACACCGCGGAACTGGCTTTGCCAGGCCGCAGGTGGGGTCCCCCCTTCGGGGGGAAGACGCGAAGCGGCGCAGGAGGGCTTTCATATTCAACCGAACAGTTGCAGCAGATCGGGCGCCGCGTCGGGCGATGGCGAAAAACTCAGCTGCGACTCCAGCCGCTCCAGGTGCTCGCGCATCAGGCGCGCGGCCTCGCGCGCATCGCGCAGCTTGAGTGCGGCGAGCAGGGCGCGGTGCTCCTGGCAGCCGCAGGCGGTGGCGTCTTCACGTGCCTGGCTGTGCGGCGCGCTGTAGGTCATGAGGATCAGCGAGGTGCGCGAGACCAGCTCGCGCAGGATGCGGCCCAGCGTGCCGTGGCCGGCGTGGTCGGCGATGTGCAGGTGGAAGTCGCCCGAGAGGCGGATCGCGCGGCGCATGTCGCCCGCGGCACGCGCGGCCTCTTCGTCGCGGATGCAGCGGGTGAGGGTCTGCAGGTTGGCGGCCGTGGCCACCGCCACGAAACGCTCGACCAGGGTGGGCTCGATCAGGCGCCGCACCTCGAACACCTCGCGCGCTTCCTGCTCGGTGGGCTGGGCGATGGACGCGCCCCGGTTCGGCGTGAGCGTGACCACCTGCTCGTTGGCCAGCCGCACCAGTACCGGCCGGATGCGCGTGCGCGAGACACCGAAGGCCTCGGCCAGCCGGTCTTCGACCAGCTTGGTGCCGGGCGGCAGCTGGTGGTCGAGGATGGCCGAGACCATGCGCTCGTAGATGTCGTTGTCCGACAGTGGAGCGGGTGCTTCGTCGACGGTCTTGCGGACGCGGGTGGCGCTCATCCGGTGTGGCCCTTCTTGTGCCGGCCCAGCAGCATGGCCAGTCCGACGGTGATGCCGATCACCGCGAACGACACCACGGTGGTCACGGTGCCGAGCGCGTAGATGGCCGGCGTGGTGACGGTGGACGTGAGGCCCTGCAGTTCCAGCGGCAGGGTGTTGACGTCGCCGATGGCCTGCGAGGTGCGGGCGATTTCGTCCCAGCTCAGCGTGAAGCCGAACATGCCGATGCCCACCACCGAAGGCCCGATCAGTGGCAGCACCACATGGCGGAAGGTTTGCCAAGGCGTGGCACCCAGGTCGCGCGCCGCTTCTTCATACGCCGGGTTGAAGCGGTTGAACACCGCGAACATGATCAGCAGGCCGAAGGGCAGGGTCCAGGTGAGGTGCGCGCCGAGCGCCGAGGTGAACAGGCCGAGCGCGGTGCCGTATTCCTCCAGTGTGCTGGTGGCGCCCACCGCTTCCAGCAGCCACTTGAGGCCGCCGTCGAGCAGGCGGAACTGCAGGCCGATGCCCAGCGACACGATGATGGACGGCATGATCAGGCTGGCCACGGTCACGTAAAACAGCGCGTTGCCGCCGCTCAGTTTCTTGCGGAACGCCAGACCCGCCAGCACCGAGAGAAGCACGGTGAGCAGCATCACCACGCCGCCCAGCATGAGCGAGCGCAGGAACGCCGCGCCGATGTCCACCGTGCCCAGGCCCTCGGCGAGCTGGCGGAACCAGTGCAGCGACAGACCCCGCAGCGGGAACGTGAGGCCACCCTCCGGGCCCTGGAACGAGAGCACGAAGATGACGAACATCGGGCCGTACATGAACAGCACGAAGAGCGCGAAGACGGCGGCCAGCGGCCAGAAGCCGGGGGCGCGCGATTCGGTGGTGTGGGCCATGGTCAGAGTTCCTTCCGGATGTCCACGAGGCGCGTGAGGCCCCAGATGATCATCAGCACGACGCTGAGCAGGATCACGGCGTTGGCCGCGGCCAGCGGGAACTGCAGGTAGCTGGTCTGCACCTGGATGATCTTGCCGACCGAGGCGATCTGCTGGCCGCCCATGACGCCGATGGTGACGAAGTCGCCCATGACGATGGTGATGACGAAGATCGAGCCGATGATGATGCCGGTCTTGCTCAGCGGCACGATCACGTTCCACAGCGTCTGCCAGCCGCTGGCACCGGCGTCGCTGGCTGCTTCGAGCAGGCTGCGGTCGATGCGCATCATGCTGTTGAAGATGGGCACGATCATGAACATGGTGTAGAGGTGCACGAAGGCGAGCACGACCGAGAAGTCGGAGAACAGCAGCCACTCGATGGGCTCGTCGATCAGCCCGACGCCTTGCAGCGACTGGTTGACCAGGCCGTTGCGCCCGAGCAGAGGCACCCACGAGATCATGCGGATGACGTTCGAGGTCCAGAACGGCACGGTGCACAGGATGAACAGCGCCGTCTGCATGCCCGGCGAGCGCACATGAAACGCCAGGAAATACGCCACCGCAAAACCCAGCACCAGGGTGATGCCCCAGACCAGCAGGCTGAACTTCAGCGTGGACAGATAGGTGGAGAGCGAAACACAGAAATCGCCATGCTCGGTGAGCGTGGCGCAGCCTTCGAAGATGGCGAAGTAGTTGCGCAGCGTGAACGCCGGCAGCAGCTCGTACTCGTTGAAATCCCAGAAGCTGACCATCACGATCAGCCCCAGCGGAATGAGGAAGAACAGCACAAACACCAGCGTGAACGGTGCCGCCTGCCACCAGGCGTGCAGCGTGCGGTTCGGGCTGTCGGCGACGGGCGCCGCGATCGAAGTGAATGTGCTGCTCATGGAATTACCAGTAAGAGGAAGAGGCCGAAACCCCCTCCGGCGCGAAGTGCCCAAAGCCAGAACACGGCGGAACCGGCTTTGCCGGGCCGCTCGTGTTGCCCCCCTCAGGGGGGTGACGCGCCGTAGGCGCGGCGCGGGGGGGAGGCCTTTAGGCCGCGACGAACTCGTTCCACTTCCTCACCATGTATTCGTTCTCATCCATCACCGCGTTCCAGCAGGCGATGCCGCCCATGCGCGCTTCGTAGCTGCCGCCGTCGCGCACCGCACCGGCCTTGGCCAGCACGTCGCCGTTGGGGCTCTTGATGTCCTGCGAGGCGGGCTTGCCTTCCATCCAGTAGGCCCATTCGTAGGCTTCCATCTTGGACTTGGCGGTGTCCAGCACGGCGCTGTAATAGCCTTGGCGGTTCAGGTAAGCGCCGGCCCAGCCGTCGAGGAACCAGTTGATGAACTCGTAGGCGCCATCGAGCTTGCGACCGCTCAGCGTGGCGGGCAGGCCGAAGCCGGCGGCCCAGGCGCGATACCCTTCCTTCAGCGGCTGGAAGTTGCAGGCGATGCCCTTGGTGCGCACGGCGGTCACGGCCGGGCTCCACATCGACTGGATCACCACTTCGCCCGAGGCCATCAGGTTGACCGATTCGTTGAAGTCTTTCCACAGCGCACGGAACTGGCCAGCCTTCTTGGCTTCGATCAGGGTCTTGATCGTGAGATCAATTTCCTTCTTGGTCATGTTGCCCTTGTCGGGGTACTTGTAGAGGCCCATGGCTTCCACCACCATGGCGGCGTCCATGATGCCGATGCTGGGGATGTTCAGGATCGCGGCCTTGCCCTTGAATTCGGGGTTCAGCAACTCGGCCCACGAGTTGATGGGGCGCTTGATCAGGTCGGGGCGGATGCCCAGCGTGTCGGCGTTGTAGACCGTGGGGATCAGGCTCATGAACTGGGTCGGGCTCTTGGCGAACACCTTGCTCTTTTCGCCTTCGAGGAAGATCACCTTCTTGGGCGCGGTGCCCTGGTCGCCCACGGCCTTGCCCGCCACGCTGCCGGTGGTGAACAGCGGGGTGATCTTGTCGGCGTTCTTGATCTTCTTGACGTCGATGCCCTTGAGGTTGCCGGTGGGCACGATCTTCTTGAGCGAGAAGTACTCGGTGTCGATCAGGTCGAAGCTGTTGGGCGCGGTGACGGCACGCTTGGTCACGTCGTCGGTGGTCACGGCCACGTACTGGATCTTGATGCCGGTGTCTTTTTCGAACTTGTCGCCGATGGCCTTGTCCTGGTTCACCGCGGTGCCCAGGTAGCGCAGGGTGATCTTTTCCTGGCCGATGGCCGGCGAGATGCCGCTGGCCAGGATGCCGGCCATGCCGGCGGTGCCTTGCAGCAGGCGGCGGCGCGACAGGCCGGTGAGGGTGTCGGTGTTGTCTTTGATCGAATCAGACATGGGTCGAGCTCCAGTGGGTTGGGTTGCGGGGGAGGAAAACGAGAGGAAAAAAGGGCCGTGCGGGTTCAGGCAGTCGTGGCGACCGGCGCGTCGAGCACTGGCGGGAAGGTGTGGGCCTGCCAGGGAGCCCAGGTCAGGTTCACGCTGTCGCCGGGGGCGTAGGCCTGTTGCACGAACGCGGCTTCGGGCAGCATCACCGAGACGCTGTCGTCGGTGCCGTTCAGCTTCAGGCCCAGCAGCACATAGGTGCCCTGGTACTCCACGTCACTGACCGTCGCCGGCCAGCCTTTGCCGCTGTGGTCGGGCGCGAGCTGGATGTGGTCGTTGCGAACGGCCACCTTGCCGTCGGTGGTGTTGAGCACGTTGTGACCACCCATGAAGCGTGCCACGAACTCGCTGGCGGGCCGGTTGTAGACCGTGTGGGGCGGACCCACCTGCTCGATGCGGCCGTGGTTCATCACCACCATGGTGTCGGCCAGGGCCATGGCCTCTTCCTGCGAGTGGGTGACGTGGATGAAAGTCAGGCCGAGCTCTTTCTGCCAGTGACGCAGCTCGGCGCGCATCTGGATGCGCAGGAAGGGGTCGAGCGCGGAGAGGGGCTCGTCGAGCAGCAACACGCGCGGCTGGGTGATCAGCGCGCGGGCGAGCGCCACGCGCTGCTGCTGCCCGCCAGAAAGTTCGCCCGGTTTGCGTTGCGCCAGGTGGCCCATGGCCACGCGCTCCAGCAGGTCCTGCGCCTGTTTCAGCCGCGTGGTTTTGTCCACGCCCTTCATCTTCAGGCTGAAGGCCACGTTGTCCAGCGCCGAGAGGTGCGGGAACAGCGCGAAGCTCTGGAACATCATGGCCGTGCCGCGCGCGGCGGCGGGCAGGCTGGTGATGTTGCGGTTCTCCAGCAGGATGTCGCCGCTGGTGGTGCTTTCGTGGCCGGCGATCATGCGCAGCGTGGTGCTCTTGCCGCAGCCCGAGGGGCCGAGCAGGCAGCAGTAGCTGTTGGGTGCGATGCGCAGATCGATGCTGTCCACCGCCACGCTGCCCTGGGCGTAGCGCTTGGTGAGTGCAATGAGTTCGATGGCGGCAGGCTGGGGTGTGTGGTCATCCATGTCTGCCGTATTGCATCAACCGTGCCAGGTGTTTTGTATGCAATGTGCACCGGATTGCATACAAAACAGCACAGACTTTGTGCGCAAAGTGGCCTGGGGGTGGGGCGGATGGCCGTCGCGGTGCGTATGCACCGGTGTGAAGCGCACCACGCTGCGGCGATGCGGCCTGCCGGTGCGCACCGCTCTGGACGGATAATCCGCCCATGCACATCCGGTTCACCAAAATGCAGGGCGCGGGCAACGATTTCGTCGTGCTCGACGAGACGCGCGCTCGCCTGGGGCTCAGCCATGCGCAGTACCGCTGGCTGGCCGATCGCCACTTCGGCGTCGGCGCCGACCAGATCCTGAGCGTGCGGCCCTCGCCCGGGCCCGGGCTGGACTTTGAATACGTGATCCACAACGCCGACGGCGGCGAGGTCGAACATTGCGGCAACGGGGCGCGCTGCTTCGTGCGCTACGTGCACGACAAGGGCCTGACCACCGCCAACCCGGTGCGGGTGAAAGTGAAGCACGGCGAGATCAGCCTGGCGCTGAACGATGACGGCCGCGTCACGGTCGACATGGGTGCGCCGGTGTTTGCGCTGGAGCGCGTGCCGTTCGACGCGAGCGGCCTCGTCTCAACGACGATGGGCAATGTCGAGCGCTGGCCGCTGGCCTTGCCCGGTGGCGGCGAGGCGCTGGTGTGTGTGCTGTCCATGGGCAACCCGCACGCGGTGCAGCTGGTGGACAACGTGGACACCGCGCCGGTGCTCAGCCAGGGGCCGCTGATCGAGCTGCATGCCCGCTTCCCTGCCCGCGTGAACGCGGGTTTCCTGCAGATCGTCAACCGCGGCCAGGTGCGCTTGCGCGTGTTTGAGCGCGGCGCGGGCGAGACGCTGGCCTGCGGCACCGGGGCCTGCGCCGCTGTCGTGGCCGGCATCCGCCTGGGCCTGCTGGATTCGATCGTCGATGTGCAGACGCACGGCGGCGTGCTCACCATTCAATGGCAGGACACCCCGGCGCACGACGCCCCAGTGTTCATGACCGGCCCCGCCACCACCGTCTTCGAAGGCGAGATCGACGTACCCGATCTCGCCTGAACCTCAGCGAACCGAACCACCATGACCCATCAGTCCATCCCCCCGATCACCGAAGACGACATCGCCAACTACCTGGCCAACACGCCGGATTTCTTCGAGCGCCATGCCGATGTGCTGGGAACGGTGCAGCTCACCAGTCCGCACGGCAAGCGCGCCGTCAGCCTGCAGGAGCGGCAGGCCGAGATGCTGCGCGAGAAGATCAAGGGGCTTGAACTCAAGGCCGCTGAAATGATCCGCCACGGCCAGGAAAACACGACCATTGCCGACAAGCTGCAGCGCTGGACGCGCGAGCTCTTGCTCACGCGCCTGGCCAGCGACCTGCCCGCCGTTGCGGCGCGTGGCATTGCCGACCAGTTCCTGGTGCCGCAGGTGGCCATCAAGGTCTGGGGGGTTGCGCCCGAGTTCGCGGCCGAGCCTTATGCCCAGGGCGCCAGCGAAGACGTGATGGCGTTCGCCTCGTCGCTCACGTTGCCTTACTGCGGCACCAACCCGGGGCTGGAGGCCGCGCAATGGCTGGGCGACCCGGCGGCCGCGGCCTCGCTGGCCTTGATTCCTCTGCGCGCCGGGATCGCGCCCCAGGCCTTTGGCCTGCTGGTGCTGGCCTCGTCGGACGCCCTGCGTTTTTCGGCCGACATGGGCACCGATTTCCTGGAGCGCATTGGTGAGCTCACCAGCGCAGCGCTCTCGCGCCTGCGCCCGGTGGTCCCGGCCGCCACGGCCTGAGGACATGACCCGCACGCTGCTCACTTCGTGTCGTGCGCTGCCCCCCGGGGGCGCTGGCCTGCCTTGGGGCGGACCGGCGGCGGTCCGATCCCACACATGAACGCCACCACCAGCGACGACGACGCCGCTCTGGTGCGGGCCTATCTGACCCATGTGCGGGTGGAAAAGCGCCTCGCGGAGCGCACGTTGGCGCTCTACACCCTCGATCTGGAAAAACTGGTGCAGCAGGCGCAGACCACCGGCGTGGCGTTGCGCCAGGTGCAGAACGCCCACATCCGCCGTTGGGTCGCGCAGATGCACAGTGGCGGGCGCAGCGCGCGCGGCATCGCACTCATCCTCTCGGGCTGGCGCGGTCTCTACGTCTGGCTCGGTCGCCAGGGGCTGATCGACCACAACCCGGTGCAGGACGTGCGTGCCCCCAAGGCCGGCAAACCGCTGCCCAAGGCGCTGGGCGTGGACGAATCGGTGCAACTGGCCTCGCACGTGGAAGAGGCCGACGACCCGCGATTGGAAGCGCGTGACCGCTGCATCACTGAGCTGCTTTACGGCTGCGGTCTGCGCATCGGTGAGCTGGTGGGGCTGGACGCGACCGCCAGCGGCAGCGCACGCGGCTGGATCGACGCACAAGCCGGTGAGGCGCACGTGCTGGGCAAGGGTTCCAAGCGCCGCAGTGTGCCGGTGGGCCGCGCCGCGCTGGCCGCGCTGGATCAGTGGATGGCCTTGCGCGGCGACTGGGCGAAGGACGACCCGGCGCTGTTCATCGGCAGCCGCGGCCAGCGCCTCACGCCGCAACACATCCGCGTGCGGCTCAAACGCCGCTCGATGCTGGCGGGCCTGGCAACGCCGGTGCACCCGCACATGCTGCGCCATTCGTTTGCCAGCCACGTGCTGCAGTCCAGCGGTGACCTGCGCGCGGTGCAGGAGCTGCTGGGGCATGCCAGCATCAGCACCACGCAGGTATACACCCGGCTCGATTTCCAGCACCTGGCGCAGGTGTACGACGCAGCCCACCCGCGGGCACAGGCGCGTGCCGGGGATGCGGGCGGCGATGGCCCGGCCCGCCCGCCCGCGGTGGAGGTGGCGCCGGCGCGCAAGCCCGGGCGCTGACCGGCCAGCAGCACCGGACCAGGATGCCCGGGTGATGGGGCCGGGTTATCCCTGTAGGATTTGCCGGCCCAGCCCCGACAATCGCTCCATAAGCAATTGCTTCTTAATCCTTGGAGACCACCATGTTCAAGTTCCTCATTGCTCTCAAGTCGCTGCTGCTCGCGGGACTCATGGCCACCTCGCTGTCGGCGCAGGCGGCCGACGACGTCATCAAGACCGTCTACCACATGAGCGAAGGCATTCCCCAGGCCTCGCGCGCCATCAACAACATCCGCAACCACCTGGCGGCCGACCCCAAGGCCAAGATCGTGGTCGTGACCCATGGTCTGGGCATCGACTTCCTGCTCGACGGCGCCACCAACCAGATGGAGCAGCCCTTTTCCGGCGCCATCGGCGAACTGGCGGCCAAGGGTGTGGAGTTCCGCGTCTGCAACAACACCCTGGTCTCGCGCAAGATCGACCCGGCCCGGGTGGCGATGGAAGCCAAGATCGTGCCGTCGGGTGTGGCCGAGGTGGCCCGGCTGCAGGCCCGCGAAGGTTTTGTCTATCTGCGGCCTTGAACTGACCCACCCCCGCGCCGCGCCCAGCGACGCGTCACCCCCTCAAGGGGGCGGTACTGGCCGTCCGGCAAAGCCGGCCCGACGGTGCCCTGGAACGAACTTCCCCTTCGCACAAGCGTAGCCTCTCCGGCGCGCGGTGACTTCATTCGAGGATGCGGTGGAACCGGCTTAGCCGGGCCACTCGCATCGCCCCCTGGGGGGTGACGCCGAAGGCGGCGCGGGGGGAGACAATATCCAGATGAAAATCATTCGACTCAAGCCCGGCAAAGAACGCTCGCTGCAACGGCGCCACCCTTGGGTGTTTGATGGAGCCGTCGCCCGCGGTGGCGGCGATGCCGGGGAGACCGTGCGCGTTGAGAGCCACGAGGGGCAGTTCCTGGCCTGGGGTGCGTTCTCGCCGAACTCGCGCATCCGTGTGCGCGCCTGGAGCTTTGACGAGGCGCAACGCATCGACGCCGCTTTTTTCAGCGACACGCTCGCGCGGGCCATCGCCCTGCGCACGCGTCTGGGAATCCAGAGCAACGGCATCCGGCTGGTGCACGGCGAGTCCGACGGCCTTCCGGGACTGATCGTGGATCGCTACGGCGACACGCTGGTGGCGCAGTTCACCGCTTGCGGTGTGGAGCGCTGGAAGGCGGTCATCGCCGACGCGCTGATCGAACTTACCGGCTGTCCGCGCCTGTACGAACGCTCCGACACCAGCAGCCGCAAGCTCGAAGGCCTGCCTGAAACCACCGGCTGGCTGCGTGGCAGCGGTGAGACGGCGTTTGAGCTGCAGGAACACGGCTGGCGCCTGGGCCTGGACATCGCACATGGCCACAAGACCGGCTTCTACCTCGACCAGCGCGACAGCCGCCTGGCACTGTACGAATACACGAAACGCCTGGGTTTTTCCCAGGTGCTCAACTGCTTCAGCTACACCGGTGGCTTCAGCGTGGCTGCGCTGGCGGGCGGGGCAGGGCACGTGACCAGCATCGACTCGTCTGGCCCGGCGCTGGAGCAGGCGCGCGCCAACCTGCTGCTGAACGGTCTGGACCCGGCACAGGCGAGCTTCATGGACGCCGACGTCAACACCTCGCTGCGCCAGTTCGTGGCCGAGGGCCGCACGTTCGACGCCATCGTGCTCGATCCACCCAAGTTCGCACCCACGGCGGCCCACGCCGAGCGTGCGGCCCGAGCCTACAAAGACCTCAACCGCCAGGCGTTCAAGCTGCTCACACCCGGAGGCGTGCTGTTCACCTTTTCCTGCTCGGGCGGCATCGGCGTGGAACTGTTCCACAAGATCGTGGCCTCGGCCGGTCTGGACGCCGGCGTGGACGGTGCCATCCTGCAGCGCCTGGGGGGGGCTTGTGACCACCCGATGACGATCAACTTCCCCGAAGGCGAATACCTCAAGGGCCTGGTGGTGATGAAAAAGGCGTAGAACCAACAGGTCGCATACACTCCCCCGCTGTCGCGTTCCCGTTCCCCCGTTGCAGGAGTTTTTCCCGCCATGTCCCTGATCCCCGCCACCATCCTCACCGGCTTCCTTGGCTCAGGCAAAACCACGCTGCTCAAGCGCGTGCTGACCGAGGCGCACGGGCAGAAGATCGCGGTGATCGAGAACGAGTTCGGCGAAGAAAACATCGACAACGAGATCCTGGTCGCCGACACGCAGGAAAACATCATCCAGATGAGCAACGGCTGCATCTGCTGCACCATCCGCGACGACCTGCGTGCGACGCTGCAGGACCTGGCCGAGAAAAAACGCAAGGGCGAACTGCAGTTCGACCGTGTCGTGATCGAGACCACCGGCCTGGCCGATCCCGGCCCGGTGGCACAGACCTTCTTCATGGATGACGAGGTCGCCGAGCAGTACCTGCTCGACTCCATCCTGACCCTGGTGGATGCCAAACACGCCGCCCAGCAGCTCAACGACCGCCAGGAAGCGCGCCGTCAGGTGGGCTTTGCCGACCAGATCTTCATCAGCAAGGCCGATCTGGTGGACAAGGATGAGCTGGACGCGCTGATTCACCGCCTGAAACACATGAACCCGCGCGCGCCCATGCGCCCGGTGCATTTCGGCGAGGTGGCGCTGAAGGAAGTGTTCGACCTGCGCGGTTTCAACCTGAACGCCAAGCTCGACATCGATCCGGACTTCCTCAAGGTCGAAGACGAGCACGACCATGGACACGATCACGAACACGGCGAAGCCTGTGACCATCCCTCGCACCAGCGCGGCCACGAGGGCCACGGTCACCACCACCATCACGACGACGATGTGAAAAGCTTCGTCTACCGAGCCACCCGGCCCTTCAATCCGGCCAAGCTGGAAGATTTCCTGGGCGCCATCGTGCAGGTCTACGGTCCGCGCATGCTGCGCTACAAGGGTGTTCTCGACATGCAGGGCACCGACCGCAAGGTGATCTTCCAGGGCGTGCACCAGCTCATGGGCAGCGACCTTGGCCCGGCCTGGGCCGAGGGTGAGCCAAGGGTGAGCAAGATGGTGTTCATCGGGCTTGATCTGCCGCGCGACATCCTGGTTCAGGGGTTGGACCAGTCGCTGGTGTGAGTCGGGGATCGCCCGTTTTCACCCCCAGAATCCGACCTGAACGTGCTGTTTGTCTCGCTTCTCCAACGCCTTGGCTTCCGATCGGATGCCAGGTCAGTGCCCACTACGCCGTCATCGTTACAATCGCGCCCCAAGTCGGGTGCCCAGCGTCCGGCCAGGTCTGCTTCAAGTCTGCGGGCCGTTCGCAGTCCGGAGGCGGACCGCAAACGGGGTATAACAACAAAGCAGCCGGCGCAGCCGGCGTGTGATGACGCGCCGCGTACGCCGGTTGGCGGCAGCGCACAGCCCCATGACCAGGCATTGACAGGCACTGAGAGGAGACACCTTGTGAAAGCCCCGGCTACCAGGACAGCGAAAACCACCCCAACCGCGACCAAGGCGGCCAAGGGGCAGGTATCGCCAGTGTCGACCCAGAAGAAGCCAGCCGTGCCATCAAAACCCGTGCCGAAAGCGCCCGCCAAGGCCGTGACCAAAACCCCCACCAAAACCGCTGCGAAGTCAGGGCGTGCGCCTTCGGTGGTCAGCAAGCCGGTCGCCAAGAAGGCTGCGCCCGTCAAGAAGGCGCCTGCTGCCAAAACGGTGAGCAAAGCTGCTCCCAAGGCCGTGGACGCCCGCGCGAGCGCGGCAGCCAAGACAGCCGTGGCGGCGAAAACGCCGACCAAGGTGACACCGGCTGCGAAAGTCCGGTCAGAAACCAAGGCGGTCGCCACCTCTGCGGCAACCGTCCCATCCAGCAAGCCCACCCGGCCCGTCGCCAAGGTGGCGTCGGCGCCTGTTGCCAAGCGCCCCCCTCCCGCTCCAGCGCCTGTTGTGGTCGAATCAACGCCTCGCCCTCTGGGCAAGCGCGCGGCCAAAAAGGTGATGATGGAGCAGATGACGCAGGCCGCGGTGGTTCCCACCCACGCACCCGATGCCGTCAAGGCGACCTTCTCCACCATGAACGAACGCGTAATGACCCCTCCCGTGCCATCCTCCATCCAGAAAGACCCCAAGCGGGTCAACAACTGGAAGAACCTGCCGGTTGAGCAGCTGACCGACCCGGACGTGCAGGCCATGCCCGACGACGAGTACATGAACGAGGTGCAGCTGGCGTTCTTCCGCCGCAAGCTGTCGCTCCTGAAGGCCGACATGCTGGCCAACGCCGGCGAAACCACCGAACACCTGCGGGAAGACACCGTGGTCGTTCCCGACCCGGCGGACCGCGCCACCATCGAGGAAGAACACGCGCTGGAACTTCGGACCCGTGACCGCGAACGCAAGCTGCTCAAGAAGATCGAGCAGGCGATTGCCCGCATCGACGCAGGCGACTATGGCTATTGCGAAGAAACCGGTGAAGCCATCGGCGTGGCACGGCTGATGGCCCGACCCACCGCCAGCCTGTCGCTCGAAGCCCAGCAGCGCCGTGAACTCAAGCAGAAGATGTTCGGGGACTGATCCCCGGTCCGGAAACACGATACCCACCACAATCCCTCGGCGCTGAGCTTCATGTCCAAGGACGACTCCAACGGCGGCTTCCTGTCCAAGGTGGTGAAGTTCGTTCGCCATCCGACCACGAGCTGGTCGGATCTGGACACCCGCAGTGTGGACCGCGAGAGCGAGTACAGCAAAGCGGCCCTGAAGGAGATGATCGAGCGCAAGCGGCGCAACGACTTCGTGCGCAAGCGCGAGTTCGACATGCTGCGCAAGATACGCAGCCGGGAAGGTCCCAGCGACGGTGGGCAGGGGGTGCGTCCCTCGTTCTTCCAGAGCAGCCTGCCATCCAAGCCGGACGACAGGGCGATGACGCTCAAGAAGATCGACGAGATCGAGGCCCAGATGTCGATGCAATGGTGGAAAACCAAGGGGCCTGACTCCCTGACCACCAGCTCCAGCCTGAATTCGGGCGCGCACAGCACCGGGGGCACACCGCTCGATCGCAAGGGCGCTTCCAAGAAATCCGAAGCTTCGGTCGACCCTCAGGCCCGGCGTCGTGCCGCGCAGTACAACGAGACCGAAGCCTCCCCCTTGGTTGAGCCGGCCACGACTTCACCAGCGCCACCACCACCCTCCGCGCCCGGCGCGGGCAGCACGACGGCCACGCGCACCGGACAGGTGCCTCGGGAGGACAGCGTGCCAGCGGCTAACGCGCCAACGCCGGCGCCTGCGCCGGCCGCCGCGCGCACCGGCCTGATGGCCCCCACGCAGCGTGGCGAGCTGGGCGGATCGGGCCCGGCCTTTTCCGCGTCGCACTTCTTTGCGCTGGACGTTCACGAAATCGCCCAGGATCCGGAGGTGGAAGAAGCCGCCATCCGTTTCGCCAACGGTGACGATGCCGGGGCCGAACAAGGCTTGCTGGACACCTTGGGCGGGGCCCAGGGGGGTGAAGACCGCCTCGACAACTGGCTGGCCCTGTTCGACCTTTACCGGGCCACAGGCCAACTGGCGCCGTTCGAGAGCCAGGCACTGGATTTCGTGAACCGTTTTGGCCGTTCGGCGCCGCAGTGGGAGGACATGCTTGGGGCGGTGTCTGCCATGACCGGCAAGGCCTACAAACCGTCGGTGACCAATGGCCGCGCGGTCTGGGCGAGCGAGCCCGAACTCGATGCGCACGCGGTGGGCACCTTGCAGAACGTGCTGTTGCGGGCCAACCAGCCCTGGGTGCTGGATTGGGAGCCGCTGGAAGCCATCGATGTCAAGGCGGCCCGTGCGCTGCTGGGCATCTTCACCCTGTGGGGTGATCAGGACGTGGAGCTGTGCTTCATGGGGTCGAGCACGCTGCGCGATCTGCTCAAGTCCATGACGCCCTCAGGCCGGCGCGATGTGGAGCAGCTCTGGTGGGAGTTGCGCATGGCCGTGTTGCGGGTCATGAACCGGCCGGACGAATTCGAGTTGACCGCGCTGGACTTCTGCGTCACCTACGAGGTGTCTCCGCCAGGGTGGGAGATGCCGCGCTGCCATTTCCGTGCCTTGTCGGGCGGATCTCCGGAGAACGGCTCGTCCGTGCTGGGTGAAGTGGTGCTGGAACAGGTGCCGTCGGTGTTCCCGGGAGACTCCGTGATGGAGAGTCTGAGCTCCGGGCTGAATCAGCTCGGTCTGGTGGAGCTGTCGGGCGAGATCCGGGGCGATCCCCAGGCCACACTGGAAACCCTGGAGCAACGGTTGCAGGGCGCCGATGTGCTCATCATTTCCTGTCGCAACCTGATCCGTGTGGATTTTTCCGCGGCAGGCACCTTGCTCAACTGGGTCTCGGGCCACCATGCCGAAGGGCGCATGATCCAGTTCGTGGACGCGCACCGCCTGGTGTCCGCTTTTTTCCACGTCATCGGTATCACCGAATACGCCAAAGTGGTGGTGCGGAACGACTGAGGTTGGATCCCCCCGCGCCGCCTGCGGCGTCACCCCCCAGGGGGCGGCACTGGCGGCCCGGCGAAGCCGGTTCCGCGGTGCCCTTGGAAAGACACCCCCTCGATCTGCCACCGGGCTTGTGAACCTTCTGGGCATCCCCATCTCTTTATCCTATGGAATCATTTCACGGAACCACCATCGTCTGCGTGCGGCGCGAGACGCCCGAAGGTGTGCAGGTCGCCATCGGCGGTGACGGTCAGGTCACCTTGGGCCACATCGTGGTCAAGGGCACGGCGCGCAAGGTGCGCAAGCTCTACCACGACAAGGTGCTGGCCGGATTTGCCGGTGCCACGGCGGACGCCTTCACCCTGTTTGAGCGCTTTGAGGCCAAGCTCGAAAAACACCAGGGTCACCTGGTGCGCGCGGCCATCGAATTGACGCGCGACTGGCGCACCGACCGGGTGTTGCGCCGCCTGGAAGCCATGCTGGCCGTTGCCGATCACAGCGCCGCGCTGATCATCACCGGCAATGGCGACGTGCTGGAGCCCGAACACGGCGTGGTTGCCATCGGTTCGGGGGGCGCCTACGCCCAGGCCGCTGCCCGCGCCCTGACGCAGCACACGGCCCTGAGTGCCGAAGAGGTGGTGCGGCAATCGCTCGCGATCGCGGGCGAGATCTGCATCTACACCAACATGAACCACACCATTGAAACACTGGATTGAAGCCATGAGCGCAGCGCAGGGCCGCCCCAAGCAAGATCGCGCCCCCTCGGGGGGCAGCGAAGTACACGAAGTGACGAGCATGGGGGCACCATGTCTTCAATGACCCCCCAGGAGATCGTCTCCGAACTCGACCGCTTCATCATCGGGCAAAAGGGCGCCAAGCGCGCCGTGGCCATCGCGCTGCGCAACCGCTGGCGCCGGCAGCAGGTGGACGAGAAGCTGCGGCCCGAGATCACGCCCAAGAACATCCTGATGATCGGCCCCACCGGTGTCGGCAAGACCGAAATCGCGCGCCGGCTGGCCCGACTCGCTGATGCGCCCTTCATCAAGGTCGAAGCCACCAAATTCACCGAGGTGGGCTACGTGGGCAAGGACGTGGACGCCATCATCCGCGACCTGGCCGAGATCGCCGTCAAGCAGACGCGCGAAGTCGAGATGCGCAGCCAGCGCGTGCGTGCCGAGGACGCGGCCGAGGAGCGCATCCTCGATGCCTTGTTGCCGCCACCGCGCAGCACCGGCGCCGAGCCGGTGGCCGTTCCCGAGAGCACCGCACGGCAGAGCTTTCGCAAGAAGCTGCGCGAAGGACAGCTCGATGACCGGGAGATCGAGATCGAGCTGGCGGAGCCTCGCCCCACGATGGAAATCATGGGCCCCGCCGGCATGGAAGACATGGCCGAGCAGTTGCGCGGCATGTTCAGCCAGATGGGGCAGGACAAGCGCCGCTCGCGCAAACTCAAGATCGCCGAAGCGATGAAGCTCCTGGTTGACGAAGAAGCGGGCAAGCTGGTCAACGAGGAAGAGATCAAGGTGCGCGCGCTGCACAACGCCGAGCAGAACGGCATCGTCTTCATCGACGAGATCGACAAGGTGACCTCGCGCAGCGATACGGGTGGCGCCGAGGTGTCGCGCCAGGGCGTGCAGCGCGACCTGCTGCCGCTGGTGGAGGGCACGACCGTGTCCACCAAATACGGCATGGTCAAGACCGATCACATCCTGTTCATCGCCAGCGGCGCGTTCCACCTGTCCAAGCCGAGCGACCTGATTCCCGAGCTGCAGGGGCGTTTTCCGATCCGGGTCGAACTGCAGTCGCTGTCGGTGGACGATTTTGAAGCCATCCTGACCCAGACCCATGCCTCGCTGGTGCGCCAGTACCAGGCCCTGCTGGCCACCGAGGGCGTGACGCTGAAGTTCACGCCCGAAGGCATCCGCCGCCTGGCGCAGATCGCCTGCGACGTGAACGAGCGCACCGAGAACATCGGCGCGCGCCGTCTGGCCACGGTGATGGAGCACCTGCTGGACGAAGTGAGTTTTGGTGCCACCGGGCTGCAGGGGCAGACGGTCCAGGTGGATGCGGCCTACGTGGATGGTCGCCTGGGCGAGCTCAGCCGCAATGAGGACTTGTCCCGCTACATCCTCTGATACGGTTTCGCCTTGCCGTGCTGTAGCACTGTCTGCGGCTCCCGCCTGGTTCTACGCTTGAATGCAAAACCGTATGAGGTCCACGGACCCCGCGAAACCGTGTTCGCCCGCCCGGCGACCGCGGTTTTTTTCTTGTGGGCGGTGAGCGACCGACCAACGGCGCCGGGCCTGCCTCACGCCGCCCATTCCGTCCGTCGGGAATCCCTGGGTGTAACAGGG
>Ga0209066_10002799_pt1 | contig 20659 bp, 13 predicted proteins | sample All_14_2_FD_187198 | JGI IMG/M metagenome (GOLD analysis project Ga0209066, IMG submission 187198) | Freshwater microbial communities in response to fracking from Pennsylvania, USA - Allegheny Zone_MetaG_DW_15 (SPAdes) (version 2) ... | reverse complement strand
GTTTTAGGGGTTTTGGTCTAATGCTTAATTTAAACTCTTTTCCTTTTGAAAGCTATTGTGGCTGTGGTTCCCCCTTTGATACTAATTATGTTTTGAAATCTGGAAATGTTTCCTTGATGAAAAAGGCGGTTGGAAAGGAATGGTATCTATTACCAAAGGAGAAACGGCATGGATATACTTTTGGTGTAACAATTTCTTCTTATAATAAGTATATCCACTATTGGATCGTTACCTGGTAGACATAAAAGTATTTCGATTAAGCTGTAAATCTTGCTCAATAATTGCAACTAAACAAGAAGATATTATTGCTAAAAAAATCTGGTTTCAAACTGTATTTTCTGCTATAGTCCAGAAAGATATTATATGCAGATGTTGCTATATCCACTTAAAGAATTTATGAGAAGCCTCTCATAAGTTTTTCAACACGTCAAAAAATTGCATGTTTTTGCTAATTATGTGAACGTTAAATCTGTATATTGAAGCATTTAATGGACACAAGTGAATCAAATCAATAAAAATGAATTACATAAATAATATAAGCCCATCTACTGTAGCACTCCTAGTCTATTCTAGAAGTGCTACAGTGAACAATACTATTTAACCACTACTTTAGATGTAAAACTTCCTTTATCTCCAGTGATTATTAAAAAGTAGATTCCAGCGGAGAAGTCCCTAACCGAAATACTAGACCTATATCGACCAGAATAGTTTGATTCCACTTCAGAATACAACTCCGTTCCCGTCACATCCATGAGTTTTATTTGAAAAGTTTGTTGTTGATCTACATCAAAATCAACATTTAGAATCTCAGAGACTGGATTTGGCCACATTCTGAAATTACTCAAAAGATTTTGAGATTCTATCCCAGCATTTAAAATTTCATAATTCAGCTCCCATCCATTAGCATGAGAATAATTATCTGTTTGGAACAACAATGTGGCTTTTGAACCAGGGATAACTATTGGAGCGGAGGGATTACTAGATGATCCACTTAAGGTAGCTATCACTTGATTCCCGGAGGAACTCTTCATAATCATTAAGCTGTCATTGTCATCTTTTAAATCAAAATAGTTGAAACTGATTTTTATCTGCGAAGCATTAGGAACCTCTATTTTAAAAAGGCAATTCGTGTTATCATTGTAATCAAAATGCCCTGATCCGTCATCAAAAGTCCCAGAAGGATTCGTAAAGGTTATAGAACTACTACACCATGTCGGTCGAACAGATGAATACTCGCATAGCCATCCATTCCCTTCTTTATTGCTATCAGATGTAAACACAAGATAGAGTTTGTTAGATGTAGAGGTAATTGTACCTGGGATATTGGAAGAACAAAACGTTCCGATTAATTGAGCATAAATGCTCTCCCCATCGAATATTTTTAACGAGTCTCCCGATCCAAGTTCAAAACGCTTAAAATTTAAGATAATCTTAGAAATTGAGTCATGTTCGCTTTGAGGGTTAATTAGGTAGCAAATAGTTTTATTAGGGAGATAGTTTGCTACAGGGCCACTTCCGTCTTCAAAAGTACCTTCAAGATAAGTATAATCATTTGTATTTGGCGCAGATGTTGGATACTCATTGTTAGGGGTAATCTGGCAAACCATTCCTTGGTTCATAAAAAACCCCCCAACATCATCAAGGGTATAATAACCATCATTAAAACCACTCCATCCAAAATTAAAGTAATATAATGTTGGGGGATCATCTGTATAACCGCTACAAACAAAAGCATGACAAGCATTATCTATTGTGCATCCATTATAAAAAACAACTCTTCCTAAATCCAAATCGTTTTTAATCATATTCTCCCACTCAACCGTATTATACTCAGATCGATTCATAAAATCCCCCGAATTAAAACGGAAATAGGAAGTAAAAGCAGAAGGAACATTTGAAAAAAAGGCATACGAACTATTCGGTCCATAATTCATCTTAAGTGCAATTCCAACTTGTGAAAGCAATTGAGCTATATAAAAATTATACCTCTCAGGTGAGTTATGAACCATTCCAGAGAACTGATATTGCGTTTCTCCAAAATTTGCATTGAGCATACCATAATTTGGAGTGACATAGCTGAATGCACCTACCCCGACATTAGGCCAACGCCAATAAAACATTATTTGACTCATTGCGGTGGATAAACATCCTGCGGGAACATGACCTCCAAACGATGCAGAATCAATGGGGCAAAGATAATTATATGGAAAACACTGGTTCCATGTCGATTTCATAAGATTTTCTACACCTTTAGAACCATTTCTAGGATTTTTAACTGGACAATTAGTAAGGAGAGCAGTCCAAGCAGCCTTGTACTTTGCTGAGGTTTTTTCTAAATCCGCTCTTGAATAATCGACTATCCTTTGATAACTTTCAAGCAAGTATTTAAACCCATCGGATATTTGATTAGGTACATATTTCCCATAAAGTGAATATCCAATTATGGGAGTATATGTATCTTCTGCTGAAACAATTACAAAACCCAAATCTTCAAAATTAAAGATATAACAACATTTTCCTTCATTTCCCTGAATAACATATTCCTCATTAATCGAATTTGATCTGTTAAACGCTAGGGCTTTGAGAATATAATAGTTTTGCGCAACTCTTCTTGCCGCTTCCAGATCAATAGGTGAAGCGTATAAACCTAGATTTAAACCTAGTATAAACAATACTATTATAAGATACTTATATTTCATTACTGACATTTTTAAAATTCAACAAATCTAGTTACCTAACAAAAACATATATACAAACTTCACCATATAGTGATCAAAAACACGAATAAACACCATAACTTTCAACCAGATTAAAGAATTTTGGATCTAAGATTATAATTACAAATATAATATCATAATACATTCATCACACATATGCAATAAAACAAAGGTAGTTTATTATCATATCGGAAAGTCTTCTATGTATAAATAGTATTCAACCCCTAGCTTCTTTAGAAAAAGATGTAATGAGCTGACAACTCAACCCAAAAGAGATCTCTTAATATCCTAATTCCCGTAAAAGCAAAACCATCTATTCCTTCAACGCCTTTGATTTTTTGAATCCTCGAATCTCGAATCTTGAATCCTCGAATCTTGAATCCTCGAATCCTTGAATCCTTGAATAGTAAATCTCCCTGCCATCCGCCAGCCGCCAGTAGCCTTTCCCTTGAACCCTTAAATCTCTATACTTCCTGAACCTCCCCCTCCCAAAAAAAAGAGAGACCCATATAGAGTCTCTCTTCAGTTATTTTATAACAATACTATTCCACTATCTTCATCTCCTTGATTAGTCGCTCTGCACCGGCAAACTTATCTATAATAAAGAGGACATAACGAATATCAACACTGATAGTTCTTTGATAAGAAGGTTCAAAAGCGATATCGCCGCTCATAGCCTCCCAGTTTCCATCAAAAGCAAGGCCTATTAGTTCCCCTTTACCATTCATCACCGGACTACCTGAGTTACCGCCTGTAATATCGGTATTGTGGATATAACAGACTTTGAGGGTACCATTATCAGCCCAGCGGCCAAAATCTTTATTAAGGAGGAGCTCTTTTAGTTTAGCTGGAACTACAAATTCAGGGTTTGTTGGATCTTCCTTGTCAAGGATACCCTGGTAAGTGGTGAAGTAATTATACCTCTTTGCATCAGCAGGATTGTAGCCACCAACAGTACCCCAGGTAAGACGCATTGTTTGGTTTGCATCGGGGTAGAATTGACGTTCAGACTGGAACTGTCTAAGCCCATCAGCAAAGAGTCTCTTTGCCTTTACAAGCTGCCCATCGGCTTTAGCCGAGGTCTCCTTAAGCTGAGCGTATTTATCACTAAAAGCCTTATAACAGACAAAAGCGGGATCTTCTTCGATCTTCTTTACTTTAGGTTTATCCAGAAGTTTTTTAACCTTTTCCGGATTAGCGAAGATCGACTCCGAGATGATATACTCAGCTAACTCATAGAAATTGTTATTATATTTCTTGGCCATTGAGATGAGCCACTCGGGCTGCTGATCCTGGGGAACCTCTTTATAAAACATCTCAAACATAGCGGCTAAGAGCTTCTTATCCGTATTAACATTAAAATCCTTAAAGAAGGCATCGGCAGATGCTTGCATCTCCTTCATGGCCTGTTTAGCAAGGAAAGGATCTTTGGTCTTCTCCGACTTTTGAATTTTAGAAATAAGATCGGAGAAGCTAAATGCGAATCCTGGTGTTTCAGCCCCTCTGAAGAAGGCCTCAGCATAATAAACCATCGTTTTAGCAGTAGCTTTTTTGGCAGTAAAAGCACTATCGAACAACGGCAGGGTATTTCCATAGCGCTCTTTTCTTGTTTCATTTTGATTAGCCCAATCAGCAAATCTGGTTTCTAATTGGTGCTTCTTTTCAGCCACATTTAAGCGTTGAAGCCCCCTGGTTTGTCCGATGAAATACTTCCAATAATTAGCAGTTGAAGCATACTTAGAGGCGTATTTAATACGAACGGCAGGGTCATTAGCCATATCCTCACCCATGATATCCAGCTTTTTTCGGCGAATAGAGACTATGGATGGATTCGTCTCCTCAATGGCTTGATTTACCCCCCAGCTAGTCATATAGCGATTGGTGGTACCGGGGAAGCCCATGATCATAGTAAAATCACCTTCTTTAACCCCACTGGCATTGATAGGTAGGTAGTGAGCCGGCTTCAGTGGAACATTATCCTTGCTATAAGGAGCAGGTTTATTATCCTTACCAACATAGACTCTAAACATGCTAAAGTCGCCCGTATGTCTAGGCCACATCCAATTATCTGTATCAGCCCCGAACTTTCCGATTGACTGAGGAGGTGTTCCTACAAGACGAATATCTTTATAAGTTTGATAAACGAAAAGATAATATTCGTTGCCATCGTAAAACTCCTTAACAACGGCATCATAGGAGGTGCCATCTGTTGCTTGACTGGTGACCCGACGTTTGTTATCCTCTATGATCTCTTTGCGAACCTTTTCGCTTGCATTAGCCCCCACGTTGCCAAGAATCTTCATGGTGACATCCTCAAAGCGCACAAGAAACCTGACCGTTAAGCCTGTAATAGGAATCTCTTCCTTTAAACTTTGAGCCCAGAAACCATCGAAAAGATAGTCCTTACCAACAGTACTGACACTCTGAATAGAACCAAAACCACAATGATGGTTTGTTAATATAAGCCCCTGATCTGAGATCACCTCACCTGTACAACCACGTCCGAAAAGAACAATCGCATCTTTTAGGGAGCTATGATTAGCAGAGTAAATCTCTTCAGGAGTCAGTTTCAACCCATTCTTCTGCATATCAGCATATGCAGCTTTATTAATCAGATAAGGGAGCCACATCCCCTCATCTGCCTTTACTGACGATGCAGATAATAAACTACCCAGAGTCAGTAAAACAAATAAACGCAATGTTACCTTCATATATTTATATTTAGACAAATTGATCACCCTTTTTAATCTTCACGTCATTAACGATATCCCGAAGTTGTTGTTCATCCTTCTTTCTACAAATCAGTAGAATATTATCATCTTCAGCAACAATAAAGTCATCCAGACCTTGAACTACCGCCACTTTATCTTTTGGCATATTAATGATGCACGAAGAAGTATCGTAGGTCATCACATTGTTACCCATAATTGCATTTCCATTCCCATCTTTAGGTCTGATTGTGTAGAGAGAGCCCCATGTTCCAAGATCGCTCCAACCAAAATCACTCATCAAGACATAAACATTAGGAGCCTTCTCCATTATACCATAGTCAATAGAGATATTTCGACATACAGAGTAGGCTTGTTCTATGAAATGGGCTTCACCCGAAGTATTATATACTTTGGCCCCCTTCTCAAAGATATCATTTACCTCAGGAAGATGTGCTTGGAAAGCCTCATTAATAGCCCTCAAACTCCAAATAAAAATCCCTGCATTCCATAAGAAGTCACCACTAGCTAAGAAAGTAGTAGCCAACTCATGATTAGGTTTTTCTGTAAAGGTCTTTACCTTTCTGACTTTAGGGTTTGACGGACAAATAAGTTCTTCGTTGAATTGAATATAACCATAACCGGTATCTGGTCGACTTGGAGTAATCCCTAAGGTTATCAGCCAAGGGTTTTTTCTTGCAGCCTCAAGAGCCCCTACGATAACACTCTTAAAGATATCTTCTCTGAGAATGATATGATCAGAAGGAGCAACGACGATGGTTGCATCTGGATTTTGACTTGCAATTTTATGATTTGCATAGGCAATACAGGGAGCTGTATTTCGGCGAGAAGGCTCGCATAAGATTTGATGATCTGAAAGCAATGGCAATTGGCTTTTTACCAGATCGCGATAACGATCAGATGTAACCACATAAATATTTTCTGCCGGACAAATATCCAGAAAACGTCTGAATGTCTGTTGTATTAAGGTCTCACCTGTTCCAAGAATATCAATAAACTGCTTAGGCTTTTCAGTCCTACTCATTGGCCAAAAGCGGGCTCCTATTCCCCCGGCCATTATCACGCAATAGTTATTTTTATCCATTTTTTTCACTTTGGGGTGTTTACAAAGATACTTCTTAACTTTTTAAATTTAAGAGCTTATCTGACAGATATAACTCTTTATATGATTATCTAACTCGTCCACTCAATCAAATAAAACAGAGCTCTCAAAAAAACATGAACAACTTTAGTGCTCCTATAGGTCTTCTAAAGGTTTACATACTGCTATCCCTCTTACCCTACACCGGGCATTATCGGACTCCCGAATACACTCATAAAAAGTTCTTAACTTTTTTCCCTTAATAAAAACATCTCCGCATAACTCAAATCGGGTACCAGTTGAGATCTCTTCTACGGTGATTTTTTCTGGAATGGAGATAATATCTTTCCTGGTTAATGAGTAGGCTCGGCTTAAGCCTGATAATGAACCATCTTCTTTACGAAGATGCGCAACCTTCCCTTCATTTTTAACGATAGTTAGTTGTATATCACGGTAATAAAATTTCGTACCAACTTTTAGATCTTTCAAGTAAACCTTATCGTTTGGATCTAAATTATACTTCTCAAGGATCGCTTCAAGTAGAATATCTGACTCTGACGAAGCCTTTCCTGTCGTTGAATGCTTCACATAAGCATCTGCCACCTCTGGAGGAACCACGTTTGCCTCTCTTATCAGGTTGGTAATCCGAAGAAAATGCTCTTGCCATTCAATACCATGAGGTGCCACTTTTTTCTTCCCATCTAAGAAAACGGCCAGATGAGCCGTCTCATGCAGTAATGTTAAAAAGAAACGCAATGGTACTAAGGTCGTTTCCATGGCAATTAGATGACAATTATAAATAAACTGATAATAGCCCAGCCTAGTCTTAGATAGTTTCAACGGCCTTATAAAAACGACCACATCCCTGTCTATGCAACGCTTCCAAGCCGATAAACTAAGTTCCGTTAAATATCTCAGGAGAAATGACTCTGCTTGCTTATCAATCTTAATCATTAATATTTTGTTTGGAAGATGATGATCTAATTTGACTCTTACCTATTAGATGGAAAGGCAACCCAAAGCCCTATGAAATCCTTTCGATTAAAAGAAAAGACAAGGGTAAACTGTTAGAAACATCCTGTGAAAAACCGAAAGAGGGACATTCCCTACAAGGAGCCTTCTTCATCTTATATCTTTTCGTCTGTCTTTGTGACTGACAACCCGAAAAGATTAACAATACAATCATCATTACGAACAGAAGTGGCTTAATACAACCATTTTTTAGGCAATTGACCCGTTTCATCCCTTCGAATTTACCAATTAATAGCTTATGACAAAGATAACGATTAGAAAAAGATTTTATGATAACAACCAGTCCTATACATTAACGCCCCCCAACACCCTTTTGCTAAGAATAAAAATGAATTAAGAGATGACTACCTTATAAGCCTTCTATAAATCTGAAGGGTATTATTAGCCGTATTTAAATGGCTTTTATCAAGCACCAATGCTTTGGCATTCCTCTTGAGTCTATCTCGTAAATCAACATCCTTAAGCAGCGTAATAGCATTATTAGCCAAAGCCTTATAATCTCCGGGGTTACAAGTAAGAGCCGTCTTATTATTCAATGCAATCTCAGCGATGCCACCAGCATTGGTTGAGCAGACAGGCACCTCTGCTGCAAATGCATCAAGAATAGTAGTACCTAAACCCTCTGTTTTTGAGGAGAACAGTAATAAATCAAGGCTACACAAAGCCGGCTCTACAGGGGAAATAAAGCCCGTCATGACAACATAATCGGCCATATTTGCAGACTCAATATACGATCTAATCTCCTCCTCTAATGGGCCAGATCCAATAACAAAAAAGAGGATCTCAGGGTCTTGTTCATGCATAAGCTGAACAGCTTTGAGAAAGGTTATATAATCTTTATGAGGAGCAAGGGCAGCGACATTACCGACAACTTTAAAGTTAGCCGGTACAGTGTACTTTGACCTGAGAAAATCTCTTCGGCAATTTTCAAACTTCCCAGCATCAATTCCACTATAAACCGTAAACAACTTGTCCTTATTTTTTATCGCCCTTCCCGTAATACGTTTTACCTCATCAGAGACACAAAGAATTGCCTTAACCGCCTTATGATTATACTTAAACTTAGAAAATGCATTTAACCCTACCGCAAAATCAACTCTTCGGCTCACAACAAGCGGGTTCTTAAGATTTCCAAGAATAAAAGCTAAAATAGCAGCAGTATGCGCATCTGAGTCATGCGTATGTATTATTGCAGAGGGGTATTGTTTTGCAAGTCTTACTAGTCTAATGACTAATGAGAATATCAGTAACGGTTTAAATTTAAAAAACTTAAATTCCACGGTCGACTCATTGCCTATTTCGTTCACCTTCCGCTGCATAACAGAGTTTTCAGGAGTAAGAATCCACTGTCTGACCTTGGCATTTCGAAGATTCTCCCAGAGGTAGAAAACCTGCTGTTCTCCTCCTCTCCAATCTAGTTTGCTGGAGACATGTATTATACCTAATAGATTATCCATTGTAGAAGATTAGTTTGTTGTGTTATTTCTCCTGATCCAGTTCGCCTTGAGATACTTTAGAAAAACAGCCCAAGCTGAAAGAGCAGCAATAGTAAAACCATAAAACCCTTCAAGAAAACCTAACCTGATAAAATAGATCTTGATAAATCGTGAAATAGGTGAAAAGATAATCTTAAGCAGTCCGACCGAGCTCTTTTTCATTGCGAGCTGATTAGCAGCAATCGAACTAAACTTTTCAATCTGCCTTAGATGTGATGGTAAATCAGGGATAGAGTAGTGTAACAGATCTCCTTTTAACTTGTAAGGGATCCGTTGAGAGCAAGGAATCAACTTGTCGTGCGGATTTTGCCCTCCCCATGAAGCACTGCCTCTTTTCACGAGCCTAATCTTGGTATCAGGATACCAACCACCATGGCGAATCCATCGACCACAATAATTGGTTAAACGATTCATTGAGGCCACACTGCCCTCAGGATTATCAAGAAATCTGACGATCGAATCTTTAAGTTCATCAGAGACCTCCTCATCAGCATCCAACGAGAGAATCCAAGGCATCGATGCCATTTCCAAAGCTCTATTTTTCTGTTCAATGTGACCATCAAAAGGGTGATAAGTGACCTTTGCGCCAAGCCTCTCGGCAATAGGAACCGTTTCATCTGAAGATCCGGAATCTAACACAATTATCTCAGAAGCAATCTGAGAAACAGACCTGATACAACGTTCTATATTTCGTTGCTCATTAAAGGTTATTATCGTTACACTTAGCTTTTCCATCGCCATCATCACTAAATTTTTCGACTTCTCCAATCACCTTTTAACATATAACCCATGGAGAGAATCAACATAATCGAGAAGTAGATATATTCGGAAGACCAAATATAGAAAACCTCAAGTTTAAATGGTATGGCAAAGAGATAGGAAAAGCCCAAATAAACGGCAATGGTGAATGCCTCAATAGCCAATGAGGTTCTTGTATTTCCGGTTGCCGATACTGCCTGGAATAATAAATAGGAAATATTAAAAAGGAAGAGCAAACCGCCAATTAAACGTAGCGTAGATACAGAATCAGCTATCAGCTGCAGATCTGAGGTATAAATCCGAATCAAAAGTTCGGGAAACAATAGAGTAAAAGCACTTGGAATAATCAAAAGCCAAGTACTGAATATCATAACCACTTTTATTACCGAAAACACATGCTTTGGCCCATATGATCCGATTGAATTGCTAACCATGGTGTTAACCACGGTACCCAATGACATGATCGGAATAATAAGAACCAGGTAAATACTTCTAATAATATTCGAGATAGCAAGGTTATGCTCACCAGTCTTTTCAACAATCATAAAAAACCCTAACCAGCTTGCTAATGAAAGAAAGTTCTGGAGCATCATCCAAATAGAAAGATCGAGCATCTGTTTCAAAACTCTGAAGTTTGGTTTAGAAAAGCCAAACACTGCGTAGAGCTTTCTAGATTGAAATGTAGTTGTTTTTACTACAAAATAAAGAGTTGCTAGCATCTCAGAAATCACAGAAGCTATGGCAGCCCCCGCGATCCCCATAGCCGGAAATCCAAAATGTCCAAAGATCATCGTATAATCTAAGAAGATATTCGTACCGGCCATGATAGCAGCACTGATGCTAAGAATTCGGGTATTTGTTATTCCCACATAAAAAGCACGAAAAACAGCATTTAAATAGACGAAACTCAAACCCCAAATTCGATACTCCAAAAAAGTTATACTTGCATCGGCAATATCCTTTGACTGAATAGAAGCTCGAATTATTGTAGGCGTAAAAAAGAATAAGAGCACAGTAATGAAAACTCCTAATATCAAACTAGCATACAGAGCTTGATCAGTAATCTCGCCGGTTTGATTGAACTTCTTTTCGCCATTTCTTCGGGCTATTAGAATTTGTGCTCCAGTACTAAACCCATATCCGAGCATATAGATCGAAATATAGAGCAATCCTCCAATAGCCGCAGCTCCAAGAGCCACCTCACCCAATCTACCAAGAAAAGCGGTATCCGTTACATTCACAACATTCTGAGCAATCAAACTCAGAATAATTGGATAACCCACCTTCCACACATCCTTATAACGAGGGATTTCTTTCAATGGTTTTTTGTGCAAAGGTAGCCTTTCTTATTAATAGCAAAATGAACCATTGATCAAGCCTTGTCACGCTTCAAACATCCGAAGACTAATGATTCTCATGAACGGTTAAAGTACTGATATTTGCGCTGTAAGTGATTACGTTTTTTTTGATAAAAACACTAGCTTCGCTGCAACTTCGCCAATTTTTAGTGTTTAGGATGTTGAGAACACAAATGACAGAAGAACAAGACCTGATAAAAGCTTGTCTGAAAGGAGATAGCAAAGCGCTAGAATCCTTTTATGACCGCTACGCACCCGTACTATTAAGTACGTGTATGCGTTATGTTCCTGTTCGTGTCGATGCAGAAGACCTGTTGCAAGAAGCATTAATAAAGATCATGTCTAATCTAAGAAACTTTGATTTTAGAGGGAAAGGGTCAATTGAAGCCTGGATGAAGCGAATAATTGTCAACCTCTCCCTTAATTTTCTTAGAAACAAAGCGAGTAAAAACATCTTCATCTATGTTGAAAACGAAGCTCTTCTCGATCTAAATGACACCAAAGAGACCGACTTTGAAGCTACCGATCTCTCCCTTGATGAGATTCATCGCTTGATTGGCGAACTCCCAATAGGCTATAGGACAGTCCTCAATCTTTATGTCTTCGAAAAGTATTCACACCTAGAGATTGCAACTATGCTTGGCTGCTCAGAAGGAAACTCTAAAAGCCAGCTCCTAAGAGCCAGAGCTTTGCTTAAAAAACAGATAAAAGAATTAAGAACCCAAAAAGAAGCACTACCGGTTTATGGAAGCTAAAGACCCTCTCGACCAACTCTTGGATGGTGCAATGCAAGGGCACTCAATAACTCCAAGCGCTACATCAAAGAATGAACATCTTGATGCGATGCGTAATGCAATCATGATCGCTAATAAAAAGCACTACTATAAAAGGCTCGGATTAACGCTCTTCTCAATCGCAGCGGCTATTACCGCTCTCCTTCTATTCTTAACTAACGAAGGTGAGTTCCTAAAAAAAGAGACCTCCTCCTCTTCGGTGAACAAAGAGATTACCATTGAGAAGAAGTCGTCGGATCTACCAAAAACAGATCCATTAAAAAGCACCAATCTAAACCTTTCTATAGAAGATCGTTCCAATAGCTCTAAGACAAAGAACCTCAATAATCTGATGACCAACCATCCGCTCCTTCATCACGACACCCCCGTTAACAAGGGGAATCTCTCAGACGATGAGATCAATCTTGACGATGAGATGTTGGATTTTGCACAAGGAAAGCTTCGCCCTAATGACATCCTATCGCTCACTGGTACTGATAGTCATAATAAAAATCTGGCCTCTATAACTTTCCCTCCATTGAACCTTGAAAAAAGAAAGACTCATTTAAACTTATTAACTGGAGCTAGAAAAGAGGATACTGTCAACAAAGTCGCCCCAAAAGGGTTCTTTCACAACAAACCTTTCAAAGGCTTAAGTATTGCGGTAGAATATAGCCCTGAATATATCTTTAATGGTAACCAAGAGGCTGACCAATTGATTCATAGCGGGGGATTGACCTTCGAGTATAAACGTAAAGGCTATAGTATCAGAACCGGACTTAGCCTTTCTGTAACAGGTGATATTATGCGAGAATCTATTGACTACAAAAGCTATCTTGGAACAACGAAGATCTTAGACTCAGTACAGTTTGAGTGGGACGCCGACCATCGAAAACTCACACCTGTTTTTTATTACACTGACCAACGCATCTTTGAGGATCAAATAAGCACAGCTGTTCTCAAGACTAAAATGAGATACACCTATTTGCAAATCCCCATTGTTCTGGGGTATGATTTCATCAGTAAAAAAGAGTACTCGCTTGGTTTCAGAACAGGTGCACTTTGCCAAATACTTCTCAAATCGGAACAGATTAGCACAGACTACTCTGTAGAAAATGACTTGATTATAAACATGTCTCAGGTCACACCTGACCGCCTTAAACTTCATTGGGAAGCTCTTGGTGGTATCAACCTTGGTATTCGACTAAGCGATCGCTTTAAGCTGGAACTCGAACCGCAAGTCAGGTATTACTTTAACTCGGTATATGAAAAAAGCGATGGAATAGACAAACCTTGGTCACTCTCCCTAAGAACTGCTATTACTTATAAATTATCGCACTAACTTTGTAAAACTGAAGAAGAATGAACCGCTATCTCATCATAATACTTAGTTTTATTATTCTTTCATCAAAGCTAAGTGCCATTACGCTTCACATCTCTGGAGAGGTCAAAAACTTACAAGGCATACCTCTTGATCATCAGTTGGTGCAACTTAACGAGATTATTGGTAACACCACAGGTATCTCAATTTATAACGATACGGATTTCTTGGGAAGATACCACTTTGAACTCGTTTGCCCTGACACCTCCTTCCTCAAATTTAAAGTAAGTACCATTGATTGCGAATCTAACACCCTTGATACAATTATCATCCGTCAGGGAAACACCTTCTTTGATAACATCAATTTTTCGATTTGCTCAGAACCCTCTTTAGACTGTCACGCCTCATTCAAAATTCATAATCAAGAAGTCACCAGCGAACAATTCACTATATACTTTGAAAATACCTCTATAGGAAATTATGATTCCGTTCGCTGGAGTTTTGGTGATGGTAACTACTCCAATCTTATCAGCCCGACTCATACCTACCAAAACGGGATCTATACCGCCTGTTTAACCATCTTTGATGGGAGTAACTTCTGCATGGATACCGAGTGTGAATTAATAACATCTGACACCATTGAATCTTGCCCAAACTGGTTTAAAGAACAGATCGAGGGTCAAATGGTGCTTTTTCACGCCGAGATTCAAGGCCCTCCTCCTTTTATTCATCAATGGAATTTTGGAGATGGTTCTACAGGAGAAGGAAAGCATACAGAACATCTTTATAACCTACCCGGAACCTATCTGGTTACCTTGCAATCTCAAAATGGCGAAGGTTGCATCTCTACTTTTCAAAAAGAGATTATTATAGAATCTACCGACACTTGTTTCGCTGATTTTATCCCTATCCCAGACCCCTCAAACCATCTATTACTACACTTCAATAACACCTCAACCGGAGATATTGAAACCTATTCTTGGACTTTTGGAGATGGATCCTCTTCTCCCTTAAGAAACCCAGACCACCTCTATACATCTAGCGGAATTTACAACGTCTCGCTCAGAGTTTACTCTATGGACTCCAACTGTACACACGAAACCTCCCAACTTATCAACGTAGGAAGTAGTCAAATTTATACCGTGGCCGGACAGATTCTCGTAAATCAATTCCCTATCGATAACGCCATTTCGACCCTTTATAATCAGAATGGGAGTCTCACCAGTCTTTCTCCTGACACCATTCCCTTTGGCCAACAAGGCTCCTTTGCCTTTTGGCCGGTCTCTAACGGCACGTACTTTTTAAAGGGTGAACCATCATCAGAATCTCAGTTTTTCGAAGAGTATCTTCCTACCTACTCCGGTAATACCATCCTTTGGAATGAATCCACATCTTTTTTGGTTGACACCAATCTCTTTCAGCAATCCATCGATTTGGTAAAAAAACCAGAAAACATGGGAGGTACGGGTAAGATCACTGGTAGCATAAAAGGAATCAATAGCCAAGATAAAACCTTTGCTCTAGCCAATATACCCGTTTATCTCTTTACTAAAGAAAACATCCTTGTAGCTTCAGCATTTACCGATGCTGATGGTAATTATGAGTTAAACAACCTACTTTTTAATGACTATTATCTCTTCCCTGATATTACCGGTCTCATCTCTCAACGAGCCAATATTACATTATCCGAAGAGATTCAAACAGCTCAAGCTCTCGACTTCACAATAACTCTTGATGGAGTGGTTTATGCTGTCTCAGAGTTACCAGACTACATCACTTCTTTAAGCAATATCTTCCCAAACCCGGTTGAAAAAACTCTTAAGATTAGAATCACTCTCTTACGATATAATCATTTCACATTAAGAATCGGTGATCTTACCGGCAGATGCATTGAAGAAAGAAGAATTGACTTAACAGCAGGGGAACAGTTCATAGAGTTCGATGCATCAAAATTAGAACCCGGATGCTATTCATTACTCCTTAGCGACCAGCAAGGAACCCACCTAGTAAAAAGGTTCATTAAGCTTTAGAATTGCAATCTTATACTCAGTAAATGACCTGCTTCTTCATAAGATAGCAGGTCATTAATTTTTCATGTTTTATCATGACCTCTTCGCTCCCTCTCCATTACCTGTTCGCTCATTCTCTATATAGATTATAATTTTGACTCAACAACCCAAGAAAAACCAGACAGGTTCATCGCATCTTTTTAGTCCGATAGATTAACTAAAAAAAGGTAATTGATCCGTTTCAAAAGAGATCATTCAAACGAACTTATTTACTAAAAATCCAAAACCTCATCCTAATCGCTTCCGTTTTTCCCAGTCAAATTAAACACCAAACCGAAGAAGAAGCGAAGGGCGAGCGAAGGGCGAGCGAAGAGCGAACGAACCGCAAGCAGCAAAATGGCTTAATTCAAAAAAAATTACTCATCGATAGCGATGCATGACGCAACCTTGATTTAATAGCGTGTTTTAGTTTATATAATTTGAGAATCTCGAAAAATTGTTCATTAACACATTGTCTAATACAAAACTAAAACGTCATGCGAAGTAAGATTACACTATTCGTTTTTCTGCTTCTTACCACCCTTGGAGCCATGTCACAACAGACGGTAACCGTGGTAGGTCATTTGGTCAACAGCCAAAGCAACATACCTGTGGCGAATCATCAGGTTTACATCTCGACCGATTCGTTGCCCGGTAGCTTCTTCTACTCAAATAGTGTTCAGACTAATCCAAATGGTCACTATGAGGATCATATACAACTGCCAGCCGGTGTGAATGAAGGCCTTGTTAACATTTCAACTGAAGATTGTAATGGAGCGATGATTATGCAGAGCCATCCATTTGGACCGGGTAACATGTTGATTGAAGCCAATTTCGAGCTCTGTGCTGATACTATGCCTATAGGCTGTCAAGCTAACTTCTTCTTTGAGCCCTCTATGGGTAACCAACTTGAGGTTCATTTCCATGATGCATCTTTTCCTGAACCCATCAGTTGGAGTTGGAATTTTGGAGACAGTACTACGGCTAATGGACCTCACCCAAGCCATCTTTATGCTCTAGCGGGAACTTATAATGTTCAATTAACGGTGACCACAGCCGGAGGATGTACATCAACAGCAATAATCCCCGTAACCGTTGGCTATAACGCCGGATGTCAAGCTTTCTTTACTTATCATAAGACTCCGGAGCCTTTAACATTCCATTTTGAGAACCAATCGATGGGAATGCCTTCATCACTGCTCTGGAACTTTGGCGATGGAAACACCTCAACCGATTCTCATCCTCATCACACATTCGCGGCTCCTGGACTCTATCAGGTCAGCCTCACCATTTCAACACCCGACAGTTCCTGCTGGGACATCTACACCACCGAAGTTAGTGCAGGTGATTCTATCTTTGGTTGCCATGCCAACTTCGTCTACCACCCTATTGATAGCATCGGATTAACCTCTACCTACCAGTTCATCAATCAATCTACAGGTACCGCCTCTATGTTTACCTGGTCATTTGGAGATGGAACTACCAGTAATGAAGAGAATCCTATCCATCGATATACGGAACAGGGAGAATATCAAGTCTGCCTGACCATTTCAAGCCTTGACAGCACCTGTAGCGATACTGAATGCCATGAAGTTCATATTGGGTTCCCCCACAACGAGTGTCATGCCATGTTCCACTATTATCCAGCAGATAGTCTTACAGGCGGATTGAATATTCAATTCGTGGATGTATCAAATGGCGATCCCCAAGGTTGGGCCTGGTCATTTGGCGATGGTGCTACCAGTAATGAACAAAATCCGATTCATACTTATCAAGAGGGTGGTATCTACAATGTATGCTTAACCATCGAAAACCCATCAACCAATTGTGTAGACACTATCTGTTATGAGGTTTGGGTTAATACCTTCCCTTCAGGATGCGAAAACGAGATTGAGTATCATTTTGAACCCAATGTTATTGGCAAGGTTCACTTCGAAGGGCAATTACATCCTCATGGCCAAGCCGAATACCTCTGGAGTTTTGGAGATGGAACCATTGGCACTGGTAAGCATATTACCCATGAGTATCCAGGAGTTGGCACCTACACTGTTGTCTTAACTACTATAACCAACCAAGGTTGTACTGATACCTCAAGCTTGGTCTTAACTATCACCAATGACACCCTCTTGAACCAGACTATTCAAGGAACAATCTATGCCGGAGCTTCACATCCTGACTTAGGAATTGTTATGCTTCTTCCTCTAAACTGCATCTGGAATTATAATGCGCAGGTGACCATGATTGATTCAATGGGAAGCTATATCTTCACCAATGTTCCTCAAGGTGATTACCATATCTTAGCCATTCCCTTTAGCATTAATGGAGACACCACCATGTGGATGCCTACCTATTATGGAGATGTCTTCTTCTGGCAACAAGCTGCTGTGGTTAGTCTTGGTACTGCTCTTCCTGCTTATGATATCAACCTTGTATCAGGTAATGGCGCCGTTCCGGGCTTAGGTCTTATCAATGGGAATATCATAGCCAATGGGCTAAAGAGTAGCATGGTAGGTGTTCCTGTAATGCTTATGAATACGAACAATCAGCCACTTGAAGTTCGTAGAAGTAATAGTCAGGGAAGTTTCGACTTCAGCAATCTCGACTTCGGGACTTACATTATTTGGCCAGAAGTTCATGGCGTAACGACCCAGCCAACAACATTGATTCTATCTGAGGATAGTCCCAGTGCTCAAGTCACACTTAAGCTCGATGGCACATCCATCAGCGGAATAGACGACAACAACAGCTTAAGCTATGTATCGCAAGTTTATCCTAATCCGGTTAAAGAGGATGCATCACTTCAGATGACAACAATCAATCCTATTACACTAAACATCTCTTTAATCAACAGTACCGGGCAAGTTGTATACCAACAGGAATCAGCTATAAACGGAACTAAAAATATCACCCTTAATGCCTCTGAATTACCAGCTGGCTATTATACTCTTCGCGTTGTAACCGAAGAAGGTAATGTTACTCAACGCAAATTTATTAAAGTGCGTTAGTCTTGTTATATTTGGTTCTCCTGAGACCCCACAACACCTGTTGATGGGGTCTTTTTTTTACCTTAGCTGCCCAGCCTTCGCTTTTTGGTAACACGCCCGACAAAGAGGCACATAACTATCCGTTTCACCCAAAAGAACCAGTTTATCACTATCCGCCGTACGGAAACTATACTGAGCCAAATTTCCACACCCCATACAAATGGCATGAACTTTTGTGACATATTCAGCAATCCCTAATAGTTTAGGCATCGGACCAAAAGGTTTTCCCAGATAATCCATATCCAACCCAGCGATAATAACCCTAACCCCAGAGTCTGCCAACTTATTGACCACATTAGGCAGATCATCATCGAAGAACTGAGCCTCATCAACACCTATCACATCTACATCAGATGCCATTAGCAAAATCTGATTGGCACTCTCAACAGGTGTCGAATTGATGGCATTCGCATTGTGAGAAACCACTTGCGATTGATCATAGCGAGTATCAATAGCCGGCTTAAAAATCTCAACTCTTTGCTTAGCAATTCTCGCCCTATTCAATCGCCGGATAAGTTCCTCTGTCTTACCAGAAAACATAGATCCACAAATAACCTCAATCCAACCAGTCCGGTCGTTTATTGAGCGCCTATTTTCAAGAAACATGTGATCTTTATCTTGATGTTTGTAATTTTATGAACAATTAGTGTTCGGTGCAAACCTAATTAAATTAGCTTAATAGCACAACATTATTATCATTCCTGCATTCTTATAACAGTAATACACAGGCATAAAGAATTCTTCAAAATGAACAAAAGAGATATCCTTGACCAACTTATTGAATTGACTGAACTCATTCAGAACCAAACCACCTCTCTGGCCTCTTATGAATCTAGAATACCTCAGATTGAGATAGATATCACCATGTCTAACCTCAGAAAATGCTACGAATACTTTCACAAACTAAATATCGTTAATCAAAGCTCTGTCATCCATTCTCACTTGAAAATCACACTCGATACCATCCAAAATGAACCTAAAGAGCCTTCAAACCTTTCAAGTAACACTGAACCCCTTTTTGCTTTTATCGAAAATGACAATACCCCTATTGTAACGCCGCCTATAAATTATGAAGAGCAACATGACTCGAATAAAATCATTACCCCAGAAGTCATCAACGAGGATACCCTTGATACCTCAATAGCCTCGTTAAATCTAACCCACCAACAGCCGGAAATGCCTGCTGAATCCATTCCTCAACCCATTGAAGAGCCTGTGATCCCGCTAACCTCATCTACCCTTCCAGAACAAAAACCTATAACCCCATCGACTTCTTTTACCCATCCAGAACAGGAACCTATAACCCCATCGACTTCTTTTACCCATCCAGAACAGGAACCTATAACCCCATCGACTTCTTTTACCCATCCAGAGAATGAGACCATTGTCTTAACTGAGGCAAAATCTGAACCGCTATTTCCAGCAGATGAGGAGATGAGTTCAAAAGAGGCTCCATCTGTGACAAAGAAGTCAGAAAAAAACCATTCCCCAATTTCAACAGGAGATCTGTTTTCAGACAATACACCGACCATTGGAGAATCAATGAAGCCCAATCGGCCATCGCTGGCTGAGAAGTTTCAAGATAACACTGAGTTAAAAACCGTTGAAAAGAAAATAAGCAAGAAACCGCTTAAGGACATCAAGGAGGCTATTGGAATAAACGATAAGTTTTTACTCATTAATGAGTTATTTAAAGGAAATCAGCATCACTATAATCAAGCCTTACAGTTCTTCAACTTGGCCGAAGGGTTTGACGAAGCAAACGGCATGTTTAGTCGTATGAAGACTGAATTAGGGTGGAAGGAGGATTCAAAGGCCACACAAATACTAGCCGAGCTTATTCAACGGCGGCATCCTTTGGAGTAACCTCCTTTGTGATTTCGCTTTTAGATACCATATTGAATAGCCAGGGTGCGATTGGTGCTACAGGGCGGCATACAACGGATTCATGATACACTTTTGAACTATTCCAGTCTTTAGGAGCAAGACTAGTCATGATATAAAGTAGTGTGCTAACCAATACGGCTCCTTTTAAAACACCAAAAGCAGCCCCTGTAATTCGATTAACCATATCTAATGAGGCCATCTCAGCAATCTTACTCAATATTCCACCCAATAGACTAATGGCAATCACGACTGCCAAAAAAGTAATTGCGAAAGCGGAAGGGCCCAACAATTCCCCTTTAATCTCAAAATTATCAAGCAGGAAGTTGCGAGCGAACCCGCTAAAAAACCACGCAGCATAAATACCGGCAATAAGTGCCACTAAAGAGGCTAAAGAAGAGAGAAATCCTTTGGTAA